>Ga0255743_10002681_pt1 | contig 14520 bp, 10 predicted proteins | sample 101ome_19_FD_179950 | JGI IMG/M metagenome (GOLD analysis project Ga0255743, IMG submission 179950) | Coastal salt marsh microbial communities from the Groves Creek Marsh, Skidaway Island, Georgia - 101405AT metaG (version 2) | ecosystem: Environmental > Aquatic > Marine > Intertidal zone >... | reverse complement strand
ACAGCTTAATGAGAATAAGACAGTTGAAACAAAAGCACCTTCATTAATTTCATGCTTTCTAACAATAGCAAATAAAGCTTCCCATCCTATACCAACAACAAAAACTGTTATATAAATTGGCATAAAATAACATGCGCCAAACCAAAGCTTAGAAATAAAACTAGATGAATCATAGCCAACTAAATTAACTAGAAAGTGATGCCAATCACCTGTATTTAATTGATTTATAGATTCCAAATATTCAAGTGAATGTGCGCCAAGGTTATACATACCAAAAAACATTGCTGGGAATGTAGATAGCCAGACGATAACCATAATTTTCTGAATATCTACACCATCACGAACATGAACTGGATTAGTTGTTTTGGTTTGAGTCGAAAATACAAAATTTTCTATAGCGTCAAATAATGGAAACCATTTTGCATACTTACCTTCTCCAACAAAATTTGGTTTGATGGAATTTATATAATTTCTTAAACCTTTCATTGCTCTATATATAATTCATTAAGATTATTAGCTAGTATTGAGCAATAATCGTACTTACTAGGACAAATGTAGGAACATATTGCCAAATCTTCTGGTGCTAGTTCCAACATACCCAAATCAACTGCTTGTTCTCTATCACCAACAACTAATGCTTTAAGTAGTTGAGGAACTAGTATATCCATTGGTAAAACTTCATCATAAGAGCCAACAGGAACTATAGCTCTATCTCCACCATTAACAGATGTATTAAATATAAATTTAGCTGGTTTGAGAAATGAAGAAATAAAAACATTTAATTTAGAGTGGATGTTGTTACCAGGCATTAACCAGTTAAGGAATATATCATTAGCTTCATCTGGAATTGCAGATATCAATGAATCATAAAATCCAAGATAATTCATAACTCCTTCTGAAGCATGCCCATAAAGAACAGAGCCTGAAATAATTCTAGAACCGGTATCAACTTTTCCAGCAGTTATTTCATCAATATTTCCTGAAATTCTAGCTTTAATAAGTGATGGGTTAAATACTGATGGGCCACCTAATGCAATTGTCTTATGTGTTCTTAATGAATTATGTTCTAAAAGATAACCAATTGAAATTATGTCTTGAAAACCGATTGTCCATGCGATTCTTTTTAAATTAACTGGATAAATTTTATTTATATGTGTACTAGATAATCCGCTTGGGTGAGGACCGTAAAATTGATGATAATTAATACTTTCTATTGAGGTATCAAAATCTGTATTTTGATAACAACAATGAATAGGACAAGAAAATGCATCAGATAAAGCTTTTAATCCTTTATTAAAATATAAAAGATCATCAGTAATTATGTAATATGGGTCAACTGCAAGTGGATTGGTATCACAAGCATTAATAAATATTGCATCAGGATTAGACTCTATATTTGGTGTTCTGTTAAATGGTCTTGATCTAAAGGCATTCCATAAACCCGAATCAATTAAGAGAGATCTAAATCCACTTTCAACATCGAAATGCACATATTCTTCGTCATCAGCAATATCAATGTCGATTGACAAAAATTTTCTTTTATCTCCTCTGCTGATTTCTTTAATAATACCTCCAGCAGGAGCAGTAAAAAAAACACCTGGGTTCTTTTTATCTTCAAAAATTTTGGTTCCTCTTTTTACAGAATCACCAGATTTAACAAGCATTGTAGGTTTCATGCCTGTAAAATCATTACCTAATAATGATACAGATGTAACTTTTGGAGTATCTGAAATAACAGTATCAGGTATACCAGAAATTGGTAAATCTAGACCTTTAGAAGTTTTTATCACGTTTGCTTAGCCTAAGTAAATTTAAATACATCAAAAACGTGATGATTATAAATGTAAAGAGCCCTTGATTCTAGCGTTTTATTGAATTGGTATGGGAAATCTTTTTAAAGAAATACCAGCAACTTTTTTAGCTAAATTGATAACTTGTTTTGAGTAACCATACTCATTATCGTACCAACAATATAAGGTAACTCTTTTACCACTTGTAATAGTCGCTTGAGAATCAATAATTGAAGCAAAAGGACTGGAATAGAAATCTGATGAAACAATTTCTGGTGAATTAACATACCCAATAATTTCTCTATATTTTGAATGAAAGGCTACTGATTTTAGGTATTCATTAATATCATCACTATTAACCTCCACATCTAACACCAAGGATAATATTGCCAAACTTACATTTGGAGTTGGAACTCTAATTGCATTTCCTGTTAATTTTCCTTCCAGCTCAGGTATTGCCTTTGATACAGCTTTAACAGCTCCAGTTGTTGTTATTACCATATTTAGTGGAGCTCCACGACCTCTTCGATCTCCTTTATGATAATTATCAATTAAATTCTGATCATTTGTATAAGAATGAACTGTTTCAATGTGACCACCATCAATCCCATACTTATCATTAACTGCTTTTAATATTGGTACTATTGCATTTGTTGTACATGATGCTGCAGAAATAATACTATCTGTATCTTCTAATATTGAATCATTGACACCATAAACAATGTTTTTAATATTCCCTTTACCAGGTGCTGTAAGAATTGTTTTTGAAGCTCCTGAATCAATGTGTTTAGAAAGACCTTCCTCATCCCTCCACACACCTGTGTTATCTATAACCAAAGGCTCATGAATATCATAATCAGAATAATTAACCTCATCTGGTCCTGAAGCATAAATTATCTTTACTGGATTACCGTTGATGACAAGAAGCGATTTATCCTCATCAACTCTAACAGTTCCATCAAATGACCCATGAACAGAATCTCTAGTTAATAAGCTTGCTCTTTTATAAATATCATCGTCACCAGCTTTTCTTATTACAATAGCTCTTAATCTATAATAATTTCCAGGACCAGTATTTTGTATCATCATCCTGGTTACAAGACGACCAATTCTTCCAAAACCATATAAGACAATATCTTTAGGTTTTTTGGGTCTATTAGGTTCAACGTCTATGACATCAGAAAGTTCTGTATTTATATATTCATTAAGGCCTGAAATATCATTTTTAAGCTGACTAAAATTTGGAAATTTAATTGCTAATTCACCAACATCTATTTCACAATCAGCTAAATTTAAAGAATTAATATACTGAAGTATTGGAAATGTCTCTAATTCACTTAGTTCATTATTGTCTGCCTGTCGAGCAAACCTATGAGCTCTCATAATCTCAACAGGTGACTGATTTACAAGAGATTTACCATAGATAAGTATATTAACCCCTCCTCTATAAAGACCGCCAATTATGGGTACCATTAACTCTGCAAGTCCCTCTCTCCACTTCCAGTCCCCAAATGAGTCATCCGGTAAAATACGATCTTGTCGTTTTGTAGATTGAAAACTTAGATCCCTTTTATCATCCATGTTTATGTAAAAAATTTACAAGATAGAAATATTCTAATCGATAAAATTCTAAATAAAAATCATTTATTTAGAAAATGCTTTTAAATGAAAATCAGCATTACCAAACATTGCATCTATAGCAACCATCTTTTTTAAATAATGGCCAATCATCATTTCTTCACTCACACCCATTCCACCATGAAGTTGAATTGCATTTTGAGCTGAAAGTTTACCAAATTTACCAACATGAGCTTTTAGAGCAGATACATGTTTAAATTTATCTTCAGAATCAGAATCTACTTCAAGCATAGCCTTATATAGAAGTGATTTAGCTAACTCACTATCAATAAACATATCCACCATTCGGTGTTGTAAAACCTGGAAATTTGAAATCGGTTGATCAAATTGCTCACGTTCTTTTGTATATTGAACAGTCTTTTGGTAACAAGATATCATGCAACCTACAGCCTCAGCACTGACACATAAAGTTGCTAGATTAAGAGTTTCAATTAAAAGATTTTTAGCCTCATCGCCTGAAGCAATAATATCTTTATCTTCAATAGAAACATTTTCAAAACTAAATTCAGCGCATGTCTTTTCATCAATAGTTTTAAAAGTATTAAAAGATACACCTTCAGCTGCTGTATCAATTAGAACTAGTGAAAACTCATCATTTTTAACACAACTAACAATTAATTTAGATGCATTTTTACCATTAAGGACAAGAGTTTTAGCTCCATTAAGTTTATTATCTTCTGACACATTAGTATCTGGCTTTAAATATTCATATGAGTGAGCTGCTTCTACATATGCTAAAGATAAATGAGAGGAACCAGAGCAAATTCCTTCAATTAACTGAACTTTACCTTCAAAATTAGATTTGTCTAAGATTGAGCCAGCTAAAACCACATTTGACAAATATGGTTCAATAACAAGTGATTTACCGAATTCTTCAAACAAAATTGATAATTCTATTGGTCCAAAACCAAAACCACCAGATTCTTCTGAAAAAGGCATTGATAGCCAACCTTGTTCAGCAAATAAAGACCAGGCATTTTCATCAAAGTCTTTTTCTGATTTAACCACCTCTTCTCTTTTATAAAAATCATATTCTGTTTCACAAAATTTCTGAATTTGCTCTCTTAGCATTACCTGCTCTTCTGTATAACTTAGATTCATTTTTTATACTCCTAATACAAATTTAGAAATAATGTTTTTTTGAATTTCATTACTTCCACCATATATAGATGTTTTTCTAAAGTTTAAGAATCTTTCTAAAGAAACAGCTGCATGTTCCGGGCCAGATGGTTTGTCATTAGAGCCATATCCTCCAGCTCCTGGATACATTAATGCATATTCACCAGCAGCTTCAACAAAAAGCTCAGTAAGACCTTGTTGTATTTCAGTACCTTTAATTTTTAATATAGAAGATTCAGCACCAGGATGGCCTCCATTTTCTAAATCTGATAAAAGCCTTAATTCTGTCATTTCTAGTGCAGAAATGGCAATTTCCATTTCAGCAACTTTCTTATCTAGGTCAGAATTATTTAGTTCAGATACCACTTCTTTTAGTTGATTAAGAGCTCTCATAGATGCACCAACGGCTGCAATTCCAAATCTTTCATGTGCAAGTAAAAATTTTGCATATGTCCAACCCTTACCCTCTTCACCAACTAAATTTTCAACAGGAACTTTAACATCAGTAAAAAATACAGAATTAACTTCATGGTCACCATCAATAGTAATTATTGGTTTTACTTCTATTCCAGGGGTTTTCATATCAACTAATAAAAATGAAATTCCTTCTTGTTTTTTTCCAGTAGATTCTGTTCTAACTAATAAAAATATCCAGTCAGCGTTCTGCGCTAAGGTTGTCCATGTTTTAGAACCATTAACAATATAATGATCACCTTCTTTTACAGCCTTTGTTTTAAGAGATGCTAAATCTGAGCCAGACCCTGGCTCAGAGTAACCCTGACACCACCATGTATTAAAATCTAAAATATCAGGTAAAAATCTCTTTTTTTGTTCTTCATTGCCAAATGTCCAAATAACTGGAGCTACCATACTTACACCAAAAGCTAAAAGCGGTGGACAGCCCGCCAACCCAAACTCTTTATTAAATAGATATAGTTGAGTTGCGCTCCAGCCAGTTCCACCATATTCAACAGGCCAGTTATAACCCATCCATCCTTTTGCAGATAGAGCCTTATGGTAATCAACCATATCCTGTCTAGTAAGATGCTCACCCTTATCCATTTTATCTTTTACATGTTTTGGATAATCATTAGCTAGCCATTCTCTTAGCTCGTCTCTGAATTGAAGATCTTCTTTTGAAAAATTAATGTCCATAATTACCTATAATATTTTTGAGTTGATAGAATACGCACAACATTATACAAGTATTTGTAAAAAATTTACTATCAAATGAATAATATTTACGACCACAGACATGCACATCAGTTGATTGAAAAATATCATGATTCTGAAAATTCATTATGTGTAATTGTAAAAAATAGTAAGGAGGCAAGACTATTAAAAAATGAGCTATGTTTATATATAGATCCTAGTTTCATAAGATACTTTCCAGAAAATGAAATACTGCCTTATGATCATTTTTCTATTCCAGAAAATATCTTAAAGGAAAGATTTACCATTCTAAATACATTAAATAAAAATAAAGATATAGTTATTTCTACTGTCAAAAACTTATTCGAGCTATACCCACATATAGATATTTTTAAGTCCCAAGAATCTTTCTCTATTAATACCACTATATCAATAGGAAAACTAGAAAACATATTAATAGCACTCAATTATAAAAAGACAAATAAAATTGAACATTTAAATGAATACTCTCTTAGAGGCGGAATAATAGATATAAATACTCCTCTATATCAAAACCCATTGAGAGTAGAAATTTTTGATGACACCATAGAATCAATAAGACTATTTGATATAGATACTCAGTTATCAATTACAAAAATTAAAGAATTTAACTTAACAAAAAGCTCACTATATTCATTTGATAAACATGGTTTGAAAGTTTTTAGAGATAATTGGAGAGAATATTTCCAGGATAACGATGAAAGAGAGTGTGAGATTTTCCAAAAAATAAATAATAACGAAAAAGCGGAAGGATCAGACATATATTTACCACTATTCTTCAATCAAACATCAGACTTTTTTAGTCTATTTAAAGATTATAAGTTTTATATTTTTTCTTATATGGATAAAGAAATAGATATATATGATGATTATATAAATCAGAGATTTGTTGATGAAAATATAGACATTCATAGACCATTACTCAAACCAAAAGATTTATTTGTGAATTCAAATAAAATTAAAGAGAGCTTACCATCAGCAGAATCCGTTTCGAATAATATTTTTGGAGAGATTAATTTTTCTAAAGGTGAGGATTTTTTATCCAAAATTAAAAACAACTCGTTTGAAGAGAAAAAAATTGTATTCGCAACAAATATACAAAGTGAATATGAATCATTCGTAAAAAAATTTAGCCCTAAAATCAAACACATTACCAATTTATATGAAGCTGAAGAAGGTATTAACATAATAAATACTAATCCAGTTAGACCAATAAGATTAAAAGAGGAATTAATTCTTTTTCATAATGAATATCATGATGATGTTAATTTAACATTTGATGATGCAATTCAATCAAAATCAGCTGTTATATCCAAGGAAACTATATTTAAAGAAGGTGATTTTGTAGTTCATGAGAATTATGGAATTGGAAAGTATCAAGGCTTAGAAGTTGTAACTGCGAATGGAAACTCTAATGAATATATAAAAATAATTTACTCATCAAATGAGTCTTTATATGTACCCTTAAGAAGTGTTGATTTAATTAGTAAATATCATAAAAGCGATTTATCAAATCCAATTACACTTGACTCTCTATCATCAAATAGATGGTTAAAAAATAAAGAAAAAGCAAAAAAAAGAGCTTATGACCATGCTGCTGAAATACTAGATGTAGAATCAAGGAGACAAGAATCTTTAGCTTATTCATTAAAAGTAAATGAAGAAGATTTTTTGAAGTTTAATGATGACTTTGCCTTTACAGAAACGCCTGATCAACTATCAGCAATAGACTCAATTAAAAAAGATATTGGTCTTATTAAACCAATGAATAGGGTTTTATGTGGAGATGTTGGTTTTGGCAAAACAGAAGTTGCCATGCGCTCTGCATTTATATGCGTTAGCTCTCAAAAACAGGTAATTGTTCTTACGCCAAGTACTGTTTTAAGCAATCAGCATTATGAATCATTTTTAGAACGATTTAAGAATACTGCTGTAAATATCAAATTAATAAATAGGCATACAAAAAAAAGCAATAAAGATAAAATCGTTGAAGAATTCAATAAAAATAAGGTTGATATTTTGATTGGTACTCATGCCTTATTTACATCAGGTATAAATTTTTCAGATACTGGTCTTTTAATTGTAGATGAGGAACATAAATTTGGTATAAGACAAAAAGATATTATTAAAAACAAACAAGAAAATATTCACATTCTCTATTTATCAGCAACACCAATTCCTAGGACCATGAATTTTATATTCTCAGGCCTTAAAGAATTTTCTTTTCTCCATACTGCGCCTACTAATAGAATAAAAATTAAATCTTTTTTAAAAATAGAAAATAATCAATTATTTAAAGAAGCCATTTCTAGAGAAATTGCTAGAGGTGGTCAATGTTTTATTGTTCAAAATGATATCTCTAAAATGGAATCATTAAAAACAAGACTTCAGAAAATATTGCCTGAAATATCAATGGATATAGCACACGGGAAACTCACTAAAAATAATATATCTAATGTTATGAGAGAATTCGAATCAGGCAACTTAGATGTATTAATCTGTACAACCATAGTTGAAATGGGTTTAGATATACCAAATGCAAATACAATATTAATAATAGACGCACAAAACTTTGGCTTATCTCAATTACATCAATTAAGAGGACGCGTTGGAAGATCTTCTAAGCAAGGCTATTGTTATTTTCTTACACCAACAAACGATTTAACAAAAATTGCAAAAGATAGATTGGATTCAATAATTAGATTATCTGATTTAGGTTCAGGATTTTTTATAGCTCAGGAGGATTTAGAAATACGAGGTGGTGGAGAAATTCTTGGTGAAAAACAAAGCGGTCACATTAATACTGTTGGAATAAGTTTATATTTATCAATGTTAAAAAATGCGCTAAATAAATTTAATACAAACGATGAAAAAGAGCTAACTCAAACAGAGATTAATTTTTATGATTCCTCATATATAAATGAATCATTCCTCCCATCTCCCCTTGAGAGATTAAAAGTATATAAAGAGCTTAATAGTGCTAATAATATTGATGAAATCAATAAAATTAAAAACTCTCTTATTGATAGGTGCGGCGCCTTAACAGAAGAAGTTAAAAATCTTATTGATGATACTAAATTATCAATAATGATTAAAAAAACTGGGATTATAAAAATTAATTCAAATGAGAAGAAAACTTCAATTCTTTTATCAACAAATGTAAGCAAATCTGTATTTAATAATATATTGACTCTAGTCACAAATCAGCCCAATATTTATAGCATTAATAAAGAGAATAAATTAATCATTAATCTTGATAAACCAAATACATCTGAAAGGCGAGATATAATAATAAAATTAGTTAATGAGATTACTTAAATCATATTTTTTACTCTCCTGCATGCTTCTTAATTTGGATTTATTTTCTAATGAAAATCTATATGAGTATGAAATTGAGCTAATCTTGATAAAAAATCTTGATGTGAATACTGATGAAGCTTTTGATAAAGAGTTTATGCCTCCTGCTTCAGATGTTCTTAATTTCTACAACCCAAAGCTTCAATTGAATGCTTTGTCATATGTATCTGAGCCAGATATAAACTTCTTCAATAAACTTTTTAAGAATTTAAAACCTGCAAAAAAACAAAGCATCTCTGAAGATGATCAAATTAATAAAAGTATTTCCAACCCAAAAACATGGTATAGACCAACAGATAATTTAATTATATTAAATAAGCTTGAAAATAAATTGTCATCAAATTCTAAATATAAGGTCATTGGAAGTTATAGATGGATTCAAAATATTGAATCAAAAGATAAGGCAAAATATTTATTTCATGAAGACTTAGACAATCAATTCGGGTTCTATATAAAATTTTATAGGAGTCGATTTATGCATATTGATTTTAAAAGTTATCTAGGAGTGATTGATAGCGATATAAATAATATTACTGAATTAAAAATTAAAGATTATGAAAACTTAATTTTGAAAAAAAACAGTGATAACAATGAGACTAATATTGAAAAAATCAATATTAGTTTAAATAAAGAAAATACATTTATTGATATTACAAATACAGAGAAAAACACAAATATCAATCCAGTTAATATAGGCCCAATTAAATTATTTATTGATGAAGAAAAAAGAATATTTAACGAAGAGATTCACTATTTTGATCATCCGTATTTTGGAGCAATTGTAAGTATAAAAAAAATCTAACTCTTATAATAAGCGTTATCATCAATAGAATGATCAGTTAAATCTTTTACTGCTTTTAACTCTGGTATTTGTTCGGTTAAAGTTTTTTCAATTCCATCTTTAAGGGTTACATCTACCATTCCGCAGCCCTGGCACCCTCCTCCAAATTGAAGAATAGCCTCACCTTTATCTGTAAATTCAACAAGACTTACTTCGCCTCCATGAGTTTCTAGCATTGGATTAATTTCATTATAGATAACATAATTTATTCTATCTTCAACCGGACTGTCTGGAGATATATTGGGAAGTCTGGCGTTAGGTGCTTTTATTGTTAACTGACCGCCAAATGTATCTTCATCATAATTAACTTCAGCATCAACCAAAAAAGGAACGCTTCTTTTTTCAACATGAACTGTAATGAGTTTTAAATTTAAGATTATGTCATCCTCACTAGCTTCATCTGGTTTACAGTAAGCCAAGCATGTTTCAGCCTTAGGAGTACCGGGATCAGAAATGAAAATTCTGACAGCAAGGTTAACTTCATTTTTATCTTTTAATAATTTAGCTAAGTACTTCTCTGCAGATTCAGTAATGTTTACTATTTCATTCATATAACTATGCGACCTAAAAATTATTTTTAATTTTTTTGTTACTCAATATAACATTTATTGGGATAATATTTTTTATAACAAGATTTTTTATAGATTAAATGAATAAATTTCAGATAGCTCAAGAACTTCTTCAAGAACACTATAAAAACAATATTGTAATTAATTTAAGTCCGTGTAACGGTTATAGATCTAGAGTTGAGTTTGGATATAAAAATAATTTTTATACTATGTACGATTTAGATGGAGATATTGTCTACTTGGATAGATTTAATGTAGCTAGACCTTCTATAAATACAATAATGCCTCTTCTACTATCCAATATTAATAAATCACCTATTCTTAAAGACAAGCTATTTCAAGTTAATTTTAGAACAAACAATGAGAATCGTATCTTAACTTCAATGATTTACCACAAAAAACTTGATAGAGAAATCAAGGATGAAGCAATAATACTTAGCAATAAACTTCACATTGATATTAACTTACGATCAAGAAAAGATATCTTCTCAACTGGTGATAAATTATTAAAAGATAAATTAAAAAATCGAAATATAAATTTATATCAGACAGACCAATCATTCTATCAACCAAACCATTTTCACATGCCAAAAATGGTACAAAAAGCATCAGATTTTATAAAAGAACCCAAAGATTTACTAGAATTGTATTGTGGTTCTGGAACTTTTACTCTGCCACTTGCAAGAATTTTTAGAAATGTAATTGCAACTGAAAACAATAGACAGTCTATCAAATGTCTCAATAAGTCTATAAACGAACACAGTATTAAAAACGTTTTTCATTTTCGATTGTCTGCAGAGGAAGTAGCTGATGCATTAGAAGGACGAATTTTTAAAAGAATGGGTAAAACCAATATTAAAGATTTTAATTTTTCACATATTCTAGTTGACCCACCTAGATCAGGATTAACTGAGGATGTTATTAATCTTCTAAATAAATTTCAAAACATTATCTATATTTCATGTAATCAACATACATATGCTAGAGATTTAGATTTATTAAATAATTTTACTATTTCAGATATTGAATTTTTTGATCAATTTCCCAACACAGATCATCTTGAAATTGTTTCATTACTAATAAAAAAATAATCATAATTTGTTGTTTACTTTGTTTTAACATAGTAATACACTACGACGCATGAAAAATCTAAATGAAGCATTGTTAATGCTAAAAAATAAAAATGAAGTGGATGGCTTTTTAAAAGATCTTTGTACACCTGCTGAGCTAAAAGCTTTGGAAGAAAGATGGTCAGTTGCTCAATTATTATATGAAGATAATCTTTCATATAGAGAGATAGCTAGCAAACTAAAAACTAGCACAACAACTGTTACCCGAGTTGCCAGATTTTTATCTAACGAACCATATCAAGGATATAAAAAATTATTAGAAAGGATTTCCAATGAAAAATAGATTAACTGTTGCTATTCAAAAAAAAGGACGTCTTTTTGATCAAAGTGTAAATTTACTTAAAAAATCAGGCATTAATTTTTCTACCAAAGGAGATAATCTGCTAGCAAGATCAAATAATCTTCCAATTGATATTCTTTTTGTAAGGAGCGATGACATACCCTCCTTGGTATCAAATGGTGATTCAGATATAGCAATTGTCGGAGAAAATGTTTTGATTGAAAAGTCACTATTTAAAAAAAATAATATACAAAAAGTGATTGATCTAGGGTTTTCAAGGTGTAGGTTATCATTTGCAGCTCCTAAAAATATTAATATTAGAAGTCTTAAAAATAAAAAAATAGCTACCTCATATCCAAAAACAGTAAAAAAATATCTTAAAGAGAAAGGAATATCAGCATCTGTAGTCAATATTCATGGATCAGTTGAACTAACGCCTTATATAGGTATGTCTGACATAATTTGTGATTTAGTATCATCTGGAGCTACTTTAGAAGCAAATAATTTAAAAGAAATAGAAACAATTTTAGAATCCCAAGCTGTATTAATTAAAAACAAAGGTCTTTCGTCCACCAAAGCTAAGATTGCTGAAAAGGTTATAAGTAGAATGCAGGGTGTTGTTAACGCAGTAGAAAGTAAGTATGTAATGTTAAATGCAGATAGCTCAAAAGTTAAAGAAATATGCAAACTTCTTCCAGGATCTGAATCACCAACAATTATCCCATTAGAAGATACTAATAAAGTTGCGATTCACGCATTATGTCAAGAACCAATATTTTGGGAAACAATGGAAAAACTTAAATCTAAAGGTGCTTCTTCAATATTAGTAATGCCAGTAGAAAAACTATTAAATTAAAAATGAAAGAAATTACATTGAATAATACATCTAAGGTTATAGAGTTTAAAGAATCAAAATTTTCAAAAAAAAATCTTAGTACAATAAAAAACTTTCAAAAACTTGTAAAAGATAATGGTGATAATGGATTAAGGACAATATCCTCTATTCTTGGAGAAAAATCACTCAATTCTTTCAAGGTTAAAAAATCTGAATTTAAAACATCTGAAAAATTAGTTAATGATGAATTAAAGAATGCGATACTTGTTGCTTATTCAAATATAAAAAAATATCACGAAAAACAGCTTAACGGATTATCGATAACAACGACCGAAACAACAAAGGGAATAAGTTTATGGTCTGATTTTAAACCTATAGATACTGTTGGTCTTTATGTGCCAGGTGGTACTGCTCCCCTATTTAGTTCTTTATTAATGCAGGCCATTCCTGCGATTATTGCAGGATGTAAGAATATTATTATTTGTACACCACCTGATAAAAACGGGAAGATTAATCCAACAATATTATGGACAGCTAAATTATTAGGAATAGAGAATATATTTAAAGTTGGTGGTTCACAAGCAATCTTTGCAATGGCCTATGGAACTAAATCTATACCTAAATGTTTAAAAATATTTGGTCCAGGTAATCAATTTGTAACAGAGGCTAAAAAGATGGTAACTAATGAGGTATCAATTGATATGCCTGCTGGACCAAGTGAGGTTTACGTTGTATCAAATGATATTGAAAAATTAGATATTATTGCCGCTGATTTACTATCACAACTCGAACATAGCTCTGATGCTAAAGGTGTTCTTATTTCACAAAATAAAGATGTTTTATTAGCAATAAAAACTGAGATTAATAAACAGAAAAAAGCTTTAAGCAGACAAGATATTCTTAATGAAAGTCTAAAGAACATCTATTTAGTAAAAGCTAAAAATGCAAAAGAAATCATCAACTTTATAAATGATAATGCACCTGAGCACTTAATTTTGCTGGATGATGATTTCTCAAAATTTATTCCATATATTAATAATGCTGGTTCAGTTTTTTGTGGTAAATACTCACCAGAATCATTTGGAGATTATGCATCTGGATCAAATCATACACTTCCTACAAATAAAGCTGCAAAAACATACTCAGGGCTTTCAGTTAAAGATTTTGGTAAAATCATTACTTTTCAAACTTCATCAGCAGAAGGTTTTTTTAATTTAGCTCCTGCAGTAAAAATACTCTCAAATGCTGAAAATTTAGACGCTCATACCAATGCAGTCAATATCAGAGATAAATATGTTTCAAGTGAACTTATTAATAAACCCAGAACTTCTTTTGTTAAAAGATCCACGAACGAAACAAGTATATTTATAAACTTAAATATTGATGGCACTGGAAACTATAATGTTGATACAGGCTTAAAGTATTTTGATCATATGTTGGAACAGTTTGCTAAACATGGAAATTTTGATTTAACAATTCATTCCCTAGGTGATCTTGAAATAGATGAACATCACACAATTGAGGACGTTGCGATAGCGCTTGGTGAAGCTTTTAAAGATGCATTAGGTGATAGAAATAAAATTGAACGATACTCATCAAGTGAATCTTTGGTTATGGACGAAACAATTTCAAAAGTAAGTATTGATATGGCATCAAGAAATCTTTTAAAAATGAAGACATCAAAGCTTAGAGAATTTGTTGGAGACTTTCCTACAGAAATGTTTGAACATTTCTTTATATCATTTGTAAACACTATGAGTTTCACTTGCC
>Ga0255743_10002677_pt1 | contig 14541 bp, 8 predicted proteins | sample 101ome_19_FD_179950 | JGI IMG/M metagenome (GOLD analysis project Ga0255743, IMG submission 179950) | Coastal salt marsh microbial communities from the Groves Creek Marsh, Skidaway Island, Georgia - 101405AT metaG (version 2) | ecosystem: Environmental > Aquatic > Marine > Intertidal zone > Salt... | reverse complement strand
CTGTTCGTCAAACGCCTCCATGAATCCAAATGGACCGTAATCTATCGTGAGTCCGAGCACGCTCGCGTTGTCTGTGTTCATGACGCCGTGCACGAAGCCTATCGTCTGCCATTTCGCCACGAGTTCGCCCGAACGTCGCGCCACGGCGCACAGAAATGACCCGTACGAATCGTTACCTCCCACACTTTCCAACTCCTCATTCAAGGCACCGTACGCGATGACGTAATCGGCGAGCGCGCGTGTCGTGTCGTCGTCGCCTCGAGACGCCGGCCACTCAAATGTCCCGAATCTCAACGCCCCGCACCGTTCAACCACGCGCGTCAACACCCCTCCCGGCAATAACATCGTCTTATTCGACGCCGTCTGACGAACCACGCCGTCGTTGGTCGCCGTCACGCACAGCGCTCGCGTCGTTCGAACGCCCAATGCCGCCATGGCTTCGCTCGCGAAAAATTCTCGCAACGTCGACCGCAGACTCGCCCGCCCATCGCCGTGCCTACTGTACGCAGTCTTCCCCGCCCCTTTGAGCTGGACCTCGAAAGCGCCGAAGTCATCGGATAACACCGTCCCCACGGTGATACAACGTCCGTCCCCGAGGGCTCCCGCCCACTTTCCAAACTGATGCCCCGCGTACGCGTTCGCTCGAGCGCGCTTTCTCCACGCGCTCTCCCCGCCCGCCAACGCCGCGAAGGTCGCCTCGTTCGCCTCCTCACACGACAGTTCCAACAACGCCGCGCACGACTGACTCATGACACCCACGAGCGGTTCGCCACCAGTCGCGCTCGCTTCGGCGCGCGTCCAGAGTTCGGTACGATACCGCCCGCCCGCGGGGAACGCGCGCTCGAAAGACGTCGACGCCGACGCGTCTTCCCATCGAAGGAGCTCCACCGGACGCGCGTTCGACGCGCGAGCGCGCGTTCGATGTCGACGCGCGGCTGGACGCGAGAGGACGCGCGGCGTCGACGTTCGACGCGCGCATCGCGACATTGTGCCGACGCGCGCGCTTAGTGTTGGCGCGAGTCGTCGACGCGCGCGCATCGAGACGCGCGCGAACGCGCGCGCGAGAGGCGGCGAGAGACGTGCGGTGAGGCATGGAGCCGTCGAACGCGCGCGGCGCGGGCGCGAAGGAGGAGGCGCGAGAAGGGCTGGCGCCGCTCGTCGGGAAATTCGGGAGAGACGCGGTGGCGGATTGGGACGACGATGACGGCGACGTCGGCGAAAAGCGCGCGGGGACGTCGGACGCGAACGCGCGCGATGGTGATGGGGTTGTCGATCGGTCCGTAGCGAAACGTCGAGCGGACGCGGCGGGCGGCGACACGGCGACGTCGAGCGAGAGCGAGACGGAGAGCGACTCCGGTTCAAGCTCGAGTTCGAGTTCAAGCTCGAGTTCAAGCTCGAGCGCGAGCGTTCGAGTCGCGGCGAGAGCGCGAGCGAGATCAAGTTCGGAGAGCGACCCGAGCGATTCTGCGAGAAGGTACGACGTCGAGGGTCGACTCCCACCGCGCGCGGCACCAAACGTAAAGGATGCTGAGAAGAAGACGTTTTGGGCGAACTGTTACCAGGAAGGGATGAAGTTTTGCGGCCTCGGTGTGTTGCTCGAAGAGGTGCCGGAATCGGAAAGCTCGAGCGACGATGAAGTTTCCGATTCGGATAGCGACGCGTCTCGAGAGCGCAGGCATTGGGCGCAAGCCAATACGTTCAAATCGACATTTACGCTCGACACCGATGAGGAAATAAACGACGATATCAGAGGTATGGTGGAAGAGGAGGAAAAGGTTGACTTGTATCCGTCGCCAACCATCATAAATGTCTTGTTCAATAAAATGAGGTCGAAACTCGAGAAGAGGAAGGAACGCGAGATGGTGGAGAGCGAGCATAAGCGCGAGTTTAGGATGTCGTTGCTGAAGGATAGGAAGAAAAAGAGATCACTGACGTGGATGGTGCATCGAGTGGTGGAATCTCAATTCTTTACGCTATTGACGTCGATGATGATCACGTACTCGGCCATCGTTCTCGGGATGGTGGCACAGAACCCAAATAAGTGGGAAAATTCAAAGTTCGAAGACATCAGTTTTCTCGTGCTGAATGTGGCCTTCGGTGTAGAGATTTTGCTCCGCATGCTTGCGAGCGGCGTCACAATAGAAGAAGATGGCTTTACACACTTGGTACAATTAAAGCCGCATTACTACTTCTATGACGTCATCAATGTGTTTGATTTTGGGGTGACAGTATTGTCACTCTTGGAATACGCCGTCCGCGGTGACGGTCAGTTGGATGCCGTTCGAACGTTGAGGCTGGTTCGATTGTTGCGCGTATTGCGTGCGATAGAAGACATGCGCATGATTTTAGATGCCGTCATTCAGGGACTAGCTAACATCGTATGGATTCTGATGCTTTTGTGCGTCGTCATGTACATCTACGCCGTTTTTGGCGTGGTATTTTTCGGCGCAAACGATCCACGCAATTTTCGAGATCTGGGTACTGCGTTCAAAAATGTCGTATCGATGACCACGATGGCAGATTGGATGGACTTTTTGTACATCAACTATTATGGCTGTGACGTGTACGGGTACTCGGGTGCGGATGCGTCCCACTGTCGGCAACCCAAGGCACAAAAAGTCTTGGCGGGGGTTTACGTCACCACGCTCATAATCATTCTGGGGAACATCATGATGAGCCTCTTCATCGGGGTTATCACGAACAGAATGGAAGAGGTCACTTTGAAGCTTAGAGAAACCAAAGAAGAGAAAGCGGCGAAGAAAGAGGCGGTGCGAATAGATGCTATATGGGAAGAACCTGGTCGCCTGCCTTACGTGATCGGTAAGGAGTCCTATGAGAACTTAATACGACACTTGAACTTGCTTTCTGGCGTGCGAAGAGAAGGCGAGGCGTTAGCAACGTCGAAACTACCCGCGTGGAAACGTCTCCAGCTGTCTGTGCGCAGACTCGTGGTGCATCCAGTCTTCGAGTGGCTTATCGTCGCAGTTATTGTCGCCGCGGCCATCACGTCTGGTGTGAATCAAGAAGGGAACACACGTGAGTTACCAGCGTGGGCTGACGATTTGCAGCTTGCGTTTTTGATATTGTTCGCAGTAGAACTGGGTGTGAGGTTCCTCGCTCATTTTGACAAACACTTGAGTTTCTTCACTGGAAAAGACAAATGGTGGAATATATTTGATACGTGCGTGGTCATCGTCGGTCTCGTTCCGAGTGACTTGAATGAAGCCGCCACGGTCATCCGTCTCTTTCGCCTCTTGAGGATTCTGCGATTAGTGCGCGTCATCAAACAGCTGCAGGTCGTCGTGCTCTCGCTTCTTCAAGGTCTCAAGTCAATCTTCTACGTCGCGGCGTTCATGGTGATAATTTACTTCGTATACGCCGTCGCTGCTGTGCAAGTGTACAGAGAAAATGACCCGTTTCATTTCCGGTCTTTATCCAACGCCATGGTCACTCTCTTCTTAGTCTCCTTCCTGGAAGAGTGGCGACCGGTGTTTGACATCAACTACAACGGTTGCAACATCAACGAGTACGGCCTGGTCGATGGTGGTACGTATTACGCGGCGATCACACAACAAGACGTCAACATGTGCACACAACCTACGCAAAGGAAGGTATTCTCCATGTTCTTCTTTGTCTCGTTCATTCTTATTTCAGCGATGGTGCTCGTCTCCGCCTTTGTCGGTATCGTCGTGACGAGCATGCAAAGTGCCACCGAGCAGGTTCGCGATCGATTAGCCGCTCACGAGCGCCTTCTCTCCGTTCAACACTATTTTGCACTCACGGATGACACTCTGAAGCGCTCGGGCGAGGTTTTCGACCTATTAAACGCGGGTTTTAGCGATGAGCTCACCGCGCAAATGCTACTCGACAAGTGCAAGCTGCTCGGTATTCCGACGAACGAGGAGTTCCTCCGGCTCACGTACGCCACCGTGAACGGGCTCACGGATAAACCATTTGATAAAGCGGACTTCATACTTCTCACCGCGCTCGCCGAGCGCGCAAAGATCATCCAGGAGAAGCTCGCAAACGAAGACGCGTCGGGCGACGACATCATAGACGTCGACTTTGTCGACGCCAATCTGACCAAGTCCGGTCTCGATGTGCACAGAGCGAAAAAATAGGAGGCGTACATTAATTAAAACACACCACTCAGGGAGTAACCGTTTATCATCGCGCGATACGCGGTCGCGACGCGCGATTCTGTTGTTCCCCGTGTGTCCCTCTGCCGCGCCGCAGACCTTGACTCGCCCATGACCAAACGCACGGTGCGTGTCATCGCTTCGCGCCGCGTCTCGATCGCGCGAAACCATCGCGCGAAGAACGATCGTTCGTCTCAACCGTCTCGCGCGCGTCCTCGACGCGGAACGTCACCCTAAATGCGCACATCTCACTCGCACAATCTCGCGATCGAATCGTCGACACTGACCTCGCGTACGCATCGCGCGCGCTCGCAGAAGGACGCCGACGCGGAGGAACCCCCGCGCCGACGCGGCCGTCAACAATTGGACGTGCCTCCGGGCACGGAGCTCCCGTTAGAGATCGGCACCAAGGTGCAATGTCGATGGCGAGGGAAGGAAGAGTACTACCTCGCCAAGGTCATCGAGCGTCGCCAAGGACGCACCGACGCCGACGAGGATTACGAGTATTACGTGCACTACGAGCAGTTTAATCGACGGATGGACTCGTGGGTGGCGCTGGGGGACATGGATCTGAGCACGCTCGTGCCCGTGGAGAAGACGGAGGATGGAAAGAAGAAGAAGGAGACGCACGAGCCGGATGCGGAGCACGCCGAGTTCGATCCGCGCGCGTTGCAGGAACACGAGGAGTTCACCAAGGTTCGTAATATATTACAGATTGAGCTCGGGAAACACGAGATGGACACGTGGTACTTTTCACCGTTTCCGCCAGAGTATAACGATTGTCAAAAGTTGTACTTTTGCGAGTACACGCTGCAATTCTTCAAGCGCAAGGAACAGTTGCAGCGACACCTGAAGAAGAATGAGTTGAGACACCCGCCGGGGGATGAGATTTACCGCAAAGGGAAGCTGAGCTTCTTTGAGATTGATGGGAAGAAGCACAAGCTATTTTGCCAGAACTTGTGTTATCTCGCCAAGCTCTTTTTAGATCACAAGACGTTGTACTACGACGTCGACTTGTTCTTGTTCTACGTGTTGATGGAGTGCGACGAACGAGGCTATCACATCGTCGGGTATTTCTCCAAGGAGAAGTGTTCAGAGGAAGGGTACAACTTGGCGTGTATTCTCACCCTCCCCCCGTACCAGCGCAAGGGTTACGGGAAACTTTTGATTTCGTTTTCGTACGAGTTGTCGAAAATCGAAGGCAAAGTCGGGACGCCCGAGCGTCCGCTCAGCGATCTTGGTCTCGTGTCTTACCGTGGGTACTGGACGCGCGAACTTCTCAGGATTATCCAGGACGAATCCAAACAATTCGTCTCCATCAAAGACCTGAGCGAGATGACGATGATCAAGACGGAGGACATCATCTCCACCCTTCAACACCTCGGCTTGTTGGCATACACCAAGGGCGCGTACGTCATCTGCGCCTCTCCCGAGCTCATCCAGAAACACCTCAAAGCCGCGGGCAGCGGCGGCGTGCCGTGCGATCCGGACGCCATCGTGTGGTCGCCGTACGATCCCGAACGCGCGAGAGACTTGTAATACTGTAGAATTGACTCATAGCACGATACGTCGCGCGCCGCCCAACCACCTCTTCGACGCCGCGCGCGCGCGGCACCCCACACGCGCGCGCGTGTCGTCGCGTTCGGTCGCCATGCGCGACCAGAGCTTCGAAATCGAGCTCATCACACTTGGACTCGCACCGGCCGACACTCGCGCGCGCGCGGTGGAGCTCGCAAAGTCGTTGGATGATTTAGTCGCGCGCGTGACCGCGACCATCGATTCGCGCGCGCGCGCGCACGTTCAGCGCGTTGAGCGTCTCCGCGCGCGCGTCGATCGATTACGCGCGAAAGTACACGATATCGGCTCGAGCAAGAGCGCGCGCACGGTGATGCACGCGGCGAGGTACCCAGAAGATGCGCTCGGTGGGAAACACCACGAGAATTTATTCGGCGACGCGCCGACTAGACGTTTGGTCGACCATCGCGACGTCTTGCGCGAATTGGATGAGATTGAACGAAAAACGATGGAAGATTTGATTCTCATCGAGCGACAGACGGTGCGCGGGGAAGACTTGGCGCGGAGGTATTGGGAGGCGGAGACGCGAGACGCGACGCGTGCGGGGACGCCGACGCAAAGCGGACGGGACGGATTGGGAACCCTTCCCGCGTGCGTGGAGAGCGTGAACGAGTGTTTGTTGTTCAACTCGGACGTGAACCCGTACGTGGAGTACGCCTTGGTGGATCATCTTATGAGCGACTACGAGGAGGCGAGCGATATCGGCGACGGCGCGGAGAAGGAGGACGAATACGAGGATTGGAAAAATTTAGCTGACGCGCCGACAGACGCGCGATACGATTCCGCCAACGCGACGCAGTTCGGGTTCAGGCCGACGTTTGGACAGCTACCCGAGGTGAACTTTCCGACATCATTACCGTCGTTGCGCTTCGCGGCGGACATCTCGTGGTCGGGCGCGGAAAAGTCGAAATCCATCGCTCCCTCGGCGTCGGCAACGCCGCTGCCGGACGTCGTGCTCTCGGATCCGATTCCCGGACTCGGGTCGGCGATTCCCGCGCCACCGCCACCACCGCCGCCGAGACCGTCGGTACCGCCGCCTCCACCGCCTCCACCGCCACCGCCTCCGGGAGCCGCTCCCGCCGGCGAGCCTCCCGCGCAACTGCCGCCCGGCGCCGACGTCGGCGATTCCGGACGAAGCGCGCTCATGGCGGCGATTCGAAACCACAATAAATCAAAGCTCCGAAAGCGGGGCGACGCGTCGTCGACGCCCGTACCGCCGACACCACCGCGACCGACCGCTGCACCGACCGCGAGCGCGTCAACGGAACCGGATTTACGAAGCGCGTTGATGGACGCCATTCGCGCGAAACCGGCGTTGAAATCGACGTCGACGAGGGACGAGACGTCGTCCGCGCCGACGTCGAATACCGGCGCGCCGCCCGCGGCGCCGAGACAGATGTCCATGATGGAAGAATTGGCAAACAGTCTCGGACGACGACGATCCGCCATCGTGGCGTCGGGCGATCACGACGTGCGAGAGAGCGTCGCCGCGCCTCGAAGAAGAGACGACGCGCCTCGCATCGTCGGCTTGGACGCGTTTATAAAATCCAAAGGTGCGGGCGCGAACGACGGCGACGAGGACGACGAGGACGGCGCGACGGATAGCGATTGGGACGATTGATTATTCTAGATCTATCGATAGTACACGTGTAACAACACCACCGCGCGCGCGCGGCTCACAATTTACTCCTCGCGTGATTGAACGCCGCGAATTTCTCCCGCGCCGCGTATCTGTAATTCGCGAACGCCCGTCGTCTCTCCTCCGCCCGCACGCCCGCGATGTCCAAACCATCGTGAATCGCGCGTTTGATCCCTTTCGCTCCCGGTAACGCCTTCACGCGTCTCGCGAACGCCATCGCGTCATCTCTCGCCTCTCTCGCCGTCGCGCGCGGCGTCCCCGTCGTCAATCCCAACGCCCTCGCCCGAGTCGCGTCTATCGCCTCCCCGAACACCGAACACGCCCGCGCCGCGTTCGACCCTATCGCACGACTCAGTTTAACGGATAATCCCCACGACGGCAAGATGCCAATCTGCGCGTGCGTATCTTTAAACGTCGCGTCTTCGCTCGCGAAGACGACGTCGCACGCCAACAAAATCTCAAACCCCGCGTTCACGCACGTCCCGTGCGCGACGCCGACGATGGGCGCATCGCACGCCTCCATCGCGCGCACGGGATCGTCGCGCGTCGCGCCCTCGTCCGTCGCGAACACCTCGGCGGCGGCGCTGAGATCGATCCCCGTGCAAAACGACCTCGACGACGCGTCGCCCACGACCACCACGCACGTCGTCTCCCGCGGACGCGCGTCGAACGCGCGCGCGAGCGACGCGAGCATGGGCTTCGTCAGCGCGTTCCCGCGCGATGGATTGCGTATCTCGACGACGCGCACGCCGTGCGAGACGTCGTCCGAGACGACGACGGACATGACGAGACGACGAGGTGTGGCGATTCGTTTCGTTTACACGGACGCGACGACGAACGCGTCGAACGCGGACTCGAGGACGCTCACTCGCGGTCGTCCGTCGACGACGACGTCGTCGTCGTCGTCGTCGTCGCCACCGCGGGCGCGCTCGACGACGATGATTGATTCTGTCGCTCGAGGTAGCGCTTCACCGCCTCGGCCGCGGGATCGTACGTCGATCCCGGGAGCTCGTAGCGCGGCTTGCCGTCCGGCGGCGGCGGCGTGCACGGATGAACCCAATCGCACGTCACCTCGGCGCGCGCGGGCGCGGGGACGGCGCCGCACGCGGCGACGGCGAGGGAGAGGGCGGCGACGGATGCGACGATCGCGGTGGGCCGCGCGTCGCGCGTCGACGTCGATGACGGCGCGGCGGACGCGACGACGTGGCGCGCGCGAGAGAGAGAGGCGCCGCGCGTCGCGCGCGTCGACGCGGGGACGCGCGCGGTGGACGACGTCGCGATCGTCGCGAACGGCATGACGTGGGCGCGAAGTAACGACCGACGCCCGGCAGACATCGTCGACGGCATGGCGGCGTCGCGGACGTCCATCGAGGACGGCGCCGAGGACGCGCGCGCGAGAGAGGACGAGTGCGAGGCGCTTCGCGCGATATACGGCGACGAGAACGTCGCGGTCGCGCGCGAGGACGTCGAGATCGGTGGGGATGGGTCGACGGTCGTGGAGCTCACGCTTCGGGACGGCGCGTGGCGCGCGAGCGCGACGCTTCCGGTGGGGTATCCGAGCGCGCGCGCGCCGACGGATGCGTATGCGCTCGCGGTTCGCGGTCGAGGCGCGCGCGAGCGCGAGGTAGAGGCGTGGGCGAGCGGGGCGATGGAGACGGTGTGGGAAGAAAACTTGAGAGAGCCGTGCGTGTACGCGTGGGCGGAGGCGGTGGCGGCGCGCGCGGAGGCGGCGTCGAGAGAGGGTGCGGACGCGGAGGAGGATGGGGGCGATGCCGTCGACGCGTCGACGTCCGAGGCGGTGAGTTTGGCGGACGTGGAGGCGGAATTGGTAGCCATCGAGGCGGAGGCGACGACGACGGCGAAGACGGAGGAGAGAGACGAGAGGCGAGAAGCCGTGCGACGGCGATTGACGAGTCACGCACCGGTGACGGAGAAGAAGAGCGTGTTTCAGGCGCACGTGTGTCGAGGCGTCGAGAGCGTGGAGGAGGTGGAGATCGTGATGGATATTTTGAACGAGTCGCGAAAAGTGCGCGCGGCGACGCATAATATTCTCGCGTATCGCGTGTCGCGTCCCGACGGTTCGTTTTATCAAGACCACGACGACGACGGGGAGACCGCGGCGGGTGGACGGTTGTTGCGTTTGCTCGTGCTCGCGGACGCGAGGGACGTCGTCGTGGTCGTATCGAGGTGGTACGGGGGCGTACATCTCGGACCGGCGCGGTTTCACGTCATCAACAATACGGCCAAGGTGGCGCTCGAGTCTTTGGGAGAGATTCATCAATCGACGTGAGCGCGCGCTTGTCCGTCCCATCGCGCGGCGGCGCGCATAGATAAATAGCTCACAGTGTATTGTTACATTCATTCATAGCCGATGTCGAGCGCACCTCGATCTCCCACGCCTCGCGTCGTCACGTTTCATACAGACGCGCGAATAATCGCTTCAGCTCGGTCAACCCGGTCGCCGAGAGATACTCTACGTTTCGCTCGCGAATGTCCTCCCTGTCCTCGTCTCGATACCACGAAGTCTCCGCGCGGTCGACGTCCACCGCTCGAAGTAAATGTACCGTGGGCAGAGGACTCCTCGACGTGTAATTCCCGCACGCGCTCTCGCCGTCGAATTCAGCCCGCGGATGAAACGGCACCACCGTCACCTCGCCGTCCGTCATCTCTTCGCACAGCGCTTCCGCCTCGCGCACCGCCCCGTCCATGAACGACGACCAATCGTCCTCGCACCCGTTCTCGAACACGACGAGCGTCGTCGCCGGTTCACCGAACGAACACGCCATCAAACGCGAAATCTCTCGCGAGACGACTCTCGCGTACTCGCCGCTCTCTCTCGCCCCGGCGCCCACGGTCTCGATCGCGAACGTTGACGTCATGGCGGGTTTCGCGAACGGGCACAGATTCATACCGACGATCCAATCGCGGAGCCAGTTTTCGGTGCCGCGACGCGCGCGTGACGCGAGCGTCGAGGGCGCGACGTCGCCGCCGGCGTTTTCAGGAAGACAGTTACGGCACGCGCGGTGCGCGGCGGGGACGCGACGCGACGCGACGCGGGTGAACGACGCGCGCGAGGACGTCGCGCTCGCCGCGTGCGTCGACGACGCCGAGCGCATGCTCGAGACGGCGACGACGACGACACAGAGTGGGGGGGGGCTCTATTCTATTCTATTGTTGAGCGTCGAGCTACGAAACGGTTCGTCACGTCGCCGCGCGTCCAAAGGCGTGCGAGAACATGAAGACGTGCAACAAGATGATGTACACGGAGAATAATGTTCGAGTCGTACGACTCGTCATCAACATTTTACCGCCAGTGAGACCGATGCGGTCGTGAATCGGGAGCGCCGCCGCGGATTCGTCGTTTTCGTTTTGTCGAAATCGAGCGAAAGGGTTGAGTCGAGCGAGGTATTTGCGACGGTACCTAGAGACGACGCCACCCTCGTCGCCGCCTGGTATGTCGACGTCGGCGCCGGCGCCGCCGAAACAGCCGTATCGCGCGGCGCGGCGACGCATTCCGTCGACGGCGGCGGCGGTGCGCTCGCTCTCGATGTTGAGAGTCACCGCACCGCACGAGTATCTTGCGTTCTTGGCGCTTTGAGACTGCGCGGGGACGGACGCGATGTCGTCCGTGACGGGGATACCTTCGGCGTCGACGCGCAAAATGGTCGTCTTACCGCCTCGCGCCTGCTTGGAGTAGTAGTTTTGCACGTACTGCAGTTTTTCGTACAGTTTCACGCTATCCGCTTCCAGCTTTTTACGCGCGTCCTCGGCGTCCACTTTTTCGCGCTCCAATCGCGCGGTTCGCTCGTCAAGCTCGCCCACGCGACGTTTGAACCGGTCGCGCTGCGCGGTGAGAATGGCTAGCAAGTCTGAATCGCCTCCTGCCGTCGGGGCGGCGTCCTCGATGATTCTCGTCAATCGAGTCGACAAATCCGTCTCGAGCGTCGTCACCATCTCCGCCGTCTCGATGTACTTTCGCTCCGCCGCTTGTTGCGCACCGCGCGCAACCTCCGCCTCGGTGGTCGCTTCGTCTTTCTCGCGTCGCGCAACCGTGATCTCCGCGGACAATTTCTTGTTTCTATCGCGAAGCGACTGGATCGCCGTGGCGCTCGCGTTGTGCGTCGACGCGTTGTGCGTCGACGCGTTTTCATCGTCCTCGTCGTTCACACCGGACATCTCTTGAAGAATCTTTACGCGCGATTTCAACTGTGCGATCTCCTCATTCTTCGATGCCGATTCTTTGGATGGTTCGGACCTCGCCTTGACCAACTCGTCGCGAAGTTGCGCGATTTGCGCTCCGAGAGACGCCGCCGATGCGTCTCGCTCCTGGACCGCAGACTTGGCCGCCGCCTCGGCGGTCTCCACGGACGCCGCCAACTGCGACACCATTCGCTCTTTGACGGCGAGTCTCTCTCTCAGATCGATATCTTCTTTCGGTTCATCCATCGCGGCGGCGAGCTGCTCTTCTCGTTGCCGATTTTCAGCCGTTTCCAACGCCTCCTCGCGTCGTCTCAATTCTTCGGCCAACGCGTGGAGTTCGTCTCGTTCCGCCTTCATCTGCGCCGCCCCGATCTCCGCCGCGCTCTCGAGATCGAATAATGTATTCTGCGCCGCGTCGTACCGCCTCTGAAGCTCTGACAACTTTTGCTCCGCCTGCGCCTTGCCTTCGCGCGCGGAATCGGCGCTCTTCTCCGCCGCCCTCTTCTTCGCCTCCATCACTCGAAGCGCCTGATCGATCTTCTCCCGCATGCGCTCCTCCATCGCCGCGCGCGCCTTCTCTGCGTCCGCACCGGACGCCGCCATCTGCGTCGACGCCGCCTTGGCCGCGTCTCGCTCGACGCGCGCCGCGTCCAACTCGCGTCGATACGCCGCCACCCTTTCCAACATATCGTCCGGCGCCGGCGCCGAGAACAACGACTCGTTGGCAAACACGACGTCCATCGCCTCAAAATCCTCCTCTCTCGCCGCGGACAACCGTTTCACCTCCTCCGTCAGCGCGCGCGTCACCGCCTTGGCGTCGCTCGCCTCCGCCACCAATCGTTCCTTCAACCGTCTCTTCGCCTCGTGTTCCCCCTCTCGCGCCTCCGCGCGCCGCGCCTTCGCGCGCGCGATCGCATCCCTCGCCTCGATCCATCGCGCCTCGCGCCACGCTCGCGCCGCGCGCGCGCACTCGTCGTCCACGCTCGATCCGTCATCACCGCTCGCGCCCGCGAACACACCGTCCAACGCATCCAGCGCGCTCGTCACCGCGCTATCGAAATCCTCAAACGACGGCACGTACCCGGACGCCGTCATCGTCGTCGCGTCGTCGTCACCGCCATCGCGCGCCATCGCGTCGCGATACGACGCATCACGCATCACGCGACTCGTCGATCCACGCATCTCTCTCGGAGACGGAGAAAACGAAGCGACGAATGATTCATCGAGAATTGACGCGCGCGTCGACATACCCGCGCGTGCATGCGCGCGCGACCGACGTCACCGGCGTCGGAGCGACCGCATCGAGCGAACACAAATTTCCCCCCGCGGTGTCGTCGGCACCGAGCGACCGCGCGCGCGAGCGTCGCGAGTGCGATGACGCGGCGCGATGGAGGCGTTCGGCGCGCGGCTCGTGCGTGCTTCGGACGCGGTGTCGCGCGCGCGTCGAGCGGCGACGGCGGGCGAGACGCGACGCGCGCGCGCGATGAAAATCATCGACGCGTGTATCGATTCGCGAGAGGTCGAGGGGAGGGATCGAAGGCGATGGTGGACGCGCTCGGATCGAAAGGGTCGGGGTTGCACGAGATGGCGAATCTCGGATTGAACGTTCCGTGCGGGTTCACCGTGTCGACGGCGGCGTGCGCCGAGTATCAGGTGGGCGGGATCGAGTTCGTGCGACGGACGCTCTGGCCGGAGGTGTCGGATGGGGTGTCGTTCATCGAGCGCGAGGCGAAGAAGACGATGTTTCGGGAGGGGAATTCGTTGACGGGGACGCCGTTGCTCTTGTCGGTTCGAAGCGGCGCGGCGGCGTCCATGCCGGGAATGATGGATAGCGTGTTGAATTTGGGTCTGTCGGACGCCGCCGTCGACGCGCTCGTCGACGCGGGGTTCGATGAGAGGTGGGTGTACGATTCGTATCGTCGATTGTTGCAAATGTACGGCGACGTCGTGGCCAAACTTCCGAAGAGCGAGTTCGAAGCGGCGATCGGCAAGGCGAAGGAACGGCGCGGCGCCAAGTACGATTCCGAACTCGACGTTGCGACGCTCAAGTCTCTGTGCGACGAGTTTAAAGGCATTTACGACGCGCACGGCGCCACGTTTGAACAAGACCCGATGAGACAACTCGAGAACGCCGTCGTCGCGGTGTTTGAGAGTTGGGAAAATCCTCGCGCGCGAGAGTACAGAGAAATTCACCGCATCTCCAACTTACTCGGCACGGCGGTGAACGTGCAACAAATGGTTTACGGAAACCTCGACAAAAATTCCGGGTCTGGCGTGTGTTTCACTAGAAACCCCGCCGATGGAAGTGAACGCATTTACGGCGAATTTCTGATCACGGCGCAGGGCGAAGACGTCGTCTCGGGCGTGCGCACGCCTTTGGGCATAGACGAGATGGCTGGGGCGTTTCCCGGAGCGATCGCCGATTTACGCAGTGTGTGCTCCACGCTCGAGTCCGATTACAAAGACATGCTCGACATCGAGTTCACGGTGGAACAAGGCGAGCTTTTCATACTCCAGTGTCGCGTCGGCAAACGAACGGGCGCGGCGGCGGTTCGCATCGCGACGGAGATGTGCGCAGAAGGCATCGTCACTCGCGACGAGGCATTGACAAAGGTGAATCCGAAAATTTTGGAGCAAGTGCTTCACCCAATCTTCGCGCTCGATCACGCCGATCCAGCCTACGCGGAGAATGTCGTAGCAAAAGGACTCCCTGCGTCTCCCGGCGCCGCCGTCGGAGTCATCGTGTTCACCACGGAGGAGGCGAAACGCTCGAAAGACAAGCCGTGCATTTTAGTGCGCGAAGAGACGAGCGCGGACGACATCGGCGGCATGTACGTCGCGGAGGGCATTTTGACGGCTCGAGGAGGCATGACGTCGCACGCCGCCGTCGTCGCACGTGGTTGGGGGAAGCCTTGCGTCGCCGGTTGCGCCGACATCAAGTTTAAGAATCATCGAGAGATTAGTTTCGGCTCGAGCGACAAGACGTTT
>Ga0255743_10002664_pt1 | contig 14560 bp, 13 predicted proteins | sample 101ome_19_FD_179950 | JGI IMG/M metagenome (GOLD analysis project Ga0255743, IMG submission 179950) | Coastal salt marsh microbial communities from the Groves Creek Marsh, Skidaway Island, Georgia - 101405AT metaG (version 2) | ecosystem: Environmental > Aquatic > Marine > Intertidal zone >... | reverse complement strand
TTTTCGACATTAATGAGAGTATTGAGTTATTTAATTTAGATGGAATAGGAAAATCTCCATCAAAATTAGATATATCTAGAATTCTTTCAATGAATGAGTACTACATTAAAAATATAGATGAAGAAGAGTTATACAAAAATTTATCTAATTATTGTGAAATCCATAAATCTAAAATCAATACAAATAAAGAGAAAGTAATTAAATCATCTTTATCATTTCTAAAGAACAAAGCTAAAACCCTTGAAGATATTTTTAACAATTCCAAATATTTAATTGAAGATGAAGTTAACATAAGTGGAGAAGAACAAAGAATATTAGATGATAATTCAAAATCAATAATTAAGGATTTCATAGAAAAAATAATGAATTGTGAAACTTTTGATAGAGAAAATTTAGAAATAATAGTTAATGAAATTATAAAAAATAAAGAAATTAATTTTAAAAGTATCGGACAACCATTAAGAGTAGCGCTAACAGGATCAAGGTTCGGTCCAGGTCTATATGATATATTATTATCTTTGGGAAAAGAAGAAGTGCTAAAAAGGTTAAACCAAATAAGATAATACTACTTTGGAAGCCTGATCAGTTGAGGAAGTTGAAGATTTTATTTCATTTAAAGTTTTGCTTATTTCAAGCAATTGGTTTTTAACAAGGTCAGGTTTCTTTAATAAGTAATTTATTGCTCTATATATTTCATCAGAGTTACATTCTTTTTGAATTAATTCAGGAATTACTTCTTTGTTATTTATAATATTAACCATATTAACAAATTTAATATTTAATAATGATTTTGCTAAAAGATAATTAAAAAAATTCATTTTATAAATAATTATTGAAGGAATATTATTTTTACAAACTTCTAGAGATACAGTGCCAGATTTAACAATGGCAAAAATAGATTGTTTTAAAAGATTTGATTTTAATTTCTCATCATGAATTACATCAACATTATGTAAATTATTTTCTTTGATCATTGCTTTTAATTTTTCTGATAATTTTTCAGTGCTATGAAATACATAATTATAGTCAAAATTTTTATTATTCATTTTTTTTATAAAATTTATCAAAATTGGCATATGAATATTAATTTCAGAAATTCTACTACCTGCAAAAATTGAAATAATTTTTTTATCAATTATTTGTTTTATTGAAAAATTATTTTTTTCCAATTGATCATCTAATAGTGGATGCCCAACAAATGTGGACTTTAGATTTTCCTTATCAAAATATTTTTTTTCAAAATTAAACAATAAAAGAACATGATCTAAAAATTTTTTCATTTTTTTTACACGACCCTCACGCCAAGCCCACACTTTGGGCGCTATATAATGTAAAGTTTTAATATTGGGATTGATTTGTTTAACTTTCTTAGAAACACGTAACGAAAAATCAGGGCTATCTACAGTAAATAAAATATCTGGTTGAAATTTAATTATTTCATTTACGGTATGATTTATTTTTTTTCTTATCTTAAAAATATTTAAAATAATATCTGAAAAAGCTAAATAAGTAATTTCATTTTGATCAAAAATACTATTTATACCTAATGCTTTTAAATGCTTGCCACAAACACCGAGAAAATTGATATCTTTATCAAAATTAATTATTTTTTTTACAACTTCAGATGCAAGTTTATCTCCTGAAGGTTCGCCTGTTAGAATAAATATTTTTTTCATATAATGTCTAGAATCATTTTATTTTTATCTGAAAAATTAATAATTTTTGTTTTATCCAAAACAATGTTCTTTTCACTTTTCAAAATTATGCCCTTTAATCCAATTCTTTTACAGTTTTTTATAGTTTCAAAACCAATTGTAGGAAGATCTGCTCTTAAGTCCTGATTTTTTTTAGGCAGTTTGATTAAAAAACCATTTTTATTTTTTGTTTTTTTTATAGAGGATAGCATTGCATGTGTTCCTGAACTTTTTTCAATTGCTATTACTTTTTTATTACGAACAACTAAAGCTTGAATATGATCATAAGAATTTGTTTTTTTTAAAACATCTATACCTAACTTAATTTCTTTTTTTTCAATTAATGTTGGTTTAATTTTTGTATAGGTTCCTTTTTTTAATGTTAACTCAGGATTAAATTTATTTAATTTTAATACTCTAACTTTATTTTCTGATAAAATTTTTATTAATTCTTTCAATATAGCTGCATCGCCTTTCTTTGAGGCTTTAATAATTCTTGGTATGTAATAAACACCTTTTAAATCCAGTTTTAATTGAGATATTTTTGGTTTATCTATATTGCCAGCAAATATTACATTTTTGCATTTCTTTTCTTTAATTAAATTAAGAATTTTTCCAAATTTACCTATATTAATGAAATATGAATTTTTATTTTTTTTAAAAATATTTTTTGATGTTAGGTCGATTATAAAATATTTAATTTTTTTTTTATTTAAACTTTTAATAATTAATTTAGGTAAATTTCTGTTACCAAGAAATAGACCAATCATTTAATATTTGATGGAATTGATATAGGCCTTTTTTTATCTGCATTAATGAAATTAATAATTTTTTGTACATAAATATTTTCTTTTAATTCAAAATTTAAATTATCTACATTTTTTCTAAATTCTGAATTTTCAAATATCATTTCATAAGCTTTCTGCATTATTTTAATATCATTATTTGATACTCCAGCTCTTCTTAATCCTATTAAGTTTAATCCTGATAAATTATTTCTATTACCTAACGATAATCCATATGGTATAACATCACTTAGCACACCTGTCATACCTCCAATCATGGCATTTTCTCCTATTCTAGAAAATTGATGTATCGCACAACTACCGCCAACTATTGCATTATTTTCAATCGTTACATGTCCACCTACTTGTACATTATTTGCAAGCACTATGTTATTCTGAATTATACAGTCATGTGCAACATGGCAATAAACCATAAATAAATTGTTATTCCCTATTTTAGTTATACCGCCCCCCTGTTCTGTTCCAGGATTTACATTTGTATATTCTCTAAACTTATTGTTATCACCAATTACTATTGAATTTTTTTCACCTTTGTATTTTAAATCTTGAGGTGGTGTGCCTATAGATGCAAAAGGAAATATTTCATTTTTTTTTCCTATTGTCGTGTACCCAGTTATATTAACATGTGAATGTATTTTTGTATTCTCATCTATTTCAACATTTGGACCAATAACTGAAAAAGCACCTACATTTACATTATTTGCAATTTTTGCTTTGTCGTCAATTATTGCTGTTGGATGGATCATTAATTATTGATAACAAAATTATTTATAATTAGTTATCAAGTATTACTACTAATTATTTCTTTCTATCGACTATAGTTGCTGCCCACTGAGCATCGGCCATTTTTTTACCATCAACAAAAGCTTCACCTTGATATTTCCAGACTCTGCCATGTGATCTTACGGCTTCTATGTTAAGTTCAAGTCTACAATCTGGAATAACTGGGTTTCTAAATCTAGCTTTGTCTACGGTCATTAAAAAAACTAATTTATTTTCATAAGTTGATTTATCTATACCTGCTGCTGTTAAAGCTGCTGCAGCTTGTCCAAATCCTTCAACAATTAGAACACCAGGCATTACAGGCTCTCCAGGAAAATGCCCTTGAACAAAAAAACTATCTTTTCTTACATTTATTATTGCAGTTGCAGATTTTAATTTTTTGATATTTATTAATTCATCAATTAAAAGCATTGGCTCTCTATGTGGAAGTAGATCTTTGATTTGATCTTTATTTAATTTATCAGCCATAATTATTTGTTTTCTTTTAAAAAAATTCTAATATCTTTAGCTGGATATCCCATTACTTTGGTATTGTCAGGTATATTTTTTATTACACCACTACCACCACCAATTTGAACATTATTTCCTATTTTAAGATGTCCAGAAATACCGGCTTGTCCACCTATTGAAACTCTTTCGCCAATTGTTGAGCTACCAGCAAAACCAACTTGTGCCGTAATAATAGAATTTTTTCCAATTTTTACGTTATGAGCTATATGTACTTGATTATCTAGGAAAGTATTATCTCCAATAACTGTATTAGAAAGAGATCCTCTATCGATTGTATTATTGCATCCAATTTCAACATTATGACCAATTATCACTAAACCTATGTGTGGGTAACGAATATTTTTTTTTTTATCTGGATAAAAACCAAAACCTTTCTTTCCAATAACAGCACCATCTAAAATATTAACGTTATTTCCAATTATAGATTTTTTTATAATAATATTAGAACCTATTGTGCAGTTGTTTCCAATTTCTACATTGCTTTCAATTATTGTGTTATGACCAATTTTCGTATTCGTTCCGATTTTAACATTTTTTCCTATAATAACATTATTACCTAATTTTACTTTTTTGAATTTCGTAGATTGGGAAACATCTATAAATTTGCTTTCAAAATCATCATTCAATGCATCTGGATAAAACAAAGAGGTTAATTTTGCGACACTCAGCAGAACATTATCCACAATTAATAATTTATGTTTTTTATTAAAAAACTTTGAGAATTTTTCTTGTGTAATAATATATGTAGATTTTATTTTTGGGATATAATTTAAATATTTTATTGAGTGAAAAAAAGTAATATCATTTTTTTTGGATTTATCTAAAGTAGCTATGTTATTGATTTTAACATCGCTTATAGAATTTAATTTATTTTTTACCTTAATTTTTTTAATTATTAAATTTAGATTTAAGCTATCGACTTTATTATAAAATTTATTAAGCATTATTAAAATTTAATTTCCTTAATTTGTTCATTCAATAAAAGTAATATACTATTAGTTATATCAAATTCCTTTTTAGCTACAATTATATTACTTTTTTGTAAAACAAATGAGATTTCATTTTCTTCAACATATTTAGATATTATTGGGTTCAGTGAATTAAGTACTTTTTTTAAATATTCAGATTTCTTTTTATTAAGTTTATCAAGTAAATTTTTTTTTTGATTTCTATAATTATTCAATTTTTTTTTATGTTTTTGCACCTCGTCTTGAAATTGTTTTTCATCGAGAATATTTTTTTGAGAAATTAATTTTTTTTCATTTTCAATTAACTGTTTTTCCGTAAAATTAAACCCTTCAATTTCTTTATCATGAAGAGATTTTATGTGAGTGTTAATAGATTTTCCTACTATTGAGTTTTCTAGGATAAAGTTAATATCTATATAAACTAAATTTGTATTGTTTGCTTCGGCAATTTTAAAATTTAATAATAGAAAAATAAATAAAAAAAGCTTACGCATCAAAAAGATGTACCAATCTGAAATCTGAAAGATTCTGTTTTATCAGAACTTGCATCACTCAAGGGAATTGCATAAGAAAAAGACAATGGTCCTAATGTGGTATACCAGTCAACAGCCAGTCCTGTTGAAGATCTTATTTTATCAGAATCTAGTGAGTTGTCATAATCAACATGCCATAGATTTGCTGCATCGATAAAGATATTTAGATCTAAATTTTCGAATTCATTAAAGAATTTTGGAAAGGACGATGTAAAATTAGCAGCTGCTCCATAATTACCTCCAATATATTGTACACCGTCTTTAGGTCCAATTTTCCCAGATTCAAAGCCTCTAAGTCTGCTTGAGGGTATATAAACTCTTTTTGATACCCTAACATCACCATCAATAGAATTTACAGCTTTTAAGTACAATTTTCCTGCTAATAAGAAATTATCTGAAACAGAATGATATTTTGATGCTGTAAGTGTATTTTCAAAAGCATTATCATCTGAATATAAAGGAATTGTTTGATTAAATTTTAAGAAATATCCATCTGTAGGTTGGAAATTTTGATCAAGTTTATTTAAAGCTATTGAATATAATAATAAATTTTCAAAATAATTACCTTCTTGTTTCTTTTTTATTTCAGTAGCGCTATCTGACGTTACAAGTTTTTCATAATAATTTGATATATCGAAGTTGACAAAAATATCTTCAAATTGTTCAAAACCTGTTCCAAGGCTAATCCCAGTTCTTGTTGTTTTATAACCACTTGATGACATAAAGTCAGATGTTGTGCTTTCAAATGTTGTTCTTAATGATCTATCTGTATTTTTATAATTAGGATTTGTTACACTAAATTTTCCTCTTACTTCATCATCTGAGACAGCTAAACTAGTATCTAAATTTATTCCTTTTCCCAAATAATTTTTTTCTTTTAATCCAACAGAAAAAGAGGAGCCACCTGTACCTGTTCCCACTCCAGCAAAAATTTCACCAGTAGGTTTTTCCTCAACTGTGATATTTAAGATTTTATTTTTTTTATTTAATGAATTAGTGATATCACTCTTAACGCTTTTAAATATACCTTTTGATTTTAAGTTATTAATAGATTTATCAAATAAAATTTGATTGTATGGATCTCCCTCGTCAACAATTAATGCATTTCTTATAACTTTTTCCTCAGTTATAAAATTTCCAAAAATATTAACTCTATCAACATATGATTTTTCTAGTTTTGAAAAGTAAAAATTTATATTTATTTTATTATCATCAACTATTGAATGATCATATTTTGCATCTATAAACAAAAATTCTTTTTGTAGTGCTATTTTATCAATTTCCTCTTTGATATCATTTATTTTTTTTAAAGAGTACACCTCATCATTTAAATCTGAGAAAATTTTTTTGAATAATTTAAAATTTTCTTCGGTATAATCATCAGAAACATTGAGTGAAATATTATTAAAATAATATTTTTTACCAGAATCTATAGTAAATATTAATTTAAAATTTTCATTATTAGATACAGTCACATATGAAGATTTGATTTTTACATTGTAGAAACCTTTATTTTTATAATAATTTAAAAGTAAATTTATATCTGTTGTAATTCTATTTTGATCAAGATATTTATTTCTTGTTAAAAACTTCCAGGGACGAGACTCCTCGGATAAGATGATTTTTCTTAACTTACGAGAATTAAAAATCTTATTTCCAACAAAACTTATTTCATTAATTTTAACTCTTTTACCTAGATCAAAATTGTAAATTAGATCATATGAATTTTTGTTTTCTATTATTTGCGTATCTATTTTTGCAAAATAAAAGCCATTACTACGCACAATATTATTTAATTGGTTTTTTTGTTTAATGATATTTGATTCTATAAAAGGATATTTTTCGGACTTCCTGGTGATTTTTTCTAATTCTTTTAGAATTGATCTATTTTTAACACCATTAATAGTTATTCTCTCAATAATAGGATTTTCAATGACATCTATTAAAACAATGCCATCTTTAAAATTTATTTTTAAGTTTTTAAAGTAATTTGTCTCAAATAAATTTTTGAATGAAATATTAATGGTATTTTGATCTATATCGTCACCTATTGAAAGATCTGTAAATAATATGATTGTCTCGTTTGCTAACCTTTGATTTCCAGAGATTTTAAAATCTTTTATTTTTTCAGCAAGCGCATTATTTATAATAATAATTTTTATAATTGATATAAAAAATAGTTTTAAAAAAAAAGGTTTTAAAGTTTTCATTTTTGAAGATATTTTTTTACTCTATATACCATTTTATATATATCATTAATATTTTTTGGAAATTTATTATAATATTTTGATAAATATGGATCTTTAAGTTTATAAAGTAATTTTGTTTGCATAATTTGAAAATTAATTTGTCCATCAAGGAATTTTTCAACAAAATAATCGTTAACTATTACAAGAATAATTTCAAAGAAAGAATCATTTTTCCTATAAAAATTTATAACCTTTAGTAATGGAAAAATTGAATTTGAGGGTTTTATAAAATTATAACCATTTAAGTTATCAAAATTTATATCTTGATTTTTTAAGTAAATTTCAGGAGTTTTACTAAAGATAGCATTAAATATTGGTATTTCCATCTTTGTTTCATGAATAAGCATTTTTGATAAACCATTTTTGAAATTAACTAATGCATGAACATATGATTTTGGATGAATAATAATATCTAACTTGTTCATTGGTAAATTAAATATCTTTGAAGCCTCAATTAATTCAAATATCTTATTCATGAGTGTCGCAGAATCTACAGAAATTTTATGACCCATATTCCAATTTGGATGTTTTATCACATCAGAAATTTTAGCATTTCTTATTTTATTTTTTGACTTATTAAAAAAAGGTCCTCCTGATGCTGTTAAATATATTCTGGAAATCATTTTGTAATCAGATTTTTTTATTAGTGACCAAATTGAAAAATGCTCAGAATCTAGAGGGATAAAGTTAGTTTTATATTTTTTTAATTTATTATTTATAAATTTCCATCCACATATTATTGATTCTTTATTTGCGCTTGATAAATTCTTTGAATGAGGAATGACTTTAAGTGTTGGATCCAAACCATCAAACCCTGATATACCAACAATAGTTACATCAAATTTAATTTTATTAATTTTTAAAAAGTCAGAAATATTATTAAAAATTCTAATTTTTTTATTTAAGCCATCATTTAAAATTTTTTTATAACTTTGTAAATCATTTATAATAATATTTTTTACATTAAATTCTTTTGCTTGTTTTAGGATTAATCTGACATTTTTATTTGTAGATAAGGCTACAATTTCAAGTTTAGATTTATAATTTCTAATTATATCTAAAGATGATTTACCTATAGAACCAGTTGAACCCAGAAGTAATATTTTTTTTTTCATAATTTTCTAAAAAAAAATAAATATTTTTATTCCTAGAGGAATTGCAAATATTATTCCATCCAATCTGTCAAGCAAACCTCCATGGCCAGGCAAAAAATTTCCTGTATCTTTGATATTTGCCTTTCTCTTTAAATATGAAATAAATAAGTCTCCCACTTGTGAAACTAATGATATTAACAAAGTAAAAAATATAAAATTAATAGAAAAATTAAAATAAATTATAAATAACGTACAAATTATCAATGAACATATAAATGATCCAAACATTCCAGCGTAAGTTTTGTTTGGACTTATAGTTGTTAGTTTTTTTCCTTTAATTATGTTTCCAAATATATATCCACCAATATCAGTAAAAATACAAATTAATAAAATAAATAAAAAAACTATTTGTTTGTTTTCAAATTCACTACCAAGAAAAAAATAAATTTGTGAAGCAAATAAACAAATATAAAAAATAAATAAATTAAGAAAAATGAATGAGTTTATTTTATTTTTTTTAAAAATATTTTCTACTATATTTGAAAATTCATAAATTAAAATTGATGAAATAATAAACAAGCTTAAAACTAATATAATATTATTATAAATAGCATATATAGCTATTATTAATAATGGGAATGATGTTAAAATCCTTTTATTTAAATTACTCATTATATTGCACCAAAATTTCTTTTAATTTTATTAAATTTATTTAATATTTTGTTAAAGTCATTCTTGTTAAAATCTGGCCAAAGCTTTTTAATAAAAAAAATCTCTGTATAATTAATTTGCCATAATAAAAAATTACTTAATCTGTTTGTATTTCCAGTTCTTATTAGAATTTCGGGATCTGGAATGTTCTTAGTGTATAAATTATTTGATATTAATTTTTCTGTTATTATTTTTTTTTTATTTAAATTTATTTTTTTAAATGCGTTAATTATCTCTTGTCTTGATCCATAGTTAAGAGCAAGATTAATTTGGATCAAAGTATTATTATTAGTTTTTATCTCAACTTTACGTAGTTTTGATTTTAATCTTGAAGGGAATTTACTAATATCTCCTAAAATTTTAATTTTTATATTTTTCTTTTTTAGATTATTAAATTCATTATCAATATAATTTTCTAGCAAAGTGAACAAAAAATTGATTTCAAATTTGGGTCTTTTCCAGTTGTCAGATGAAAAAGTATATAATGTTAAAAATTTAATTTTTTTTTTAATTGATTGGCTTATTATCTCTTCTACTCTAGTAATTCCTTTTTTGTGACCTAAGTTTCTTGAATTTTTTTTTTTTAAACCCCATCTGCCATTGCCATCCATTATTATGGCTACATGTTTGGGTCCTATCATATTGTCATTATATCTTTTTCTTTAGATATAACTTTGTCATCAATTAATTTAATATTTTTATCAGTAAAATCTTGAATTATTTTTTCATTTTTTTTTACTTCGTCCTCTGAAATTTCCTTATTTTTAAGAAGTTTTTTTAAATCATCATTTGCTTCTCTTCTTATATTTCTAATAGAAACTTTACATTTTTCACCCATTGATTTAACTATTTTTTTCATCTCGTTTCGTCTTTCTTCACTTAAATCAGGAACAGGTAATCTAATTAGTTGACCATCAATTTGAGGATTTAATCCAAGTTCAGATTTTTTAATAGCTGCATCAATAAGGTTTACATTATTTATATCCCAAACTTGTATATTTATTGTTCTTGGCTCAGGTGTTGTAATGCTAGCTAACTGATTAATTGGCATTTGTTGTCCATATACATCAACTTTAACAAGATCAAGCATGCTTGCATTTGCTCTTCCAGTTCTTAAGGATGATAATTCTTTGCTAAAAACATCTAGAGTTTTAGTCATTTTCTCATCATATTGAGATGAATTGAACATTATTCTCCTATTTTTATTCTAGTAAACTCTTTTATTTTTAAGTTCGGTATATTTATTTCTGTTAAGATATCTTTAACTTTTTTCTTAGGCTCCATTACCCAATCTTGTGTCATTAAACTATTTTCTTCTTTAAATTTAGTAATTTTACCTAAACTTATTTTTTTTGCAATTTCCTCTGGTTTGCCTGAGTTTTTTAACTCCTCTGCAATTAATTCTTGCTCTTTTTGAATTATATCTTCTTTTATTTCATCAGAGTTTAAAGCAATCGGATTTGATGCTGCTATATGCATTGATAGTTGTTTTCCAAAAGATTTTATTTGATCGTTATCTTCGGAAGTTTCAATAGAAACTACAACACCTAATTTTGAAACATTATCTTTTATAACTGAATGTTGATAAATGAAATTTTGTGAATTTGAATTTTCTATTGTAGATGTTTTGCCGATTGTGATTTTTTCACCTATTTTAGCAATTAGAGCAACTAAATTTTCTTCTACAGTTTTTCCATTAGCCATAGCTGATTTATTTAATTTATCTTTATCTGATGAGCATTGATTATTTATTTCACTTAATTCTTTTACAAAATTTAGGAAATCATCATTTTTTGCAACAAAGTCAGTTTCACAATTCACTTCAATTAGTGATGTTTTTTTAGTGTCACCACTTACTACTATAACTCCTTCTTTTGCATCTCTTGACATTTTTTTTGATGCTTTTGCAATACCTTTAACTCTTAATATTTCAGCAGCCTTGTCTATATCACCATTAGACTCTTTTAATGCAGCATTACAATCTTTAAATCCCGCACCTGTTGATTGTCTTAATTTTTTAATATTTTCAATATCACTCATTTTTTTCTTTTCTGTTAAATTTTTAATTTAGTATTATTTTATTTTCTTTTGATGATTTATCTTCAGGATCTATTTTTTTATCATCAGATTTAGTTTCTGCTTCTTTTGGCAAATCTTTTTTTGCATTATTAATAGTTTCTTTTAATAAATTACAATAAAGGTCAATAGATCTTCTTGCATCGTCATTTCCTGGAATTGGAAAATCAATACCATCAGGATTGGAATTTGTATCTAATATTGCTACAATTGGAATACCTAGCTTGATAGACTCTTTAATTGCAAGCGACTCATAATTTGTATCTATAATAAACACAAGATCAGGAACCTTTTTCATTTCAGCTATTCCACCTAAAGATCTTTGCAACTTATCTCTCTGACCACTCATCTTTAATAGTTCTTTTTTAGTAAAACCTCTATTTTCTGATGAAAGATCTAAATTAATTTTATTTAATTTTTTAATTGAATTAGAGATGGTTCCCCAGTTTGTTAACATGCCACCAAGCCATCTATAATTTACGTAATATTGATCAGTATCTTTAGCTAATTCAGCAATAGCTTCTGAAGCCTGTTTCTTCGTTGATATAAAAAGTATTTTTCCACCATTTGAAATTGTTGAGTATACTTTTTCCAATGCGACATTAGTTAATTCTAATGTTTGTGTTAAATCAATTATGTGTATTGAATCTCTTTTTCCAAAAATATATTTTTTCATTTTTGGATTCCATCTTAATGTTTTGTGACCAAGATGAACGCCAGCTTCTAATAATTGTTCGATTGTAAGATTAGGTATTTTCATATTTATTCCCGGTTATGCCACCACAATTATTGCCCCAAAGGGACCGGAGGTATAAAACCAAAAATTGTGTGCGTGTTAATTTAAGGAGTAAATACAATTTTAAAATATAATTTCAAGAATTATTTTTAATCTAGTATTAAATTTTCCTTAATTTTTAGTGAATTTAGCTGCTTAAAATCAATTTTTCTTTTATCTTTTAAATCAAAAACTAATTTATTTTGTTTATCAAGTAATTCAAATTTAATTGATGTTTTGCCTTCATCTTTTTTCAAATGTTTGATTTTCTCCAATTCAGATAAATCATTAAATTTAAGTTTTAATAAATCAATTGGCTTATTAATTACCTCTTTTAATTTAATAATTTTTTTAACATTAATTTTTTTTTGTGTTTTTTTTTCATCGATATAATTTTTCATTAAAGTCAACATTAGAGAATTTCCCTCTGTTAAAACTTCACGGTTAATTTCAAAAATATCTGAAAAAACAAATAATTCAAAAACGCTATTCAGGTCTGAAAATTTAATTATTGCGTATGATGTTCCTTTTTGTGTTTTTTTTTCTTGGGTTTTTAAGACCGTGCAAGCAATGTTGGAACTTAATAAATTTTCATCATTTTGGAAATTATCATAACTTACAATATTGTATTGATCGAATATAGATTTATATTGATTTAATGGATGATCAGAAATGTAAAAACCTAATGTCTCAAACTCTTTTGTAAGTCTAATATCTGTATTCCAATCTTCAATATCATCAAGAATATTTTCTTCATTGCTTAGTTTATCGTCAAACAAATCAAATTGGTTAGCTTGTTTATTTTCAAAATTATTTTTTGATTTTAATATAATGTTTGGAATAGAATTATAAATTGATTGTCTATTGTCATTTAAATTATCAAAGGCACCTGCTCTAACTAAACCTTCCAACTGAAGTTTGTTTATATCCTTAGGATCAACTCTTTTTATAAAATCAGATAAGTTTTTATACTCTCCATTGGTTTCTCTTTCTTTAACTATATTTGAAATTGCTTCATAACCAACGTTTTTGATTGCGCCAAGCGCATAAAAAAACTGTTTACCGTTTGATGTGAAATCAGAAAAACATTTATTTATATCTGGTCTAACAATTTCAATATTTAATCTTTTTAATTCCTCGTAAAATTCACTTAATTTTTTTTGATTTGATAATTCCATTGACATTGATGCTGCAAAAAACTCATGAGGATAATATGTTTTTAAATATGCTGTTTGGTAGGCAATTACTGCATATGCTGCTGCGTGACTTTTGTTAAACCCATACTCAGCAAAAGGTTCTATTTTAAGAAAAATGCCTGCAGCAATGTCTTTGCTAATACCATTTTTAAATGCGCCTTCTACAAATCTTTGTTTTTGTTTTTCAAGCTCAGCTCTTTTCTTTTTTCCCATTGCTCGTCTTAAAATATCTGCTTCGCCAGCCGTAAAACCGGATAAAACTTGTGCTATTTGCATAACTTGTTCTTGATAAATTATTACTCCATAAGTTGGTTTTAAAATTTCTTCTAATTTTGGATGAAGATAATCAGGTTCTTTTAATCCATGTTTGCAATCATTATAGATTGGTATGTTGCTCATTGGTCCTGGTCTATACAGGGCAACTAAAGCAATAATATCTTCTAACCGGTTAGGCTTCATATGCAGTAAAGCATCTTTCATACCTGAACTTTCAAGCTGAAATAACCCAACTGTTTTTCCACTAGATAATAAATCGTATACTTTTTGATCTTCGTAATTAATTTTATCTATTTTAAAATTTGGATCTTTTTCATTAACTAGTTTTTGTGTTTTATCTATTACAGTTAAAGTTTTTAAACCTAAAAAATCAAATTTTACCAACCCAGCATTTTCAGCAGAATACATATCAAATTGAGTTGAAGGTAATAATAAGTCTGAAGCTGAATCTTTATAAAGCGGTACAGTTTCAGTTAATTTTTTATCTGCTATAACAACACCCGCTGCATGCGTTGCAACGTTTCTATTCAGGCCTTCTAATTTTAGTGATAATTCTATAAGTCTACTAACTCTCTTATCATCATGTATTAATTTTTGAAGTCTAGGCTCAACATTAATACATTCTTGTAAATTTAATGGTCTTGAGGGATCAAACGGAATCATTTTACAAATGCTATCTATAAAACCATAGGGTAATCCTAATACTCTACCAACATCTCTGATGACCATCCTTGCTTTTAATTTACCAAAAGTAATTATATGAGCTACGCTGTTAGAATATTTTGTTGTTAAGTATTCAAAGACTAAATCCCTTTTTTCCTCGCAGAAATCTATGTCAAAATCTGGCATTGAAATTCTATCTGGGTTTAGAAATCTCTCAAAAATCAAG
>Ga0255743_10002662_pt1 | contig 14562 bp, 12 predicted proteins | sample 101ome_19_FD_179950 | JGI IMG/M metagenome (GOLD analysis project Ga0255743, IMG submission 179950) | Coastal salt marsh microbial communities from the Groves Creek Marsh, Skidaway Island, Georgia - 101405AT metaG (version 2) | ecosystem: Environmental > Aquatic > Marine > Intertidal zone >... | reverse complement strand
GAAGAATAATCTGCAGGCACTGCAAATTCGAAAAGAATATTTACTCTCTAGCCTTAACCTCCTGAAACAACGCGAGACCGTAAGAGCTAGACAACTCGACCGTGCCAAGTCGCTTACAAATCGCGATTTATTAACTCGAGATGCAACTGAGCAGGCCGAATTAAATTTGATCCAGACACGAAGTGACATCGAAAAAACCACCTTCGATATTGAAGATTTGACCATCAAGATATCGGATATGATGCGACAGCTGTCGCAGACCATTGTCAGGACAAAGACAGCTGGCCGAGTCATTGAGGCTAACGTGAATAGGGGTCAGTATGTCCGGCCTGGAGACAAATTGTTCTCACTTATTCCAGATTCTGGTATCGAGGTTGAGGTTGACCTCAGGCCTGAGGCATACGAGGCACTGAAGGTCGGTCAAGTAATAAGAGGGAGACTGCGTGGAGATAGCTACGCCCTCAAAGTAAGGGCGTTGCTGGCTCAGCAGAATCAGCGAACCGGATCTCGTGTCGCTCGTTTGCTTTTTGCTCAGGCCCCTGAGGTGGCATTGGTGCTTGGCGAGTCAATTGATTTAAAGCTCCCGTTAGGTGAATTAGCCAGCCAGGTGACGGTGGCGAAAGATGCCATTATTCCAGGGAAAAAGGGTCATAGGGTGGTCTTAGTTGTTGACGGTAAGGCGGAATACAGGCGGGTAGAATTAGGCGACGGTGTTGGAGATCGCATCGTTGTACTTCAGGGTGTCAAGCCGGGCGACATTGTTGTGACTCAGGGTCAGGATGGGCTTCGTAAAGGCCAGGAAGTCAGTGTCGTGAGGGATAAAACATGAACGGATTGATCAAGGGTTCGATATCTCATCCGATTGCCATTTTGGCGATAGTGCTTTCTATGATTCTGTTTGGTGTGGCGTCACTCCAAACGATTCCTATCCAGATGACTCCCGATATAGAGAAACCTATCCTCCAGGTCCGTGTAAGTTGGCCTGGCGCATCGCCTAAGGACGTGGAACAAGAGATCGTCCTTCGTCTGGAGCGCGAATTAACGGGGCTCTCTGGCGTACAGGACATTTCTAGCGACAGCAGACGTGGTTCAGGTAGGGTCTCATTAACCTATGAAGTCGGTCATGATATGGATGATGCTTTGGTCAAGCTGTTGGGTCAGCTGGCGAGAGTTTCTGGACTACCTAACGACGCAAAACAACCGGAAGTTAGAACCTCTAACTCTGAAGATTCACCAATCGCACGCTTGGCACTGGTCGCAAAGGATGGAAATTCAATCGATGTAGATACGCTCGGTGAGTTTGTAGAGACCGTGATCATAGAGCCCATGAGTCGAATTCCAGGTGTCGCAGAGATCGACACTCGAGGTGGATCTAAGCGGGAAATTCGGATTTTGTTGGATATGGATCGAGTCGCCAACTACGGGATGTCGATTCAGGAAGTAGTTGATGCCGTTAGGTCCTCGTCTGCTGAGGTTACGGCCGGGGAAATTACGGAAGGAAAGCGGAGTTTTGTGCTGAGGACCGAGGCGATAAGCTACACTCCTGAGACCGCTAAAAATCTAGTTATCCGGACCGATCTTAGTTCCGGGAACGCGTCGATCATTCGACTATCGGATGTGGCTGACATCGAACTGGGATATAAAGAGAAGTCGAGCTTCAGACGGATTAATGGTAAGCCCGCGATCATTTTGAGTGTCTTGAGAGAGCCGGCTTCTAACGTGGTAACTACGCTTAACGCCGTCAATGAAAAGGTTTACGAGCTCAATCAGGGGATCCTTAGTGAAAGGCAGCTAGATCTTAAGATGGTCTACGACGAGACCCTTTATATAGGGTCCGCACTGGACCTCGTGCAGAGCAACATTCTCATTGGTGGTGCCCTGGCTGTGGTAGTTCTCATGGTTTTTTTGAGATCGTTCGTTCCTACGGCTATCGTGATGATTGCTATCCCGGTATCTATTATCAGCACCTTCGTCGCGATCGCAGCCCTCGGCCTTTCGATTAATGTTATTTCTTTGGCTGGGCTTGCATTTGCTGTCGGAATGGTTGTCGACGCCTCGATTGTCAGTCTGGAGAACATCTACCGTTTGAAGCAATCGGGAGTGCCCTCTATGAAGGCGGCGTATTGGGGTGCTCGCCAGGTCTGGGCTCCCATCCTCGGTTCTGCGTTGACTACGGTAGTGGTTTTTATTCCTATACTGATTTTGGATCTACCGGTAGGACAGTTATTCAGGGATATTGCTGTCGCTATAAGTGCCTCGGTCTTGGTGTCTGTTTTCGTTTCGATCACTGTCATCCCAGCCCTTTCATCTAGATTCATCAAGCATGTAAATAGCGGAGATCAGGTCCTACGAATCCCGATCATCGATCATCTTGGTAGGGGGTTTAAAGCCTTCGTTATGGCTTATGGTAGGGTCGTAACAAAATCAAGCGCCATAGGGCTAATGGTCGTTACGATCTTAATTGCGGGCTCGATAGCGGCAATCGTCGCGATGATCCCGCCGTTAGATTACCTGCCGGATGGCAACAGAAACTTTGTCTTTGGACGTATATCTGTCCCTTCAGGATACACACAGTCAGCAACCCTCGACTTCGCCCAGTCCATGGAAGATGTTGCTAGACCGTTATGGGAAAACGAAAAACCGGATAATGGACCTCATATCGACCGCTTCTTTTTTGTGGCGTTCAACAGCGGCGCATTCGCTGGGGCCGCGACCGCTGACCCGAGTAGGATTCGTGAGCTGATTCCAGTTTTGGCGGATCCTGTAGCAAAGGCTCCGGGTGCGCGAGCCTTCGTAACTCAGGCTTCGTTATTTGGCCGTTCGGTGGGAGGATCTCGTGGGATCTTAATTGACGTGTTGGGCCCAGATTATGATTCGGTTGAGCCAGTATTTCGAGACATTCGTCGCCAAGTCGGCCAATTATTCCCTCGAAAAGCTGGACACCAGGTGAGAGTTAGACCGTCAGAAAACGCCGTAAGCCCAGAAGTAGTGGTAAGACCTAACCCTGAAGCTCTTGCCAAGGCTGGTGTTAGCGCTAGAGATTTTGCACAAGCGTTAGACGTATACAACGATGGGATTCTTGTCCGAGAGATACCACTTGGGGGTGAACTTGTTGAGCTTGTACTAACGACGAAAAGTCGAGACACAGCGAAACTTGAGGATATATCTGACATTCCTATGATTTCGAGGGATGGATCATTAGTGAAGATTGGGCAGGTCGCAGATGTTTCGATTGAGTCTGCGCCTAACCAATTGCTGAGACAGTCCGGTAGACGCGCGGTGACAATTGAACTCCGACTTCATGAATCGGTACCCCTTGAAGTAGCAATCAAGCAGATCAAGGATGAAATCGTCGATCCCTTTAATTTGGAATCTAAGAACGGTGTTCGTATCCAATTGTCAGGTGCAGCCGATGAGCTATCTAAGGCATGGAATGCGATGCAAAGTAATGTAATCATGGCGATAGCCGTGATCTACCTCCTGTTGGTTGTACTTCTCAGAAGCTTTAGCCTTCCGCTAGTAATTTTAGTAACTGTTCCTATCGCTGCTACGGGCGGCATACTGGGACTAGCTTTTCTTAATCAGTTTGTCGACCAATCTCTAGATATGCTGACGATGCTGGGTTTTATCATTCTGACAGGTGTGGTGGTGAACAATGCTATCCTGATGGTCGAGCAGACCCTTTGGCATATACAGCATGATGGGATGAAATCTACCGATGCGATTCTTGAGGCCACTAGCAATCGGATTAGGCCTATATTCATGTCAACCTTAACTAGTCTGTTTGGTTTGCTGCCCTTGATTATCTTCCCTGGTGCGGGTTCAGAGTTATATCGAGGAATTGGAGTAGTCGTTTTTGGTGGCTTATTGTTATCCACATTATTGACACTGTTCTTCGTTCCGCCACTGATGTCTGTATTGATGAAACGGTTCAGTCCACCTGCTCCTCTGGGAGATTTTACTGAGGATATTTCCCTAAAAAATCCCCAAACCGCCTGACTATAAGCCCGAGATTCTGTAAAATCTCGGGCTTTCAAATTTCACTGAGACCATTCATGGAAACAAATGCCCGTAATGCGATGATGGCAGACCTCAAAGCGCGTTCTGACGTGCTGAGGGGGTATCTTTGACTACACTGCCAAACGTGAACGACTCGACGAAGTCAATTTAGAGCTCGAAGACCCAAACGTCTGGAATGATCCATCGAAAGCGCAAGCACTCGGGCGCGAGCGTGCAAGCTTAGAAGCTGTTGTTGAAACAATTGATGAGCTAGATCAAAGCCTCTCTGATCAGAAAGAGTTGACTGAAATGTTGCTCGAAGAGGGCGATGAAGACGGTCTCGCTGAAGTGGATGAAGAGCTTGAACGTTTAGAAACACTTGTGGCTGGCCTTGAGTTTCGTCGGATGTTCTCTGGCGAAGCTGATGGGAACAATTGCTATCTCGATATTCAGGCAGGTTCTGGCGGAACTGAGGCGCAAGATTGGGCCAATATGTTACTTCGGATGTATTTGCGTTGGTCTGAGAAAAAGGGCTTCAAGGTTGAGGTCGTTGAAGTCTCAGAGGGTGAAGTTGCAGGAATTAAAAGTGCCACGATCCATGTTCAAGGTGAATATGCCTATGGGTGGTTGCGAACAGAGACAGGTGTTCACCGATTAGTTCGTAAGAGTCCGTTTGATTCAGGGGCAAGACGTCATACATCGTTCTCCTCGATATTTGTCTCTCCTGAGATTGATGACAATGTCGAGATTGAAATCGATCCATCCGATCTCCGTATTGATACATATCGAGCCTCGGGAGCCGGCGGTCAGCATGTTAACAGAACAGATTCGGCGGTCCGAATCACTCACGAACCGAGTGGTATTGTCGTGCAATGTCAGAGCCAGCGCTCACAGCACCAGAACAAAGACTTTGCCATGAAACAGCTCCGCGCTAAGTTGTACGAACGTGAGATGGATGCGCGTCGTGCAGAGGCGCAAGCACTTGAAGACTCGAAAGCAGATATCGGTTGGGGAAGCCAGATTCGTTCCTATGTGTTGGATTCAAGTCGAATCAAAGATTTAAGAACTGGCGTTGAGACGTCCAATACGCAATCTGTGTTGGATGGCGCCTTGGATCCATTTATTGAAGCAAGTTTGAAGCAGGGACTGTAATGACTGATCACAATACTCCAGAAATCGAAGTCGATGAAAATCAACTCATTGCTGAGAGACAGAAAAAACTATCCCTGATTCGCGATGCTGATGGTCCAACGTTTCCCAATGATTTTCGGAGAAGCCATTTAGCACTGGATCTGGCACAAGCGCATGGATCAGATGAAAAAGAGGCATTGGCTGAGAAAGGGATCGAAGTTGCCGTCTGTGGTCGCATCATGTTGCGTCGAATTATGGGCAAAGCGAGCTTCTTAACGATTCAAGATGTGAGTGGTCGGATTCAGCTGTATGCACGAAAAGCTGATCTCCCAGAAGGCGTCTATGACGATTTTAAAACCTGGGATTTAGGCGATATTGTCGGTGGCCGGGGTACGTTGTTTAAAACCAATACCGGTGAATTATCAATTCATCTCACTGAAATTCGGTTGCTGACAAAATCATTACGTCCGCTTCCAGATAAGCATAAAGGACTGACCGATACCGAGCTACGTTATCGTCAGCGATACGTGGATCTCATGACAAACGATGAGACGCGTAAAGTGTTTACCATGCGTTCGAAAGTGATTGCTGCGATCCGTCATTTCTTTGAATCGCGAGATTTCTTGGAAGTCGAAACGCCAATGCTGCAGGTGATTCCAGGTGGAGCGACTGCACGCCCGTTTGTCACACATCACAACGCGCTCGATATCGACATGTATCTGCGAATTGCACCTGAGTTGTTTTTGAAGCGTTTGGTTGTGGGTGGCTTTGAACGCGTTTTCGAGATTAACCGTAATTTCCGTAATGAAGGGTTGTCCACGCGTCACAATCCAGAATTCACAATGCTCGAATTCTATTGGGCCTATGCGGACTACCGGGATTTGATCGCAACAACCGAGGTACTGCTTCGTGAGGTTGCACAGAACGTGTGTGGCAAAACGGTGTTTACGCTCGAAGATGGTTCGCAGGTCGATTTAAACGAGCCGTTCCATACGCTGACTGTCAAAGAAGCGATCTTGAAGTATTGCGATCAAGCGACAGACGCCATGTTGGATGATCTTTCTCAAGCAACCACTCTCGCTAAGTCATTAGGTCTAAAAATTGAATCCTCGTGGGGTCTTGGCAAAGTGCAAATTGAGATCTTCGAAGCGGTTGCTGAAGAACGATTGATGCACCCAACATTCATTACAGAGTATCCAGCTGAAGTGAGTCCACTTGCGCGTCGCAATGATGACAATCCATTCGTTACCGATCGATTTGAGTTTTTCATTGGTGGACGCGAACTTGCCAATGGATTTAGTGAGCTCAATGACGCTGAAGATCAAGCACAACGTTTTCGTGAGCAAGTCGCACAAAAAGCGGACGGCGATGATGAAGCGATGTTCTATGATGATGATTACGTCAGGGCGCTAGAATATGGATTACCACCCACTGCCGGTGAAGGTATTGGCATTGATCGGTTAGTGATGTTCTTGGCTGAGCAACATTCAATTCGTGATGTGATTCTCTTCCCAGCAATGCGTCCGCAGGCATAAGAAGACGTAGAGAATGGGTGAACTTACAAATGTTGATCCATTCTCTTTTCGATCGATGGTGACCCGATGAATCCTTGGATTGCACATCTTGAAAATCAAGATTTGAAATGGATTGTGGACCACGGTCAAGGCGTCTACTTGGACCCAGGAATTGACGTATATTTCCCAAAGCCAACATTGATCCTCGATGGGCAACTTGAATGCCGAAGTCATGTGCGTGGAAGTGGTGCATTACTTGGAATCTCTGAGTGGTACTTAGAAGTCGATCAAGGGGCGCTTTGGAGCGTGAATACCCCAGTGTGGGCGCTCGAGCTTCCGTTGACACGGGCTCACAAAACGACCTGGAGCGTCGCAATTGCTGTTGCAATGTCTGCTGAGACCAGACTTGCACAACCGGATGCTCGAGGGCTAGCTGATGTGGAAGCGGCTCGATTGAAATTCCGGTATGTTGTGAGTCAGTTGGAGACCACTTTATGAGGGATTTAAGTGGCTGAAGAATTGCGTCAATCGGCGACAGATAGCTTGGGTTTGCCTCGTCGTATGTGGTGGTTGTGGCCTTTTGTTACGCTCCTAATCGTCATTTGGGCGATCAGTTTGTGGGCTGTCAGGGTGGCAGATACAGAAACAGCCTTAGGTGTTGTGACCTCCCATCGCGGTCTTGGAAATACCGCACGCGCAGAGGTAGCGTTGTTTGTTCCATCATCAATCCAGCCACGCGTGCTCGGTGAGCGTGTTGATGTGACGTGTCAGGGAGTCACTTTGTCTGGACAAGTGTTCACAGATTCTGGCGATATTTTGTCGGTCCAAGATATTCGTGATTGGGTTGGTAGCCGTCTATTGGCAGAGCGCTTATTCAACAACGGTGTTCGATTGCAGCAAGTTGTCACTGAGTCAGGCGCCAATATACCGGCACCTGGCGAACACTGCGATGTGACGGTGATTAGCGGGCGCGTTCGTCTCTTGGAGCTGTTGGGACGTAGCTTTAACCCATGACCGCAATTCTTGATGGTTTGATAGCGACAGGGGCAACATTTGAAGCTGTCGCTGATGAAGCTGGAACACTCGGTTATCAAATCAAAGAGCGCCGACTAAAACCTCCTGTGGCGGGATCTGTCTTTGTTGACGAGAACGGGTTGTTGCAGCGCGTGCGCTATCAATTCTTTGGTTGGGTCATGAGTGTTGATGGTGATTCAAAAATTCATCTCACACGATGGCGCAAAGCATTTGCGGTGGGTGGCTACGTGCTTGAGCCCGAGCTCCCCGATTACAACATCACAGTTCAATGGTTCGCGCTTACCTTGGTTGTACTCGCACGACTGCTACTTGTGATGTTGGTTAGTATTCTTGGTCAAGTCAGCGATACATCGTTGGCACCACTTTGGATCTTAACCGCCCTCATTCTGGCATCGACGACTTATACCTCAATCACTCTGATTCACAGATCCCAGTGGAATGATCTCGAAGCCGCTTTAGATGCGATGGCACCGGATTGGATTCCGAGACTCTCGAGAGATGTCGGTGGTCGCATTCTCGCAATCAGTACGATTTTCGGAATGTTGCTACTCGATAGCGTTCTTCATTTATCAGCATCGATCTGGGTGGTTGGGCTCGGATTTTTGTTTTTGGATCTCATGCCGACTCGTCATTTCAAGCAGGCGCGGGCTCTAACCCAGAATCCACGTGTGCGTACCGAACGCGAACCGAAAAAAATGATGAGTGAGCTTCGTGACTTGCTCAACATCAAAGGCCCTGGCGTACATGTGTTGCGTACCCAAGTTCCAGAAATGCTTCTCAGCGCGAGCGAGGAACTGGTTCGGGAGGGCGAGCCGATTACGGTGTTAGGGCCTGAGGCGGAGTTTTTACCAGGAACGTTGCGGAGCAACTTTGCTTGGGATGCGAGTGAAGTCGGTGAATACCACTTCGGTAACCTGATGGATTTGATTGGATTTGATCATTGGCGAGAGCGATTTGGTGGATCATTGAACTACCGGATTGGCCCTGATAATCAGGGGCTTTCGTCATCAGAGGCTGCTGCTTTGTCTGTGGCTCGAGCTCTTGCGCAAGGTGCTGATACGCTAATTTTGGTGGATGCTTTGGCGCCTTTGTCGGCCGATCGACAGATGGAGCTCTTAAATCGCTTGGGTTCTGCGAATTGTCGAATTTTCGTTTTTTCTAGCGTCTCTGATTTGTGGGAAGGGGATGTCATTGAGCTCGACTGAACCGCAAATTTTCAAACTCGAAGCGGGCAAAGTGTCTGCCGGTCTTGCGCGGGACCGCTTGTGGCAGGTGAAGGAAGGTAACGCCAGACTTCGCGTTTTGGTTGCTGGCGATGAAGTGAGTACGATGCCTGTTCCTGAATCGGGCTGGTTCTTGGTTCCCGAGTCAGATTATTTGCGTGTTCAACTGATTGCAGAGACCGCAATCTCGTTTGAAAGCAGGTTACCGTTGAGCCTTATTCCGCGGCTTGGAGATTTAGGCCGTAATCAATTGATTCAGCCGATCCGTCAAATGATGTCCGCAGCAGGAATCGATGATGGTTTAGTCGACTGGAGTGTGAAGTTAGCACAACCCACATTCCGATCCTGGTTTGGAGAATCATTAGACCAGGCGATTAAACTCAATCAGCCAATGTCGCCAGATGTTGTGACGCCACTGATTGCCGATCATGTTCCTCGAACAATTCTCGAACAAGATTCGGTTCCTGAAGAGCGGCGAGCGCTGACGGTGTTGTTTATTGTATCGGTCTTATCAATCGTCGCTGTCATCAGTTGGCTTTGTGCTTTAGTTGCTTTGGAAGCTCCAGGATTCTCCTTAAGTTATCACTACGCAGCTGTTGCCTTTGGCTCATTGGGCATTATTGCCTTAACCATTTGGATGATTCATGTATTAGCCCAGCATTTCCGAGACGTCTTGCCTGTTGGTCTGGCAGCTGCATTGTCAATGACAACGCTAATTCTTTTATTTGAAGCCCCAATACTTGCGATATCACTTCTCTTTTCAGGCTGCCTGATTGGCGGTGCATATTGGGTGTATGTCCGGCGATTATTGCCAGATCTGCCGGCGATTGATCAACCCATGCGTTGGTTATCACTGCGGTTATCGCGTGATGGTGTACCGTCGGTTAGAGAGCGGGTTATCGAGGTTTGGGACCAGGCGCGGCAGTGGGTTATCGCGCGTATCGAATTGGTCGCCGAATACAGCCGCTTCAGCCGCTCTGTGATTGCAGCAAGTTTAGTGATTCCAGCCATCGCGTCGACGGACGATACACGACCTGTGGTGCTAACTGGTTTGTCTCTTGGAGCGCTACTTTTACTTGAACGCTTGCGTGCGGCAATGCCCGTGAGTCTTGATTCGACAACCGAGCACGATGATCGCAAAACAGTCAGACCTCTCGCGCTGAGCGGTGAGGTACAGTATGAAAATGTCGTGTTTCGACGCCATGCAGGTGAGGCGCCGTTATTTGACCAAATGAACTTCCATTGTCCTGACGATAGTTTGGTTCGAATTACAGCTGCTGAGGGTGCAGGTCTCTCGACACTCAAGCATTTATTAGTTCGCCAAGTCTCGCCTGAACGCGGTGTTGTTCGGGTTGGTGGAATGGATGTGGCGCGGTTGGATCCCAAGGTATTGGCGTACTCAGTCATCATGCTCGATCACCCGAGGGATTCTGAAGTCTCAACAGTTGGGGAGTGGCTATTTATTGAGCCAGGAATTGAGCCCTCTACACTGGAGATGCATCTGCAAGCACTGTCAGCGAGTCAATGGATCGAATTACTTCATGATCGTTTAAATGCACCCTTGGGAGCCTTGCAATCGATGGCGGGTCCACATGGCATGAATCGACTGAAGCTCGCGAGAGCCTTGTCACGCAAAGGTCAATTGATGTGGTTGGATCATTGGTTGATGGGCCTTGATCAATCATCCCGTGCGCACGTTATTCATAGTTTGGTTGAGCGGTCAGGAACGCGCTTTGTGGTCGATCGGAATGAACTTTTAAAAGGTCAGGCTTCGATTCATTGGGAGATTGCACGTGATTGAGCAGCAACTTTTCCTTGGCGCACTGACCGAACAAGAATATCGGCATTGGCTCGATAACGCGGTGATTAAGACACTAAGTCCTGGTGAGACCCTCATCGCTGAGGATGACTTTCCTGATATCTATATCGTACTGCGCGGACAGTTTGCCATACGGCGCGGGGAACGCTCTCCGGGTATTGTGGGCTTAGATGAATTTCTCACCGGCTGGATGACTGACCGGGAATGGCTTGCTGATCGATCGATGAGCTTGATCTATCTGGATTCCGGCCGCTTCGGACAAATGTTATCCGTTGAGCCTCGTAGAAAGCATATGTTTCATGCGAGCGTTACGCCGATGTTGGCAGGTCGATTGTATCGCGATTTATGCGAGACACAGGAGGTTCCTGTTGCTTTAATACGCGGTTTCGAGCGCGGCGTCAGGCGTTTTAACGAACTCAGGCAGACTTTTCTGAAGTGACCACAAAACAATCTTCGAGCCATCCAGGAGAGATTTTCTTATATCTCTCGATCATGATTTGTTATTGCGTTCTGTATGCCCCGCAACCGATGCTCTCGGAGCTCGCAGAGCGCTTTATGGTCTCAAAACCTCAGGCAGGTCTTTTGGTGTCTGTGACTTTGATCCCGTTGGCAATCGCACCACTGAGTTACGGCATTTTGCTCAAACAGATTGGTGCTCTCTCAATCTTGAAATGGGCGCTACCTTTGTTGGCTGTCGCTATGGCGTGCTCGGGTTTTGTTCAGTCATACGACGAGATGCTTTTGTTACGACTAATTCAAGGATTCTTGTTGCCCGCGATCATAACAGCAACCATGGCCTATCTTACTTCTGGTCGGTCGGGAGCTGATCTTTCGAGAGTTATGTCTTTTTATGTGGCTTTTACGATATTTGGTGGTATGGCGGGCAGAGTTATTTCTGGATATTTAGAACATATTATCCATTGGGAATGGGTTGCATCGATGTGGGCCATTCTTTTGGCACTAGTGACCTTTATGCCCTGGCGTAAAGCTAAGCCAAAACCTTTGAATTTGGTCAAGCCCAACAGACATGCAATCTATGAGGCGTTGACTGGTCGGAAAAATATTCTCGTGTTCATGTCTGTATTTTGCATGTTCTGGACCTTTGCAGGGTATTTGAATTATTTACCTTTTCGAATCAACGAGGTGGATAGTTCGGCAACAACTGGTTTAGTTGGTCAGAGTTATCTTGGATACAGTATAGGTATTGTATCGGCATTAACTGCTGGTTGGCTCGCGAGGCAATTCGGAGGTCCAGTTCGCGTCATACTTGTTGGATTTGTTGTGATGATTGGTTCTCTATTTCTGGCTTTGGGCGCCGTTTGGATGTTGATTGTTCAAGTGTTTGTGATGTGTCTAGGAATGTTCTTGATACACACACTCGCCGCCGCGGAAGTCAATCATAACGCTGGCGAACTGGGAGGTGTGGTAAACGGCTTGTATGTTTCCTGCTATTACGCTGGTGGTGCAATGGGCGCCTGGCTGATGGGGTATGTGTATGAGCTGTTTGGTTGGAACGTATTTCTGATCATGCTCGCCGCGATCGGCGGAGTCGGGGCTTTGTGTATGTGGTTTTATGGCCGTATGAATCAAAGGTTGGGCCGATAGATCCCTGCGTTCTTATTATTTTCTCTGCACTCAACTTCAATTAAGAATGAACGATTGTTGGTTTGTTTGCGTATCCAGGTATCGACATAGTCGAAGACGAACTCGGCGGTTCGCTCCATGCTGACATTGGGTAGGACACGCAGATCTAAGATTTCTTTGTCATGAAGATCCTGGAATAAGGGCAATTCAGGATCATCTTCATTGATGAGCGTCGTGTGATCGAACCAATGTGAAAGCCAGGCTTTGATGTCAGAAAACTCACCGAAATCCACACCAAAGCCAGATTCAGTTAATTCAGTACAGCCAAAAGTCATTTTAAAGCTACGTGAGTAGCCATGAATGAATTTACACTGACCGTGGTGTCGCCACTGTCGATGACTGCATGGATAGTTGTCGAACGTTTTGATGGTTTGGTACACACTCATACAAAAATTATACGAGGTTTCGTGATCCCTATGAATTGGAATTCCCCAACACATCCAGAATTTTTAACAACAGATGGTCGTCGTCTCCCAGTGAACCGCATTTTTTGTATCGCCAAAAACTATGAAGAGCATGCAAAAGAGATGGGCGGTGAAGTTGATCGAAAGGCACCTTTCCATTTTCAGAAAAGCTTCGATGCACTGACATTCGGACCGGATGTTCGGTATCCAAGTCATACCGAGGATTTGCATCACGAAGTGGAGTTGGTGGCTGTTTTGGGTGAAGGCGGACGGAATTTAAGTCTCAAAGAAGCGGAAGCGATTATCTTTGGATATGCGGTTGGGCTCGATTTTACGCGTCGTGATCGTCAGGCTGAAGCAAAAGACAAAGGTCGCCCTTGGGAAATTGCTAAAAACTTCGATGACGCAGGCGTTATGGGTGTTGTTACTCCAAAGTCAGAGACTGGTTTGATGGAGAATGCGGCAATCACACTGGATGTGAATGGCCAGGAACGTCAGGCAGGTGATATCAATCAAATGGCCTATAACACGGTCGAGTTGATTGCGTTTCTTTCCTCGTTGCAAGAACTCAAAGCGGGCGATTTGGTCTTTACAGGAACGCCCTCAGGCGTCGGTGCCGTGGTTCGTGGAGATCACCTCCATGGCAAAATTGCCGGTTTGAAAGACTTAGAAATTCGTTTGATTTAGGGCAGATGGATCCCGATTCTTCGTAGGAACTTTTTTTCGAATTCCCAAAAATATTTGAACTGGCCTGCCAGTGTTCCAACGATGATAAGAAGGCACTGATAGATAGGGAAAATTACAATTATTCTGAGTGGCCAAAAAGCCCAACTCGGCATGGACGTAGAGTTGATACCAAAAAAATCAAGGACCGGCCCGGCTACGTAGACGGCAGTGGATCCTGTCACTGAAAAAACGGCAAAAATTACGATCAACTGACCAACTGAATCAGCTTTGAACACGGATAGTAATTTCTGCATGTTAGGTCCTGAACAAGTGATATATCGATAAATAGCGTTTATAGAGCTAGCATGCGAGCTCTTTCTTTTGCTCTATCAGCATTGATAATATCACCGGCGGCTGAATAACAGTAACTTAGAAGTAACTCGCTAATTGGATCTGTTGGATTCAGTTCGCGGACCTTCAGGGCGGATTGAATCGCTTTCCTGGACTCTTTGTTGGCGACGAATAATTCAGCCTGCAAGCGCCAGACACTGTGCTCATTGGGGAGAATTTTTAACGCACGCTCTGTGAGAGTGAGCGCTTTCGCAAACTGCTTTTCTGAGCCTGCTTTTCGCGCATCAGTAACCAGTTGTAAGCCTGTTTCCAGAGTTTTAATTTCTGCTTGTGCTTTTCGGAATTCATCACTTGTTGATTGACCTGTCGCCGGATACTTGCCAACTTCAGATTTGATTGCGGATAAGCGCTCACGACTGATTGGGTGGGTACCGAGTAATTTTTGTGCAACAGAATTTCCACCGGAACCCAGCTGTGCGAGTTTTTCCTGCATCCCAATTGCACCGCGAGGATCAAAGCCGGCTCGCACCATCAGATCGACACCGACGCGATCTGCCTCAAGCTCGTTGGATTGGCTGTACTGGCCCATCAGAATGTTTTGACCGAGACCAATCAGCTTGTTAGATCCGGGTTTTGTCCCGGGCTCCGAAATACCAATTTCAATGACTTGTGCGGCCAGCCCGACTAGAGCACCAAAGGTTTCGCGGCCGGTACCGTGGAGTTCAATACTGTGTGCCATTTCATGACCTAAGACTGACACGAGTTCAGCTTCTGTT
>Ga0255743_10002657_pt1 | contig 14576 bp, 9 predicted proteins | sample 101ome_19_FD_179950 | JGI IMG/M metagenome (GOLD analysis project Ga0255743, IMG submission 179950) | Coastal salt marsh microbial communities from the Groves Creek Marsh, Skidaway Island, Georgia - 101405AT metaG (version 2) | ecosystem: Environmental > Aquatic > Marine > Intertidal zone > Salt... | reverse complement strand
TAGCCACCGCCACCGCCGCCGTAGCCACCGCCACCGTAGCCACCGCCACCGCCGTAGCCACCGCCGCCACCGCGGAAACCTCCTCCACCGCGGCCTCTTCCACCGCGGCCGCGACTGTTGCGACCGCGTCCCATGCCAGCGGAGCGCGCCATCTCCTCAATCTCAGGCGGCACAACCTGGTTCGCGTCGCGAAGAATTGGAACGAGCTTACGAGCCATGTTTCCTTCACCGCCGTCTATGAAGGAGAAAGCCCAGCCCTTCTTGCCCGCGCGACCGGTACGACCGATGCGGTGCACGTAGTCTTCAATTTGGTTCGGGAAGTCATAGTTGACAACCAAGTTGCAATCCTTGATATCGAGACCACGCGCGGCAACGTCAGTGGCGACGAGCACCGGCGTGCGACCGGTACGGAACGAGTTCAAAATCCAGTCCCGCTCGCGCTGCTCCTTATCGCCGTGAATGATGCCAGCCAAGTTGCCGATGGACCGGCCAATTTGGTCGCACATACGCTTGGTAGAGCAGAACACGAGCGCCTTGAGTGGATCACAGCCTTCCGGCGGGTTATTGAGAATCTCCATCAACCTCTTCTCCTTTTCGAAACCGGCGCAAATTTCAATCGTCTGCGTGATGTCCTTGTTGGCGACGAGTTGGTCCGTCTCGCCAATATTGACTTGAATTGGGTTGGTCAAAATCGCCGTGGCGACACGAATGACCGCCTTTGGCCAGGTAGCGGTGAAGAAGAGAGTTTGCCTGTCAACCGGAACGTGGGAAAGAATCTTACGAATCTGCGGCTCGAAACCCATGTCCAACATTCTATCAGCCTCGTCGAGGACGACGTACGTGGCGGAGGACAAGTCGACGTGTCTGCTCTCCAACAAATCATTCAGACGACCCGGAGTGGCGATGCAAATTTGCGGTCTGTTGCGAAGTTGGTGCAACTGCCGACCCTTGGGGGCGCCACCGTAGAGGCACACCGAAAAGACACCCGCAGACTGACCAAACTTGTTGCATTCCTCTTGGATTTGCGTCGCGAGCTCTCTCGTCGGCGCCAACGCGAGCATCATCGGTCCCCGCGCGTTTCTCCCATTACCGCGCTCGGCAATGTGCATCAATCCTGGAAACAAAAACGCGACCGTTTTACCGCTACCAGTTTTCGCCACAGAAATCATATCGTACCCTTGAAGCGCGATCGGCCACGACTGCGCTTGAATCGCCGTCGGCTTTTCGTACCCAGCCCTTTTGACCGCCCCCATGAGCGGCGCCGGCCACGGACCGGCATCAAAGGACACCATCGGATCTGGCACAGTCACCCCCGGCGGTGCTCTCACCGAAATCTCGTTACGCTTTCGAAACTCCGCCCCAGTCTCCGTCGCCCCGTATCCCAGATCCTTCGTCCCCAAACCTTTCCCCTTGGCGTACGCGTCCGGCGGCGGCGCGTTATACTCCTCCGCCCCGTACCCATCGTCCGCCCCGAGGTGCGAAAACGACGCCCCAGAGTGTCCGAGGTACCCAAACTTCGCCTCACCGCTCTTCGTCTCCTCCGTCGGTCGCGTGTACGTCGTCTCGTTCGTTCGCGTGTCCCAGTAGTACACCTTCCCCTCCGCGTGCACCTCTTGCCACCCTGGCGGAAGTCCCGCGCTGTTCACCGTTCCTTGCACCATGTTTTCCGGCGCGGCGAGTCGATGACGTGCGATCGACGCCTCTCTTTCGCTCTTCCTCCGTCGGTCCCGTCGTGCTTCGCGCGTCGGGGTGTGCGCGCCAGTCAACGCGCGCGCGAGAGAGCATCTTGCGGCGCATTTGTTCGCGTCCGTCGACTAAACCCTCAGTTGGGGGGGGGTAATGTCTGTTTTGACGAGTCATGAACCGCCATTATGGTCCGAAAAAGTACATGCTTCGTGGCCACAACGTACGTTTAAAAACCGTCTGTATGGTCTTAATGATGGTTACATTACGTTAAAAACCTTAAAATTGGGTTTTTATAGTGCACCCGCCGGAGTTCCGCCGGATATCCGAGTCGGATCGATCGATCGATCGATCGGGATCGAATCGACGCGGGAAAAGACGACGCGGAACGAGAGGTGACGGGAAAAGACGACGCGAGAGACGCGTGGGGACGCGGGATGACGACGACGAGCGAGACGCGCGGTGTCGACGAGGACGATGTGCAGGACGCGGGGTCGATGAATGACGCGAATGGAAATGGTGGTGCCCAGAATTCAGAGGCGTCGCCGTTCGCGCGCGCGCCGGTGTCGAGAACGACGACGATGGAGAATGCCGACGAGGAGAATGTGACGTTGGCGGTGGATGTACACTTTTTGAGGCGGTGCTTCGAGCGGATCGATCGGGAGAAACGCGGAGAGGTGACGCTCGGGGCGTTTCTGGAGGCGTGGCAGACCGACGAGCGCGTCGGTTCGCTCCTCGAACGCGGGTCTCGGATCGCGGGGGAGAGAGACAGGGTGCCGCCAGAGGAGATGGCGCGACGCGCGAGAGAGGTTTTCGATAAGATGGATGCCGATGACAGCGCGACGGTGACGTTTGAAGAATTTGCGAGATATTTCGACGTGAAGAAGGCTCGTCAACCGCCGTTGGGAGCGCCACCGGGCGTGCCGGCGACGGCGGTTCGACGAACCGTGGTGTCGGCGATCGATCCGTACGGTCGTCCCGTGGCGCCGATTCAACAGGAAATATCGAGATCTGGGTCGATGATGGATCATCACGTCGAAGTGGCGCCGGCGCCCGGATATATCAGAGCGCAAGCCGCGTACCCGCCCTTGAACAACGCGATGCGACCGCTGTTGTGCTTTGCGATGTGCATCGACGCCGAGGCTGCAGAGAGAATCATCAATCACGCACGCGCGATGAACGTGCCTCATCCAAAGTGTTGCTTCTTCTGTTGGGTAATGTGATATCTCATCGTAAACAGGAATTGAAAAAGCACCGCGACGGAACGAAACGGAACGCGCGCGCTGGATGAAAGCCCGGGTAAAAGCACGACGATTTAGTACGCGACACGCTTCGGGTGCGTGCCATGCCACTTAATAATAATAATGATGATGATGATGATGATGATGATGATGATGATATGAATCGAATGAACTGAATGAATTGAAAACTCACCGCGCCGTTGACGGCGCTTTGAGGCTAACTACTTTTTCTTCTTCTCCTCCTCTTTCTCCTTCTCGTCCGCAGCCTCGTCGTCACCCGCTCCCGGAGGTAAAACTAGACAGATTGCGTTATCCACGGCGCGAACGGCGAGCGGCGCGCACATCACCCCGCCGAGCTCACCCAGCGTGAGCGCGCCCAAGGTGCCCCACGTCACCACGGGCGCCGGCGCGCCTCGAGGCCTACACAGCGCAAACAGCGCCGTCGCCGTGGCGCCTCCAAGGAGTACGCAACCGGCTTTACACGTCGCACTCAGAATGGCGCGTCGCCAAGCCCTGAACGCCGCGCTGCGCTTGTATCCCTTTGAGTAATGCGCCTTGGCGCTGTAGTACGTCGCCAAGCTCGCGTCCACCGTCCACTCCCCCGCGACGTTCACCGCGCTCGCGAGCGCCGTGGTTCGGAACATGTTGGCCGACTGCACGAATTTCCCGAGTCCCCGCTCCCAGCTCACCCGCATCGCCTTTCTCCGCGCGCTGTACTTGATATCCTTGCACAGTTTCGCGCTCAACCTCTGACTCGACGCCGACACCAAAACCTTTTCAATGCTCCGACGCGTCACCGCCACCACCGTCTCCCTCACGAACCGTCTCATCATCTCCCTCGTCGGTTCCACGTAATCAAACTCTGGAAGCGGCGCCGGCTCTTCCCCTTCCCGCTCGTTTTCGATCGCTCTCTGCACTTCGTCCAACCACTCGCTCACCGGACGCTGATACGCCACAACCGCGCAACGAAACGCTCTCCACGCGCACGACGACGGCGTCAACTGCGACGCGATCGTCTTCCGTTCGATCACGTACACTTTATCCGCGTCGTCCGGGTACGCCGTTCGCAGCGCGGATTCACACGTCACCGCGGACGTCACGGGCAAGAGCGAACGCAGCGCCGAGGAAACAATAGAAACGCTCGTCGTCGTCGTCATCCTTCTCTCATCGGGTTTTCCCACCGTCGTCATCGACGCCAACGCCGACGCCGCGAACCCAAAGACGCGCGCGCCGTCGTCGATCATCGTCTCGACCGCCCTTCCGTCCGTCCGTCCGTCCGTCGTCGATCAATCGCGCGCGCACTGCGGCCCGAGCCGGACGAAACGAACTCGTTTCGATGCGTCCAAAAATGTACTAAACCCTAGGTATTCATTTTAACACTACATCCTCTTAAATTTGACTACAACACGCCGTTATCCATTTTTATCCGAAACTCGATAAAAAATGCGTCTTCTTCGCGCGCACTGCGGCGGTGTCGTACCCCCAGCGCGCGAGACGCGTCTTCGTCGTCGTCGCCGGCGCGCTCGCGCTCACTCTCGCGCGCGACGATGCGAGTCATCGCGTCGTCGGCGGCGTCGGCGCGTCTCGCGTCGACGTCCGGACGACGCGCCGTCGACGTGGACGGCCGACCCCGCTGGAGGCTCGCAGCCGCCGGTGGACGACGGGCGAATCACCATCGTTCGCGCGCCGTCGCGCCGTCGACGGGGTCGTCGGACGACGACGGGGTCGTCGGAGGACGTGCGCGGGATGACGACGAAGTGAAGCGCGCGCGGGATGGCGACGGTGGACGAAGAGGAGGACGCGGGAGAGATATCGGACGACGAGGCGCGAGGGCGGCGTTGAGGGTGTTTTTATCCGCGAACCGCGCCGAGGGGAAAGAGGACGACGATCGAACGCTCGAGAACGTGCGAACGCTCGCGGAGAGGTTGGCGAGGGAGTGCCGGTGCGATGCGGTGGAGTTGGTGTGGGCGCCGGCGCTTTGGGCGGTGGCGGCGACGCGGTGGAGCCGAAGGGAGGCGCTGGACGCCGTGGAGTGGACGCGCGGGAAAGGCGCCGAGTATTTGATTGAAAAGTACGCGTCGAGGAGGGATTTCGAGGCGTGTGAGGCGGTGTATGAGGTGTGCGTGAAGGGTGGGTGGGATGACGCCGGTGGAGCGGGGAGAGTGGCGATCGCGATGGCGAAGGCTTTGGACGCGTCTCCAAACGGGAAAGGCGCCGACGCGATGTGGCGGTCCGTGTTCGATCGCGCGAGAGGGAGCGTCAAGGAGAGGGTCGAGGCGCACTGCGCCATGCTTGAGGGTAGGTGTTTGCAGTCTGTTCGGTTTGACGCCTTTATGCGCTCTTACGAGGAGTTTAGAAGAGATTTTTGGTCGGAGAGCGATGGCGAGTGGAAGCGAGGGTGCGCGCCCGTGCACGTGCAACGCGTCTTCACCGCGGCGTGTAGGTTGATAAACAACTCGCACAACGCCGCGTTCGCTAGAAAAGTCATGTTTGACTTGTTGCGAGAGCATAGGTATTTATACACGGAGAAGGGTTACACGCTCATCACCGATTATTGCGTGTGCGCGCTGATTGGTTCGGCGGGATCAAACGTGCAAGTGGCGGCTGAGTTGTTCGAGGTTGCCCTGGAGAGCGGTGCCGAGATTAGCGGTCAGACGTGGTCGTACGTCGTCAGCATGTACGTGCGAGAGGGCATGATCGAAGAGGCGATGGCGACGCTCGATCGTCTCGAGTCGCTCTCGTTTATGCAATCCGGGTCGCTCGGCGCGTTGGCGTTTGCCGCGGCGTTTTCCTTTGACGAGACGGATTCGCTCAAGACGGAGGTGGCTGAGAAGAAGAAGAAACGCGCGAGCGAATTGAAGGCGACCGAGGCACGCAACGCGAAACAGCGCACAAAGGTGGAGCGCGCGTACGCCGAAGTGATGGGAGCGCTCAACAAGAGCGGACAAGCCAAGCTCGCGCTGCGCATCTTTACTCGCATGCAATCCTCGGGCGTTCGACCAGTGCAGGCACAAACGTACCGAAGTCTCTACGACGCCCTGCAGCTGTCTGGGGACGACACGTCGTTTCCGAGACAAATTTTGCACAGAACGATGCAGACCATCAGGTCTCACCTCACCGGTGTCGACGCGTTGATGGTCACTTTAGAAGTGGCGGCGCACGCCGGCGTCGCCGACGCGTGTCAAGACGTGCACGACCGCTTGAAGTGGCACGGACACTTGGAGAACCCTCACACGCGCTCGCGAGTGATGGAGTGCATGATGATTGCGATGTATAAATCGCAAGACCATCAGGGCGTCGCCGCGCTCTACGAGGAGTTTAGAAGAAAGCCACCGCCGGCTTTGGGTGTCGATTTCTGGTTGTATCTCATCAAGTCGCACTGCGACGAGCCGGCGAACATTGAAGTCGCCATGCTCATGTTGGATGAGGCGACGCGATATTTATCCCGCGTCAACGGTAGATCGCTTCCAGTCATCGCATTCAACGTCATCCTTCAGGCGTGCGCGCGATCAAAGCGTCCAATGCAGGCGCTCAAGGTTATCGAATCGGCGAGAAGAGGCGGCGTCAGCCTGACGCACGTCACCTACCTTTGCGCCATTCAATCGTGCGCCAGCGCGGCAGCCATTCGACGCAGCGATGGAGACGACGACGAAAACCTCGTGAAGATGGCTCGAAGACTCCTCGGGGAGATGAGAGGCGATGGATTGCGACCGACGCCGAAGATTTGGTCCGCCGTGCTCTCGGCGTGCGCGTGCGCGGGTGACGTTGATTCGGCGCGTCAGCTCTTCTCAGAGATGCAATCGAATGGGTGCCAGCCAGACGTGTACTCGTGCAACGCCTTGATTACCGCGCACGCCGTGAAGGGTGACTTGGAAGGCTCCGTGCAGTCTTACTGGACGATGCGTCGAGAGTACGACGTGTTACCGAACGCCAAGTCTCTCCAAGCCATTCTCGAGGTGGCTCGCGGATCGATTCGCGCCGACGGCGCGCACGACGGCGACCTCATGGCTCAAGTCGCCGAAGTCTACGTAGACGTGAGACGACTCAAAGTCAAGCCGAACAACGCCATTTTCGCTCTGCTCACCGAGTCTTGGGTGGAAGAGGCGCTCCTTTCCCCGTCAACCAAGGGTAAGATGAAGAAGCTCGATTTCAACGAGACGCCGGGCGCGCAAGCCGAATCCATCGACACGAACGATGCCCGCGACGAAGACGACGACGCGTCTCGTTTGTCTTGGAATGACATCCAATGCGTCGACGTGAGCGAATTTTCCATCGCCGAGGCTCGGGTTTCCGTGCTCGAGTTGCTCCAGACGCTTCGCGAGCGTCGACTTCGAGGATTGGCTCCCGAGGGCGACGTCGTCGTCATCGCCGGTCTCGGCAAGGTTCGCAACGAGATACAACGGCTCGCGTTGGACATCAGTCTCGTGCTTTCCGTGTGCCCCGATAACGATGGTCGTCTACTCTTGACGAGGGATTCCATCAATCATTGGTTGGATAAGCCGTAAAAGTGAGAGCGTCGCTCGCTCGCTCGCTCTCGATGTAATATTAATCGCCATTATTTAGCGCACCGAACGCACCATGCCTCGTCCCGCGCGCGCGCTCGCGTTTCTCACTCTTCTGGCGTGCGCGTGCATCACCACCTCGGCCGCGTCGTCGTCGTGCGATCTCTACGCCGACGACGCCCGCGCGTGCGCCGCGGTTGCGCTCCCTCGGCGCGCGCTCTTCGAAGCGGAAGTCCTCCACGTCGTTCCGGTCCCCGGTATCGTCGCCGTCAACGCCCCGAACGCGCGAGACAAACTGTTCCGCGCGTACGTCTACGCGACGAACACCACCGTCATCGCGCTCGAGAAACGTCTCCACCGCGGACGACAACGAGGAAAGCCGAGTCTCCCGACGCGGGCTCTGGCCGACGTCGAGGATTCCGTCTTCCGCCGAGTCGATTCCGTTCGCGGCGTCGACGGGCGTTGGTTTGCGTTCCACGCGTGCGATGACCTTTGGATTGAAGAATCTTTACATCACCGCGGTCGACGATCGCACCGAGAAGAAGAATCCGAAACCGAAAACGAAACCGAAAACGACGACGACCGTTCGTCTTCTTCTCTTCGCGTAGCGTTCCGCTCGAGCTTCGACCGCGCGCGGTTCGAGTACCGCCTTCGATGTTACCACGACGTCGACGTCGTCGTCAACGAAAACACGCGTCCACCGCGCGTCGCCGTCGTCGCCGTCGCTCCGTCCTCCGTCGGTCCGTCCGCCGTTCGTCGGTGCGTCCGTCAACGCACCGATCGATGACTGAATGAAATCCATCTCCAAACGACGCGAAACGCCCGTTTGTATCCGAGCCACATACCATACCATACCATATCTGGTGGCGTATACTTATCCATAACAATATAAAGCACAAGTATACGCGATCATTAACACTCATACATATACGTACTAGATGACATGTAAATTCAATTGAACACACTGTGGAACGGAGCCCCCCGTGAAAACTCGAGTCACCACTCGTCGTCCCATCGGTGTGATCGGTCTCTCGGTGATCGGTCTCGGTCTCGGGACGAACGGGTCGCGCGTCGGCATACTCGAGCACGAAAGAAACAGATAGAATGTTTGTCATCTCTGCCACGCACGTCAAGGCTGCCGCGCCGGTCGCCGTCAAGGCGTCCGCCAAGAAGGCTGAGAAGAAGAGGTACGCTCGCGCGATGGACTGCGACGACGCGCGCTCCGTTTGTCCTCGCTCGATCTGTGGGAAACCACCGTCGCGTCGGCGTCCGTCGCCGGCGACGTTCGCTCCGCGTCGCGCGCGCGGTCGTTCGCCCGGCAACCGAAACCGCGAGTGTGTGTCGGGTTTGACGGGCGGTGACTCGTGAAATGAGACCGAGTTTTTGAAGCCCTCCGAGGACGCGCGCGGTTTCGCGGGACGGGTGTGCGATTGGCGAACGGCTGCGCGACGACGACGCGACGACGCGGGCGAGCGGTGGACGCGCGACGCGCGCGGATTGTTTTTTCGCGCGCTCGATGCGTGGGCGGTCTTCGCGCCGTGTTCGCGCGCGCGCTCGCGATCGTCGCGCTCGAGGGGTCGGATCGATCGGGTCGGGTCTCGATCGGATCGGGGCGGTTGCGACACGGACGAGACCGTGGATTCTTTTTTATCACCGAGTGTTTTCGGACATTTGGTGTATATTAAAGACTCTGTGTGTCGTACCATGCTATTTTTTTCGGTGTTTTTGCAGATGAGGACGAAATCTTTCTGGATGATTTTGGAAGATTTCGTATTCGCGTTTGTTTAACCCCATGAGACAGAAGAGAGCGCACGAGGGCTGTTTCTTCGCGCGACGCGGGCGGCGACTAACCGGTGGGTGAATTGTTTCGTTTTTACGCGACGCGTAGCTCCTTCGTCGGCGCCAAGGTTGCGGCCACCGCTGCGGCCATTCTCCTCGCCAGCGGTCCGGCGCACGCCGATCGCCTCGGTCTCACCATTGAGAACGGCACGGGCGAAGCTCCGGGCAAGTACGAACAACCGTTCTACGACCCGCGCCCGGTTGTGCGCGTGCAAAAGGATGGCCCGGGTGACGTGACCCGCGAAGATGCGCGCATCATGCCGAACGTCCAACGTGGCCCGGGTGCCTGCAAGCTCATGAACGGCTCCCCGTGCGCCGACTTTGTCACCGGCAAGTAAATTCGAGCACAGCGGTGAGAGTGAAAGTTGAGCCACGAGAGCGGCGCTCTGTGTGGTCTTTAATTATTTACGCGTGCAGTATTAGCGTCGAAGACGCGTTGTGAGTCCTTCCGCCTAGCCTGATGTAGTGGTAAACTCGCGAAATCGATCGAATAAAAGAGTTAAAAAACGTCGACGCGCGTCGCGGACGGCGGCTGGAGTTGTTAATTTCCTTCTCTTTGCACTTTCTTTGCTATGCTATTTCCTCTGCGTCGCGTCGACGCTCTAGTAATCTACATTTTAAAACGCGCGCGCCCACGAGACTTCTTCGCACGTGCGATCGCCGCTCAAGAAACCGACGAGGACGGTGATGTTGTCGCCCGAGAGACGCGTGAGCGCCTCAGAGCCGAGTCGCTTGGCGCACATCGAAGGCTCCTTTACCGTGTCCTTCACCATGGCGAGAGACTCGTCGTTGTTCACAACGTCCCATAGGCCGTCGCACGCCACAACGACGCAGTCGTCCGACTCGGCGTTGAGCGTCGTCTCCACGATTTCGGGTGTGGCGGTGACGCCGAACGGTTTGGCGTCCACGTCGCCGATGGCGCGCGTCACGGCTACGCCCGCGTCTCCGACGCGCCAGACACCGTTGTGCTGGCGAAGGGAGCCCGGGTGTGCGCTTTCAATTCGCATGCGTTCGGCTTCGTTCGTCTCTGCGCTGTGATCGATGCTCAGCGCCATCGGACGTCCGTTTCTCGACAGCACGGCGCGGCAGTCTCCCGCGTTGGCGACGCACAAGCGATCGCCCCAGAGAAGACCGACGATGGCAGTACAACCAGGGTTGCGCGCGCCTTGCTGTGCACTCTTCGACGCGCTCATCTCCTTTGCTTTCAGGGCTTCGAATCGCGACACGAAGGCGTCGTCAACCTTGGTCATCGCCGCCGTGAGAATTGCGCCCATATCGTCGCCGTGCGCGCCCCATTCGCTCTGAATCGCGCGTTCAATGTTCACGCTCGCAAACTCAGCTGCTTCGTATCCACGGTGACCATCGAACACGGCAAAGAGATGCGCGTGGGCGAACCCACCGAGTCGATTCGAGATGAGGTGACGGTCTTCCATCTTATCCTTGCCGCGCGCGCCGGGCGTGCTAAAGACTCCGGCGGAAAACTTTGCGCCCATCGCCGCCGCGTCCTCCGTCGGCGCCCTAAGCGCGGGCTCGGTGGTGACCCAGTCTAAGGGTTCATCCAGAGCCGTCGTCGCGCGCTCCGCAGCGCTCCTTCGCTCCGCCGCGGGTGGGAGCCAGACTGCCGAAACGTCTGCTAATTCGTGCTCGGCGCAAAAGTCGTCGATGACGGCTTTGATTTCGAGCGACATTTGCTTCATGTTCGGTCTCGACCCTTCGTCGTGCGCCCACCCGCGCTGAATCAATTCATTCATTCCCTTGGGTACTTTCCCAGCGTTACCCGCCGCGGTGTCACCGGGCAAAACCGGTCGAAGATGCTCGCTCGCGATGGCCGTCGCGAGATCCGCCTCGTTGTAGCTCATGTCGAGCACCGTGTGCGCGAGCGCAACGTTTCGAGCCCTATCGCTGTACGGAACCGTTCCGGTCGCGATCTCACACAGAGTAATCGCGTACGAGTACACATCGCCGCCGTATCCGCTCACCCGGCGCATCAACACCTCTGGCGACATGTACAAAATCGAGCCCACCATGTGTTGCTTTTGAAATCCGCCGCTCGGCGCCCCCTTCGCCCCGGCGATCCACTTCCCTTCCACCCTCGATTTCCCCTCCGCATCCTCCGTGGAATAAATCGCCGCCTGTAGCGACTCCCTCAGCTCCACCTCTCGCTCGGCCAATCCAAAATCCCCCAGTTTGGCGCTCCATTTCCCATCCAACAACACGTTGGACGGTTTCACGTCTCTGTGCACCACTCCTTCCTCGTGTAAGTACTCCAACGCGCTCGCCACCTCCCTCCCGAGTTTCAACACCCCCTGCCACGTCGGCGTCCATCCTTGTTTATACATCAAATCGTCCACCGCTCCGTTTTCCATGAACGGAAACAACAACTCATAATTCGGCGGTTTCGCCCTCGCCCCGACCACTCGCAGCACGTTGTCGTGTCTCGCGTTCAGCATCAACCTCAGCTCGGCGTGGTACCGATCGATCTCTCTCGCCGTGCTCAATTTCGGTCGTTTTATCGCCACCGCGCGCGAGTTAAACCTTCCGTAGTACACCGTCGACAACGCCCCGGCGTACACCGCTTCTCCTCGAACGCACACTTTGTTGTTGTCTTCATCATCATCATCATCATCATCATCATCATCGCGCGCCGCAGCGCGACCCCCCCGTTCCGACGCCGCCGCCACGACCTCGACGTCTAACCGCGTCGTCGCCGTTCCGACGCAGCATCCCCGAAAGCACGCGTTGACACCGGCGTCGCCCATCGTCATCGTCGCGACGGTGTGACGCCGCCGTCACACCGCGACGCGACCGAGCGACCGAAGGGGGGTAAAACGACGAGTCATGAACCGTGGAAGGGGAACCGGTGGAAAGGATTTCTACGCCGCGCTGGGTCTGTCGCGCGGTGCGGACGAGAACGAGATACGGAAAGCGTATCGAAAGCTGGCGATGAAATGGCACCCGGTACGTGCGCGTGCGCGTGAGACGACGACGACGGCGGGACGGCGGGACGGCGGGACGCGAGATCTGAGTGTGCGATGCGACGCGATGCGATGGGAGTGAGTGATGCATGACGCTCTGAGAGACTGACGAACGCGCGCGATGAACGACGCGAGGACGAGGGACGGAGCGAGACGATGGGGGACTCGTTTATCGCTCTCGTTTCGTCTCGAGTCTTTGCGTTTTTCGTCAATACGACGACGACGACGCAGGATAAAAATCCAAACGACGCCGCGACGGCGGAGAAGAAGTTTAAGGAAGTTTCAGAGGCGTACGAAGTGCTGAGCGACCCGAAAAAGAAGGAAATTTACGACACGTACGGGGAGGAAGGATTGAAGAATGACGGCGCGCCCGGGGGTGGGTTCAGCGCGCAGAATGCGGAGGATATTTTCGCGCAATTTTTTGGCGGCGGCGCCGGAGGGTTTGGCGGCGGCGGGTTCGGCGGCGGGTTCCCGGGCGCGGGCGCGGGCGGGTTCGGCGGCGGCTTTCCGGGCGGACATCCGTTCATGAACTCTGAGTTCGGTGGTGGTGGACACGACTTTGGCGGTGCGCAGCAGAGCAAGCCGAAGAAGAAAAAGTCGGCACCGATTGAACAGGTGCTCAGGTGTACGCTGGACGAGCTCTACTACGGAACGCGAAAGAATTTGCGCGTGACGCGCAAAGTGTACAGAAACGGTCGCCAAGAGACTGTTCAAGAGACGTTGGAGATCAACGTCAAGCCTGGGTGGAAGAATGGGACGAAGATTACGTTTGCAGAGAAGGGTGATGAAACGCCGACGACGATTGCGTCGGATATCATCTTTACGTTGGAGCAAAAGCCGCACCCGCAGTTTGAGCGCGACGGCAACGACCTCATCAAGACGGTGACGCTCGACTTGAACGAGGCGCTCCTCGGAACTTCTTTCAGTGTCTACACCCTCGACGGAAAGGCGATCGAGGTGAAGATTGACGACATCATCTCCCCTAGCTATGTCAAACTTCTCCCGGGCGAGGGCATGCCCGTGAGCAAGACGCCCGGTCAACGGGGCGACTTGCGCGTCAAGTTTAACATTCGTTTCCCGAAACAACTCGACGACGCCCAGCGCGATGCGCTCTCCACCGCGCTCGAAGGCGTCACTTACTGATAACCTCGACCGTTTTATCGCCGACGATTACCGACGGCGTCGAGTCGCTTTGCGTCGAGCGTCGTGAAAATCTTTAAATTGACTAGCTCACTTAGCCACACTAGCGCGTTCAGTTGTGAATTGTGTTCATTCGAGAAGTATACGAGAAAGAAAAAACCGTCATCGCCTTGAATCGCCTTGAATCGCGCGGGTTTAGGATGAAGTAAAGTTCTGCGCGCGCGTAGTCGTAGTCGTCGTCGTCGTCGTCGTTTGTTGTACTGATTTGTGCGCTCAAATTAAAACGCGCGTTCGTTCGCCGGGCTACACCCGACGCGCGACCGCTCGCCTAAAAGCACGCGCGCTATCGCGTCTCTATAGTAATTTTAGAAGAAGTAGTTGCAAACGAGTGGTAATGAAGTCAGCGGAGCGTCTTCCGACGACGCGACGAACGCTCCGACGCGTACCCCGCGTCCACCGCTTACTTCTCCGGGCGCATACCCAAACCCTTGCCCTTGAGAACGGCGGCTTCGTTGGTCTTCTTGTTACCTTGTGCCTTGGACTTGTCGTAGTACTCTTGGGAAAAGCCGCCGGACACGTTGCCTTCGGACGCCGACTTGACGTAGAGGATGATCAAAAACGACGTCGGGATGATGATGAAGAGCGCGGTCGCGATGACGCCGAGAATGTTCACGTCAGCGAGGGCGACTTGTTCGACCGCCTCTTGCGCCGCGAACGCCGGGGCGGCGATCACGGCCGGCACCGCGGCGGCAACCTTTTGCATCTTTTGCGCAACCTTGGGCGTCACGGCAGCCTGCGGGCGAAAAAATCGATACCGTCAGTCACAGTCACATATTGTGGCGCATAAATCCCCATATAAACAACAAATCAGGTCAAGTCCCGAACGAACACGACACTGGATACGGAAAATCAAAAACCATATCCGCCCACGATTTCCTCAGGGACCCGGGTGAGGGGTCGGATTGGGAAATTAACGAGTCGTGATTCGTCGAAATCACCCGGTCGGGTGCGATCGATCGCGATCACGTCGTTCCGTCACCATGGGTCCCGACCCGCGACCGGTGACTCGACTCGACCGGACCCGACGGGTGGTGCGGGTGGGTGATTCGGACGACCCGAACGAACGACGACGACGGTTCCGTCCGTGCGTCCGCGCGTCCGTGCGTGCGTGCGTCGGTGCGTCGGTGCGATCGAGG
>Ga0255743_10002643_pt1 | contig 14619 bp, 9 predicted proteins | sample 101ome_19_FD_179950 | JGI IMG/M metagenome (GOLD analysis project Ga0255743, IMG submission 179950) | Coastal salt marsh microbial communities from the Groves Creek Marsh, Skidaway Island, Georgia - 101405AT metaG (version 2) | ecosystem: Environmental > Aquatic > Marine > Intertidal zone > Salt... | reverse complement strand
TACGGGATTGATGCGAACCTTCTCTACCCCAGCATCAACCCGAGTCTCTGGCCGCTCAACGCCACCGAAGACGAAGACTGGGCATCGGTAAAACAAGAATTTGACCTGACCGAAAACAACTACGTCATCACCATCGGCCACGCAATATTTGCAAAAGGCCTGTGGCAAACCATCACGAATCTGAGCCGTTCGGGTTTGCAACTTGTCCAAATCGGCGGAGGGGTCACTGAAAAGCACCGAGAGCACGCTCAAGCGAACAACGTCGAACTCAAACCCCTGCCGAGGGTCTCCCAAGCGACGATTCGGGCGTTGATGAGAAACGCCAAAGCCATGGTGAGCAACGCCATCAACGAACCCTTCGGCCTCACGCCCCCCGAAGCCTACTTCGTCGATTGTCCGGTGATCGTGACCAATCAAGGGGGCTTTCGAGAAACCGTGGTCGATGGAAAAACGGGACGTCTCATGAACGAAGGAGACGATTGGCCGTCGGCCATTGAGCAAGGACATCAAAACCGTACGGCATGGTCGGCGGCTGGCCGAGAGCACATCAAGCAGCTCGACCTCACACCGGAAACTCAGGCGAAGAAACTCTATGAGTGCTTGAAGCCGTATTTTGAAGCGGAATGAGCGCAAGCACGCCAACCGTTCTCCACCCCCTCCGATGGATCGTCATGACGGGTACGTTGCCTCAGAGGGTAGCGCGTGTCTCGCCCCGCAGTGTCGCATTCAGGCGGCGAAAAACCCGCTATTTCAAGGCTAAATAAGTCCACTGAATCAGTGAGTCAAAAGGATGAGAACACTGGGTCGTTTCAGGTCAAATCCAATAGCAACAGTGCGTCAACAATTTCGGTTACGGAATCCGCCACCACGTATAAAGAAAGAGAGATACATGTAGGTGTGTCCGATAATAATACTAAAAACCGACCAAACGCCGTAATTTATCTTAGAGTCTCATCTAAGAAACAAGCAGATGAAGGATATAGCATCGCCTCTCAAGATGTGAGTTGCAATAATTATGCACAACTCAAAAACTTCAATGTTGCTAAGGTATTCATTGATGAAGGGATTTCAGCAACAATCCATCTATGGAACAGACCAGCAGGAAAGACGATGAGAGAATATATTGAGAAAAACAACATTCAGCACATCATTGTAGTCAAGATGGATCGGTTGTTTAGAAGTGTGCGTGACCTATTGGAAACGGTTGACGAATTAACTGAGAAAGATATTGGATTTCATTTGGTTGAATTCAGTGGACAATCTCTTGATACTACTTCTGCAATGGGGCGGTTTTTCCTTACAGTCATAGGAGCGATTGGAGAATTGGAGAGCGGGCAGATTTCAGAGAGGACTAAGCAATCAGTAAAACACATGAAGAGAGAAACAAGAGGTTCACAGGTGAAATCTATGGTTGGGATTGTAACGGAGATGACCTCATACCAAATTGGCATGAACAGTGTATCATCGACTATATGCGAGACCAGCATTACGGATACGGTTGCTCAGGCTACCAAATAGCAACAATTCTCAACGAGTTAGGTGAAAAAGGAAAACTCGGAGGAAGATGGCAATCAAGCACTGTCCTTCGAACCATCAACTATGAGTTTCACAAGAATAGAGACAAGCCCCAATTCGTTAAACCAAAATGGTGGAGTAATGCAACATTCACAGATTTGATTCCTTGGGACACCGATAATTGCCTGAATTTCTATTCCAAAAACACAATTGCTGCCGCTCTTGTCAAACCGCAACCAACTTCCGCTCAATCTGCTTTCGTTAGCTCAACAAAGGCCACAAAACCTGTTGAATCGTTCAGCCAAGAATCAATCCCCAGATCCAAGATGAACAGTGAAGTCACCTACGCAGACTGCTTAATGAATTGGGATGAGTTGTGAATCTCAAATCTCTCAATGATGTAGGGGTGATATAGGCTGACGCTCTCCGATTGTGCATGGGCGAGGGTAGAAGCGCATTCATTGTTGATAATCGGGAGACCGATCTGACAGACAAGGTGCAAGGTTATCTTGAGAAATGGTGCGAGGTATCTCGGCAATTTGACATCGCAACAGGCTACTTCGAAGTAGGAGCTCTCTCACGGCTTGATGGTGAATGGCAGAAACTTGACAAGATTAGAATACTCATGGGTAAGGATGTCTCAAGAACCACAAAAGAGGCTTTAGTCACATCAATAACCGAACAACTTGACAACTCTTTCGATGAAGAAAAAGAGAAGCATGGTAACGAGTTTCTGAGGGGTATCCCTGCGATTATCGAGGGAATCCGTTCGGGTAAGATAGAATGTCGCGTTTACACACCGCATAAATTCCACGCAAAGATGTACATCACTCATGCGAAGCACAATATTATGGGGCCAGTGGCACTTGTAGGCTCTAGCAACTTCACAGTGCCAGGAATTTCACGTAACATAGAGTTGAATGTCAGAATTGAAACCGGTCATCAAGTCGTTGAGTTACAAGAATGGTTTGAGCACTTCTGGGAGCATGAAGGCACTGAACCAATTAACGAAGAAGTGCTTGATGTGATGGAAACTCATGCACATGAGTACGAACCATTCCTTCTTTACGGCAAATCATTAGAGGAGTATTTTCGAGATAAGGAGACAGTCGGACCTGCCGTATGGCATGAACAAGATTCAGTAATGTGGCCAATCCTCGACAAATACCAGCAAGATGGCTATCAATCAATGATTGAGATATCTCGTGAATGGGGCGGTTCATTCCTTTGTGATGGAGTTGGTCTAGGTAAGACGTATGTCGGCCTGATGCTGATTGAGAGGCTTGCTGTACATGAGAGAAAGAATGTCCTATTGCTTACTCCCAAGTCTGCTTACGAAGGTGTATGGGAGCCTGAATTGAAAGAAAAACTCAGTCACCTGACAGGATGGGGTTCTAATTTCATGCACCTCAAACATACAGATCTCACACTTAAAAAATTGGCAGATAATTGGGAGGCTGCAAAGGATAAATTTGATTGTATTATTGTTGACGAGGCACATCATTTTCGGAACAGAGCGAGAAGTCAACGCTGGCAACAATTCTTCAATTTCATCAATGAAGGTAATCAGAAACAGTTGTTTTTCCTAACTGCAACACCCATTAACAATTCAATCAAAGACTTGAAGCATATGATTGACCTTTTCACTGGAGACGATGACAAACATTTCAACCGTCCACCACTCTCTATCCCAAATCTTCGCGGGCATTTCATGAGATTGAGAAGGGCATTGAATGTGGTTATTGCAACTCAAGAGATGGGCGAGGACATTGATCTATCTGCGGCGCTAGCAAAGAAGGAAGCAAACGCGATTCTGAGAGAGGACAAGTTGATTCGAGAATTGGTCATACAAAGAAGTCGAAAATATGTCAAAGAGAGTCAACGGATTTCCTGCGGACGACATATTCAATTTCCTGAGCCACAGCCTCCTCAGGTTTGGCGATATAATTTGAGGGAGATTTATGGAGATCTTCTCGATGAATTTGAGGAGGCATTTGACAAGAAAGACCCACTATTCAAACTTTCAATTTACTATCCTTACGAGTACTATCGTGACCAGAAAGCACTGGAAGAGATGGAAGATTTTGACTTCAAAGTTGGTAGGTTGAAACAGATAGCTAGACTAATCAGAATCGGGATTCTAAAACGCTTTGAGAGCTCTGTTCATGCATTCGACACATCGTGCTGTAAATTGATGATCAAGTTGGTCGCATGGCTTGATACCCACCAAATTGATGATGAAGCGAAGAAACGCCTTGCAGAGTGGAAGAAAGAGCACGAAGACCTCTTCCTTCATGCCAAGAGCGTGATTTCCGCTGGCTTTGAAGATGGCTCGGCTGAGGATGAAGATGACGAAGAGGACGATGCATTCACCGATCTACCCAACGTTGAAAAGATTTTTTGGGATAATGAATTGTTTGATGTACAGAAAATTATTGATGATACCTACAATGACCTCGCACAGGTTGTAATTTTTATTGAGAAGTTGAAACCGATTACAGCAAAACAAGACGCAAAACTTGATGCCATCGTTAATCTCATCAATACAGAAGCGAAGACAGAAACAGGCAAGGTCATTGTCTTCACTGAATTTATGACAACTGCCCGCTATCTCAAGAAGCACTTGATTGAACGATTGCCAGAATGCAATATCGCTGAAGTTGACAGCCAGACGAAAACGAAGAGAACCACAATCATACGTAGATTCTCACCTTACTACAACGGGAGTTCATCAGAGAAATTGATTGAAGACGGTGAAGAGGAAATTGATGTCCTCATCTCAACAGATGTTCTCGCTGAAGGTCTCAATCTACAAGATTCGACGCGATTGGTTAACTATGACATTCATTGGAACCCTGTCCGACTCATGCAAAGAATTGGGCGTATTGACAGAAGGATGAATCCAGAAAATGAAGCCGCTATCATTGCCGCACACCCCGAGAGAAAAGACGAGCGGGGAAAAATCGGAGTATGGAACTTTCTTCCTCCCGATAATCTCAATAGTTTGATCAACCTGTATGAAAAAGTTACAGGAAAACTGATTCTAATTTCAGAAGTGCTCGGAATCCAACACGGGCACGGCCTCGACCCAAGCCAAACAATGGAACAATTGAGAGAATACAATGAGGAGTACGATGGTTTCGAGACAACTGATGAAACATTGCGACTAACACTAGACAGATTAGTTGCAGAGCATCCAGAGCAAGTAAAGAAGTGGCGTAAAATGCCATTCCATACACTCAGTGGAAAAGCAAACGAAAAGGGTAGAAAGGGTGTGTTTTTCTGCTACCGAATTCCTGAACCAGTCGCTTTGTCGGACGATGAAATTGAACGTGGGGTTGTACCTGGATGGAGTACAGAAGATGGCATGGGTGAAAGCCTCTGGTTCTTCTACGATACAGAAACCGATGAAATTCTTGACCAAATTGGGCAGATGCCAGAAATGCATAGAATCATTCAATGCGAACCCGAGGCTGATAGAAAAATCACAATTGACGATGATAATTTGAGAAAGATCAAGAAGACGGTCGATAAGCACATCAAGAATACCATCATGAGGACTTTACAAGCACCTGCAAAAGGTGTAAAGCCTCGGTTGGTTTGTTGGATGTACATTGAATAGGGAAATGAACACTATATAGTGGTAACCTTATTCAGTAGCATGACTGATGCTACGAAGAAGGCCGAACTTATGGCAATGATGGGACCCATGATTGAGGAGCGAGGATTTGTTGCGTATAGTGATGTGGAAGATAAAATGAGAGAAAAGTATCCTGATTTAGAAGGCAAGGGTACACTCTCTGCCTACTTGAACAAACGTAGTCACGTATCCAATAGGGAGAATCCAATCTATGGAGAGGGGTCCGGTTCGAATGTGGATATTCGTAAAACCAAATTTAAAATTGCGGGAAAAGGTCAAGCCAAAGTTGGAATATGCAATTACTCATTTGACGAAGAAATTACAACCGAGGACGAATATGAAAATAGGGTTTATGATTTCACACAGGACGAATGGGACCAAAAAATGAGGAAAAAACCGAGTAGTTGGTATGACAACAATATGAGTAACTCTGTTGACGTTGGCACCGAAGAGGTACCTTCCGACGATACTGGAACGGGAGATTCGGATGACAATGAGCGAGAAATACGATATGCAGAGATATTAAATCGTCGAAAAAATATCGTCCTTGAAGGTCCACCTGGCACTGGAAAAACCCACGCTATAGCAGGAATAGTGAAAGAGTTAAGATCTTGTGGAATCGATGTCTGTGGCGACGGTAAAGGAGAATTTGCAATCACTATGCATCCTGCAACGAGCTATGAAGATTTTATTGAAGGATTGCGGCCAATTGGTAAAGGAGACTTTGGATATAAACCAGGAGTTTTTGTTCAAAGAGTTAAGGATGCTATTCGGTATCCTCGCCAGCAGCATGTCATACTTCTGGATGAATTAAACAGGAGCAATGTACCAAGAGTCTTGGGTGATCTGTTGACAACCTTAGAAGCAAGCAAAAGAACTGAATCTTTCTTCAATGTGGCGCGAAAAGGAGACTATTTCACAGATTTTTATTTCGTAAGTGCCACGAAAGTAAAACCACCAAAAACGGGCAAACCGTCTACATTACGGTTCAGTAAACCGCAAATGCGCGAAGCAAACTCAGGCCGTGAAGAGGTTGAATATATCTGTAATCCTTCAGATGAAGAGATCCGAATTGATACATTAGACATCGAAACAACTCGGGATTTAGGCGTTGGTGGTTTTGGTGGAACGCATGGCGCATTGCACAGTGTAATGGGAGATGAGATATTGAATGAATTAGTCTTAATATTCATCAATGGAATAGCACACCCAATTGTTTCCTCTGATGTTGTTGAAATGATTCTGAATAGCAACCCAATACCACCTGGCACTGAAGTACAAATTTTAACCGAAGACGGGGTTCAATCATTTTTCACCCGTTCACAGAAATATATCGAGAAAGAGGAAGCTACGCGAAGATTTCATGGCACAATTCCCCTCAATATTGCAGTTGAATCAGATTGTGAGTGTTATGATGAGAATGGGAAAGAAAATGAAGACATGGTTTCGGATTATTATTGGTGCGAGAATTGTGATGACATGTGGGATTATACAGATCGTACCGAGGTTAGTCTTTCTGGTTCAAAGAAACTTCTACACGTACCAAACAATTTGCTTGTAGTCGCGACAATGAACACTACCGACCGTTCTGTAGCCCCTCTTGATGCAGCTCTTCGCAGAAGGTTCGTCTTTTTGCGGGTCGACCCTCTCGACAAGTTTCCTAAAGACAAAAAGATAGGTTTGAAAGGCGAAGGATTGAAAATTTTCAATAAAACTGAAGAATTATGGATCAAGTTGAACGATCGACTCAGAAAAACTCTTGGCCACGATGCGACCATTGGGCACTCATATTTATTCGAGCTAAAAAAAGAATTATTGAGTGCAGAATCCGATGAGAAATTTGATGAATTACGGAAACAATTTTGGCAATATTCTGTATTACCTCAAGTTGCAGATTTGCTAGACGCAACCGGTCGGTCGAATGTGGTTTGGAACAAAATTAATTTGGAGGAAAAATTCAACCGAATCGGACTTAGTTTGAACACGGGGCCAGAGGATTTCAAATCATTCGCTCGTACAATTGTTGTTGAGGTTCCGGTCAAAGATGAACCCAGCGATATAATTCAAACTGAGCAAGAAACGGAAGCAACCGAAAAACCAGAAACGATAGATTCTACCACCGAAGAGAGTAAAACTGAGGATTAGGGTGAATCGTATGGAATCCCAGTTAAAGGAATTCACCACCAATACCTCTTCATCAGATAATAGTAAAACAATAGGCTTCTCTGGCAATGAAGGTGGTTATATCGTGGCGGTAGTGCCAAGACTTTGGTTTCCAGAAAAAATCCCAGTAGGTTACGTTGATGATTCCAAAATATTGATTGTACCTGATAAAGGTTCACGGATATTTCGCTCTTCAGAAATTCCGGGGAGCGATTTTAGAGATCATAACGATAACTTTTGGGTGACAATTTCAGATAGGAGAAATGATGCAGAAAACCAATTTCAACACGATATTCAGCAGATTGAAGATGAATCAAAACTGATTCATGCATTGTTCAATCTTATTCACCATAAACCAGGTTATGAGCCCAAAGATAACCCTCTATTCTCTCTATCGAGTGATTCAACAGATTTTACAACATTCTTGTTCAAAGCGATCATCGACACAGTCAATCAAGAAATGCGAGAACTGAGAAGAAGCTACCATGAAATCAAGGTGCAATCATCTACGATTCGTGGTCGAATTGATTTCTCAGCTAGTATTCCATTGTTAGCATCCGGATCTCCTGAGCTCGTCTGTATTAGTGAAGAATTTTCTCTAAGCGCGCCCCATTACTCTGCTTTGATGACTGCCTTCGATTACATTTCTTCATATCGTTCAGCAAATAGCGCAACCTCTCTTCTAGCACCCATATTGAAAGTAATTTCTGAGGATGCAACTGTCACTCGGGCAAAATTTCGAGAAATCCCTTCATTTTCTCATGGTATAGCGGTTCGAACACTTAGAACAACGCCACTGCCTCCTCCTTTGCGAAAGTGGTCAGCAATTTTCGGATTCGCACTCTTGGTTTTAGAGGGCGGTGGAGCAAATATGGAGGCCGGGCAAACGGTGAACAATACTGCTACTTGGAGTGGAGCAAAACTCTGGGAAAATGTTCTTGAGACGGTTGCTGAGCGTGCTTTTCCAAATTCATGGTATACTCAAAATGACCTTGATATGCATAATCCTTGGCATATTGGTGATCATTCGCCGGCGAAGAAGAAGCCAGATATTGTAATTTCCAAAGATGATTACGACATCGTAATCGACGCCAAATACTATGATGATTTGAGTTCCGTGATGAGTGGGTCAAGCAATTACCAACTGTTGGGATATGCGTTATCTGCCTTGGCGTTGGAGGGCAAAGATGGACCTAAAAGAGTGGGCCCACGAACTGTCGCATTTGCAGTTCCTACTCGAAAGGCCGAGGGTGTTGATGTAGTCCACGCTGATCCTAATTTCAAGTATAAAATGCAATTTCCATTTACAATATTAGCGGATGAGGCTGATGTAAAACCCCCGCTCGGAAAACCACCAATTCTCCAAGGTCTTGAAATAGAATTTCCCGATGCTTATGTATATACAAATGAAGACAATTGGGATGATTATTTTGAAAGGGTTTCTAAATCATTCAAGGACGTTGTTTCACAGTTTATCGACAATTTAGGTGAAGATCCAGAAAAAACACGAGTTGAATAATATGGTATTTCATTTTCAATCTGGCAATGAATCTGGGTTACACGCACGGATTCGCCAGCTCCTTTCTGATTCAATAGAAGCCCATTTTTCAGTGGCATGGATTACCATGGGGGGCTTTGATATGATTAATTCAGAAGAGGGTGAAAACCCTCGCGCTTTGGAGACATTTCTAGACGATGAACGTGCAAGATTAGTAATCACTGTGGGATTAAGCGGTCGAATTACATCGTATGATGCATTAGAGGCCCTACTTCAACTCCAACAGGATAGTACAGGATGCCTTGAGATATATGTCAGACACACCGAGGGCGGGGGAAGAATTTTCCACCCTAAGACTTACTTATTCATCAATGATGTAGGGCTAACAACACTGATTGCTGGCTCAAACAACCTTTCAAGGCACGGGTTAGGTCAAAGTGAAGAAGCGAGTATTGAGATTAATTCTGAAAATGCACCCGAAGCAATCGAGAGTGCGTTGACCGGGATGTTCGAAGTTATCGAAGTTGACGACGAATCTTCCCCGTCTAGATGGCTAAACGAAGAACTGTTGGAAGAGTTGCTGAGATCCGGGCTTGTGCTTCGCGAAAACAGTCCTGCTTCGAGAAGAAACCGTAGGAGGCAGAGGAGCGGCATCCCCAATCCAGGAATTTTTCCACCTACATCTGAACATATACCGGAGAATTTGCCTGAATATGGTTCTGGTCGCCCAACGGTAAACAATGATGGCAACGACGGCGATAACGGCGACGACGCTGACGGTGTGTACATCGGTGTGCCTTGGGGTTCGGAGGAACATCCTATTCCAGAACATAACGGAATTCGATTTGCAATGGTGACAACAGATACGGATATAGCAGGCGGTTATGGGGCTGCGGCACCCGAAATCAGAATCCCTTCACACAACCAGAACCGATTTGAACAGAGAGCAATTGATGAAGGCTTAATCAACGTTCGTGATTTCTTTGTATTCCCTGAAGAGAGCGACTTCGCCAACGGAAACGACCTCACTGTATTTTGCTTTAGGATGAATAATCAAGAAGTAATTCAGTTGGAAAGTAATGCGAGGATTTGGCACAACCAATCGGGGCCTGGAGGCGGTAGCGGATACAGATTGAACATCACAGACTCTACAATTCTTCGTTGCTCTACTCAAGGAGGCGGAGATGTTATTGTCATAGATAGCGTTCAGCAGGGATACTTTATTCGATTCGTTCCTCAACAATTTGCTGCCGAATGGATAGACTTTATGAATAGAGAAAATAAAGCAGGAAAGCAGTATTGCTTCTTCAATAACGGCGCCCTAGTTGAACTACCAATTGATGATTGAACATCGCTTAGACAGACTTCGATCTTGTCCCTCGATTTTGAACGGCCTCGCACAGATACCAGTAGACTTCGTTGCGCTCGTCCGGAGTAAGTCCAAGGATGTCGAAAATGAAGTCATCAACAGCTTTTCTGTCGGGTAGTGGCGATGGAGTTTGTTCTCGGATAGGCACCTCGGTATCGAAACCACATTCCTCAAACACTTCTCCAATTTCTCTGTTCACCAACGAGTCATAGACTGCATCATCAATTCCATCAAGCAAAGTTGGGTCAATGATTTGGTGACCAGTGAATTCAGGCCCATAGAATGTCAGAACACCTCCGCCTTGCCCCTTCCTACCTCTTAGTTCAACAAACAGTAGACTCAGTGTACTGTTGAGTGCAAGTATCGTATTTTTGACACTGTATCTATCAGGGTGGAGTTGGCCTATGAAAAATGAATCATTGACGAAAAATTCACCCCCTTCGATAAAGAATATTCGGGCACCATAGAATCGATTGGAAACGATGTCTGCTCTACGAAAGTGCCCTTTACCCATTGTGCGCCTGGCTTTTGGATGAGAGATACTCTTCTGATTTGATAAATCAAGTCTAATTCCACTGACATCTTTGAATGAATGGAGAAAGGGAACCCTGTCCGGTTGAGTGCCTGCACTCTCGGATAGCACCTCATATCCATTTGGTAAAACCCTCATATTGTTCCTCTGCGTGTTGTGACAAATATCCCTAATTGCACGAAACTTGTCCGAGTGGTTTTCCATTAGATCGTGGTATATTTGTGGAGCTCTTAGGATTAAACTCCACTTGTAGCCAACATATCTGTTTCGATTATCAGATCCCCTTGATAGCAGTTCGCCTTTAGAGATAGTTTGCTCAGTTCTCAAGCGAGGGTCATGAATTGATTTCTCGAAAGATTCTTCAAGCATAATAAAATCAATATCATCATCTGAGCTATCTTTCTCCATGATGGAGATGATTGTGTTAACTTCTGCACTTTCAAAAATTCGCATCTTTCTGAAATCAATGATTTTGATGCCACTGAATTCCTCGATCAAGTCTTTTTGCAGGGGTGCGCCAAATTCAACATCTAACCAAGTATTGGAGCAGATAAAACAACTAACTCCCTCCCTTCGAAGTAGTTGTTTAGCACGGGCATAGAAGTAGATGTATAGATCGGACTTTCCTGAAACTAGGCCAGAATAATATTTTTTTCCCACGACCTTTGTTTTACTGCCAATATCTTCTTGCCGCACATAAGGAGGATTGGCAAGTACAATGTCAAAGCCTCCATTGTCTCTTACAAATACGTCGTAGAATATTGCTCCAAAATCAGCACCTTGACTTTTTTCATCATCACTTTGGTCCCCAATAATTTCTTGGTTTAGCCCCTCCCACTTTTCACGAAGGCTTTTCTTATCCTCTCCCGATGATGAAATGTATTTGTTTCGGATATTGCTCATTTCTTCAGCCCTAGCTCTGTTCCCAACTGGATCCCAATGCTCTAATTTTTTGACCCAATGAGGATCTTGATTGAGAAGGGAATCGCCATGTACAATATTCATATCGAGATTAGGCATTAACTCTGGCTCTGTTGCATCCACAGAGATGGACAACCAAAGTCTCAACGACGCTTGTATAGTTGCGAATCGATCAAGGTCAACACCGTATATGGAGTCGCTAATGATTCTCAGTTTCATCTCAGTTCGACTTTCTTCAAGATCTTCTGCTGTCGTTGATAGTTTGGTATGAATACGAACCAATTCATGCAAGAGTCCGAGAAGATACGCTCCTGATCCACAAGCAGGGTCTATGGCCTTCACATCAGCCAAAACAGAATTAATTGTACGCGCATCGTCAACGACCATTCCTTCACTGTCATTATCATCTACTAGTTTTCGTATTGTTTCAGTATCAATATCAGTTCTCCGTTTGAGGACTGATTTGATTGCTTCTTTGCACATGTACGAAACAACAGGACGTGGTGTGTAGAACGCTCCTTTTTCATTTCGACCAGTGACCAATTCCTCAAACAGAGTACCAATCATTTCAGGATCAATAGCAACATCAACATCGAGAGGGGTAGATTCTTGGACAGTGAAGTTATATTTGTAGAACAAACCATCGTCGCCGATAAGGGTTTCAAACATTTCATCGTCCAAATCCCTGATTGCTTTGTCAAATTCTGTCTCATCAAATAGACCTCCATTGAGGAATGGAACATCACCATATGCCGAATCATTTTGCTTACCTTCAATCGCAAGTCCTTCAATGAAGAGTCGTTTCAACCTTGATGAGTAGAATGTGCTGGAACCAACACCGCCTGCATTGAACAATTCTCGGAGGTAATCATCTGTTTCTCCGAAATTAAGCCATCCTTTCTTCTCAATGAATCTAAGGAAAAGAATTCGGTTAAACAAAATCTGAGTCGCTTGATGTATATCATCTTCATCTGTTAAGTCGGAATTGTTTCGAATAAATGGCTTCGCAATTTCGAATTCTTTTCTGTAATCATCGTAGAATTTCTTTGAAACCTTACTCACATCAAACGCAGAGGCAACTGCTTTTGTTGCTTCTTCTTCACTCAATCCAGGTTTGTAAATGAGGTTTGTGAGGTTGTATTCACACACTGTTCTGATATGATCGTTTGGCCCCCAACCAAATATCTGCAATTTTGATGTTTTTTCATCTCTCTTCGGATTTTCGAATCGTGCGAATCGAAAGTACTCGGTTTCACTATGGCATAAGAAAAGAAGGTGTTCCTTTTTCCATGAAGGGTGGTCAGCCGTAGGTCTAACCTTCTCCATCAACGCTCGAAGGATGGTGCGCAGAGGGGTTGTCATGCCTCTATCTTGCGTGAAGAATTTGTTTGAACCAAAACGAACGATGAAGATTCCATGTGGCCAGTTGGGAAATGGCATCACTTGACGAAGCTCGACTGGTGCATCTGCACTACTGAACCCCATTTCCTCAAGAACATCATCCCATGAATAAGAAATGTCATCAATCTCAATGTTCTCATCATCCTCATCAGCTAATGGCCAATTCAGAGCATCTTGAAGAAGGATTTCAATCAAGTCTGATTCGTCACCAGATTCCTGAACTTTGCGAATTGCTTTTTCGATTCGCACTGCATCTGAGTCAACCATCTCCCACGCACCTCAACTCGCTGTTGTGCTTGGACTACATTACATAAGCGTAAACCAAGATGAAATTGAATGCCGAAATTGTGCAAACCGCTATGGGATTTTATTGAAAACAGTGGTTTGGAAATAATAGAAACAGTGCTCCAATCAAGGGGTTGAAATAGTTAGGAACACAGGGTAGCGAATGATTCGACCCACTGCGAGCCCTTTGATTAGTCCAAAATGAATCAGTGGGTTTGTGTATTGACCCTATGATTTACTGCATAAATCACTACATTTACGACTCAACGATAATTTTCTGTAATCATCAATATCTTCATGATGCATGTGCAACGTGGACAAAACATGTCGGAAAGCGCCCTGAAGAGATTTGTGAACGAATTGGCGGGCAAGGTTGTCCTTATTGTGATGGGCATTGCTTTCATGATGAACAGTCCAATTTTCGGAAATATTGTTGATGACCCGAACTTGTCAGAACTCGTTGCTGTTAATACTCGGCTCCTCGGCCTTATTTTGATTATTTTTGGTGCCCTTAACATCGTAACATCATACTATCTTGCCGTTGTTGAAAAGGAAGAAATTGCAGAGGCGAAAGACGCAGAGTGAATCAGAGGGACCCTCTGCTTGAGGGAACAGGAGGCGATCCTGCCCGGACACCCAAGGTTTCACCTTCACCATGCACCGCTCAAACGCCTTTGAGGTCAAGCAAGCCTCGAGCCAGCCGTGAAGATGGGGCCACGGTTGGGCGTCAAACCAGGTTCGGTCATGGTTTGCAAACTGACGCACAAACGGGAAGAGCGCGTCGCTGAGCGCAGTTGAGAACGTGGGTTGTTGGCCAAGGCGGACGTTGAGGGCACCGAGGTAGACAGCGGCAAGCGTTCGCTGTTCGAGCTCGTCCACCCCTTCGTATCGGTTGGGGTACTTGTAGCGGTCCAGATGAAACTTGAATTCCTCATCGTTGCGCTCCACCCAGTGGGCTTCCTCTTCGCTGAGTTCCCAGCCCAGCACGTGTTGCATGATCTCGAGGCTCTCCTCGACCACCGTCCCGTCGGGCAGGAGGAGGACAGGCACCGTGCCCTTGGGTGAAATCTCCATCATGTGGCCGGGCCGGTCGCGCAGGACGACCTCTCGAAGTTCAACGTCGTAGCCTTCACGAACGACGGACATTCGCGCCCGCATGGCATAGGGACAGCGGCGAAACGAGTAGAGAATCGGCAGCGGCTCCATGACAAGCATCGCTCAGTGGGCGTGTTCAATCAACCCTGCGGCGTCAGCGCCCATCAGCACCAAGGCCAAACCGACCACGCCGATGAGGA
>Ga0255743_10002632_pt1 | contig 14646 bp, 20 predicted proteins | sample 101ome_19_FD_179950 | JGI IMG/M metagenome (GOLD analysis project Ga0255743, IMG submission 179950) | Coastal salt marsh microbial communities from the Groves Creek Marsh, Skidaway Island, Georgia - 101405AT metaG (version 2) | ecosystem: Environmental > Aquatic > Marine > Intertidal zone >... | reverse complement strand
TTGGATATTCACGTGTCCTTTTAGAAACTGGACTTGTTTTTCTTAATACAATCATTAAAAATAAATTAATCAATAATTTATATTTATTTAAAAGTAATATAAATTTAAGTAAAATTGGAAAAAATAATATTTCACCAAATTTTTTAAAAAAAATTAAATTTAAACAAATATCGATAAATTTAAATGGTGATAAACTTTTTATTAAAGAATTTTAAAAATGTTCAATGGAATAATATACAATACCGGTAAAGTAATAAGTGTAAAAAAAACAAAAAAAAGTGTATTTATTGGAATACTTTCAAATATTACTTTTAAAAAAAAGGATATTGGTTCATCTATTTGTTGTAACGGAGTATGTCTTACGTTAGTAAAAATAGATAAGAAAAAAATCTATTTTTATTTGTCTAATGAAACATTGAAAAGATCTAATTTCAGATCAATAAAAATAAATCAAATTATTAATTTAGAAAAATCACTATCTTATGGAAAAATAATATCTGGTCATTTTTCGCAGGGACATGTTGATACTGTTGCAAAAGTTAATCAAATTTCTGAGATAGATAAAACTTGGTTAATTAAGTTTAGAATTTTGGATAAAAAGTTTAATAAATATTTAATAGAAAAAGGATCAATTTCTATAAATGGAGTGTCTCTTACAATTTCTAATACAAGAAAAAGCTACTTTAATATTAGTGTTATTCCCCACACATTAAAGCTCACTAATCTTAAAGATTTAAAAAAAAATGATTTAGTAAACGTAGAATTAGATATATTTGGTAAATACATATATAAATATTCTAATTAAATGTCAGATAAAAGTTTTTCAAAAATTTCATCGATTATTCAAGACGCTAAGAAAGGCAAAATGTTCATCTTAGTTGATGATAAAAATAGAGAAAATGAAGGAGATTTAATAATACCTGCCTCTAAATGTAATGCAAAAAATATAAACTTTATGGCTAAACACGGAAGAGGTTTAATTTGCTTAGCTTTAACAAAAAAACAAGTTGATATTTTAAAATTACCTTTAATGTCCCCAGTAAATAAATCTAGAATGCAAACTGCGTTTACAGTTTCAATAGAAGCAAAGAAAGGTATTACTACCGGGATATCAGCTCAAGATAGAGCCAAAACAATTAAAACAGCAATTAATCCTAAAACAACAAAGAAAGATATTGTGTCACCAGGACATGTTTTTCCATTAGTTGCAAGAGCAGGTGGAGTTTTGGAGAGGGCGGGTCATACAGAAGCTTCTGTTGATATTTCAAAGCTATCTAAATTGAATCCAAGTTCAGTGATATGCGAAGTCATGAACGAAGACGGTCGAATGGCTAGACTAAATGATTTATTTAAATTTTCAAAAAAACATAAAATCAAAATAGCATCTATTGAGGATTTAATTTCATATAGATTAAAATCTGAAAAATTGATTATAAAAAAAGATACTAGATCATTTTATTTAAAAAACTTTGATAAATTGATTTTGCATAATTATAGAAATAAATTAGAAAATAATAATGACTATGCAATAACTAAGGGAAAATTTAACATTAAAAGCTCGATATTTGTGAGAGTTTTCTCAACAGAAATAAAAAAGAATATCTTAAAAAATAAAAAAATTTTACAATCTCTTAGGTTTTTAAATAAATATAAAAATTTTTTATTATTGATTATTAATAAAAAGGATAATTCAGACAATATTAACATTAATACTTTAAGATATTATGGTGTTGGAGCTCAAATAATTAAAGATTTGAAAGTAAAAAATATGATATTAATTTCTAGAAGTAAAAAAAAGATTATAGGTCTAGAAGGATTTGGTCTTAAGATAAAAAAACAAATAATTATTAAATGAAAAAAATTTTAATATTAAATTCAAATTATTATAAAGATATTTCTAGAAATTTAGTTGTAAACGCTAAAAAAAAACTTATTCAAAACAAATTTTTAGTTCATATATTAGATGTACCAGGTGTATATGAAATACCTATTGCAATTAAAAAAAATATAAAAAAATATGATGGATTTGTAGCTTTAGGTTGCGTTATAAAAGGAGAAACACCACACTTTGATTTTATATGTTCTTCTGTTTTTAATTCAATTTTAAATCTCTCAATAAATTATAATAAACCCATAGGTAACGGAATAATTACAGCTCTAAATATTAGTCAGGCAAAAAATAGAAGTGTTAAAAATAAAAAAGATAAGTCTAATAAAGGTTCAGAGTCTGCTAATGCAGTAGTTATGATTTTAAAAAATGAGCCTAAAAAAATCTAAAATTTCCTCTCCTAGAATTAAAATTATACAAAGACTTTATAGTTCATTAATTAATCCTGACAGTTTAATTGACTACCCAAAAAGCCAATATAAAAAATTTATAAAAGATGTTGTAACAGGCACATTGGAGAGGTCTGATTTACTAGAGGAAACAATCAATTCACATTTAAGAGATGATATTAATCTAAAAAAAACTGATAAATTATTAAAAATCATTCTGTTTGCTGCTTTATTTGAGCTAATGTTTAAACATAATACGCCTAAAAAAGTGATAATTTCTGAATATTTAACAGCCTCAGAACACTTTCTTGAAAAAATTCAAATAGGGTATTTAAATGCAATTCTAGATAAAATTGCTAAAATTTTAAGAAAAGATGAATAAATTTAGTGTTATTAGCATTAAGTTTAGCTTGCGTTTTTAAAATTATTTTGGCATTTATGTCTTTTTTATATGACTGACTATTTAGAACTACTTTATTTAATCTCATTCACAGGTATCTTAGCTGTTGCTTACAGTTACTTGTTATCAGGCCAAATAATTTCATCTAGCGCCGGCAACACAAGAATGCAAGAAATAGCGGAAGCTATCCAAATTGGAGCCAAAGCTTATTTAAATAGACAGTATAAAACTATTGCTGTTGTTGGTATTATTGTTTTAGCAATTGTAACTTATTTTTTTAGTTATTTAGTTGGAGTTGGTTATTTTATAGGTGCATTTTTGTCAGGTGTTGCAGGTTATGTTGGGATGCTTATTTCAGTTAAAGCCAATGTTAGAACTGCTGAAGCCGCTAGAAAAAGTTTACAATCTGGTTTAACTATTGCTTTTAAATCTGGAGCAATAACAGGATTATTAGTAGCTGGATTAGCTTTAATAGCAATTACTATTTATTATATTATTTTAATTAACTTAAATGTTGATAACAGAGAAATTATTAATGCACTAGTTGCTCTTGGTTTCGGAGCTTCATTAATTTCAATTTTTGCTAGACTTGGCGGTGGTATTTTTACTAAAGGAGCAGATGTGGGTGCTGATTTAGTTGGAAAAGTTGAGGCAGGAATTCCAGAAGATGATCCTAGAAACCCTGCAGTTATAGCCGACAATGTAGGAGATAATGTAGGTGACTGTGCAGGAATGGCTGCAGATTTATTCGAAACTTACGCTGTAACTATAGTTGCAACGATGGTTTTGGCATCAATATTTTTTCCTAATGATTATAATTTAATGATTTATCCATTAGCTATTGGTGGAGCTTGTATCATTACATCAATAATAGGTACTTGGTTTGTAAAACTTGGAAAAAATAAGAATATTATGGGAGCTTTATATAAAGGGTTTGTTGTTACAGCTATTACATCATTAATTATTTTATATCCGGTGACAGATTCGGTTGTAGGCTTAACAAAAAATTATTCAAGTAGTGGCAAAAATTTTAGTGGAATGGAATTATATATTTGTGGAGTTGTTGGTTTTGCAATTACGGGCTTATTAATTTGGATAACAGAATACTATACAGGAACTAATTACAGGCCTGTTAAATCAGTAGCACAATCTTCGACTACCGGACATGGAACTAATGTAATTCAAGGTTTGGCCATCTCAATGGAAGCAACTGCTATACCGGCTTTAATTATTGTTGCAGGAATTTTATACACTAATGAACTTGCTGGCCTATTTGGTATAGCAATTGCAGTTACAGCAATGTTGGCATTAACGGGAATGGTAGTTGCATTAGATGCATACGGTCCAGTAACAGATAATGCTGGAGGAATTGCAGAGATGTCTAAACTTCCTAAAAATGTTAGAAAAACTACCGATGCTTTAGATGCTGTAGGCAATACAACAAAAGCAGTAACTAAAGGTTATGCAATTGGATCAGCTGGTTTAGGAGCGTTAGTTTTATTTGCTGCTTACACTGAAGATATTAAATACTTTTCAACTGTAAATGGTTCAGCCCTTGAAGGTGTAAACGTTACTTTTGATTTGTCTAATCCATTCGTAGTAGCAGGATTATTAATAGGAGGAATGCTTCCTTATTTATTTGGTTCAATGGGTATGCAAGCAGTCGGAAGAGCAGGAGGTTCTGTAGTAATTGAAGTAAGAAGACAATTTAAAAAGATACCAGGTATAATGAAAGGCAAAAGAAAACCGGATTATGGAAGATTAGTAGATCTTTTAACTAAAGCAGCAATTAAAGAAATGATTATACCATCTCTATTACCAGTTTTATCTCCGGTGGTTCTTTATTTTATTATTTTACAAATTGGAGGAATGGAGGCAGCACTATCATCTTTGGGTGCAATGTTGCTTGGAGTAATAATTACAGGATTATTTGTGGCTGTTTCAATGACAGCAGGTGGTGGAGCTTGGGACAATGCCAAAAAATATATTGAAGACGGAAACTTTGGCGGTAAAGGATCCGAGGCACATAAATCTGCAGTAACAGGAGATACTGTAGGTGACCCATATAAAGATACAGCGGGCCCAGCAATCAATCCTATGATCAAGATAACAAATATAGTAGCGTTATTGTTGTTAGCTGTAATTGCACACTAGCTATTTTTTTCTGTACATTTTTGATCTTAAGCTAGTAAACATTTCTGAAATAAAACTTTCTTTAGTCATATTATTTTTTGTACTTTGATCAGAAAAGGCAATTTTATTAATATCGTTTTTATCAAATAAATTTTTTTCTTTTAAAATTCCGTATTTGTCAAAACTTAATAAAAGAACATTATTTGTTTTTAAAACATTTTGTCCCAATTTATGATACTCACCTTTAGTAAAAACTCTTTCGATATATATCCAATCATTTTTATTATCTATTGATTTTGAATGAGGTTGACCTATAATATTTATTACATCGTGAATATTCATTTTATTTACAATTAATTTATTAGATCTATTCTCTAAAAATAAAATACCATGATTATTCGAAGCATCTTTGAATTGACAATTAAAGAGAAATATTAAAAGTAAAAGATATAAAATTTGTTTATGAAATCTAAAATCAACAACCATACTTACTTGTATAATATTTTACTTTCGTTATCTAGAAATTTATTTTTTTATAAGAATATTAGCTTACCTGATACTTTTGAAACTAGAATATACTTAATGTTTTTTCATTTTTCTATCTTTCTAATGATATATAAAAAGAAAAATTCAAAATTTGACCAAAAAGAATACGATTATCTTTTTTTTAATATAGAAAATAATCTCAGAGAATCTGGGTTGGGTGACGTAACAGTTAATAAAAAAATGAAGGAATTTAATAAAATTTTATATGATATCCTGTTAAAATTAAACTCAGAAACTGAAAATAATAAATTTGCTATTAATGAAAAGTTACTTAAAAGTTATTTTAGCTCACTAAACAATCATCAAAATGAAAAACTTGCAATTTTAAAGGATTATTTACATAATTTTTTTGATTTTTGCTTTGATCAACCTTTAGATAATATGATAAGAGAAACTATTAATTTTAAATATTAGTTATGGCTGTACCTAAAAGAAAAACATCTACTTCTAAGAAGAAAATGAGAAGGTCTCACCACAGGCTTTCCAAGGTTAATATCATTGAAGATAAAAAAAGTGGAGAGTACAAACTATCTCATCATATTGATCTCAAATCTGGTTTTTATAACGGAAAAAAGATTTTAGATATCTAGTTATTTTCATGACAAAAAAAATTTCTATTGCAATAGATGCAATGGGTGGGGACAATTCACCAGATAAAACAATTGAAGGTTTAAAATTCTTTTTGGAAAAGAATAGTTCAAAAAATGACTTCATATTAAATCTTTTTGGTCAGGAAAATGAAATAAATAAAAAATTAAAAAAATACAAAATTAATAATAATTCTATAAATATATTTCATACCGATTCAGTGGTATCGAATAATGAAACTCCTTTGACTGCAATAAAATCATCAAAAAATACTAGTATGTGGAATTGCATTAATCATCAACTTAATGGTCGATCAGACATAAGTTTATCTGCTGGAAATACAGGTGTTTTATTAGTTATCTCTAAAATGATTTTAAAAATGATGGAAGGTGTTAGCAAGCCAGCACTTGCAGGACTTTGGCCTAATAAAAAAGGAATGAATGTAGTTTTAGACTTAGGAGCTAACATAGAGTGTAGCGAGCAAAATTTGATTGATTTTGCTGAGCTAGGTTCTGCTCTATATAAATCTTTATTTATAAACGATAAACCTAAAGTTTCATTATTAAATATTGGCTCAGAAGAAATAAAAGGTACAGAGGTTTTAAAAAATACTTCTAAAAGATTAAAAATGTTATCAAGTGATGACAATTTCATTTATCAAGGATATATTGAAGGTAATAATATAATGGATGGAAATTCAAATGTTATAATCACAGATGGTTTTACTGGAAACGTAGCACTCAAAACAGCAGAGGGAACAGCTAAATTTATAACAGAAAATCTTAAATTATCTTTAACAGAGAATTTAATAACAAAATTTTCGTTACTATTCTCCTACTTTGCGCTAAAAAAATTTAAAAATAAACTTGATCCGAGAAAATACAATGGAGCAATATTTCTTGGTTTGAATGGACCAGTAGTTAAAAGTCATGGAGGTATAGACTCGAAGGGTTTCTTTTATTCAATTGATTTATGTTATAAAATTGTAAAAGGAAATTTAATGTCCGAAATAAAAAAAAATCTTGCACATTCTAAACGTGTATAAAAAAAATTTAAAAAAGAATGATATTGCAAAAAATTTAAGTTTTAAAACAGGTTTATCAGAAAATTATTCAAAAAAAGTTGTAAATGATTTAATTGAAATATTATCTCATCATTTAAAAACTAAAAACTTAATTATTAAAAATCTAGGAAGTTTTAAAATTTTATTTAAAAAAGAGAGGATTGGAAGGAATCCTAAAACTAAAGAAGAACATATAATTAGTGCTAGAAAAGTACTCAGTTTTACTATTTCACAAAATCTATCTAAAAAAATAAAGGAATTGTTTTGAAAAAATTTATTAGTATATCTGAAGCTACAAAAGCTATTGGCTTGATTGATAAAAAAAGCAAAAAACCAATTAATTCAACTTTAAGATATTGGGAAACCAAATTTAAACAAATTAGACCAATAAAAATCAATAATAGAAGATACTTTACTCAGAAACAGGTTGGGTTATTAAAAATGATAAAATTTTTACTTAAAAACAAAGGTATGACTATTTCTGGTGTAAAAAATTTACTTAATTCTAATATAAATAAACTTGACGAAAATAGCTCTATTAGTTTAAAGAATGATTATTTAAAGAATTCTTTAAAATTTAAAACTAAAAATATACTGGATAAGATTTCTAAATTAAAAAAATATGGCAAAAAAAACTCATCTTAAAGTAAGAATGGTTCCAGAAAGTAATCCGGATAGCAAATTTATCTATTATGCTAAAAAACCTACCAAAGGTGAAAAAGCTAAAGATAAATTAAAACTTAAAAAATATAATCCAAATACTAGAAAGCACGAATATTTTATAGAAAAAAAACTTCCTCCACATAGCAAGTGATCATTTCTTTTTAAAATTTCTAAATTCATATTCTATAAAAGCTTTAATCATTGATCTCCATATTTTATCCGTTATTTTTGGATCAACTCTTTTTTTCTTTGATTTTTTTTTAATATTTTTAAGTATTATAAATATTCTTTTTTTATCTATAATTTCTTTTTTAAATTTTTTATTTTTGATAACCAAATCAACCAATTTTGATCGTTTTTTTATTATATCTAATAATTTATTATCTAATTTATCTAATTCTTTTCTTATTTTTAATATATTTCTATTGATCATAGCGACAATTATAAAATTTAAGATTAATCTTATAACTATATATTAATTTTTACAAATATGAATTCAGAAGAAGTAAAAATCAATAAACTATTTTTATATTGGTTAACAATATCATTATTTTTAGTGCTTACTTTGATTATTGTGGGAGGACTTACAAGACTTACAAATTCAGGGCTTTCTATTATCGAATGGGAATTATTTAGTGGAATTTTACCTCCTATGAATGACACTTCTTGGGCTTTATATTTCGAAAAATATAAAACAATACCCCAGTATAAATTGATCAACTCTAATATGAGTTTGGATGAATTTAAAATAATTTTCTATTGGGAATATTTTCATCGTATTTTAGCTAGAATAATTGGAGTATTTTTTTTTATACCTTTAATTTTTTTTTATTTTTCAAAAAATATTAAAAAAAAATATTTAATTAACAGTTTTGCAATTTTTTTATTAATAGTTTTACAAGGAATATTCGGTTGGTATATGGTTAAAAGCGGTTTAGTTTTTGATGTAACTGTGAGTCATTATAGACTTTCACTTCATTTAACAACAGCCATCATCATTATATCTTTTATTTTTTGGTTATTAATAAATATCTTGAATGAAAAAGACAAAATTTTTTTCAAATTTACAAAGGAATATATTCCATATCAAATTTTATTATTTCTTATATTTTTACAAATAATAATGGGAGCATTTGTATCTGGTTTAGATGCCGGCATGATTTATCAAACATGGCCCAAAATGGGAAGTTCTTACTTTCCAGATGATATTTCGTTCAATCAAGCAGAAAATTATTTTGATTTTAATAATCACTCATTAGTACAATTTTATCACCGAAATCTAGCTTATTTAATTATTGTCTACTCTTTGTTTTTATCATTTAAAGTATTTAAAAAAAAAAGAAAAAATCTTTATCATCCAATAAAAATATTATTATTATTTTTATCAATTCAAATAATTTTTGGCATATCAACATTGGTAAGTGGACTAAACATCTATTTAGCCTCTATTCACCAAATACTAGGTGTATTATTAGTATTAAGCGTAATAAATCTCTATTATTTTATCGCAAAATAAATTGACATTATTTCTTAATCTTTGTATTTATCGCCCATTATTATGACGCCGTTTATTAAAAAAAAAGATATTAAAAAAGATTGGTATATTATCGATGCCGAAAATGTAGCTGTCGGTAGATTAGCAGCATTTATCTCAAAAGTTTTAAGAGGTAAGAATAAACCAACTTTTAATCCGCATATAGATAATGGTGATTTTGTAGTTGTAACAAATATTGATAAGATTAAATTTACTGGAAAAAAATTTGATAATAAAAAATACTATAAGCACACAGGTCATCCAGGTGGTATTAAGGAAATCACTCCCTCAGGTTTGACTAAAAAAAATAAGACTTCGGAAATTTTAAAATTAGCTGTTAAAAGGATGTTACCTGGTGGACCACTTGCTAAAAAACAATTAACTAAATTGAAAATTTATATTGGTGACAAACATCCTCATGAGACGCAAAAACCAAAAATACTTGATTTTGGTAAATTAAATAGACTTAACGTAGTAAAATGAGCGAACCTATTTTATCACAAAACAAAACTAAAAAAATTAAATTAGATTTTAAGGATAGTAAATATGCTACTGGAAGAAGAAAAAAATCTATTGCTAGAGTATGGTTAAAAAAAGGATCAGGAAATATTCATGTAAATGGTTTAAAAATGAATGAATATTTTAAAAGACCAGTACATCAGATTATTGTTACTAGACCATTAGAAATTTCAGAAGTAGCTTCAAATTATGATGTAAAATGCTCAGTAAAGGGTGGAGGTTTGTCAGGTCAAGCAGGTGCAATTATATTAGGAATTTCTAAGGCTTTGATTGCGCATGATGAAAACTTAAAAAAGAATTTAAAAAAAGACAAACTTACGACCAGAGACTCGAGAGTTGTTGAACGTAAAAAGTACGGTCATAGAAAAGCTAGAAGAAGTTTTCAGTTTTCTAAGAGATAATCAATTAAATTTAACTATTAATAAGGACAATGATATAAGACTATATGTCTATACAAAAAAAAATTAATATTGCAGTTATAGGTGCCACTGGTTACACAGGTTTGGATTTAGTTCTAATTCTATCAAGACACCCAAGAGTAAAAATAAAATATTTATGTGCGACTAAAAATTTGGGAAAGAGTATTAATTATTTTGATAAAAGAATTAAAAAAAAATTACCTAAAATTAGCTCTCTAAAAAAGGTTAATTGGAAAGTTTTAGATCTCGTGTTTTTATCTTTACCCAATGGGGAAGCTCAAAAATTAATAAATAAAACTTTTTTAATTAATAAAGATTTGAAATTTATTGATTTATCAGCAGATTTTAGAATTTCTAATTCAAAAATTTATGAAAAAAACTACAAAATAAAACATAAAGCAAAAAATTTAATTCAAAAATCAATCTATTCTCTTCCAGAATTTAGTAAAGATGAAGTTAAAAACTATAGAATTATTTCAAATCCAGGTTGTTATCCAACTTCCATTCAAATACCCCTGATACCATTAATTCAAAAAAATTTGATTAAAACAAAAAATATTACAATCGACTCAAAATCAGGTTATTCTGGTGCTGGTAAAAATTTAGAAAAAAAATTCACACATAAAAATCTTTATTCATCTACTTTTGCATACAGCACAAAAAACCATAGACACGTTTGTGAAACTGAACAACAGTTATTTAAATATACTAAAAAGAAAATAATTTTTTCATTTAACCCTCATTTGTTACCTACATTTAGAGGCATTCTGTCCTCGATATATGTGCATTCTCAAAAGGGGAGATCAGCTAGTTACTTAAGAAATTATCTTTTTAAATTTTATAAAAAATCTAAATTTATTAAAGTTTTAAAGATTAACTCATCCTTGGGATCTGGAAATGTTTTAAATACTAATAATTGTGAAATCTCAATTTGTGAATCAAATATTAAAGATAAATTAATTATTTTTTCAGCTATTGATAATTTGGTAAAAGGTGCTTCTGGTCAAGCTATTCAAAATATGAATATTATGTATAGTTTTCCTGAAGATATGGGTTTAAAATGAGAATATTAATAATTTTAATCTTTTTTTTCTTCTCAAATTGTAGCAAACCTAAAACAGTTTTAATTTGCGGTGATCATGTTTGTGTAAATAAAGCAGAGGCTAAACAATTTTTTGAAGAAAATCTTTCTATCGAAGTAAAAATAATGAATCAAAAGGCCGATAAAAAAATTGATCTAATTGAATTAAATCTAAACGATAACAGCTCCGAAAAACGAGAAGTTAAAGTTTTCAAAAAAAATGAAACTAATAAGAAATTAAAAAAATTATCTAAAGAAGAAATAGAAAATATAAAAAAAAATATAAAAAAACAAAAAGAAAATAAAAAGATAGCAAAAAAAATAATTAAAAAAAATGATGATACAAATGAAAATAAAGTAAAAAAAATTCAAAAAAAAGAAAATAGAAAGAGTTTCTTTTCAAAAAATAATGTTGATAAAAGAAAAAAAGAGGTAGTTGATGTTTGCACTATTATTAAAAAATGTAATATTGAAGAAATAACTAAATATTTATTAAATGAGGGAAGAAATAAAGAATTTCCCGATATAACAAAACGATAGGTTTTAATGAGAAAATTGAATATTGCAATTATAGGATTAGGAAATATTGGTAGCTTTTTATTTAAGTATCTTAACGAAAACAGAAAAATATTAACTGAAAAAAATAATTGTCTTCCAGTTATAAAATATGTTTCTGCTAGAAATAAGAAAAAAAAAAGAAAAATTTCTTTAGGAAAATCTATTTGGCTAGATAATTATCTTGAAGCAACAAAAAAAAAAGATGTAGATTTAATTATTGAATTAATAGGAGGTGCTGAAGGCCCGGCAAAAAAATTAGTTTTTAATGCTCTTAAGAATAAAAAACACGTGGTTACAGCAAATAAAGCTTTGATTGCTAAATATGGAGATTATCTTTCAAAAATAGCTGAAAAAAACAAAGTTAACTTAGAATTTGAAGCGTCCGTATGTGGTGGTGTTCCTATTATCAGGTCATTAAAAGAAGGATTAATTGCAAATAAAATTACGAAAATATTTGGAATTTTTAATGGTACTTCAAATTATATATTATCATCCATGGATAAGGAAAATAAGAACTTTGATGCAGTTTTGTCTAATGCTAAAAAGTTAGGATATGCAGAGTCAAATCCCATAGCTGATTTAAATGGTGATGATGTTGCATCAAAACTAAAAATATTGACATCTTTATGTTTTAATTCATTTATCAATAATAATATCTACGTAGAAGGAATAAAAGAAATAGAAAAAATTGATATCGATAACGCAAAAAATCTTGGTTATAAAATAAAACTTTTAGGATTTTCAGAAGTTTTAAATAAGAAAATATACCAGAGAGTTCACCCAACTTTAATTAAAAAAGAATCCTATGTAGCAAGTATTAATGGTGTTTTAAACGCTGTAATTATAGATGGAAAACCTGTAGGTCAGAGCATAATTCAAGGTGAAGGGGCAGGACCCTCAGCTACAACTTCTGCATTAGTCTCTGATATCTCATCTATAATGAGAGGTAATATAAAATTTCCTTTTTCAGTATCAAATCATGAGAGAAAAAAATTAAAATTTGAAAATATAAAAGAAAGATTTTTTTCTGCTTATTTTAGATTTGAAGTTGACGATAAATCTGGCGTCTTATCTAATATTACAAATATATTTTCGAATAATAAAACTTCTATTAAAAGATTAATTCAAAATCCTAACAAGAATAAAAAAATATCATCTGTAATTGTTATTACACATGCATCTAAAGACAAACATTTAATTAAAATTTTAAAAGAAATTTCCAAAAAAAAATATATAAAAAAAAGACCTAAGTTAATAAGAATTGACGAGTAATGGCTATTGATAAAAAATTTTTAAATTTATTTACTAAAGCCACTGAAAAAGCTGCAATAGGTGCTTCTAAATTTATAGGAAAAAAAGATAAAATTGCAGCAGATAAAGGGGCTGTTGATCCAATGAGAAGAGAATTAAATAAGATAAATATGAATGGTACTGTTGTCATTGGTGAAGGAGAGATGGATGAAGCCCCAATGTTATATATTGGTGAAAGACTGGGGACACTCAATGGGCCAGAATTTGATATTGCAGTTGACCCGTTAGAAGGAACAAAATTCACAGCTAATGGACAGCCTAATGCATTCTCTGTTTTAGCAATCTCAGAAAAAAACTGTTTATTATCAGCTCCTGATACATATATGGAAAAAATAGCAATTGGTAATAACTTACCAAAAAATTTGTTGGATATAGATAATGGTGTTGAAAAAAATATCAAAATATTAGCTGAAGCAAAAAATAAAAAAATTTCAGACATTCAAGCATGTGTTTTAAAAAGACCAAGACATGATCATATTATTAAAGTATTAAATAATTTAAACGTTAAGATAAATTTTATAACGGATGGAGATATTGCTGGCGCTTTAAGTGTAATTGGAGATAAACCCAAAAATGATATTTACTATAGCACTGGAGGGGGGCCTGAAGGTGTTATAGTTGCTGCGGCATTATCATGTTACGGAGGTCAAATTCAAGGTAGATTAGTTTTAGATGAAGAAGAAAGAATCAGAGCAAAGAAATTAGGTATTACTGATTTTAATAAAAAATATAACATTGATGATATGGTTAAAGGCGATGTTATGTTTTGTGCAACTGGGGTCACATCCGGTGATTTAGCAGAAGGTGTAAAGGACTTAGGTAATGAATTTGAGGTAAATAGTTTCGTTTTACACAAAAGCCAAAACACGATCAAAACTATCAAAAACATTTATAATAAATGAATTCACTTTCAATAAGTGGAAAATCTTGGATTTTAAAACAATTTAATCAAGAAGACTTAAATTTTATAAAAGATAATTATTCATTAGATGAAATTACTTCAAAGCTTTTATCTATTAGAAAAATCAAAAAAGAAGAGATAAATTCTTTTTTAAATCCTTTAATTAAAAATTTCCTTCCTAATCCAAATATTCTTCTTGATATGGAAAAAGCGACTACTAGAACTTTTAAAGGAATATTAAATGGAGATAAAATAGGTATTTTTGGAGATTATGATGTAGATGGTGCAACTTCAACCGCATTAATTGGAAACTATCTATCTGAATTAAATTTAGAATATGAAATATATATACCCGACCGAAAAAAAGAAGGATATGGCCCATCTATTAAAAGTTTTAAAAAATTAATAGATAAAGGTGTTAAACTGATATTCACTGTTGATTGTGGAACACTTTCTTTTGAGGCTATAAATTTTGCTAAAGAAAATAATATAGATGTAATTGTTTTAGATCATCATCAATCTGAAATAAAATTGCCAAAAGCTTTTTCAATAATAAATCCAAATCGTTTCGATGATAGCTCTGACCTAAAATATCTTTGTGCTGCTGGAGTTGCTTTTATTTTTTTAGTCGCATTAAATAGAGAACTTAGAAA
>Ga0255743_10002631_pt1 | contig 14654 bp, 9 predicted proteins | sample 101ome_19_FD_179950 | JGI IMG/M metagenome (GOLD analysis project Ga0255743, IMG submission 179950) | Coastal salt marsh microbial communities from the Groves Creek Marsh, Skidaway Island, Georgia - 101405AT metaG (version 2) | ecosystem: Environmental > Aquatic > Marine > Intertidal zone > Salt... | reverse complement strand
CCCGCACACCATCGACCCTTCGTTTCCGGGCGATCCACCCAAGACGGTGCTGTACTCTTTGAAATCAACATCCACGCGCCGCACGGGGAGATCCTCGCCGTCCGTCCAGTCCTCGGCGAGTCTCTTCTCCGCCGCGCAGTGTTTCTCTCCGCACCCTTCACCGACTGCAAACTTGACGGCGCTCATCGCGAAATCAATCGATGACTGCTTCATGTGCGAGCTGTCTATGCCATTCGAATCGATGAACGCAAAAATGCGACCGCTACCAACCTCGAGAAAGGCCGTGTGCGCGTAATCAAACTTGTCGCTCGTTCCTCTCTTCGTCATTTCACTTATGTGTAGATGCGTACCTTTCGGCGCGCGAGCGATGCGCGTGCCACTATGCACGTAGACTTTATCGTCGCCCACCTGGACGCCGGTGGAAGCGTCGGTGACTTCGCTCCCGGCGAACGCCAAGCCGAACGCTTCAAATAACAAGTCGTTCAGCGCGGGAACGTTGGCGCCGCCCGTCACGGCGTGCCAATCGTAGTGCGTGTTGTCGTCAAAGAATTTAAGACTCTCCATCGTGGGAACGTGATACCATTCAGCGAAGACGGCGACGCCCAATCCTTTCTCTCGCACATCTTCCCGGAGCTTGCGAATTTCTTCGCTCGAATATTCCTCTTCCAAATCAACCATGAGCAAGGCTCCGTAATTCTTCGCGTCAAAGCACGTGAACGGCGAACCGAGAACCTCAACGAAATAACCCGCCTCAGTCAGAGCGTCGTAAAACTTGTGAAAGTTGGTATGCGGATGATCGCCGTGCCAGTCCAAGGCATCCGACGTGACGTCTATGTTGTCGCGCGGTATGTAGCCAGGAGGATATCTCACGTTGTGGAACTGATCCCAGAGCAACCGTTTTGCACGCGGCGGTTTTGGTATGACATTCACCTTGATAGTCATCTCCACCTCTGACGTGATCGTTCCACTTTTACCTGGCGACGCCACGGTGAAGACGACGCGACCGCTCGCGACGCCAGACTCGTTCGTCGCGCTATCCTTGACGCGAATGTACAGCGCCAAGTAGCCGGAATACGGCCAGATTGTTTCGGAAAAGGCGAATCGTACGTCTAGTTGTGAACCTAAATCGTCGTCGTTCGGCACAAAGCGCGGCGCATCGACGAGCTCCCCGTGCGCGCCGAGCCCGTTTGCGATAGTTGCGTTGAGCATGAGAGGCATCATCGTCGCGTAAATTCCTTGTTTGCAGTGTGGCCAGGCGTACGGACACGTGGTCAAGTCAAAAGCAGACGGAATGACGCTCGCCCTCGGTTTGTAAGACTTGAGAATCGCCGCCGACGCTCGCAAGTCGAGTTTTCCCGCCCCTTGTTCGTATCGATGCGCGGAACCCAGTCGTTTCGCGCCCTCCACCAGCGCCTGTTTCATCACCGCGGGATTGAGGATGGACCAACGCTCTTTCTCTGGAATAGTCGAGCTCAATAACACCGCCGCGCCGGCGGCGACGGGCGAAGCAACAGACGTTCCAGATAGAGCTCGACATCCGCCGCCGATTTTGCTCCCCCACACGCCGTGTCCGTACGTCACAATGTCGGGCTTGACTCGTCCGTAACCGCCGGGAAGTTCCCACGTACTCATGCCGCGCGAGCTAAAACGCGCAATCTCGTCATTCGAAGTGATACCGCCTATGCCTATGATGTCCAAGCCGTCAGCCGGATTGTTCAGCGTCCCGTACAGTGGACCATCGTTTCCGATGGCGCTAATCATTATGATTCCGCTCGCCGTTATCTCATTCACTTTGTCGATGAACGGCTTGTCCAGGTAATCGGGCCCGCCAATCGACAGGTTTAAAATGTGAACCCCAGACGCGATGGCGTAATTGAAGCCATCGAGAAACCACGATGTGTACGAATTTTGGTCATTCGTAAACACTCTGAATGTGTGTATGAGCGCATCCGGCGCCATGCCGGCGCACTTTTTGTTCGTCCCGGCGATGACGCCGGCGACAAAGGTTCCGTGTCCTAATTTGTCCTCGAGCTGATTTTCATTCGTCCAATTCGTGCGCTCGGCAATGTTCCTAAAGTGTGAGTGCGTCTCGGCGATTCCAGTGTCGAAAATTGCCATTTTTACCCCGGCTCCAGTGAATCCCTGATTCCAAAGTTCGCTCGCTCCGAGCTCGTCGGCGATACTGTAGCTGAGCAATTTTCTTCTTCGATTCGGCGACGCATATGCGTCGTTCGGTTCGTACGCGAGCGGCGCTCGCCCACTTAGCCGCTGTTCTCTGTACACGTCTCGCACATCATCACCGAGCACGTCTCGAAGTCTCGTAAGCGCGTCGCTCGACTGTGCCGTCGTCGCGTCCTCGACGACGACGAAATCAGTCGGATACTCCTTCGTCGCCGCGTTGCGACGACGCACCACACGGAATGAATCCGCGCGTCGTCCGCCGTGCGCCAATTTCCCGCGCACGTCGCGCTCGTGTTTTTCGACGTCGTCGTACCCTCGCATTCGCACGACGAACCGGCGCCTCGCGGCGGCGGCGTCCAACGCTGCGCCGTCGCGTTCGACAAAGTCAATCGAAGCCGTCGACGAAGACGACGACGGACACGTCGCCTCACTCGCGTCGACGCGCGTCGCACCGAACGCTACGACGCAGACGAACACTAAGACGAACACCGAAACGAAAAGACGCCCGCCGGCAAGGCAGCGCACACGACGTCCAGCAACGTCTCGTTCACTCATCTGTACGCACCGCATCTGCTGCGCTCGCACTCGTCCGGCGCGCTGACTGGCGGTGGTGAGCACCGAACGAAGGAACGAGGGAACGAGGGAACGACGCGACGCTCGGTCGATCGGTCGGTCGTCTCCCCGCGTCGACGCCTGAGGCGAGCTCTCGTTCGACCTTCAAAAGTGAGCGGGTCGCGGTCGTGTCGGTTGTGAAAACAACCAAAATTACAAATTTCAACAACACAATCGATTTCCATCCATCCGTGCGGGAAGTCTGGTCTGGACGTAACACCCAGCCGGCAGTCGAGAGCGCGCGCGGGCGTGTCATCGCTGGCGTGTCGAATCGTTCGTTCGCTCGTCGACTCACACGGAAACGGGTAACCAGGGCGGAGTCGACGCCGCGCCGCGTCGCTTGGGAACTCCCGGCCGACCCGAACGATGCCGTCGACGTCGCCGAGAGAAAAGGATGAATTGCTCGTGATGCACGAGGGAGGAGGAAGCCACGGGGCGTTTGAGACCGATGAGGAGCGCTCGACCGGGACTACGACTTCGTTGAGGGCATCGTCGTCGTCGTCATTTACAAATCGCGCGCGAACCGTGCTCGGACTCGCGCTCGCCGGCGTCGCGGCGTTGGCTTTGTCGCGGCCCGAAGTTTTGAGCCGTCTCGGATGGGCGTCCGGGCGAAACGCGGCGGGTTCGACGGCGGAGCCGAGTTTGGATAATTTAGGCGTTAGTGGTGCACTGCGCTCGTTCGCAGCTTTAGGCGCTGGACGAGACGAGTGTCCAGAGGCGTACATCGCTCCTCCAGCGGAGAATCAAGCCGCCGAGGCGAGCTTGGGCGCGGCTCCAGGGGAAGAGTTGCTTCCAGGTTTTGTCAAGTTTTCGTATCACGCAAGAAGGATCGCGCAACTGGCGGACCATATTTACATCATTTGCCAACACTGTCGGCTGAATATCCCGCCGAGCTGGCGTGGTAAGACGACGTTCGTGCACGGCAAGACGCTCGACAAGTGCATCGACGTGTCATACAAGGACCACTGGCACAGGGCGTCTTACACGCACGCGCACGCGCTCGTGGACGCCCTGAATAGCTACCATGACACCGTCGCCATCATCGAAGAAGACATCCACACCAGAGACGTCGCAAACGGCCGCGCCGGGCTCAACGTGCTTTATAACCACATGAGCAATTTGAAGGAGACGATGGAGAAGCACCCAGATTGGAACATCTTGCGCGTCGGTTATCGACCGTACATGTTTGAAGGCAAACCCGACTGCTACTCGAAAATTACGCAACAGGGTGTCTGCCCCGACGTGTGTCGGTGCGAGCGCGTGAATGCTTTCACGTGCATCATGAACCACGCAGGCTGCGACGTTCGGAGCAGCGATTTTTACCTCATTCGCAAGCCGGCGATGCACAAGCTCATCGAAGGCATCCAAAAGGACATGACGGTAGATTGCCAAGCCATGAGTGCGATTGACAAGCAAATATTTGTCATTCCCCAGCTGAGTTTTCAAAGGAATCTGGATATTAACATTAGAAAGCAACTGGATCACGCCGAGCAGTTTAGCGCGATGTGCGCCGGCGGCGTCCCGACGCTGGGCGATCCGTTCAACAAACAAGCCTTTGCCGCGGCGGCGGCGAGAGGGGAGACGATCCACGACGACGACGATGTGAACAACAGTCACCTTCGACAAAACTAACGTTTTTATAGCGTGTGTGTAACATGGTAATCATCTTTCTGACAAAAGTGTAGGGGTTCGTTGTTTCTTCCCTTTTATCATAAAAGCTCTCAAAGCGACGCGTTTTTCATCTTCAACTCGTTCGGTCCTCACAGCGAGCTGGGCACCGGGGCTACTTTCGCACCCGCAGACTGTGCGTTCCGTCGTCGGGAGCGTCTGCGAACGCTCGAAACCGTCCCGTCTTTGCTCGTCGTCGTCAAAGCAAATCCCAAAGAAGACTCGCGCGAACGAGAGAGCGAACGACACGCCCACGGTGTGCGAGAGAAGACGCGGCGAGAGTTGAGGAGAAACAGTCATCAATCTTTTCTAGTCTGTCGGTCGTCGCGACTCCCCACGCCATACGGACGCGCACTAGGAGTCCTAGGAACGAACGATGGCGGGACCGGCGCTCTTGGTGAAACTGTGGGTGGCGAAGAAGCTCGCGGTGCTTCTCGCGGTTCGAGCGTTCGGAGTGAAGAGGCTGTATAGGCGGGGGCTCAAGCTGACCGAGTACGCCTACGGTTCGTCGTACGCCGCGAGCCGCACGACGCCCGGGGCGATAGGAACAGAGGCAGCGCCACCATCTAGACGTAGAATCGAGAGCGTGATGCGGCACACGTGTCATGCGGCGATGATTACAGAGCTGTGGTTTGTGAGACGAGCGACGACGTTTACCGAACGCGCTTTCGAGAGCGCCGGTTTTAGCAAGCGAGGCATGCCGGGCGTGGGCTTGCCTGGATCGCAGACCGGTCGACCACCGACGTCGACGCAACCATCCGGGTCTTCAGCGATGGAATCATCGACAAAGACGGCGAAGCGGGAGTAGCCCGCGACCAGGCTAGGAAAACTAGGACAACGACGCGAGAGAGAGACGTCGCATCACTTCTTCAAGTGAGTCTCGTCTCCTCTTACACAGCTAGCACAGCAATATTCTTTCTAATTCTACAGCGACATCTCTAGAAACATCTCTAGGATCGACCGCGTCGTTGACGCTCTTCGTACACTTTTCGCTCTCTCTCTACTCCTCCAACGACGCGAGACAAGTCAAACACGTCCGTCGATTTCAATGTTCGCGCGGCATCCAGACGCAGAGCTTCGCCTCTAATCTCCGCCCCCGTTCGAGGATGTTTCGCTCTCATTTTCGCGACGACGTCATCATTCGATTCGTACACTGGCGGCGGGCGACCTTCGAAATAAATTTTGGTTTCTCCCTCTTCTTCGACGGAGCGCGACGCCGCTCGCTCAGTCTCTGTGCCTTCCTCTTGGTCAGCGTGCTTGTCGTCCAACGCGAATATTCGCACGGGTCGCTCGTCCAAGGATCGTATCACGGCGTCTTCCACGGCTCTCGTTCGCGGCGTCGTTCGCGGTGCCATGGCGCTGGTTGTCTGGGTCGCTCGAAAAGCGAGCAACGAACCCACTCCATCGTCTTCGTCTTCGTCTTCGTCTTCGTCATCCTCGCCGAGAGGATCAATGTGCGTCCTCTTCGGCATTATCAAGGCGCACGCGATTACCGTCCACTTCCGGGACGCGCGATGAACTATGAAGCGTCGCGAGATGGCGCAAATCTTCAAGGTACTCAGCGTTCGCGCTGATAAATTCTACAAGCGTCAAATTCTACCTACAAGAAACGCGTTCACGCTCTCTCCGCCGCCTCGACGCACGTATTGAGCGTCTCGTAAAAGTAATCGGCTCTATCCAGAAAGACGCAGCTACCGGCACCGTCCACTTCGTCGTAGGCACAAAACGGCGCGCCCGCGGACGACTCGGCGTTGATGGCATCCACGAGCCGCCGCGCCGCTGCGGAGGACACGGCGTCGCGGGATCCGCGGACGATACGCACGGCAGAGACGCCGTTACGCCCGAGGGCTGTGCCGAGACCGTCGAGAAAGATGCTATCTTTGGCGAGCGAACCATCGGCGATAAAGTAGCGCCCTCCTGTGAGCGCTCGACGCTGTGTGTCCGTCTGTCTTCCCAAAGCCAGCGTTGTCTCAAAGCACGAGCTCGATCGTCGCGCCACGAACGCGTCGGCAAACTCGTGCATAGCGCTATCATACGCATCTCGCAGAGACGGGTCCAGGTCGCGCTCGTAGTCGAGAATAGCCTTTCGAGTGTCGGACGACACCACGGCACCGTCGTTTAATGCTCGTCGCCAATCGTCCACTTCCTCGGCTCTAGAAGCCGTCGGCGACACGAGTGTTAGCGTCTTCACCGCGCCGGGCGTCGTCCTCGCGAGCGTAGTCGCCAACTTTGCGCCCCAATACCCGTGCGCAACCACGTGTGCGCCACCTTCGGGCACGAGTCGGAGCTCGTCGACGAGCCGGTTGAGCTCGTCGGCGTATCGATTCAACGCTTCAAAGCCTCCATCAGCGAGCCAATCTTCATCCACTGATGCGCTCCTGCCGCACCCGCGCTGATCGTATAAAAACACCTCCCGCGCACCGTCTGCTTCACCGCTCAACGTCTCTAGGGCGCTAAAGTAATCGTGCGGAATCCCCGGACCGTTGCACACAGCGAGCACCGGCGCCTTTTTAGCCTTTTTGGCCTTTTTGTAATCACCCACACCGCGAACGAACGTCTTATCGCCCACGACGCCCTCGTTCCACGGCGTCGTGTACGCGTATCTCGGCGCTAATCCGTTCGCGTACTCGTCAAAGTACCCACACATGGGCCCGCCGTCCGCTCGCGCCGAAGCCGAAGCGGACGCCGAAGCCAACGCGACGAAGGCTCCCATCGCCCCGCGTCTGCTCATCGCGCGCGTCGCGTCCTCGGTGACGACGGGAAACGAAACCGATTCCATCGCTCCATCTCTATCCGTCGCCCGCGTTCGAATCGACCTCGGTATCGGCGTCGTGACCGTCAACTCGGCCAGCATCTTGTTCTCTCTGCCCTTGTTCAAGTGTATCACTCGTCTGTTCGTCGTCGTCGACACCCTCGTCGCGAGAGATGGAACCCTCTTCGACGTCGGCGTCAGCGTCGGCGTCGTGGACGCCATCACCTTCGTCGCAGTCGTCCGTTCCGCACGCTCACCACTCTTCGTCGCCTGAAAGTGACGTCTGTCTGCAGGTGAATGGAAAACACACGAAGTCACGAAGTGGTGAGTCTGTCCGTAGCCTTCGTTACTCTTCCGCGCGTTCACCACCGAGTCCGACACGATGGTGACGATGATGACGACGACGATGACGACAACGACTCGACCATCTGCGGCCGCGTCCACTCGATGCACGCGCTACGGACGCAACAAACGATCTGTGTCTGCAACCGACAAGATGGATAAGACGTTGTTGATGAACGCGAATCGACGCGTATCAACCGTCTTACGACGAAGCGCGACGGTCGACTCGGCGTCTTTGGAGTCCACGTCGTCATCCAAAAGCGATAGCGATGACTTTGATTGGTTTTCCGCCTGGTATCCGATGCGTCCGGTGTCCTTCCTCGACCCGACCGAGCCAAACGAACTCAAGCTTTTAGGACGCAAGCTCGTGGCGTTTGTTGACCCAACCTGCAATGAATGGCGAGTGCTGGAAGACAGTTGTCCGCACAGACGCGCGCCTCTGAGCTTGGGTTACGTCCAACAAGACGGTTCGTTGGCGTGTCGATACCACGGATGGGCGTTCGACGGCAAGGATGGAAAGTGCACGGCGATACCGATGAGCGTCGACGCGCAAGCCGAAGCGACGGCGTGCGCTTCTCCTCGATCCTGCGCCAAGAGTTATCCGTGTCGAGTGGAGGACGGCGTACTGTGGGTGTGGCCCACGTCCGGGGCGGACGCGATGCTCAAGAGCGCGGGTGAGCCGTGCGCGACGTCGCTCGCCGAGGAAGGAACGCTGCCGGGCGAGTGGGGAATGGTGGAACTACCGGTTGGCTACGCCCCGGCGTTGGAGAACCAGTTCGACCCGTCTCACGCCGAGTGGCTGCACGCCAGGTACGACGCCGCCACGGGCGAGCTCTCGGAAAAGGATAACGCCGGGTTTGTCGCCATGACCAAATTCGCCGTGCGAGAGGGTACGATGAAGAGGGACGGTTTCGTCGTCGAACACGGCGGCTACAACAAATCAAACGCCGACGTCACGGCGTCTCGCGTCTTCACCGCACCGTGCTCTAGCCGAAGCGAGTACCTCGACGCCAAGGGAAGAAAGTATCTGAGCGCCGCCATTCTCTACTCGCCGACTGAACCGGGAAGAACGCTCATGTTTACCAAGTTTCAGGCGCACCAGGCGGGCGCCGTCCAAGGCGCCGGCGCGAGAAAGGTGTCTCCGCTCGATCGTCTCAACTCGCTCGTCACCGCCCCGGCCACGTCTCTGTTTGACTTTTACATTGACAACTTTACGAGCGATCCCAAGCTCGTGCGCGTCGGGCTCTCCCACGGCACGCCTCCCGGGTCGTCGGCGTACAGCTTGGGCGACCAGGACATTTTGGCGATGCACGGCGTCGAAGTGGAGATGGAACAGCTGGATAAGCCATGGAAGCAATCGTACTACTTGCCCACCCCTGCGGATGCGGGGGTGAGCGCTTTTAGAAACTGGATGGACAAACACGCGGGAGGCAAAGTCGCTTGGGCTCCGGGTGTGGTCGACGACGCGTCCAAGGTGAAATCAGAGGCGGAACAGTTGGACAGATACCACCGACACACCAAGCACTGCGTCGCGTGCAAGACCGCCTTGAAAGAGCTTGGCGTCTTGGAGGAAAGATGCGTGTCGGCGAGCAAGTACCTCTTGGCTGGCGCCATCTTTTTAGCCGTCACGGGTGCCGCCTTTGACCAAGAGGCGCCCGCCGTGGTGCTCGCCTGCGTCGCCGGCGCCAGTCTCGTCGGCGCCGAACAAGTGCGCGACATGCAACACGAATTCTTAACGTCGGTGCCAAGAAGAGGGGTGCCAAAGCCAAAGCTCTGGTGAGCGCGACGAACGGAGAAGACTTGAATACTTTAATCGCGCGTCTGTTGAAATTCAATGCAAATCTACCTACTCCTTCGTTACTCCGGCGCCCGTGTCTACGCCCTCGGTCCGTCCTCGTCGACGGGGTCGCCTCCTACGGCGTCCTCGTCACCCTCCGCGGCGTCGTCTCCGGCGAACGGGGTCGGCGTCACTTTTCTCGCCCGCAGTTCCACATCCCTGGCGTGTATCACGTCTCGGTCGGCGTGCCACGCAAAGGCGCGTAAATCCCTCGCCAACTCGGTCGCGAACGCCATCGTGAGCTCACCCAACGCCCGACTCGCCCGCGGGGTTAATTGCATTCCGCGCGCTCTCGCGTAACCCTCCGCCGCGCGCGTCGTCGTCGCCGCGACGTGTTCCCGCAGGATCGACGACGACGACGACGACGTCCGAGCCGCCCCGGCGTCTTCACTCAGAGCACCCACGGCAGTCGCGTTCGCCCCTTCGTCATCCATCGCGTCGTCTCTCAACGCGGACCAAGCCGGCGCGCGGCCACGCGTCGTCGTCGTCGTCGTCGCGCTCGTCATCTATTCTACCCGTCGTCCGCGCGCGCGTATCCCGCGCTCGATCGAACGCGAACACGCGAACACGCACAACCAAATCGAGTCAATTCAATGCATCAACAGACGCGTTTGAAAACGACGCGAAAACACTACACCGAATGTCCGAATGTCCGAATGTCCGAATGTCCGAATGTCCGAGGAGGATGTCCGAGGAGGATGTACCGCGGCGTCGCCCTCACTCGGCGCTCGACGCGACGGGACGCGACTCCGCGGAGATGATTGAACAGCTGAGACGCGTGGCGGAGGCGCACCCAGAGCTCGAACCGTTTCTGAGCGGAACGACGGCGACGTCGGCGTCGGCGTCGTCAACGTTAGATTTGCAGCACGGAAGAGGAAGAGACGATGCGGACGGATCGACGACGACGACGACGCTGAGCGCGAGGGATACGTTTAAGCAATTGTTTCTCGGATCGGGGGCGCAAACGTCGTCGTCGACGACGACGACGACGAACGCCGGGGCGAACGCGGTTTCTGGGAGCTTTGACGCGGTTGAGTACGCGCGAGCGGCGTTTAGTAGATCGAGAGCGAATGCGTCCAACGCGGCGGCGTCTTCGTCGTCTTCAACGGCAGCGCTGACGACGGTGACGACGACGACGACGACGACGGGGTCGACGTTGGATGACGTCGCGCGATTGGCTGAGGGTGCGAGGACGCTGGAGAATTCAATCCGAGAAGAAGTCATCGCGAAGAGAGGCGTTCTCGAGCGAACGCTCGGAGGCGTAAAGGAGGCTGAAGAGACCATGCGTACGGTGCGCGCCGGAGCGGACGCGCTGGCGGACGCGATGCGTCGAGTGGCGCGAGAGCTGAGCGAACCGCACGCGGCGGTGGAAGAGACGACGCGAACGCTCGAACGCGTCATGTCCACGGCGGATACCATTCGTCGCGTCGTCAAAATTTTGAAATTGACGAGCAAACTACGAGAGACTTGGGGCGGAGAAGACGCCGACAACGAGCCGAGACGGCGCGATTCGAGCGAGCTGAGCAAGGCAGCAAAGCTCTTGGGAGAGATTAAGCTGGCGATGAGCGGTGATCACGCGGACGAGCTTCGTCGCGTGGACGTCGTCGCGGAACAGCTTCCCTTCATCGACGCGTGCTCCAAAAAGGTTTCGAAAGAGGCGACGGCGTCGCTCGATCGGGCGGTGGACATTTTATCCCAGGCAGAACTCGGGGCGGCACTTCAGGTGCACTATAACCTGAACGAGTTGTCCGCCGTCGTCGACCAACGCGTGTCTTTCCACGCGGCGAGCGCCGTGGACGCCGTCAAGGATGCGATGGATCCGCACGCCGTCGGAGAGGGCGTCGCGTCGATTTCTGGAGACCCGCAGCAGGGCGCCGGTATGCGTCGCGGTCGTCAGCTCGTCGCTCCACCGCAAGGAGCTGAGCGTGAATGGATGCACGAGCTCTGGCGGCGCGTCGACGCCGCCATGGATGGCGTGCATCGACATGCCATGTCCGTCTGGCATTTGCAGCGCGTCCTCGCCAAGAAGAGAGATCCTCTCACGCAGACGTTGTTTTTAGACGTCGTCGTCGGCAAGGCGGCGTCGACGCAAGCTTTGTGTGACAAGTTTTGGGCATATTTTGCCAAGGGCATGAGCGAACACTTGGCTCGAGCGCACGCAGCGGCAGGTTTCGTCTCTGGCGCGTTGGTGAAGGATTTCCCTAGGCTCATCGGCGCTTTGGAGGGCGCGGTGTCTCGATGCGGCAGAGACGCCGACGCAGCCAAGGGCGCGCCCGGATGCATTCGACGGGATGGTTCGACCCGTTCTCAGGTGTTGAGAGCCGTTGAGCCGATTGCTTCTGCTTTCTTTGCGCGCTCGTTGACGCGTCTGACGGATTCCGCGAGCGCATGTTTTTCAGGCGGTCGAGTCATCGACGCCGCTTTGGCGGATAAGTTTTTGTCTCGCGTGCGCGGTGAAGTGGATGCCGTGGCGGAGTACGACAACTTGCTCTCCAACGCGTGTGGAAACGTCAGCTCGGCGCTCAAGACGCTCGCTGAACGCGCAAAGCGCGCCATCGGTAGATCTGTCGACGCGGCGAACCTCACGGAGGACCCGACGCCGACGCAGATTGCCAACGCGCAAATAGCCGAACAACTGTCGCGCGCGCACGCCTTGCTGAGTAAAGTGCTTCCGTCATTCGCGCCCGCACCGAGGCGAGCGCTTGAAGTCGGCCTCGAGCACGTCGCATCGGCGATTCAGGAATCGACAAGGCCGCTCTTCGACGCCGTCGGCGATTGGTGCGATGCGCGCTTCGCGCAAATGCACGCAAGCGCCGGGGAAAAGAGCGCCTACGTCATGGCGGTGACGTCGACCCTTGCACACGTCGCCGATGTCCAACCGGGTTTGTTCCGCGCCGCTGCTGGAAACGGCGCGCTTCAGACGGCGCGTCTGCGTCTCGCCGAACGAGTGATGCGCTCTTTCGTCGATCACGCCTCGCTCGCGCGCGACGTCGATCAAGGCTTCAAGATGCGAATCGTCAAGGAGTGCGGAGAGATTGAAACGGCGCTCTCCGCTTCGTTTTCCCTCTTGGGTGCGGAACAAGAATCCCCGGCGTTCAAGTGCGCCAGAGCCTTCAAATCTTTAATCTTGTTGCCGACAGAGAGCATCGATGGATCTCCTCTGGTGCGTGACGTCGCGCCGCGCGTCCTCTTGCATCATCTCTATTCGAGAGCGAGCGCAGATTTGCACACGCCGGCGAAACGCGCATCGCTTAGCGTGACGCAGTACGCGTCTTGGGTCAACAAAAAGGCGACGGATGCAGAAATTTGGCGAGGAATCAAAGGGACGCTCGACGTGTACGCCGAAGCGCACGCGCGACAAGCTGAAAACGACGTCGTCGTCGTCTCTCTGATGCGCAAGATTGGCGAGGAACGCATGGCGGCTTAGGACAAACTCAAAGGAAGGCAAGCAAAACATTTGTAATACTTTAGCAATTCAAAACTTTAAGCGCGCTGTGAGGACGTTGAGAAGACGTCGGTCCTAGACTGTCGCGCCACGTCACTGACAGTAGTCAAAACAGTCTCTTCGGTGACGAACACGCACGCGCCTGAATCACACTTGCTCGCCTTGCACCTCACGCTCGGCGCGCTCTCTCGCGCGCCTGATTTTTTTACTAATTTTTTCATTCTTTCGCCGCGCTTTTTCGATTTCGCGCGCGAACCCACGCGCCGTCGTGGGCGTTCCCGGAAGTCGCTGCGGAGCGCCCGCGTTTTCCGCCATGACTCTTCGAATGCGGTTCAAGCGCTTGGCGTAGTTTCGATGTGCGCAAACGGTGATGCCGACTCCAGCGAGGGTGGAGCCGATGACGATCCCGACGATGGCGCCCGTCGAAAGCCCAGACGAGCCATCGGATTCCACCATCGTTTCAGAAAGGAGCGGGATGCAGTTTGTTTTGCACTTCCAATCGGACGCGTCGTACGAAATCACAGGCGGCGTAAGGGCATACTTTGCGATGGCGGGAACCTCCGTGATTGTCCCATAGTTGAGCCCGTTCGCATCAAAGCACGGACAATCTTTCATGTAAGTGTGCGTTTCCCCGCCCCAAGTCTCCGTCGCCACCGTTCCAGAGCACTCGGAGTAGAGCGCTCGGCAGTCCGACACACTCACGAGCCCGTTTGAACTGGACGGCCCGTAGCACCCAATCGTGAACGGCGGGTCGCGTTGAATGTGGTAGTGGTACACCGCGGTTGACGGCGATTCCGGCGTTAATCCAAAGTGTCCGCCACACGCGTCTAAATACGGATACTTGTTCGCCGTGTAGTCTTCCCATCGGCCGTACACGTTTGCGTTGCCCGCGACGCCAACTTTTTTCGAGTGCGTCCCCGAGTTCGTCTCGAAACACTCGAACCCGCCGTGAAAGTGATAATCACCCGTGTGTCCACCGCACGCGCCGACGATGCCGTAGTACTCGTTCGTGGACGATTCGATTCGCGGAAAGCTAATCCCGCACACCGACGCCACCTTGTTCGTTTCGTACGCCAAGTCGTAACCGCCGTTTCCGTGCGCAACCGACGGGTCGCTGCACCCCCACGCGGTGATGATGTCGTTCTGAGGCTCCATAAACCCCGCGTCGAAGGGGCCGTAAATGTGCGAATTGCTCGCGATCGTCCCTCCCACCGTCTCGCTTCGTTCGTGATTGTACGACAACTGCTCGCTCACCACCGTCGTGCATCCGACGTCGTTTCGCAACGCCGCCGCTTGCGGATTGCTCGTTTGCGTCGGGTTAGAACACGCCTGCTGCCCCGGTTGCGCGAGCGCCGGGTGCGCCATCGCGGCGCCCCCGACGACGACGGCGACGGCGACGACGACGACGGTGACGAAGCGGTCGCGCGTCGGCATCGTCCGTCCAACGAACGATTCGGTTGAGATTTCTTTAAAAAGATGACTAACAACCGTCACGGACCGACGCGTCGGATTTTGACGATCCACGGGACGGTAATCACGAGTGGGTCACCGCGAGACGCGTCCACAGAGTGCGTCGGACGGGGACTCAAAGAGTCCCTCCCTCTGTCTCTGTCTCTGTCTCTGTCTCTGTCTCTGTGTTTGGTCTTACTGTGCGTTTTCAAAGAATGGTTGAGAAGGACGACGACGAGAACGAGAAGGACGACGACGAGAACGACGACGAAGAGAAGGACGACGAAGAGAAACGTGGACGACGTTCGCAGAGAATCGAAACGCGACGGCGACGATTGGATGCGGCGATACGCGCGAGATTACCGCCG
>Ga0255743_10002621_pt1 | contig 14707 bp, 10 predicted proteins | sample 101ome_19_FD_179950 | JGI IMG/M metagenome (GOLD analysis project Ga0255743, IMG submission 179950) | Coastal salt marsh microbial communities from the Groves Creek Marsh, Skidaway Island, Georgia - 101405AT metaG (version 2) | ecosystem: Environmental > Aquatic > Marine > Intertidal zone >... | reverse complement strand
CTGCGTGGTCCTCGATCGCGACAAGCGCATAGAAATCTTGGTTTCCAGAGACGCGTTGGCGTCGTGCAATGGCGATTTTAATGCGTTCACGCAGTTGCTGGAGCGGGCGTTGTCGGCGCTACCTCACTAAACAACAATCGCACAACCAAGGCGATGCAACACGCCAGCGAGCTACCACGGTGGGAACCACACCGATATCGACACAAGACCCGCCCATGGGCCCAAGCGAGTACTCAGATCAATCGCTTTGCCGGCAAGCCGCTGTCTAGCAGGTAGGACTCCAGCTTTCGATACAACTTGCGATAGCGGAAAAACGGCACCTTGGGATACAAGTGGTGAATGGCGTGATAATTCTGGAAGACCCAAAGCAGGGTCATGAGGGTATCCAAGCCACGTCGCGCCTGATACACCGTCGTCGTTTTCATGCGCTCTTGCTCACTGTGGGGGTGGTGCACAATCCAGGCAAACAGCGTTGTCAGAACGGCGTTACCGATAAGGTGTCCCAATAGTAAGGTCACGAGTGTCACGCCGAGATCCGCGCAATAAACGATGAGCAATGCGCGAGTGGAGAGAATAACAAGGTATTCAATCATAACGACGCGCTTTTCGGCTGCGGTGAAGTGCTTGAAGGTCGCGGCAAAGAGCCATTCCTTGGGTATTCCCTTAAACCACATCGCGACGAGTGCCGGCAGTGTGTGCGCAGAAAAGGCCATGTCCGGATCGTCTTCAGGATGGTTTGTGGCGCGGTGATGCTTGAGATGACCACGGCGATGCCCAATAAACGAAACGCCCAATAAGTGGGCAGCGATATAACCCGCCCACTCATTAACCCAGCGCAAACGGATATTCATGCCCGTGACTGCGCCGTGCACAGCTTCATGTAGCACCGTGTAAACCGCATACGCACAAAGCGCGATGCCCGCCACAATCCACCAAGAAAAATTTGGATCAGTGAACAGATGCCAGAGGCAGGCGCCGTAGACCGCCACGCAAAGGGTCAATAATGAGGCGGTTGGCCATGCAAAGCCTCCGATATGGTCAATGACGACCGATTGCGCCTGCTGTTCACTGACGACCACGTGGTGCCCCCTCAAGCCGAAGAGCTAAATATAACAACAGGCTTCAGGATAGCGCGGGCTATCTTGGAGCTTGTTGCAAAAAGTGACAGCCTCAGAGCGGTGTCACTTTTTGCTGAACGCAGGTCGCAATAAATCGAGTTGGCAAGGGGACTCTGTAGGTTCAAAGTGCCGCCGCGTGCTATCGCGCCACGCGGCATTGGCGGCTTAAGCGAGAGTGCGTGTGCATGCGGCCGTGAAAAAACGTAGATTATTCCCCTGACAAGGAGCCAGCCACGATGAAGCCGCCTTCAACCACACGTCTTGCCACAATCGATGATCTGCATCCACTCGCGCTGCTGTTTGACCAATACAGGCAGTTTTATAACTGCGCTTCGGATATCGAAGCCGCAAGTGAGTGGCTCGAGACCAATATGCGGCTAAGCCGCTCAGTCATTTTCGTCGCGCATGCCGATGATCAGATGCTGGGTTTCACCCAGCTTTATCCCGCACTTTGTTCGGTCGACCTAGTGAATTACTTCGTACTCTACGACCTGTTCGTAATGGCAAATATGCGCCAGCGAGGTGTGGGTCGATCACTCATGACCGCAGCCAGCGACTGGGCAAAGCGGCAGGGGGCTGCGAGACTGGACCTAGAGACAGCGCGAGATAACGCGCCCGGACAAGCCCTATACCGCAGCCTGGGATATGAAGCAGACGAGGTCTTTCTTAAATTCAGCCTCGAGTTGAGTGCCTAGCGTCACAGGGGCGCAATGCTTTTGTCCACCGCGTGGCAATCTGTGGTGCCCCTCCCGCCGCCTATTCACCTTGCCGCTTGTTAGCCAGTGGGCACCTCGTTGAAAGGAATACCCTTATCGAGGCGAGGCTCTTGGGGCAGACCCAGCACGCGCTCGGCAATAATATTGGCCATGATCTCATCGGTCCCGCCTGCAATCCTGAGGCCGGGCGCTCCCATATAGGCTCTCTGGATTATACCCGCCTTAACCGCAAGGTTTTCATCCGCGATCGCACCGCTGGCGCCGAGCAGATCCATCAAGTAAGACGCCATCGCTTGCATCTTCGGGGCGCCCACTAATTTGCCGATGGAATTTTCGGGGCCGGGTAGCGCGCCGCGGGAGAGCGCTGTCAGTGACCGATAGCCCGTGTACTTCAGCCCCGCTTCCTGCACATACCAATCCGCAATCTTGGCGCGCACGGCCGCGTTCGACAGCGCCGGCTGACCGTCTATTTCGAGATCCTCGGCGACCGACATCGCCAGCGAGACATCCATCTGACCAAAGCCGCCGCCGATCGCGGCACGCTCGTTCATGAGGGTGGTCAAGGCCACTTGCCACCCCTGACCCACCTCGCCCAGACGACAGCCATCAGAGACTCGCACGTCAGTGAAATACACCTCGTTGAAATCAGCATCACCCGTAAGCTGTTTGATTGGTTTGACCTCGACACCCGGCGCCTTCATGTCAATGTAAAAGTAACTCAACCCTTTGTGCTTGGGCACGTTGGGATCAGTACGCACCACGATGACGCCGAAATCAGAATAGTGCGCGCCCGAGGTCCAGATTTTTTGGCCGTTAATAATCCAATCATCCCCGTCGCGCTCCGCCCGGGTGCGCAAAGCAGCGAGATCGGACCCCCCCGCCGGCTCTGAAAACAGCTGGCACCAGACCTGCTCACCGCTGGCCAATGGGGGCAAAAAGCGGGCTTTATCCTCCTCGCTGGCCCATGCCATTAATGTTGGCGCGATCATGCCCTGACCAATCAGAAAAAAGTTGGAAGGCAAGTCGTAACGCGACTCTTCCTGCCGCCAAATCACCTCTTCGATGGGCGATGCGCCTCGACCACCGAACTCCGACGCCCAGCCAATACAGGCCCAGCCCGCATCATATTTGCGCTTCTGCCAAATCTTGGCCTGCTGCAACGGCGGCATAGCCCGAAATGCATCATCCGTGGGTACATTCTCGGCTAGCCAGTTGGCTGCTTCTGTGCGAAAACGCGCTTCTTCGGGAGTATCATTAAAATCCATGTCTACCTCCTCACGCTGCAGCGGCTGAGCGACAGCTTAATGCCTCGACCAGCCTGTCCTGCCAGACCGACTCGCTCCCCACCACCAAGCTCAGCAGCTTGGCCCGCCGATAATAAAAATGGCAATCAAACTCCCACGTAAAGCCCATGCCGCCATGGGTCTGGATATTTTCCTCAGCGGCAAAGGTCGAGGCCTGAATAGCGGCAACACGGGCAGTCGCAGCAGCAAGGGGCAGCTCGTCACTCTCTTCGGCCAATGCCCAAACCCCGTAATACGCATTGCTTCGCGCCAACGTGTTTTTGACATACATTGCGGCCAGCTTGTGCTTGATCGCCTGATAGGAGCCAATCGCTCGGCCAAATGCATAGCGCTGCAGCGCATAATCCCGCGCCTGAATGAGAGCTGATTCCGCGACCCCCAACTGCTCCCAGGAGAACATTACCGCGGCGCCATCTAGCAAGCGATCCCATTCCCCCGGTTCCAGCGACCTGTCGCCCAAGCGTTCTGCACCCGCCCGCTCAAAACTCAGATTGCAATGACCACGACTGCCGTCGAGGGTCAACACCGGCTGCACGGTGACGCCTTGCTGCTTGAGTGGCACCAGGCATAACTCCAGATCTGCTCCCGAGCGCGTCAGCACCACTGCCACATCCGCTACCGCCGCATCGGGGACGGCGGTTTTGTAGCCCGTGATGCAGTCGTCTGCGCGCTGTGTAGTTAACTGGTCTAAAGTGAGCCTTCCAGGGCGCTCGGCCATCGCAAACGTGGCCACGCACTCGCCGCTCGCCAATTGGGGCAACCAAGTGGATTTTTGGCTCTCGGTGCCGAGACGATTAATCGCCTCAGCGGCCAAATAGACCGAGCTGCTGAAGGGCAATGGCGCCACCGCGCGACCCAATTCTTCCGCGATGACCGCCAACTCATAGCAACTCAGACCCAACCCGCCATAGGCCTCGGGGACAATAGTTGCAGTCCACCCCAATTCGACCACCTTGCTCCAGAGGGATTGATCCCAGTCCGCATCTCCATCGAGTACTGCCCGGACAACTGCCGTCGAGCAATGCTCCGATAGAAATCCTCTGGCCTGCTCTCGAAGCAACTGCTGTTCTTCGGAAAATTCAAAATTCATTATCTTTGCCTCAGACGCATCGCTGTAAGGTTAGCAGAAGGCGCGCACAGCGATTACGCTGCCGACAACAATTGCGGTGCCTGCTCTCGGAGGCGTTGATACTGCAAAGGCGGTTTAAAACCCAGCTCGGCGCGCACCGCGTCAAGGGGCTGCGCGAGCCTCTGCTCCCAATTAATCTCGGCCATCCAAACCGCGTTTCGCGCAATATCCGCCCCTTCTTTTGTCAGCAAACGAATATCAAATTGCGGCACCTCCCGGAGGTACTTCCACTGCCCTATCCTGACGATAAAGCGAATACCGCGATTGGGGGTTTGCGTGGTCATAAAGGACAATAGGCTCAGCTCGCCGACGGGGTCTCGGCCGTAGCCGGTCATGACATGCTGCAGGTCGTGAATATCTCTCAATCGGTCAGCGAGCCAGATCTCATCTGCCGATAACCCCCGATAAAGCTCGGAGCGCGACGGGGTCTCGCTGGACGCAATCAGCCCGTCTGCCGATAGATTCTCAGCGTGAACAAAGTTGTAGTAGACGCGCCCGATTGAGCCCTCAGGCAGACTTTGCAGCCATTCTCGGTTGTTGAGCCGAGTCACGATGTCGGGCTTCTCCATTAGCAGCGCCCGGCCCCGCTCCGATTGGCGCAGTCGCCTGACGGCAGCACCCAGGCTGTCGCCCTTTAAGGCCTCGATGATGTGAAAGACCTGACTCGTATCATCCGGATTTTTCAGCAGCTCTCGCATGGCGCGCCAGGCCTTCAGGGGTGCGACCCGCTGGCGCGCCAGAATGGCTTTTATTTCCCTCATCCTCGTCCCTTTAAAGCGCCCTGATGCTTCGTGTCTCTAGCGGCCTTGATTTGTCATCCATTTCGTTGCAGCAAAACACAGGCGCCTTCAGGGCCAGTAAAGCATCTCCGCATCATGCCACGACCACAAAGAGAGTAGCGGTGATTACTGCACCCAACAACGCATAAGGCAACTGGGTCAAGGCATGTTCATGGGTTTTGCAGCCCGCGCCCTGAGCAGACAAAACCGTAGAGTCGGAATAAAAGCAGGCATGGGACCCGAAGCCACTGGCGGAAAAAAGTGCGCCCATCACCAAGGGAATGCTGACATCAAAGGTCTGCGCTAACGGGAAAGCAATTGGCATGGTGATAGCGATTACCCCCCAATTGGACCCGGTGGTGAAAGACAGTAATGACACGGTGACGAAAACGAGCACTGGCAACAGGTCAGCCGTCATAAAGGGTGACACAGCCTCGATCACATAGGGGGTGAGTCCCAAACGATCATTGGCCTCCACAAAGACAAAAAGCGTCAGAAGCATGGCAAGCACCGGCACCATCGACTTGACTCCGTCCACACAGGTGTCGAATAAATCGAACAGCGGCATCACACGCCAGAGCCCATAGTGCACAAAGGTAATCAATATCGCCGCAATCACTCCGCGCAATAGGTCAATGCTGGGGAAAACGGTGAAGAAAACCAGCGCCAAGATCGGGAAAAAGAAAACCGTCATGCTCTCTTGTGCACCCGCCTCTACCGCCAGCGCATTATCCTCATGGATGCCCAGATCGCCTGTGGTCTCTGCGCGTTGCTCTGCGCGACGCATGGCACCCATCAGAGGGATCATGCCCATGGCAACCAGCGGCACAATCAAAATCGCCACAATGGGATAGAACATATAAGGAATGGCCTCGACAAAAACCTGCAGTCCCTCTCCTTCGCCCGCGACGCCATTTTGCTCCAATAGGCTCGCAAAGTAGGCGCCCCAGCTCGACAGGGGAACGAGCAAACACAGGGGTGCGGCGGTTGAATCGACGACATAAGCGAGCATGGCGCGGGACGTGCGAAAGCGATCTGTCACCGCTTTCATAGTCGCGCCCACGGTCAGGGAGTTTAAGTAATCATCGAGAAAGATCACCAACCCCAGACCCCAAGTGGCAAGCAAGCCGCCTCGCTTGGTCTCGATGCGGTCAATCAGCGCGCGCCCAAAAGCATGTGAGCCACCCCCTTTCACCAAAAGGGCAATAAAACCGCCATAGAGGCCACAGACCAGCATTACCCAAGCCACATCCTCGGTCATGAGCACCTGCAAGGTTGCCCCAGCCATAGCATCAAGGAACGCCGCACCCTCAAGAATAATGAAGGCGAAAAGAGCGCCCGCAAGCACGGACTCCAGCGTGCGGCGACTCCATATTGCCAGCGCCAATACCAGCGCCGTTGGGAGAAAAGTCACCAAACCGTAATCCATCGTCAAAAATTATCCTGTCAAACTTTGCTGGGGCGCATGCGAGTCGCATTATTAGCGCATCAAACCCCAAGGTAAACGAGTACTTGGGGCGACAGTTTTGGGGTTTTTACGCTTGGTTCGAGCACCACCATAAGTGTAAGGTTCAGGATTTGAATGGGCGGCAATCTTCGTCCAAGGTCAATTCCCGTGTCACTCTCCAACTTACTCAAACAAATTGCTGATTCGGAGTCGGGTCCCGAAACCTGCGCGCTCTTCGATTTCGATGGAACCCTCATCTCTGGCTACTCGGCAACCGCCTTTCTGCGAGACCAGATTGCGCGCGGAGAGTTATCCCCGGCAGACCTTGTCCAGCTTACTCAGGCCGCCACACGCTTCGGTATTGGCTCTCTGGGGTTTTCGGCCCTCATGGCTGTTCATGCACAGTATCTGGCGGGTCGCTCAGAGGAAGAATACATTGCCAACAGTGAGCGACTCTTCCGGCGCGCCATCGCAAAACTGATTTACCCAGAGGCGCGACAACTGATTGAGGCGCACCGAGCCAAAGGTCACAGCATTGCGATTATCAGCTCGGCGACGCCCTATCAGGTGCTCCCCGCCGCAAAGGATCTGGGAATAGACAGCGTGTATGCGACTGACCTCGAAGTGATCGACGGCCGCTTCACGGGCGGCGTCGTTACACCGACGTGCTTCGGCGAGGGTAAAGTTGCCGCCGCTGAAACATTCGCTGAGGCCCATGGGACGTCGGTTGATCACTGTTTCTTTTATAGCGACAGCACTGATGATATCGCGCTGTTGGAGGCTGTCGGTCGTCCTGTTGTCCTCAACGGCAGTAAACAACTCCGGGGCATCGCCGCCGAGAAGCACTGGACCAGCGCTGACTTTGGCAGCCGCGGCAGTGCCTCCGGTGGCGAAATAGTCAGGTCACTGGCCGCCACGGGTTCTTTGGTGGGTAGTTTTGTGATGGCGCTCCCGCTCTATTTGCTCAGCGGCTCTCGTCGCGACGCGATCAACTTTTCTATCTCGCTGTTCGCCGATACGGCAAGTGCCCTGATTGGAATGGAGCTCGATGTGCGGGGGCGAGAAAATCTCTGGAAAAACCGCCCCGCCATTTTCATGTTCAACCACCAAAGTAATGCCGACATGCTGGTGATGGCCAGTCTGGTTCGGCGCGATATCGTCGGCATAGGCAAACGAGAGCTAAAGCACCTCCCTATCATCGGTCCGCTGATGGGCGCATCGGGTGTTGTATTCATTGATCGGAGCAACCGTCAGGCGGCGATAGACGCCATGGCCCCCGTGGTGCAAACCATGGAAGCGGAGCGCAAAAGTTTGGTGCTCGCGCCAGAAGGAACCCGAGCGCCAACCCGCAAACTGGGGGCGTTCAAAAAAGGCGGCTTCCATATTGCCATCCAGTCGGGCCTCCCCATTATCCCCGTTGTGATTCATAACTCCGGCGACATCTCGCCCAAGGGTGACCCCATCTTCAGAAGCGGGACAGTGCACGTCGATGTATTACCTGCAATCGATACAGCCACTTGGTCAGTCGATACCATTGATGATCACGTTGCTCACGTACGGAATGCCTTTGCCAGGACCCTAGGGCAACCCGAACTCTCGTCAAAAGAGACAGCGGAATTACACCAAAGCACGCCCGATGACCTGAAGCCAGAAGTTCGCGGACAGCGAAAAAATCAGCGCCGCGCCGCGGAGCGGCCCTCTAGTCCGGGAGAAACAGAAAACTTCCGTGACCAAAAACAGCAGCCGGCGCTCGCTCCCGAGCTGCAATCCCTCCTAGACCTGGAAGAGCACGAGACGCCGGCCACGAGGCACTGAGTGAACTCGGGTCCTCTCCTGCAAGTACATGCCCGTGCAACACGCCTTGGGATCTCAGATGCTTTCACGGACTAATCCTTGGCCCGACGGTGAAACACCCGTCATTTTTCTACTGGACGCCCGTGGTCGCTTTGACAGAAATTGGTTAACGCGAAGCGTTGCGGAACATCGGCCGACCGATCGTGCGTCAGATATCGTAGCGCTCGATCTGCGCGACGATCGCAAATCTCTCTCTATCGAAGCGCTCGCCATCGCGATAGCCGATCAGCCCCATGCGATCGTGGCTCCACTGAGGCTCAGCTGGACGCGTCCCGATCAAATCACCCAGAGGAGACCAAGGCTAAGAGACATCTTAACCGGGAGCGATGGCAATCCGCCGCTCTGGCTTGCACGCTCAATCGCGTGGCGCCACCCAGACAGGCTGCACTTAACGATCGGTGAGCCGGGGTCGCTGTCCGAATTGAGAGCGCGGTTTCAATCCAAAACCGGTTTGGTGCCGAGCGAAGCGGCCGAGCCTTTTGCTGTGTTCGTTGCGCGACAAGCTGCCATTGTCATGGATATTGCAGAACGGCAATTGATCGGCGGGCGCTACAAGGTGCCGCGCTATGTCCGACAAAGCATCCGCAACAACCGAGGCTTTAAAACTGACCTTGAATCAATCGCCGAAGCCAGCGGCAAGCCTATAAAGGTGGTTAAGGCCGAAGCCCGTGAATACCTGCGGGAGATGATATCGATCCCCACGCGATTCTGGCTCGATGTCTGGGCCAAGCTGTGTGCCACTGGCCTCGGGCTGGGATACGACAAAACGCTGCAATATAACGCCCAAGATCTCGAGAGGATCCGGCATATCGTTCGCAACTATCCATCGGCGCTCCTGTGGACGCATAAAACCTATATTGATGGCTTTGTTGTGCCCAAAATACTTTTCGACAATGACTTCCCGATGCCGCATTTTTTTGGCGGCGCCAATTTGAATATCCCGATTCTGGGGTTCTTCCTCAGACGGGCCGGGGCCATTTTCATCCGCCGCAGTTTTCAGGACAACGAGATTTATAAACTCAGTCTGAAGCAGTACATCGGCTATCTCATGGAGAAGCGCTTCCCCATGACGTGGTCTTTCGAAGGGACGCGCTCGCGGCTCGGGAAGCTGATGCCGCCCAAATACGGGCTCCTGAAATATGTCCTCGAGGGCGCACATCACGCCGGTGCCCGAGACATTCACATCATTCCGGTGTCAGTCTCCTATGATCTGGTGCGCGATGCCGAAGAATACGCGAGAGAACAATCTGGCGTGCCAAAGGCACCCGAGTCTGTCGGTTGGCTGGTGCGGTACTTGCGGAGTTTGGCGCGACCGATGGGGCGCATTCATGTCGACTTCGGAGAGCCGGTGCGGCTCGATGAGGCACCGCTACCTGACGATCAAATCGCCATCTCAAAAATTGCTTTTCAGGTTGCGGTCGAGGCCAACAGGGTCACGCCAGCCACCTTTCCGGCGGTTGTCTCGGCCTCACTGTTGGGTGCGTTTCCGCGCGCGCTGACCGAGACCGAGGTCATTCGCGAAGTGCGCGACATGACCCGGTGGGCAACCGCGCGTGACGTCCGATTATCGCCAGACTTCAACCTCAACTACGCTGATAATATGCCGGCGTTGCTCGGCAATATGATCGATGAAGGCATCATTACCCGTTTTGATGGCGGGCCCGAGACCGTCTATGGCATCGCAGAAGGTCAAGCAGCCATCGCCAGCTTTTATCGCAATACCATCGTCCATTTTTTCCTGCATCGCGCCGTGGCCGAGTTGGCGCTGCTCGCGGTCAGCGAGACAGCCTCAGAAGCGCCCGCGATGGATCGTTTTTGGGCGGAGGTCCAAGAACTCCGGGACCTGTTCAAGTTCGAGTTTTTCTACCCAGAGACGCAAGCGTTTGAGGAGCAGATAGTTGAAGAGCTCAGCAGTGAGATGCCTCAGTGGCAGGCGCTTCTCGCCAGCGACGCCAACAACGCCCGCACCTTACTTAATGCGCTGTCACCAAAAATGGGGCATCTGACGCTGACGATTTTTGCTGAAGCCTACAGTATTGGAGCAGACATTTTGTTGCGGTTTGGGGAGGAGGCCGGCTTTGATCAGGAAATGTTTATTGATCAATGCATGAGCTATGGCAAGCAGGCATACTTGCAGCGAAGAATCAGTAGTGAGGCATCAATTGGAAAACTGCTCTTTGCCAATGCCTGGAAAATGTTAACGAGCCGGAACTTGGTGGACTCACGCGAAGCACTCAGGGCTCAGGCCGAGGCCCTCAACCAACTGATCCGGCGGCTCGAAGTGATTCGCGCCCTCAGTATCGCGCAGCGCGGCGCCGGCACCTTAAGAGATGCTGCTCGTGAAGCCCTCTAAACTCGCAGTCCTTGGCGGCGGATCATGGGGCACCACCACTGCCTCTGTTATCAGCCGGAATTGCCCGTCTGTACTGTGGGCGAGAGACGCGGCTATTGTCGATCAGATCAACAGCGAGCACCGAAATAGGCGTTATCTGGGTGATGCGAGCCTCAACCCTAAACTGACAGCAACCACTGATATCGGCGAGGCGGTCAGGGGCGCAGATGCGGTGCTTATTGCGGTACCCAGTAGCCACTTTCGGGAAGTACTTGTAAGCGCGGCGCCGGATATCACTGATGGCGTTCCGGTTATCAGCTTGAGCAAAGGCCTGGAAAAGCAGACCCGGATGCGGATGACGGAGATTATCCGGGATGTCTCGCCTCGGTGTATTTCCGGCGTGCTAACCGGGCCCAATCTCGCCCGGGAAATTGTGGCCGGCCAGGCCGCTGCCAGCGTTTTGGCGCTGGAAAACCACGACGCTGCGTTGGCCCTCCAGAGCACGCTGAACTCTGGCCTGTTTCGCGTCTATACCAATGACGATGTGATCGGCTGTGAGCTCGGTGGCGTTTTGAAAAATATCATCGCCATTGCGGTCGGCATGGGTGACGGTTTGGGCGCGGGCGATAACACCCGTGCCGCGCTGATAACTCGGGGCCTGGCGGAAATGAGTCGCTTGGGTCACGCCCTTGGCGGAAGGGCCGAGACCTTCGCCGGGCTGGCGGGCATGGGCGATATGATCGCTACCTGCACCAGCCCCCAAAGTCGAAACCGCCATGTGGGTATGGAGTTGGCCAAGGGCCGACGCATCGACGACATTATCACCAGCATGCACATGGTTGCCGAGGGTGTAAAAAGCGCGCCGACCGTTATTGAACTGGCGCGAGAGAACCACATTAGCTTGCCAATCAGTGAGGATGTGTATCGCGTGATCATCGGGGAGTCCAACGCCCGCGGTGTCTACCGAGGATTGCTGCGGGTCGCCGCGGGAGCAGAGTCGGAGCCGGGTTAGGCCTCTACTTCGGCGACTAAGCCCCTTCTGATTGTGACTAATGCCGTGGCGAGGCACGGTCTTTTTGTCTACGCTTCTAGCACGTTGATCTGCTTCAGATGGACCTGCTGGATGATGAGTACACCGGTATTAGCCCGCCTGCTCAGAAGGCTCATGATCGGCCTTTTCTGCGCCTGCCTTCTTGGCTGTGCGACCAGCCCAACCGGCAGAAGTCAGTTCATTCTCATCTCTCCCGATGCCGCCATCATCGAATCAGAGACGGCTTACCTAGATACCGTTCGTCAGCTCGATGAGGAAGACAAGCTGGTTAACGATCCGCTAACAGTGGCGCGGGTCGCCCGCATCACGGGCCAATTGGTCTCCATGGCCGTCGCCGATTACCCCGAAAGTGCCGACTGGAAATGGAGCGTCGCCATTGTTGACGACACCGAAACCGTCAATGCCTGGTGCATGGCGGGTGGGAGAATGGCGGTGTACACAGGTCTCTTTGACCAGCTCCAACTCACCGATGACGAGTTCGCCCAAATCATGGGCCACGAAATTTCCCACGCACTCGCAAATCACACCGCCGAGCGAATGTCGCGGGCGATGGCGACCACGCTGGGCGTCGCTATGATCGGCGCAGCCTCTGATAACAGCGGCGCAGCCGTCGCGGGCGCGACTGCCGTGGCTACCGTCGCCCTCACACTACCCAACAGTCGCGAAGCAGAAAATGAAGCCGATATCATGGGTATGATTTTGGCTACCAAGGCGGGTTTTGATCCCGAGGCGGCGGTCACCCTGTGGCAAAAAATGGGAGACCTCAGCGACGATCGCCCCGCAGAATTTCTGAGCACGCACCCCGCACCTGAAAACCGCCAAGCCGCACTCAACGCAATGATTCCCAGCATGCTCAAGGTCAACCCAGACCGTCGCAAGCCGCCGATCCACCCCGTATCTATCGTGCGGGAGAGCTAAGTCTACCCTCGCTGAAGGTGCAAAAAGTGAAGATGGTCCTCGTACTGATTGAGGATATCAACAATGATTTGTTCCTCGCTCCAACCCATGACGTCGTAATCCTGACCGCCCTCAGCAAGGTGAACTTCAGCACGATAAAAACCGGTTTTGCCCCCGTCGGCGGTTGATGTGCCCAGTGATACATCGGGTAAGGGATAGCTTCGCGCTTTCACTTCGTACACAAAATCGACCTCATCCCCATGCGCCACCTCGATCCTCGCTGAGAGGCCATCTTCCGCAGGTACCACTCGAGCCCCTACGTCACGCCCCGCAAGAGCCTCTGCAAAGGACGTCATGGCGGGCCGCACCGCCTCCTGCTGAAATCGCGCCACCGCTCGCTCATCCGGGTAGTCGAGTAACAGATTCAGGCGATCGCGCCAGCCCTCGGCTGCCAATACTGGGGGGGTGTGGATCGAGCTGGCCTGCCGCTTGGCACCGTCAACCACCAGGGCACGACCAAACCCCCATAACGCGCCTAAAGTTGCCACCGCGAAAGGCAGCGCACTGGCAATCGTTGCCGTTTGAAGGGCTTGCAGGCCGCCTCCCAACAGTAAGAGAGAAGCCGCCAGGGCAATAACTAATGTCCAAATCGTACGCTGTAATGCGGGCGTATCATCCACCCCATTGGCGCTCAGCATGTTGAGCACCATGGCACCACTGTCGGCAGAAGTGACAAAGAAAATCACAATCATCAACAGTGAAATCACGCTGAGAAGCTCAGTCGCAGGCAGAAACTCCAAAAATCGGAACAAGCCCACCGCAGGATTCTCCTGCACCGCGGTGCCCAGCTCCACGATGCCCTGATTGGTGATGACATCCAGCGCGCTGCCCCCTAATACGCCCATCCAGAGGCAAATGAATAGGGTCGGTACGATGGTGACACCCACCAAAAACTCCCGAATGGTTCTACCCTTCGAGATACGCGCCACGAACACGCCGACAAAGGGGGCCCAGCTAATCCACCACCCCCAGTAAAAGATGGTCCAGCCACCGAACCATTCTGTAGGCTCGTACACGTACATATCCAGCGTGCGAGGAATCAAGCCTGCGACATACGCGCCGAAATTCTGCAGCGTGCCCGCTAACAGAAGCGCAGTGGGGCCGGTCAGGAGGATCAACAAAAGCAACATGACCGCGAGCACCACGTTAATCTCCGACAACCGCTTGATACCCGAGTCCAGTCCTAAAATCACCGAGGCGGTCGCTAGCGCCATCGTCGCAAAAATCAGCCCCACCTGGATCCAAACGTCGATGGGCAAGCCAAACAGATAATTGAAGCCGGTATTGATCTGCAGCACCCCCAAACCCAAGCTCACAGAAATACCGCAGGTAGTGCAGACAACCGCAAAAACGTCTACCGCTGCACCGATCGGTCCATGGATGCGATCACCTATGAGCGGGTAGAACGCCGACCTAAGCGTCAGTGGCAAATCATGGCGATAAGCAAAATAGGCCAAAATCATGGCCACTACGGCATAAATCGCCCAGGCGGTGAAACCCCAGTGGAAGAAACTGATCTGAATGGCCTCAGTGGCGGCTTCCGGCGTGCCCCCGGGGCCGGTGGGGGGGGATAAAAAGTGCATTACGGGCTCGGCGATGCCATAAAACATCAGCCCAATACCAATACCCGCCGCAAACAGCATGGCAAACCAGGAACCATAGCTGTACTCGGGCTCGGAGTGGTCGGGGCCGAGTTTGATGTCTCCGTACCGTGAAATTGCAAGGCCAATCACAACAACGGAAACCAGCCCCGCAATAAACACATAGAACCAACTGGCCGTATCGACAATCACTGCCTGCAATCCCGCAAAGGGGTCGCTGCCCTCCTCGGGAATGACCAGCAGCAATAAAATGGCGCCAAACAGCAGGATTAAAGCAGGAAAAAAGACCGCTTTATCAATAACAAAGCGGCGTGGGGTCGTCTCGGACATCGGTTTCTCTTTACACGATTCGCCTGCAGTGTACCTGAAACCACCGACCGGTAACCCGTGCTCAGAGCCAGACAAGCCACTCCCGTGAG
>Ga0255743_10002610_pt1 | contig 14751 bp, 10 predicted proteins | sample 101ome_19_FD_179950 | JGI IMG/M metagenome (GOLD analysis project Ga0255743, IMG submission 179950) | Coastal salt marsh microbial communities from the Groves Creek Marsh, Skidaway Island, Georgia - 101405AT metaG (version 2) | ecosystem: Environmental > Aquatic > Marine > Intertidal zone >... | reverse complement strand
GCAAACGATGGTTTTGGTAAATCAATATCAATAAGTGATAAATATTTAGCAATTTCATCTCCATATGCGTCTAATAATGATGGACGAGTAGTAATTTATGAATTATCAGGATCATGTGCATACACGCAAAGTCAAGTTATATATCCTCCAATTCCTAATAGTTATTTTGGTAGTGATATCTCTATAGATAAAGTAAATCAAAATAAATTGGTGATATCAAATGGAAATAGTAGTAATAATTCTGTTTTTGTTTACTTTTTGATAGGAGGTACTTGGAGTCATCAACAAACTTTAACAGAAAATACTTCATCTAATTGGTTTTACCTTAAAAACGGCGAAACTAAAATAGAACAACCGTGGTATGCACAATCACAAGTTGATAATAAATTTGGATATTCTGTATCTATATCTAAAAATAACTTAGTGATCGGCGCTCCAACAGATTTAACTTACTATGAATATAGTTCATCGTTTGAACTTCAACAATCGCAAAGTTTAAGAACTAGAGGTGCAATATATCATTATTATTTGCCAACTAGTTCATATGAATTTGTTTTATCAGAAAAACTATATGGAGATGTTAACACATTTAAAGATAACATGTTTGGGTATGATGTGGATTGTAATGATAAATATGTAGTAGCGGGATCTCCTAAACCATATTTTCCTTTTTCTAGCTTGTATATCTCAGAGTCTGTTCCCAGATTTAACATAAATTTTGAATCAAATAATTTCGGAGGTAGTACATTTAATGGACAAACACTTCTTTATAACATTATTCCAAATGAATGTAGTGATGTTTTAAATTTAGAATTAGCAACAACAACTCCTATTTCCTATAGAAAAAGAGTTGGGGAATCATTTAGTGCTTTTGGCGCATCGGTAGGCATATCAAATAAAAATGTCGTCATTGGCTCTCCAATTCCTCTTAATCAAGATATGTATTTGACATCTCCTTATGCTATAGATGCTCCTGGTTCTTCAAGTGGTGTTTTTAATTGTGGTGGTACAACAGTTGATGAGGTGAGATATTTTAGAATGGAAGATGTTATATGTAATTGTGAAGCTGATAATTTAAATACCGGATCTGCTAGTAAAGGCACTGGATCAATTGTATTGGCAATGGAACATGATGTAGTTGATGAAATTTATGGAAAATCGTTTATATACGATTTCAAAGACTTTCATAAAAATGCTTTGGTTGGAAATGTTTTTTATAATAATAATAGATTTGTTATAAATAACACTGGTAGTATACTAAATGATTTATTAAAAAATCCGGTAACTGGATATTTAGATGATTACATATATGGAGATTATCAAAGTCAATTAAATTTCAATGAAAAACAATACATTTGCACAATAGAACCTGGAGAATTTAACATATCAACAAATCCAACTGCTTTGAGTTCTTCTGTTATTCCATATAATTGTAGTGGTGGCGATACATTTGATTTTAATAATTTAGACTTGGTTTTACGATACATTAATCAATCATTAACAACAAATAAATCAGAATCATGGTGGACTACTTTAGTAGAAGGAGAAACACAACAAAGTATATTTGGATTTTTCTCATCTTCTATACAAAATTATAATGATAATCGATTAACTAATGATTTAATATGTTGTTTATCTACAAAAAACTTTGATGTAAATGCTGATGGGCGTGTTTCATATGACGATGCGTATATGATATGGAATCATTTTATTGAAAATTTAACTATACAAAATTATAAAACTTATATAAGTGATAATTCCAATAGAAAAAATTATAATGATATTATTAGTTTTTTAGATGGAAAAACAGGAAAACAAAACAAAAAATACATTAAAGATGACTTTTTCAATTATAACTATAGCTCTTCAATTGATGTTACAGGTTCATATTTAGCACCTTACATTACTACAGTTGGGTTATATGCAAATGCAGATTTAGTAGCTATAGGTAAAATTGCTAATCCAATTAAAAATAATGGACAAATACCGATTAATATTGTGGTGAAATGGGATACTTAATTATATTTATTATATAAATAGACAAAACATATGGCTACTTCATCTGACAGTAAAGTAATTGAGAGAGAATCATCAGCAAAAAGTTTAGCTGATAGATATTTGGCAGGTCAACCTGCTGGGGGTGCATACAATGTACAAAAAAATGTTAAAACCACTGGTACCAATGAAATTTCGTTGGGTGGTAGTACATATGATACAACTTATACCACATCTCCAGGCTTTGTATTAGGAACAACCACTGGCACAGAAAATTTTAATGAAAAGTCATTAAACTATAGTGATACTTTAAATGGCGGTGTTAAAACTGAAGGTGTTAATAAAATTAGTACTAATTGGAATGGAAATGCTTCATTAAAAGATTCAACATATACAATTGATTCTGGTTTTAAAATAAAAGCTCCTCTGGGTCAAACTCAATTTAGAGATGCTCAAGGTGCTCAATCTAGTAATCAATCTTTATATTTAAAAGGTTTTAATAGTGTTAAATATGTAGATGGCAAATTTACCCGTTAATATATATTATTAATGGTTATATTAGGTTTAGACTCTTCAACTACAACTACAGGTTGGGCATTCAGTGATAATGGTAAAATATTAGATGCTGGTTTTATTGATACAAAAAAATTAAAAACTAATAAAGAAAAAGCCTACCATGTTATTTCTCACATTGAATCAAATAAATATGGAAATAAATTTGAATGTATAAACTTAGAAGCAGCATTAAGTGGTTTTGCGGGCGGCTTTACTTCTCAGCAAACAATAATTACCCTAACGAGGTTTAATGCTGTATTTGAATATATTCTAAGAGAACATTTTAACAAAGAATTGAATCTATTGGCTGTAAATACGGTTCGAAAATATTTGTTTGGAAAATGTAGAGTTACTGGCGTTAAATCAAAAGACTTTGTAAGATATGAATTGGAATCTTTGATTCCAGAAGTTAATAATTTTACAGTTAATAATAAAAGAAATAATTGGGACCAACGAAATAGTGATATGTATGATGCTGTGGTCTGTTCATTATATAAAAACAAAAGTGCTTGATATTATTAATTCTACCTGTACTCTACTATAGGCGTATGGTAGAAATATCTGTTACAGACGAATTAACTAGACTTTTTAAACATGTTCCATCTATACAAAAAGGTGGAACAGAATTGATGTTTTTTTGTCCAAACTGCAATCATCATAAAAAAAAGCTCAACATAAATATTACAAATGGGTATTATCATTGTTGGGTCTGTAATTTCAGAGGTAAAAGTTTTAAAACACTTTTAAATAAGTTAAAAGCACCAGGCGAATTTTACCAAACACTGTGTAAAATAAAATTTTCTAAAAAGCTACATGAAGATAAAGATGTAAAACTATTTTTGCCAGATGAGTTTACTCCTTTATACAAAAAATCAAATAATGTTATTCATAAACATGCTTTGTCTTATTGTTTCAACAGAGGGTTGAGTATATTTGACATTGTTCGTTACAATATAGGTTATTGTAGTACTGGTATGTTTCAGAATAGAGTTATAATTCCTTCTTATGATAAGAACGGCGAATTAAATTTTTACTGCGGTAGAGATATTTACAGAAATAAAATGAAGTATAGATTGTGTAACAGTACAAAGGACATCATTGGATTTGAACTTTTTACAAATTTCAATCAACCTATAACTTTGGTAGAAGGAGTTTTTGATGCGTTTTCTGTAAAGTATAATGTTATACCTTTGTTTGGAAAAAATTTATCAAAGAAACTCAAGGTTAAGTTGATAAAAAACAAACCGCCAAGAGTAAATGTTTTATTAGATAATGATGCATTACAAAATAGTATAGAGATTTGTAAATTTCTAATAGACAATGATATTGATGCTTACTTAGTTTCTTTAGAAGACAAAGACCCAAATGAAATAGGTCATATAAAAACTTGGAACGCAATCAATGCATGTGTTAAGATGACAGAGAGTGACTTATTTAAGTTGAAAATAAAATGTAGAATTTTATGATAGTATTAAAAAATACAAACAAAAAAGTAAATAACATAATTCAGGTTTCAGATATTCATATTCGTTTAACAAAACGGCATGATGAATATATTTCTGTTTTTGATAAATTATATGATAAATTAGACAAACTGAAAAACAATACAAATGTTATTTGTTTAATTACAGGAGACTTATTTCACAATAAAGTTGATTTGTCACCTGAGTGTGTAAAATTAGGAAGTGATTTTTTAAAGAATTGTGCGGATAGAGTTCCAACTATATTGATTGCTGGTAACCACGATGCTTTATTAAATAACAAAAATAGATTAGATAGCTTAACTCCAATCGTCGATGGATTAAACCATTCAAATCTTTTTTACTTAAAAGATACTGAAATTTATCGTTATGAAAATATTTTGTTCAATCACTACAGTGTGTTTGATGAACCAGATAGTTACATTAACTATAATTCAATTCCATCGAAGTATAGATTAGAAACAGATCATCATATTGCTTTATTCCATGGTCCTGTACATGACGCTGTTACTGATATTGGGTATACAGTAAGTAATCGTGCTATTATGAATGACATTTTTGATGGACACCACATTGCTATGATTGGTGATATTCATAAATGTCAAGTACTACAAAATTATAATGAAGAAGAAGAGAAGCCAGTTATTGTATATGCTGGATCTATGATTCAACAAAATCACGGAGAAGATTTAAAAGGACATGGCTTTATTTTATGGGATTTAAATAAAAAGTTATTTAAACATTATGAATTGGAAAATGAATATGGATATTATACAATTGAAATCAATAAAGGTAAGTTGATTACCGACATCACTAAGTTGCCAAAAAAAGCTAGAATAAGAGCAAAATGTTTTCAATCAATTCCATCTCAAACTAAAAATATCATTAATCAAATTAAAGAACATTGTGAAATAATTGAGTCTACTTTTATAAGAATTGAAGAAGAAGAAAACAGTGATATAGCCAAGAAAGGAATATTAGATGTACATAATATTTCAGATGTAGATTACCAAAACAAACTTATTGAAGAATCACTTCTAGATAAAAAAATAGATAAAGATTTAATTGAAAGTGTAAAGGAATTAAATAAAACTATAAATTCGCAGATTGAAAAAGATAAAGTTCCTAACAATATTAGATGGAAACCTAAAACATTTGAGTTTCATAATATGTTTAGTTATGGAGAAAATAACTTTATAGACTTCACACAATTAAAAGGAACCATTGGATTGTTTGCTCCAAATGCAAGTGGTAAATCATCTATTATGGATGCATTAGCATTTTGTATTTTTGATAAATTCAGTAAAGGATATAAAGCTATCCATGTTTTGAATACTCAAAAAATGAGTTTTAGTTGTAAATTCAACTTTGAGATTAATGGTGTGAATTTCTTTATAGAACGAACTGGTAAAGCTGATAAAAAAGGCGCTGTTAAAGTTAATGTTAAATTCTATAAAATAGATAGTGATGGTAATGAAGTTCCATTGAATGGAGAAGCTAGAAGAAGTACTAACGATATTATCAGAGATTATGTTGGAACATATGAAGATTTTATTTTAACTGTTCTCAGTGTTCAAAATAGTAAAACAGGATCATTTATTGATTTAGGTCAAACTGAACGAAAAGATTTGTTGTGTCAATTTATGGGATTAAATCTATTTGATAAATTGCATAGTATTGCTAATGAAAATTTTAAAGAAACAAATGTATTATTAAAAAATATAAGCAAAAATCAATTAGAAGATAAACTTAAAGAAATTTTAGAAATTGTCGATTATACTAAATTTGAAGTTGAAAAGTATGAAAAACAAATTGAAGAATTAGAAGTTGAAAAAGAAAAAGAAAACAATCTTTTATTAGAATTAAGTAATGAAGTTGTAAAAATAGATAATATAGATATTGATATTGAAAGTCTAGAGTCTAATAAAATAAATTTAAAGGACGATGAGGAATCTATTGAAGATAAAATAAAAAATGATAACAGTGAATTAAAAAACCTAAAATTAAGTTTAGATGATTTGAATACTGATCTGGAAGACTGTTATGATATTGAAAACAAGTTTGAAGAATACAGAAATTATAAAACTAAAGAAGCAAAGAAATTATCTGAGATTGAAAAATTCAAAATATTGATTAAATCAAAAATGGATAAACTTAAAAAGTTAGAAGAACATGAGTATGATCCAAATTGTGAATATTGTATTAATAATGTTTTTGTTAAAGATGCTATTTCAACTAAAAAAGAACTAGAAGATGAAAAAGCTAACGCAAATAAAATCGTTGGTGAGTATAACGATTTAAAACAAAAAGTTGAATCATACGGAGAAATTGAAAAACGATATAAAAGTTGTCAAAAGATTCAAACTAAAAAATCTAATATTGAATCTAAGATTCATGAAGTAAATTCTAAATTATTGAAATATGAAAATTCACTAATCAAAATTAAAAATGATTTGAAAGTTGTAGATAAAGATATTTCTTCGTTTTACAAAAATAAAGACATTATTGAAAATAATAGAAATTTATTAAATGACATTAAAATCAAAAAGAATACTATTAAAGATTTAGAATTAAAAATTAAAGATAACAACTCTAAATTATACAATGTTTCCAATCAGGCCGGGAAACTGGACGGAGAAATTAAATCTATAAATCAACAAATTGATAAAGTCAAAGAGTTAGAAGAGTCATATGAGTCTTATAAATTATATACATCATTAGTTAACCGAGATGGTATACCATATGATGTTATTAAAAGAATATTGCCAGAAATAGAAAAAGAAGTGAATAACATTTTATCTCATATTGTAGAATTCACAGTTGGATTAACTACTGATGGTAAGAATATTATGACAAATATTATATATGATGATAGAACATGGCCTTTGGAAATGGCAAGTGGTATGGAAAAATTTATAAGTGGACTTGCTATACGGGTATCATTAATCAATATTAGCAATTTGCCAAGACCAAATATTATTTGTATCGATGAAGGATTTGGCTGTGCCGACAGTGATCACTTGGGTCAAATGGGGTCATTATTTACATATTTGAAACATCAATTTGAATTTATTTGGGTTATCAGTCATTTAGATCAAATGAGAGACATGGTAGACGAAAAGTTAGAAATTAAAAAAGATAATGGTTTTAGCAAAATAAATCATAGTTAATCTGCTCAAAACTCCTTCTACAGAAAGAAAAATATCGCTTTTTTTAAAAAAAAGCATGAAGTCGTTATAAATAGTATGATGTTCCATTTTTTTGGTAATATTTATAAATTAAATATTAATTTATTATTGAATTCACTAAGAAAGGAAAACAACATATGCCGATTCAAGAAGGGGGAAGATTTAGCCCAACACAACAAATAGTAAGTCCTGGAGTATTTACCAGAGAAAACGATTTATCCGGCTTAGCGCAGGGTATTCAAAACATAGGAGGAGCTATTGTAGCTCCATTTGCAGATGGACCTGCATTTTATCCAAATATAATTACCGATGTAGCGACTTTAGAAGAAAGATTTGGTCTAGCTGATGGTATTTATTATGGTCCTTATACCGCCAAAGAATATCTGTTGCAACAGGGTATTGTGACGGTCGTAAGAGTGGGTGGATTAACTGGATATTGGCAAAAGAATCCATTGGTTCTTTATGCTCAGCCAGGTAACTGGGACAGAGCTGCTGATGCAGGTGCTCTCACCACAGCATCTTTTATGTATTTGAATAATGCTGATTACATAGATAATATTCAATATGTACATTCATCTTCAGCTTATCGAATCCCATCCACATTCTCAGCGACTAAAGATCAGGCCAATGCTGGTGCTGGATTTACCGGCGCTCCAACAACCAACGCAGAAATTATTGCTTTTCTTGGCTCGAATTCAAACCTGCCAAATATTAATACTTTATCATCATCATTAGGATCATGGAAATCGCAGAGAAAATTGATTTCTATAACTAGTATACAAGCGACACCAGCTTTTAGTGCTAGTGTTGTAGCAGATGGTTATAATGTTGGGTCTACATCTGACTATTCACTTGCTTGGTGGGATGTTCAAAAATGGATAGCTAGTGGTTCGGTTTATCAAAACGAAGCTGATGCGGCTCTTGCAGCGACACCACTTACAATAAATGATAATGTCAATGGTAAATTAGATGGTGGAGTTCTTACATTCCCATCAGGAGTTAATTCTTATTTAACTGCTTCTATTACAAAAACATCCACTGGTCAAATTAAATGGCCATTTGTAGTTTTAAATGAAGCTATGAGTAACACTACCACCCAAGTTACTTCATATATTAATTCAGGAAGTATTCCCCAAACCGGTAGTAAATTTGATGTTATAACATCATTTGATGATTCTTATTTAGTATTTAGTGGTAGTATCAACGGAGCATTTGGTTCAGTTGCTGCAACTGCTGATTTTAGCGCATTAAGTGCATATAATGGAACAGGTGCTTTAAGTGGAAGTAAATTATATGCTGGAAAAAGATTATCAATTGGTACTGTTAAAACAAACACATTAAGAAGGCCGTTTTCCATAGGGCCTAACTCTGGTCGTACTGAGGTTTTTTATCTATCATCTAGTATTCAAGGAAGTGTAACAAGTGAAGCTGCTCAAATTGAAGCAGCTATAAACGAAAGTACTGAAACTACATTTTTATTAACATCTAGTATTCTTAATGTAGGTGCTGTTACTAGTAATGCTACATTTGCTTACGATGAAGATACATTTGATGCTACTTCTACATTACTTATCCGAAGTGCTAGTTTTCAAACTGTTCGAAGTGAAGCAACATGTGGAGCGGGACTTAGAATGTTAGGTGTTATAACCGGAGAATATGGACAATTCACTGGAACATTTACTGCAGATGGATCAGGGTTAAGTGATCCATGTAATCCCGTTACTACAGCTAGATTACCAATGGTATTGTCAGTATTAGCTAATACTCAGAATGCTTCTACACAATTTGGTACGGATTATACAGTTAATGGATTTAAAACATCAGAATTGAGTCAATTAACTAGTTCATTATTTCCATATAAAGGTAATATTAATCCATTTGAAAATGAATACCAATTAATATTGAAATATAGTTTCACGGATGCAGAAGATAATGATTTTGCTGGAACCTATGGATATTATAACTTCAGTTTAAATGAAAGTGATAATAACTATATTAAAGATGTGTTTGGATTGGATGCCACGGTTGGTAATCCTGCTAAACAAATCGCTGGCCAAAAGATTGAAGCAGCTTACAATTATGTATTGTTTGAAGATTCTATAAAGAGATTTATATCAGAAAAAACAAGACCGAATGCTGAAGGTGGTGGATGGCAGTTAAGAACTACTACGGTTCCATCGACAGGATTTGCCACAGGAGAATCTATGAAGTTTGTTGATCAATACTCATATGATCCAAATAGTGGTGATTCTCAGTTTGCTATTACCAACGCACTGACACCATGGATTTACTCACAAAAAGTAGCTCCATTTAAAGGTAGTGCTGAAGCATCTGCTAAACCAACTAAATTTAAATTATTCAGAGTACATACATTAAGTGATGGTACTAAGTCTAATCAAAAATATAAAGTTGAAATTAGTAATGTGAAATTAGCAGGAACTGTACCTGGAAGTGATTATGGTTCATTTACAGTATCGATTCGTGCTTATAGTGATACTGATAAAAAACCCAAGTACTTAGAAATATTCCAGAATGTGAACCTGAATCCAGATAGTTCTAACTTTATTGCTAGAAGAATTGGTGATAGATATTCATATATTACATTTGCTGGAAAAATTATAGAATTCGGTACATATGCTAACTTAAGTAAGTATGTTAGAATTGAAATGAGTGATGTTGCTTATCCTGATGTTGTTGTACCATACGGATTCCAATCTTACTCTTCTCCGGTAAATAGTACAATGAGTACTATAATACCACCGGCAAGATACAGTAAAGCTTCTATATTTGGACTTGCTCCTGGCAAATATCCATCAGGTACAGTGTTTAATGCTGTTCCAGAAGCTAGTGATGAATTGGCCGAACTATATCCAACATCTTCGTTTGGAGTTGGTGTTGCTAATGATACAAAACAATATTTCAAACCATTGCCTTATTACGGAGGAAATGACCAAAATGGTGTAAATGTTGATTTTGACTTAGAAGAAAAAGTATATGGCGAACCTGATTCAAAATTCTATGCTCAGGGTGTTTCTGCTTCTACTGGTTCGTTATTAGCACCAGCATTAAGTGGTAGTATCCCAAGTGTATTCGATCCGGTTAATGAATCTACATATGTGAAAATGCGTAAGTTCGTTGTCGGATTCCAAGGAGGATTTGATGGACAGTGGCCAGCAATTCCAATTGCTGTTGGTTCTGACATTACTCCTGGTAATACACAAGGAATGGATTGTACTAACATTACAAGTCCTGGTAGTATCGCATATAAACAATGTATCGCTGCTCTCAGTAATGCTGATGAGTTTGATATTAACTTGATTGTATTGCCTGGCATCTTCAGAGAACAACACAGTTATGTAACCGAAATTACAATTGACATGTGTGAAGCTCGTGGAGATTGTTTCTACATTATGGATAATGTAGTGTTCCCAGCTAGTAATCAGTCTGTTGGATTAATTTCTGCTGCTATCAACAGTGTTGCTACAATTGATAGTAACTATGTAGGAACTTATTATCCATGGGTTAAGATTCTAGATACTAATATGAACAAAGTAATCAGTGTTCCACCTTCAGTGGTATTACCAGCAGTTTATGCCGCAAATGATAATGCTGCTGCTGAATGGTATGCTCCTGCTGGGTTAAATCGTGGTGGAATTACAACTGCTGTTCAAGTATTAGATAGAGTAACACACGCAGAAAGAGATGAGTTGTATGAAGGTCGTGTCAATCCTATTGCCGCATTCCCTGGACAGGGAATATGTGTATGGGGTCAGAAGACACTCCAGATTGCTCCTAGTGCTCTTGACCGAATTAATGTGAGAAGATTATTAATCAACTTGAAGAAATTCATTGCAAGTTCAAGTAACTACTTGGTATTCGAACAAAATGTTGCTTCGACTCGTAATAGATTCTTAAGTATTGTGAATCCATATTTGGAAAGTGTACAACAAAGAAATGGAATTTACGCTTACCAAGTCAAGATGGACGCTGAAAATAATACACCAGATTTGATTGATAGAAACATAATGTATGGTCAAATCTATATTCAACCAACCAGAACTGCTGAGTTCATTATCTTGGACTTCAACATTCTGCCAACTGGTGCTTCTTTCGGTGAATAATTGAAGCTCTAAAATTCGCAACCCCGCCCCTAAAAAGGCGGGGTTTTTTATTTACTTGGGATATTTATAATATATGATACTTTTTTCAAAAATTTTTAATAAAATCGAAGAAGTCGATGGGTCTAATAGTAATGATGAGTTAATTAAACTAATTGATTATGTTTTAAATGACACTAATAAATTAGTAGTAGATAATTTACAAGCTATTAAAAAAATGATTCAGAGTGGTAACATTAATAAAGATATTTTAGAAGTTTATTTATCTAACTATAAAAGATATTTTAATAGAGATAACGGAGGAACGCCAGAAGTGGTCAGAGGAATTACAATGCAAAGTAAAATTGAAGATTTATTGAAATGATTACTTTATTAGATTTATTATCAGAAGCTAAATTGCCACAGAGTGAACAAAACATGGATTTGTATGCTCGTAAATACAAGCGTACAATTGATTATTTAAGTGGTAAAAATAAAGTATTGTTACTAACAACTAGTAATCGTTGGAGTGGACACAAAGAGGATATTCCTAAAAGTACGCAGTTGGCAATTAAAGCACAAGAGTTTTTAGGTAAAGAAAAAGTAACTTTAATTGATACTACAAAATTAAACATAGTTCCATGTGAGGGAAATGTTTCATCTAAATGGGGAAATAATTGTGGCACAAAAGATGCATCATTAAAAGACAAAGACAAAAATCCTACTGGCAATCATCGTTGTTGGGCGAGTATAAATAATAAAAATGATGAACTTTGGAAAATAAGTAAAGAATTATTTGAAAGTGATTGTGTGGTATTTTTTACAAGTATAAGATGGGGTCAAGCAAATGGATTTTATCAAAAATTAATTGAAAGATTAACTTGGATAGAGAATAGATTTCGTAGTTTAAGAGAAAGAAATGTTGTAAAAAATATTGATGCTGGGGTTATAGCAATTGGTCAAAATTGGAGAGGAAAACAAGTAGTTGATATTCAAAAAGAAGTGTTAGAATTTTATGGATTTAATACTCCAAATGAGTTATACTGGAATTGGCAATATACAAAAGATGAAAATGATGAAACTCTTAGGTCTTATAAAAACGCAATAACAGTTTTTGATAAAACATTTAAACCGGATACATATGATAAAATTTAATAAAATCCTAAACGAAATAATGATTGAAGGTGGTGTGGGTGGACATATGGACCACCCATTTGATTTTGCTGCTAATGGCGGCGAATTAATTGACATTTTTAATAAAACTATAAAATCACTAGAAACAAATCCAGGCAGTGTTAAAATCGACGGAGTTAATGCTAGTGTACGATTAATTGGTGATAAATTTGCTATTGATAGAGGTAGTGCAAAACCATTAGATTTAAAAGGAGTTAGACCTGAAGATTTGGAAAGTAGATTTGGTCCAACACACGGCTTTGTTAAAATTGGTAAAGAAGTAATTGACATATTGGATGAAAGTATTCCATCAACAAAAGATGAATTAAAAAAATTAGGCATGTTAGACAATCCTAATATAATGTTAAATTTAGAATATGTATCTGGCCAAACAAATGTGGTTGGTTATGGTAATATAGGAAATTTTCTGGCAATACATGGGTTGAAAGAAATTAAGCCAAGAACTATTGGAAAAGATGGTTCTGTTAAGAGTAGAGCTGCTTCTGAGATTCCATATGATAAAGGTGTAATGCAGTCTTATATTAATAAATTAAACCAAACTGCTATAAAACATGGATTTAAAGTATTAGGAAGCGTAGATACAAAATTTAAATCTAAACCTAATTTAAATAATGCATTGAGTCAAAATGTAACTTTATATCCAGAAGGAGAAGCTGTATCAAAATCTCTTAGTGACTGGTTAAAGGATGTAACTATACAAACTCCATTAATTACTCGAAAAGAATTTTTAGATGTTTTAAAAAGTAGAAACATTTCAGAAGATTTCGATGGTAAAAATATAGATAAATTAATTAATGATACGATTGTTTACATTGCCACCGTTAAAATGGGCGACGAAATATTAAAAAATGCTACTAGTGAAATAGGCGATTTAGAGGAACATGAAGGAATTGTAATTCGTGACTCTAGTATCTACATAAATCCATATAAAATTACAGGAAGTTTTTTAATACGTGGTATGGGAAGTGAATTTGGAAAATAAAATAAATATCTATTAATGTTATGACTATAGACGAAATACTGGCAGGTATTCCTGACAAAAAAGATTTAAGAAAAACTACAAGCTTAAAATTTAAAAGAGATATTTTTAATTTTTTTAATACAGATGAATTTAAAGAAAAATCAGCAGTTGAATGGGGATCTTTTTTGGGTCAGACTACTTATGTTTTAAGTTTTCTTTTTAAAAAAGTTACTGGTTTTAATTTAAGTGATGTCAGTCGAGCAAAAGAAACTAATAAAGATAGAGGTAATGTGGAATTTTATGCATTAAATATTTATACAAATCCTTGCCCGATTGATTTTGGCGATGTATTTTTAGTAGACGCATCTCATGATTATATGTCCGTTATGTCGGATGTAAATAGATCCTTAAAATTTGGGTCAATTGATAAAAAATATTTTATTTTTGATGATTATGGTCATATACCAGGTGTTAGAAACGCTGTAGATACATTTATTCAAAATGATATATTAGAAATTATTAAACCGATTGGTTATAATATTGATGAAATGAAACAAATAATAGGTGGACATTCTAATACCGATGAAGGGTTGATTTGTAGAGAAAAATAATATTAATATGTTTTTATGAAAGAAGGAAAAAGTAATTTAGAAATTATAAAAGATTATCTTGATGGCAATAGACCAATTATACAAGTTGGGTACAGTGATGATATTTCTTTACAAGATAGAAAAGAAGGGGAAGAATGGGAAGATAGTAAAGGCAATAAGTGGATTAAGAAAAATGGCGTTAAAAAGAGACTTTCTAAAAAAGCAAAAATAATTAATAGAAAAATTTGTAAGGCTTGCAATGCTGATACCAGATGGGGTAATTATTTAGACGATAGAGTTTGGCCAAAAACTCAACTTTGTTATGATTGTTTTATCGAAGAAGAAACCAGATTAAAAATAAATGGAACTTGGGAGTTACACAATAACATTCGGGATTTAAAAAATGAAAAATCTGTTTTATCTGAATACAGAAATAAATTTAACGAAACACAAAAATGGTGTGAAGAAAATAAAGGTAAACCATTAGAGTTTATGAATGAAGATGGTACTATGGAAAAATGGGAAGGAGATAATAGTGCTGAAAAAATACTCGAAGATGTCACAAAAGATTTAGATATTATAAACAAAAGATTAGATGAAATCGATGGATTCATTAAAAAGCTAGAAACAGAATATGAGTCAAAATCTAAGAGAAATAATAAGGCTTGAGTATAAAAAATGTGTAGAAGA
>Ga0255743_10002601_pt1 | contig 14784 bp, 12 predicted proteins | sample 101ome_19_FD_179950 | JGI IMG/M metagenome (GOLD analysis project Ga0255743, IMG submission 179950) | Coastal salt marsh microbial communities from the Groves Creek Marsh, Skidaway Island, Georgia - 101405AT metaG (version 2) | ecosystem: Environmental > Aquatic > Marine > Intertidal zone >... | reverse complement strand
TGTTGCAATAATTTTGGCTTTGCTATCAAGTCTTCTGATTCTTCCTGCATTGTATGCACCGTTCCTCAAGAGAACAGCCGCAAAAGCGCAGCAAGAAAGCGACTAATGGTGGACGCTGGGGGATTTGAATACCTAGTTAATTTTCATATCTAATATTGATTGACTTTTATTTGAAAGTAAAAACTCAAAAACAACATTTGAAAATAATAAATTATTTGTAATATATGTGTTCAACGATTTTGCTTTGCCCTCTCATCTATCAGAAAGGTGCTTATTTCATGCAGGCCCTAAAGTTGAGAATCCCACATTTGTACTACATTGGATGCGGGGTGCAATAAGACTTGATGAGTGCCCAACATTCGACGTAGCACGCTTAATCTCAGATTCTCTCAATCTTCCACTATTAGTTTACCAAGGTATTGATGAAAGGTATCCTCATGCATCTTATAGACATCATAGATTTTTGATGGAAGGAGCGGCGGATATCGCCAATCGTGCAGAAGAGTTAGGTGTTGAATATTTACTACATATATCGAGGAAAGGGCATAGGAAACCCATTCTTAGAGAATTATCTATTCAATCTGCAATAGTGGTTACCGATTTGATGGACCTCAATCCCTGGAAAAAATGGACCAAATCTTTAACGAAATATAATTCCATAATAGAGGTTGACTCTACATGTGTTTTACCTAGAACTGTTTTTGGTAAAAGTTTAGATAGGCCTTTCAGATTCAAAAATGCGACAAAAAAGAAGTTTCGTCAGCGTGTAAATATAAATTGGCCCGAAATAAATTCAACTATTCTTCCTCTTCCATCGGAATGGGAGCCACCATTTGAGCCACTTGATATCCGTGCAGAACTCTCTAAAGATGGTGGTAAAAAAATTCTTTCTTTGTGCGATATCGATCCAACAGTTGTTCCAGTTACTGATTTCAAAGGAGGTTACTCGGCAGCTTTAACTCACTGGAAAGAATGGTGCGAAAATGGCCTTTCTAGCTACCATAAAACTCGAAATAATGCTGCAAATAGGTATGGTGTTAGTGGTATGTCACCATATATTCACTATGGGATGATTGCACCTACAAAGATAGCCAGAGAAGCCTCAGAAATCGGTGGCAAAGGTGCAGAAAAGTATCTCGATGAGTTGTTGATATTTAGGGAGCATGCTCATCACCATTGTCATAAATTAGTTGAGCCTCAAAGTTGGAGTAATCTACCTGAATGGGCTAAATTTTCATGGAGTGAAAGAGTATTCACATCTACTGAAAAGTCTCCTTATTTACTGGAATTTGGAGAATCGGGAGATACTCTGTGGGATAGCTCACAAATAGGATTGTTCAGACATGGTGTGATGCATAATAATGTACGAATGACTTGGGGTAAAGCATTTCCTAACTGGATTAAAGATCCTGAGGATGCTATGAAATTATCTTTGGAATTCAATAATAGATACGCTCTGGACGGTAGAGACCCAAGCTCTATTGCAGGAGTTATGTGGTGTTTTGGCCTGTTTGACAGATCTTTTTCACCTTATAGTCCAGTTATGGGAAATGTTAGGAATAGAACAACTGAGACTCACCAGAATAGAATTGATTTAGAAAGATATAGTAATTGGACCGAAAAATCAACATTAGATAAAAAATTGAATATTGGGATAGTAGGAGGAGGTATATCTGGTAGTTTTGCTGCAATGTTACTTGACAATCTCGGACATAATGTAACTATCTGGGATAAAGGAAGAAGAGCCAGTGGAAGGTTGTCTTCTAAAGAAGTAACAAGTGATTTTTCAATCCATATCGGGTCGAAATCTTTTGACTCTTTACCGAAGTGGATGGATAGGTATGTTTCAGAATGGGTTCGATTAAAATTAGTAAGGAAGGATGGTAATTCTTTGGTTCCTATCAAGCCTTTGAGTGAAATAATTAAGCATCTGAATAAAGAAGTCGAAGTTAATTATGGTTGTAAGGTAACCAGTTTAAAGGAAAGAAATGAGTCTGTGGAGATTACTGTTAAGAATCAGGATGAAATAAATAAATATCAATATGACAGAGTTATTGTTGCTCTACCTATAGAACAAGCGATTGATATTTGTAATCCTTTAGGATTAGAAATTAATGGGGTAAGTGATTCAACATGGGTTGTATGGGGGGCTTCGGATAAAATAGAACTAATCCCGAGAAACTGGGAATCATACTATCATAATAGTGGTTCAGGAGTGATGGAAATTCGTATCAGAAATGATGAAATTGATGTTGGTGACAAATTAAATTCAAAACAAGTAATAGATTTTGTTACTGATAAATTAGGAGTCGACTCGTCAAATTGGCAGGCTCATTATTGGAAATACGCTATCCCTGTAGATGGTCCTAGAGAAATAATCCATACTAACAGAATCTCAATAATTGGAGATTGTTTTGGTCAACCTATAGGGACAGTTGGTGGAGCAATAGAGTCATCTGGAAGAGTAGTTTCAGAAATACATCTCAGCAAGTTAAATTTTTAAGATTAGATATCAATAATGAGTGCTAAATGTGGACGCTGGGGATTTGAAATTGTAAATTTTGGATTAAAAACAAACCGTTTGACTCTTCCTGAACTATGTACACCGTCCCTCCGGTGGACTGCTGTAGAAGCATAGCGAGAATGTAAATAATTGAAATAAGTATACTAAGAGTTGCCAAAAATTAAATTCCGTAGTTGATGGTATGAAAAGTTCATTACACCGCCGAAACAATCTACAACGCTATGGGTAGGACTGTGTCAACTTGGAGAGATAGAATAGAGCGTAGAATAGAATCTTGGATCCTTTTCAGAAGAGTCCTTAGATTATCCGAGAAGGATGAATTTGATCGTATTTTAAAATCTATAAGAAACCGCTCATCTGCTTGCGGAATGCTTCCTGCTTCAGATGTTTTTGAACCGGCTATTCTAGCCGCACTTGTTGATATTAGTTTAAGAATTTCAAAATTAGAAGAGGCGGAAGAGAAAAATGGTTGAGGGGTGGATTCTTGATACTTATCTAGATGAGAAATCTGAAAAAATAGTTTTGTGGATAAAGGAGGATTGCGGCAAGGTAACTAAGCATTTTATTAGATGGACTTCTTATTTACATGTCAAAGCAGACTTAGATGATTTACAAAAACTTGAATTTAAACTCAGAAAAATAGAATATCAAATGTTGTACGGAGAAATGAAATTTTCAAGAGAACATAGGTTGACCAGTCATGAAGATTCTCTACCTTCAGAGGTTTTACGCATTTCTCTCACAAAACCCTCGAAAATTAAGCAAGTGGCTGACGTTATTTCTGCACTTGGTGAATGGGATAAATATGAAATTTTTTCCGTAGACTCCAAACCTTCACAACGTTTTTTATTAAGTGAAAAAATATTTCCTTTCGGAAAAATTAGAATTTCTGGCGACAATATCATATCATTGGATGAAAATAATAACCTATCTAATATGCCTCCACTAAAGCAGGTAATGATTAGAATCAATTCAAAGAGTAAACAATCAAATATAAATTTGAGTGAAGAAATATATGGTGTGACAATAACAGATATGGGTACTTTAGGAGAGGAATCTGATAATATTAGTTTTGATATAACTCTTGATTGCAAAGAGAATTCACATAATTTTATCGAAAAAATAGAGCAGTTAGTTAATACAATAGACCCCGATGTAATAGTAACTTTTGGAGGAGATAATTTCGATTTTCCAACCTTGATGAAGATAGCATCTGATAAAGGTCAAACATTGAAGATTGGTAGATACATGCATGATATCAAAGTTCGAAGAAGAGCAGTTACAACGAGAAGCTACGGACGTATAATTAGGTCAGATGCTTATCATGCATTGGAAGGTAGAATACATATCGATATGAGTACCTCTTTCATAGGTAAAGAAGGAGGCATAGAAGGAATCTGCGAACTTTCTCAAATGTCTTGTATACCGGCTCAAGATATTTCTAGACTATCTCCTGGGTCGATAATCTCTGCTGTACAAATAAAACAGTCAATGGAGGATGGTGTATTAGTACCCTGGAAGAAGAATAGACCTGAGGATTTTAAGACTGGTACTCAAATGTTAATTTCGGATAGAGGAGGCTTCTACCTCGATCCTAAACCTGGTATTTACCAAAAAGTGTATGAGTTAGACTTCGCAAGTTTGTTCCCCAGTATTATAGCGACTAGAAATATAAGTCCCGAAACCATGAATTGTAAATGTTGCGAGGTATCTAAGAAAGATAATTTTCGTATAGGATTTCTTCCAATCAATCCTGAAAAAGCGACGAAAGAGATTGAATCACGTCAAAAATCGAATAAAAGACTACAACTTCTCGTTCCTGAAATTTATATTCATACTTGTACCAAGAGATATGGTTTTTTAGGTAGAGTTGTAGCACCAATAATTCAAAGAAGGAAATTTCTCAAATCACAAGTAAAATCCAAGAATGATAGCTGGGACAGGCGACAAAATGTTTTGAAATGGTTGCTAGTTACTTGTTTTGGATATACTGGTTACAGGAATGCTCGATTTGGCCGAATAGAGTGCCATGAGGCTATATGTGCTTGGTCCAGAAAAATGATAATAGATGCTATGAACGATGCTGAAGAAGATGGATGGGAGTGTCTACACGCAATTGTTGATTCTATTTGGTTAGTAGATTCTCGTCAAAGAAATAGTGAAGAACTTGATAAATCGATAACTAATCTTATGTCTCGAATAGAATCTAAATCTGGAGTCACTATAGAACTTGAAGACGTCTATGAGTGGATTGCTTTTGTGCCAAATAAAAGTACAGGTGTTGGTTCTCTCAATAAGTATTTTGCATATGGGCAAAAAGGTTGGAAAATAAGAGGTATTGAACTTCGTCAACATTCGACTTGCAAGTGGGTCAAAGATATTCAAACTAGTGTTCTTGAGAAATTAAGAGAAGGATTTCCCAAGAAAGGAATTGGAAAATCGATAGATATTTTCCATCAAGAAATTCTCAGACTTAGGAATAATGAAATTCCAATATCAGAACTTATTATTGCGAGAAGAGTTCAATACAACATAGGTGAGAATAAAGTATTGAATCTGACTGCAGCAGCTCTTCTTAGAGAGGCGAAAATTGGAGATAAGACATTTCCGGGACAAAAAATTAGATTCGTAGTAGTTGGGAAAGATAGGACAAATCCCTCAGATAGGGTCAGATTAAAATCTGAAATCAAGTTAGGAAAATCTTCAATATTAGGGCAGAATCCTGACTTTGAATATTATCATACTTTAGCTCTACGTGCTACTTTTGCGCTTTTATCCCCGTTTGGTATTTCAGAAGATGATATACTTTCAAGAGGATGTATCCAAACAACTTTGGACACTTGGTTATCGATATCCAATTCCTGTAAATTAGATATGTAATTTTGTGTAATTAATGGGTTTATCACAATACCTGTAGATTCAGATTCTAGAAAAGTAATTTCTCTAGATTGAGATATGATGCTAATAGAGTCATTGATTTCCGAATTTAAAATGTCTCTCATAGAATTGGGAAGAAATGATTCTTGTTTTGATCCAATGGTTAATATTACAACTGAGTTATATTTCATGGCTATTTCTTTGATATAAGATAAAGATTTTTTTAACATTGATTTGCCTTCAGATGAACTTACTTGTTCATCCATGAACATATTGACTAAATCTGAAATTATAATCAATTTCCCACTATGTAATCTTTTTTCGTTTTCTTCTTCTCTTGCAAGGCGTTTGATAATCTCTAGCATTTGGTGAGCTGTAAATCCTCTGCTTGCGTATAAATAGTCTAAATTTGTGATCTTTCCATGCTTTTTTTGTAGGGTAGGAATTAGTAAGGAAGGATCTAGTCTCATCCCACCATCTATCCAATAAACGGGCTGTCGCTTGGATAATTCCTCACAAATCATATGATTGATGAGAATTTCATTTGAAGATCTTCTACCTCGAATTAGTATAGTTTCTCCAGTCTCAATCTTAGGAAATTCTCTATCTAAAAATCCTATCCCCCAAGACAATTGTAGTCGCTTACACACCATGGTAAAATCTAAGATAATATCGAGGGTTTAATGATTTTTCTGATATGACATCTTTTTGGAAATAAATTTTCATTGAATGAACCTTAACATTAAAAAATATTTTCAGGAGTGGCCTTTGAAACTAGGAATTCGAATAAAATGGTGGACGTTGGGGGATTTGAACCCCCGGCCACCTGGTTGCAAACTAGGTGCTCTTCCAAGCTGAGCTAAGCGCCCTACGGCTATCCGAAACGGAAGTAGTTCTTGTGTTCAACCGTTGAATTAGTTGAACTTATTCGTTTGATTTAATTAATTGAGGAACAATCAATAAGATTCCAATAATCGAGAAAAATAACAATACAAATATCAAAGGTCGGTTTGAATCATTATTTTCTTCAATTGGTTCATTTCCAGTCGGAAGATTTTCATCCATATCATGAATATCAGGACCAAAATTTACAAAAAGTCAAATTCAGTGATATTATCACCTAATTTTACTTGGTGTTTTATTGAAATATTTCCTTGAAGGAAACCATTGCTTGCAACTAAGTTAATTATTTCATGAACATTGCAATTTTGATCTATTTTTTCCCCTGTCTCATTCAAATCACAAGATGAGTTTAGCCATTGTGTTGAATAGTCATCAACTCCTTTAAAAACACCATCAGCATCCAAATCTACAATTAACCGATGGCTAACATTATCCCTTGTATCGTGATTCCTAACAAACAAAGAATCGTTCTCCACCAAGATCCCAGGAACTACTCCTTCCGGAGTCGACCCATCTTCAAAAAGAAGAATAGTATAATTTTGAGGATCATGTGCTTGTACATTGGTTGATACTGACAGTACTATCAGCATCATCATGAAAGATACTGTGACCGACCTCATATTACTCCGTAAAGGAGCGATGGTTTGAAGATGTCTCGCTTACTCGTTACTATAATGCAGTTAAGGCGCGCACTTCTTGCACCTGGTAATGCAGAAGTTCAGGTTGCAGAATCACCAGATGGTAATACCTATGCATATATCGCTGGTTGGAGTGAAATGCATATTGTTGATGTAATAAATCCATACAATACTACTGTAACAGGAGTCTATATTGACCCCAATACTCAAGTCCTAGATGTAAAATATTTACAATATGATGGGAGAGATAGAAGAATCCACAGACAAATTTAAAAAGTGTAGTCTTTATTTCTTAATATATACCAGGGATGTAAATGATAGTCTCGCACAAGAATAAATTCATCTTCCTGAAGACTAGGAAGACTGCAGGTTCTAGTATCGAAATCGCGCTCTCGAAGCACTGTGGCCCAGAAGACATAATCACTCGACTTGTAGAAGAGCAAATGAGGCTTGATTTGGGTTACAGAGGAACGCAAAATACACAAATTCCCCTGACTATGTATAGGAAATGGGATCTATGGTTCAGACTAACGGGAGGTGGTCCTGCTCATCATTTCAATCATACATCAGCGGAACTGTTGAAGCGGCGCCTGGAAGCCGAGGCCTTCGACGAATACTACAAGTTCTGCGTTGTAAGAAATCCATGGGATAGAGCCGTTTCACTCTTCTACTGGCAAAAGCAGCATTCACCGCATCTACCTGAAACACTAACATTCGAAGATTTTCTCACTCAGGCTTCTCCAGATATTCTCACTAACACCTCAATTTACATGCTTGGAAACAAACCTGCAGTAGATCGCTTCATTAGGTTCGAAAATCTGAAAGAAGAATGGCCTGAGCTCTTGGACTCATTAGGCCTAGAGAGGGTCGAACTCCCTCGAGCCAAGTCATACTCCCGCAAGAACAGAGAACATTACTCCTTGATGTATAACGATTCATCGATTTCTCTAATCGCTAAACATTGCCATTGGGAAATTGATAGATTCGGTTACGAGTTTGAGGACAAGAGGCAATAACTTCTCAGCCTAATTTCTTAACTCGGGACAAAACCTTGCTAGATCCCCTCACAGCGAGGGGTATGGACTCTAAATGGTGGACGCTGGGGTGTCCGGAAGAAATTTTAAACTAATGTTATTTACTCAGGAATGCCACGATGTCTTTTCGTGTATAATGGTAATAATTGTTTAAGTTTCAAACGAATTTGTACAATATTTTCACAGGGAAATACAATATCCTCTACAGAATCATCTATTTTTCTATTCCTTGAATCTATTGATTCTCCAGCAATCTTAGAACTCCAACCGTCAACTAATGCCGCTATAATTGGTCTCCTAAATTGCCATGCATAAGCGATTTCACTCAATGTTCCTGCTCCCCCGCCGACTGCAATAATAGCGTCAGAATTAGAAACTAGGACATTTCTATAGGCGTCTAGACCAGTAGGGATAATGATGTCAGAATATTCAATTGCTGGTTTAGGGTCAAATCCTGGGAGGATAGATATAGTATCTGAATCAGTACTATTTTCTGCTGATTTCGCTCCCCTATATGCTGCCTTAGGAAGAACTCCTAATCCTCCTGTAACAATTCTATATCCTTCTTCTATAATCATTCTTGCAATATCTTCAACCAATTTTTCTCCATCTGAATCTATGTCTCTTCCACCAATTATTGCAATTTGAAACTTGTAAACCAATTTATCTCCTCCATTCTCTCGTTTTTCTTCAGTGTGTTAATCTTTACTTATTTCCATCCTTTATGAATTCAATGCATAAGTACTCTGATGTATGTGTGCAATCATCAATATTCATGCCGGGTGAATTAAAAGTTTGATTGATTTTCAGGCCAACAGAATTAGCCATTTCTCTAATTTTTTCTAGAGATCTAGTATGCTCAACTCGTTCCCTTCCTGTAGATCTGACAATTTTTGTATATGTGACTTTATTTCCATTTAGAGATATAGAGGGCCTTTCTATTGTTGTACTACATCTGACATTAACGCTATCTGGGTGACAGACAGTAACCAATGCTTTACCATTGGATTCCAATGATTTAGAAATTATACTGAGCACTTCTTTTGATTCATCATCACTTTCAATTTCACATAAGACTAAGTTAGATATAACAACTGAATATCTATTCGATTTTATGTCTTTTGGACCATCTACCCAATTAATATTAGGATTATCTGTCACCTTTTTCTTATATTCAATAATTGGATCATAAGCATCAATTTCAAACCCTAATTCTGCAATACTTCTCGTTAATCTACCGCTACCACAACCCCAGTCAAGTATTTTTCCGGAGTTTCTACCAACTATTGATACAAACCAAGGGTCATGTAAATCTGATTTATCCTGAATCTCTATTGCTTCTCTAAAGCCTTCTATACCTCTTAATTCAGGAAAACTCTCTGGATCGGAATTTCTTACAGATTTAGTCAATAATTCTTTGAGATTTTTTTTGTCCCAATATCTCCAACAAAGATACGCTTTCCTTACCATACTTTCCCAATCCTCTTCAGTGAAAGGTTTGAGATCATCACCTACATCGATTATTGCTAACTTATTTTCATTAGTAAGTATAAGATTCAGTGGTTTCAAATCCCAATAAACGAACATATTTTCTCTAGCTTCTCGAAGTAAATCTAACCATGGTTTTGCGTTTGTTTGAAATTCTGGATGCACTCCATCTACCCAATCATAAGATACGATATGTGGTTTAATATTCAAAATTTCAAAATTATCGGGTAAACATTCTATGCCCTCATAATCTATTTCTGTAATGTGATCAAAATAATTATTCGCTAATGAAATATCATTGTGATATACTTTAATTGCTTTACCATTATGCTTGAATACTACTCCTTCTGATCCATCTCCTTTTACATCTAGATTCTCAATATTTGTATATTTTTTTAAATTTCTTCTGGCATCAATAATCCTATATCTTGGCCGAATCTTTGGTTGTAATGAGCGAAAATCTATCATGTTTGATGGCAGTTCATCTAAAAAATTCTGAATATCATTTATGAGTTCATATTCGTAATCGGAATGGTATAAATGCTCAAGAATCTCTGCGACAGATGTTTTTGAATCGAGATAACTCTCTAAAGTCATTACACGGTAAAGACTCGAAATTAGTCTAGCCTCTCTTTGTCTCGATTTTTCAACTATTTTATGACTTACATCCTCACTCCAACCTCCTTTAATCCATTTTCTCCTATTTTCATCCATACAGCCAGGAGGGAATTTTAAAGATAATTCTTTTAGCATCATACTGCCAATAATATCTCCTCTAATATTTTCCAAGTTATGTTTAATATTCTTACTCGAATCTCTTTCTTGTGGCATGGCAAAAGGAATCCATTTTACTTTTCTTTTTTCTTTACCTCTAGTCCTACTCGCAATACGCTGTGAAAAAAATGACCATAAAGAATCGCCTCTTCTCGTCTGAATATTTCCAAATAAAGGTGCAATATTAGACCAATCTGATAGTGTACTTGGATCCAAGATTATTGTATTACCACCTCTAACTATCAAATCCATATCTCCCTTAGTTTTCCAATTAGAATGCACTGGTCTTGACAAACATTTTCCTGCTCTGATTAGGTCTAAAGAACTTTTATTATCTCCTTTAATTGAAAATATCCCCCAAGGGAATTCAAGATGATCATATCTTTCTGTAGAAAGATCGTGATGTATTTCTTCAGGATTAAATGAGCTCCATTTTTTATGATTGAGATTTGATTTTTCAGCCACATTCTTGTAGTGTAAATCTACTAGTTGAGTTCTTAGTGTGAAAATTTCATTTATCGGTGGGTCCCCTATAACATGACCTACTCCTACATCAATTTTTGATTTCTCCATTAAAGAAATAATCTCAATAAATGAATCTACTCCAATATTTCCGGAGTATTTATTCTGACATCTGTCAATCCTCATATCTTCATCTACAATCCAAATCAAAGGCCTTTCATCATTCTCTATATTTTCAACTATTCTTCGATGTAATACACATCTCCCCCATGAAACTCCAGTTCTTTGCTTAACGTTTGTAAACCATGGTCCTAACAACCCTTTTTTTCCAAGTTCAAATCCAGAAGATTCATCATAAATGATAGTTTCAAATTTATCTGCTTCTAATTCTTCCAGTACAGGAGTAATTTCTTCTATCTGAATTTTATGAAGACATACTATTAGTCTTATTTTCGAAGGCCATTCTGAGAACATACTTCTTAATGAACCAGTAAATTGTTTTGATAATTTCATATTACTGAAGGTGACTCCTATAGTCAAATTATAATTATGAATCTTCTTTCCAGGAGTAATTGTCGTTTTGTTTTCAATAAATATTTCTTTTTCTTTCATTTCTCTTGGTGTAATACCAAATCTTTCTTCTGATATTTTAAGAAAATTTTCCCAATCGTTTTTGTTCATGCGGAACTGATGTTTCAATCCAAATCTCGTGAGGCCATCTTTTTTTCTCTGAGACATTGGGTCCGAAATTCTGCCCTCATCTCTTGCATCATGATGTACAAGATGTTCATTCAATTTCTTCCAACTATGATTTTTAGTTTCGAATAGACGTATATTGAAATCTCTATCGGTACATGAAAGTAGAGATTCATCAAATCCTCCTGATTTCAGAAAAGAATCCATTCTTACAAAAATATTGGAACCTTGAATATGTGGATTTTTAACTAGAAAAGATTCAGAATTTAGTGAATCTGGAATTATTAATTTTAATCCACCAGGATTATTAAGATCATAACGAATTATGCCAGAAACAACTTGATTACAATCGTTGTCAATTATTGATGTACATTTCTCAAGATACTTATTGTCCCACCAATCATCATCATCAAGTAGAGCTAACCAAGTAGATTCTAAATTTATATTCCAAACATGTCTATTCATTATTATCTGATCAATTGCATGATTAACGGCGCCACTCAGAGATTTTGTTCTCTGATTTTTTGTCACATAGGCTTTATTTTTTTCAATTAACAATGGGTATTCGTCTGAATCCTCATGGACTACAATAATTTTGTCAGCAGATAATGATTGAGATAATACAGAATCAAATGATTTGAAAAATTTCTCAGGCCTATCATGAGTAGGAATTATTGCGATAATATTCATTAACTCACCTTACATCAAGTATGTAAAAAATATTATTATCTTCCATTAGCCCAAGAATATCGCAAGAATTTATTATACATTTTTCTATGGCGTCATCTAGATCTTGGAATTCTGCATAAATCGTATCCTCATTCAGAGTGAAAATCAGAAAAGTAATTTCTCTATATGTTGTATCGCACGATTCTATACCACTCCCGTATTCTCGGTAACAAGTAGTTGACTGATAATTTTCAGTATGTGTTTCTTTTGAGTTCAGGTTTTCAAAAAATATCACAGAACCCGAAGGGGGTAATTCTTCTCCCTCCCATATCATGTGGATTGGTTCATCATCAGAATCCCCCAAATCCCAGTTTAACATCATAATAGGTGATAAAATCAACATTGCAGTTAAGATGATTATTCCGATTTTATTCCCGATTTTTTCATTCTTGGTAGTATTTTCTCTTTTTGTTCTTTTACTAACTTCATCTCTCTCTCCTCTCATATTGAGTATTTTAATCATGGACTCTTCATCTAAATCAATTGATGCAAGAGCCCGAGTATCTTTTGGTACGCACTTCCCGTCAAATCCCCCTAATTCTGGTGTTAAATGTGCACTATTTTTCACTCTCCTATCTGTCCAAACAGTTTCCATAACTGGTATTGGATTTGCATTTTTAGAACGACAAATCCTTTCAATTTCACAGGTGAAAGTTACTTTAGTTGCGATGTAAGCATTGTGAGCTAGTTTTCCTATTTCTGCTTCAATATGTTTCATTCTAATTCTTGGAATGCTTTCTGGAACCCAAGAAAAGCAATCCAGTGCCAAATCGATATCATTATCAGAACCACTTGCAACTATACGATCGGGATTTGCAAACCATTCTATAGCGTCCTTTTCTCGTAAAAACTCTGGCATATATACGAAACGAAAATTGGGATAAATTGATTCCAGTTTATCCATTGTCCCAGGTTGGAGAGTACTTTTTATTACCACTAGACCATTATAATTTGATTTATTTAAGTTTGAAGCGACATCGAAAACATTGCTCATGTCTAATGTTCCATCAGCGTTTCCATCCGTCTGGACACATATAAGAGCGATTTCAGATTCTTCTATGTCACTCCATCTTCCTCTTCCATCTATGTCGTAACCATATACTTCATGATGTGGTTTGAGTCCTAGGACGGCAGCATTACCGACCGACCCCCATCCGATAATTCCAATTTTCATTCTTCTTCACCTAATTCCGAGTGGTAGGCCAGGCCATCAACTTCTTGTGCCATAGCCTTCATTGTAGACTTCCGATCTTTTCCAATGACATAGACACGTTTTCCAAGAACTTTGAGTGTTCTAATAAGTGGGAGAAATCCACCATCTCCGCTAACTATTACAAACCCTGATATTGCAGGATTTGTGTGTGCAATTGTCATCGCTTCAACTGAAAGATGTATGTCTGCCGCATTCTTAATTGTGTATTCTTCCCCATCTTTAATTTGTTTTGTCAAAGTATATCTCGGCTCTATGCCTTTCTGGTGCATCAGCCCTATTAATGATGCATATTTTTTGTTAAATCCGGAGTATGCAATTGAGTGCCTTAAGTCTCCCCAATTTTTCGCCTTTTCAATAATCCCATCTAAATCTACAAATTGTTTCCTGCCATAGCTTATATTTTCCCAGTCGATTAGCATAATTAAATCTGATTTTGTATTCATCATAATCTTCGGATAACACATGCCTTAGTAAGGAGTATCCGAATATTTTCTTAATTATTTAACGTTTTTAATTAATTTAGGTTTTAAATTACTTTAAATTTAAGGATATATTTAATAGTTCATTAAAATACGAGTATTTGTGAAAACTCTGGTCGTACCAATGCATGCCTCAATCGGTGTTGCTGCTATAGCGCACCTGGAAGAAAAGGAATACGACAGGGTAATAATGGTTCATCCTTGGTCTAAAGAAGGTTCTGAAAATGCTAACGCAGAACATCTAAGGAAACATTTCATACGTCGTTTGGTAGACATAAGACTTGAAGAAAAAAAATCATATGAAATTCCTAAAATTGAAGTTATTGCAATGGATTGTTCTCAGAAACCGCTAGAGATTGCAACAAATTTTGAATATTTAATCAAACGTGATGCAGACGAATACTCCAAAAATGATGTCATACCCAAATATCATGTCTTGTTAGTCGAAGAATCTCCTTCAGGTTATTTGATTGGTGCTATGTCGATTTCAGGCGATGGTCACGATATTAATTGTCTAATTGGTTCAATTGGATATGATATACGCAAACCAACTGTAGGGGAATTTAAACCAGATGAAAATTTAGTTGAAAGTTTTCAGAAAATCCCATTACTTGGCCACATACAGGATGCTAATATCTGGCTTAAAAATAAATCAGGAGTCCGCAATGTTCTTGTTAATATTTTCAACTGGTATAATGATGGAGAGGATTGGGAAAAATCATTTAAGACTATTGAAATATCTGATTTTTCCGGTTTAAGTCAACCTCTTATTTCATCTCATGTCGGTGAAATGGTTAATCTTCGAAATCCATTGATTGAATCACTGGGTAAGAATCAATATAGAATTACTCGTCTTGGAAGATCAATTGGGAGCAATCACTCTAACAACTAGGATAGAATACTACAATAGGCACTCTAAATGGTGGACGCTGGGGGATTTGAACCCCCGGCCACCTGGTTGCAAACC
>Ga0255743_10002600_pt1 | contig 14784 bp, 11 predicted proteins | sample 101ome_19_FD_179950 | JGI IMG/M metagenome (GOLD analysis project Ga0255743, IMG submission 179950) | Coastal salt marsh microbial communities from the Groves Creek Marsh, Skidaway Island, Georgia - 101405AT metaG (version 2) | ecosystem: Environmental > Aquatic > Marine > Intertidal zone >... | reverse complement strand
GGGTGTGGAACCGGGTGTCGAACCGGGTGGCGAACCGGGTGTCGAACCGGGTGTCGAACCGGGTGGCGAACCGGGTGTCGAACCGGGTGTCGAACCGGGTGGCGAACCGGGTGTCGAACCGGGTGGCGAACCGGGTGTCGAACCAGGACTTCCCGTGTCTATTATGGATTCGAAGCAATTGTTAATCGTGCACAGATTGTTTTCGATGACGCCCATACGAAGCATTTGATTGGAACCGCTCCACGGTGTGTAGCACATGTTGGAGCACGCGTTCAGTAGACTACTCGCGTATTGATCGGGTATCACCGGATCGCGTTGGCACGTGTATCGATTGTTGTTCAATGTCATGATGTCTCGTACCGACACCGTATCAATAGGTATGGTGACGATACCGCTTTGATAGGTTTTGTCCATCATCTTGTACACGTTGTAGGAGTTCGGACACTGGACAGCCTGCACGGCCGCCTCGTCGTAACAGTTGGGTAGCTCGTTGTACGAGCAAGTGCTTCGATCGAGTGTGTGATCGATTCTTTCGTACGCGTCGAAACCGTCGTTGTAGAAGCACGTCTTCGTGTCCGCCATGCCGACACACGTCGCCTCCGCCTCTTGTCGACTGTTGTAGATCGTACCGGTGTACGGTGTGGAATAGGTACACTGATTGCCCACGATGCTTATGTCGTACGTGGTGTCACGTATCTCGTTGTTCGACAGATAGTAGAACGTGCGAGCGTCGCAATCCGCGATCGAAATCGCTCTCGAAGTAGCGAAACAATCATCGATCGAACACGTGTTCGAAATCGCGTCGTAAATTCCGGTCTTGGAGGTGGCGTCCGATCCGTCCGCTCCGAAGCAACGATCGTACGTACACGAAGCTTGAACTTCGTCCGCTGTGTACCATCCACTTTCGGAGTTCGTAATACAATGCATGTCTCTTCCGCGCAGCTCGAGCGCTTTCGACAAGTTGCTCGTACGGTACTGCATCGCGTATATGCCGTCCATCGAATGGACTCCGTTGATCGGTTGGTACACCGGTGTGGTAAACGTACATTCGAGATGCTCCTCCTCCACGCAATTGGGAGCGACGTTAGAGAATCCACATATTTTTCGATTCAACGAATAGGATTGGTGTGTGAACACATCAAACTCTTCATTGTGTACGTAGCACTCGTGTGTCAACGGCGCGCCGACGCAGTTCGACATCGCCTCGGACAACGTCTGAAACACCGCCACGGACTCGTCGTGCAACGACTCGTACATGCAGACGTTGCTTTCCAAATAGGGTGTCTTGAGATTCGACATGATGGTGATGTTGTCGGTGTCGTAGTAGTACTCGGTACTCTCCGGACAGAATTTGACGTCCGGATACATACATATCTCCTCTTCCTCGTTCTCCGTTTTCTCCTTCACGCAGTTGAAGCGTCCCATATTCGAATTGAACTCGAGCATGTTGTTCGAGTTCGGAACGAGGTCCCAACAGTCTCCGTCGTACTTCTCGCAGTAAATGGGACAATAGGGGAAAATACACCTGCTTTTGTTGTCGGGATCGTCGATTCCGTTCACCACGTACGTGTCCAACGTGCCTGGATAAGCACACTCCACCGAGTAGGCCACGCACTTGTCGTTGTTGTACTCCGGTTTAAGACATTTGTTGTTGTTGCTGTCCCACACCCCGTGCGTCATGCTTCGTGTGATGTACAGATCGTTGTCGGTGACCACCGCGTTGGAGGTGTTCGTCAAATCCATGTGTTCGTACACATGCGCACGTTCGCACATGGTTTTGTCGTAGTAGATGTCGATGTCGTGGCGCATGTTCTCACTCGTGTTCGCGTTGTAGACCAAATTGGACGTCAACAACGAATCTTGAAACTTGAGTTGGCTTTGATAACCGTCGATCTCCTTGAGGTCCTTCTTCATTTTGGCGATAAGACTCGGATTGATGGGCGGATTGCGCGCGATCTCCTGCAGTTTCGCTTGAAGACGCTTGTTGTAGTTTCGCATGTATCGTTGACGCGCGCGTTTTCTCGCGTTACGTATACGCTTGAAAAGACTGAACCCTTCGACCGTATTTGTTCGGTCTTGCAAACTTAGACTCGATCCTACGTACAATAAGCATATCGTTACAACTATCAGCGCGATGTATCGAATCATTGCGCCGAATGGATTTATATTCTATTCAGACTTTTATATATCTTCGTTCCTTCTTACCATCTGAAACGGCGTCGCTTTCTGCCGAATCGACGAAACGGGTTCTTGAAACGAGGAACGTAGAATCGTCGAAAGCGCGCCTGATGTTCGCGAATGATGGCCGCGACCTTGGCGCGGAACTCCTTGTAGATTCGACGCCGATCGTCTCGGAGACGTTTGCGCGTTTTTTTGTTGTTGTCGCGATTTTGCTTGAGGTGTATCACCTCACTGACGTTGGTGAGTAGATCTAGGAATTTTTGCATGATCAGCTCTTTGGCTTGGCTTTCCTCGTCGGATGGATCGTTTTCGTTCGCGTCGACCATCCCACACAGGTCTTCGTTTTCGAGTCCGTGAAGCTCTCTGTTCATGTGAAGCACCTTCTCGAAATAGTGATGTAGGAAGGTGGCTAGCTCGTTTTTGAACTGGATGTCGAGCTCGTAATCCGGGTCCAACATCTCCAACGCTTCCATGATAGGGCGGTAGCGCTCCTTGCAGTATATTTTGGACGGGTGAATGTTGACGATCTGTTGTCGAATGGTGTCGAGTTGTTCCAAGAGCTCTTCGTTGAGCTCCGCCTCTTGTTCGGAGTACCCCTCCATCGTCGTGAAACCCTCCACAGACGGGCAATGGTTTTCGATTTGATCGTCGATCGCTTTGGTAAGTTCTCGGATGATCTCCGCTTTGTCGCAACGCGACGACGATTTCGTAGGCGGAGGTATGTTTGCGGTGAGGGTGTTGGTGAATCGATCGAAATCCGCCTCAAAACGCTCACGATACGAACTCATAAAAAAGACGGCCGCGATGACGAACACTCCCAAGAGTATGATCGCGTCGCGCACCATGGGGATTCTTACCATAGTAGGGAGAGAATTTAAGCCGCGAAATTTGTAGATAAACTATAAAAATGCAACATCAAGATTGGACTCCGGTCACCTTACGTCGACAAAAACCGTCCGCCGCGGTTCGAGGTATCGAACGTCGAACCTTCGAACGCAACGTAGAACAACGCTTAAACGAAGAGACGGAAGAGCTACGACACAACCGTCTGGGGAAATCGAGGGGAGACCGTATTCGTACCGCTCGAGTCGCGGCCGGTTTCAAGACGCAACGCGATCTTGCGTTGGCGTTGAACACTCGAGTGGATCTCGTCGCATCTTACGAGTCCGGGAAAGCGATTCCGGATGTCGCCATGATGCAAAAGTTGCGACGGGTGTTGCGAACGAGTCTCTAATCGAGTTGTTCCATCTCGCCCTCTTCCTCAGTCGTTTGGGACGCTTCGGGAACCACGGGTGCCTCCTCTTCCACGGTGTCGTCGATCTGCAGGCCCGCCGAAAGCATGCGGAAGATGCGATCGGAAAAGACACTCGGGTCTTCGTGGCTGTATCCGCTCAGCATCAGCGCGGTGTCGTACATGACATGGATCGTATTCGTGACGATGTCCTCGCTGAGTTCTGCGTCGGAGTGCAGTTTGCGGATAAGCGGGTGTTTCGGGTTGATTTCCATAATCTTCTTGTCGCCACCACCCATCATACTGTGCATCGAACCCAAGGTCTGCGCTTTCATGATCCGTTCCATATTCGCACTCCATCCGTACTGTCCGCTTACGAGACAGCACGGGACGTTGCCTAGACGATTCGAAACTACCACTTTGTCGATGTGATCGCTCAAAACCGTTTTGATCCGTTCGCACACCCCCTTCTCAAGGTCCTCGTCGGTTTCGTGGAACAGCTCGTTGTCCTTCGTGACGTTCACGAGTTTTTTCCCCTCGAACTCTCGAAGCGTTTGGACCATGTACTCGTCGATCGGATTCAACATGAACAGCACGTCGAACCCGCGTTTCTTGACGCCCTCTACGAAAGGCGAGCGTTCGACGTTCTTTCTGGAGGAACCCGTGATGTAGTATATAGTGTCGCCGGAGGTTTCCAACGCGAAGTCTTCGAGAGACGTAGGATCGGTGCGATTGGCGCTTTCGAATCGTAGCAGTTTGGTGAGACGGTCGCGCATCTTCGTGTCCTCGTGCACGCCGAGCTTGATACTCTGATGGAAATTCTCGTAGAAGGTTTTGTACAACGACTTGTCTTCGTGATCGGCCAACTCCTCCATCATTTCCACGCATTTCTTCACGAGCGTCTTCGAGATCATCTTGACGATTGTGTTTTGTTGAAGCATCTCGCGAGACACGTTGAGCGGAATGTCGTCGCTGTCCACTACGCCGTGTACGAACGACAACCACTCCGGGAGGAGTTTGTCGCAGTCGTCCATGATCAGCACGCGTTTCACGTACAGTTTCACCTTCGAGGTTTTTTGTCCCGCCTTGAACATATCGAAGGGGGCTCGTTTCGGAATGAAAAGCAACCCGGTGAACTCGCTTTGCCCTTCCGCTTTGAAATGTTTCTCCGCGATGTGCTCGTCCCAGTCGCTCGACAAGCCTTTGTAGAAGGCTCCGTACTCCTCCTTCGTGATGTCCTCCGGCTTCTTGCACCACAACGGACTGCCGGTGTTGATGGTGACCCACTCCTCCACCGTTCGTTCGACCTCCTTCTTTTCCTTCTTATCGTCTTCATTGACTTCTACAACCTCGCCTTCTTTCGCGTCTTCTTCGGGTTCCTCTTCGGCGCTCTTTTCGACACGCGTGGTGAACAACTGGATCGGGTACGAGATGTACTCGGAGTGTTGCTTCACGATGCGACGAAGGGTGTCCTCCTTCAAATAGTCCTCGCATCCCTCCTTGACCTTCAAAACCACACGAGTGCCCGCGTTCGTCATCGCGTCGTTTTCACCGCACAACTCGATTGTGAAACTGCCACCGGCGTTGGAGGTCCACCGATAGGTCTCCTTGCTGTCGATGTGTCGGCTGATCACGCACACCTCTTTGGCCACCAAATACGCGGAGTAAAAGCCCACGCCGAACTGTCCGATCATGCTAGCGTCCGCGCCGTCCTTGATCGCTTCCATGAAGGATCGCGTTCCGGAGTTCGCGATCGTTCCGAGATTGTCGATCATATCTTGACGCGTCATGCCGATCCCGTCGTCTTCGATGCATAACGTGTTCGGTTCGAAAGAACGCAGCTTAATCGAATGCTCTCCTCGATTCGCGTAGCTGTCCGGAGATTGCATGTAGGTGTATCGGGCTTTGTCGTTGGCGTCGGAAGCGTTGCTGATGAGCTCGCGAAGAAAAACATCCTTGTTCGAGTAAAAGGTGTTGACAATCAAGGACATCAACTGATTGATCTCCGCTTGAAACGCAAAGGTCTCGCATGTCGACGCCATGTTTTACGATGACGTATCGTAGGTTACTATCTTGACTGTGTCAAAAACGTTTAAGTAAGTTTTGTTGTTATAGTAAAACGTTTGTTTTGCTGTAAAAGATGCGCAACTATCTCATGCGCGAATCCCCATCGATCGTCGCAGCGCTGTTCATCGCAGCATTTGTCTTACGAAACAACACGGTGGTGTTTTGTACGTTGCTCGCGACGCTTCTGTTTTTGGTCTACTTCTACCGCGCTCCGAGTCGCCCGCCTTCGTGCGCGCCGAACAACACGATCCTCGCACCGACGGACGGCAAGGTGCTTCGTGTGGTTTACAAAAACAACGGGTACGTATGTGTTGTTGTGTATCTGGGCCTCACCGACGTGCATTTGCAATGGTACCCGGTCACGGGTACGGTAGTGAGCCGACGCTACATACCCGGACGGTTCTATCCGGCGAAGTGGCTCTCCAAGTCGGAATACAACGAACGCGTAAGCACCGTACTACGCAATCAATACGGAATGGTGCGTGTGGACCAAATCGCCGGACAGTTGGCACGTCGTGTGGTGAATCGAGCTACCGTCGGTGTGAGAGTACGACGAGGACAAGAGATGGGCATGATCAAACTCTCCTCGAGAGTGGATATTCATCTCCCGATCGACAGTGTCTCGTTGGCGATTCGCGAAGGTCAGCGAATCGTAGGAGGGGTGACCCCTATTGCGACTTGGATCTCCTAGCGTCGGCGTCCTCGCGAAGGAGATCGACTGCGCGTCGGTGGAGTACGAGACGTCGTCGCGCTTTGGGGGGTCGCGTTGTTTACGACGGTAGTACTCGTGGTGGTTGTGGTACGACCACCGCCACCTCCGCCGAAAAACCACACGCTGGGACTCGATCCGTAGTACACGTTGCTCGACGAGTGAGTGGCTCTCGAACGCATGGACACGATGATCAACAGGATCAAGAGGACGAGGAAACCGAAGAAGATCACCCATCCCCAATCCCCAATGTCGGTGTCGCCGTAGTACACATCGTCCGAAGTTGTGGTCGTGGTCGTCACGATGGTGGACATGTTTTTGGTCCGTTTAAATTATTCAACATTTTTATTCGCAGAGGACAGCAGCTTGTGGGCACGCTCTTTGAGCAGATTCGTTGCGTGTCCGGCACATTCCGGAGATCCCCACACCTGAACCACGTGCGCGTTGTCGTCGTACCACAGATAGCTGGCTCCGCTGTTTGCGGTGATTTGTTTGAAATGACGCCCGTTACGCCCGATGAAACGTCCGAGATCTTCTCGAGCGATCTCTTGAAGATCGAAGCTGATGTTGATGTCCGTCACTTTGGGACGCGCGCGAACTTTCAAACGATACGACGCGATGGTATCGTTTACGTGCTGTACACCAATCAACGCGGCGTGTTCCAACAGCTCCCGTTTCCCCCAAAAATGGAGCAACGCGCGCTGCTTGTTGTACCACACGTTGTCCACACCGGACTCCTCGCGCAATCGATGCAAATGACGTCCGTTGCGTCCGACCACGTGGCGTGCGTCCCGATACGAAATAGGCACGTACACGTTTACGTACGATTTATCGAGCGGCATGCACTCGGTCTCGGTGACCATGGGCGCGACCTCCGACATGTTGTTGGACACTAGCGATCGTGACATACAAAACGTAGACTCTCGTTTTTGGAATTAGTGATGATATATCAATCGTACGTTTAAATAAATAATGTTCATAATTAAATAAACTCATGGGTGGGACCAATAGCACATTGCTTTCGAACGCGTTCATTGCGAATGAGGGAGACACCTTCGCGAAAGAGTACCAAGGAGTGAACGAATTTCAAACCGTGGTACGAAATGCGCACGCGCGTCACATGGAGCGTTTGGCGACCTTCCGTCTCGTAAAGAACAAGAATTTGTCCGTGATCCAATTGGAGCAAACCAATCAAGGCCAATTGTTGGAACACGAACGCTTGTCCGCCGCGCTCTACGCGTTGGACAACAATCTCCGCAAGGAGGATTTGGACGCGTTGTGCATGATCCACGCGATTCATGGGGAGCGCTCGCAGGGGGACGAACCGAACACTTTCAAGCTGCGTTTTTTCCCGGACTTCGAGCTCGCTTACGAACAGTTCTTGACGAAGGTGGCATTGTTGTTGGACTACAAAGCGCTGTCTTTGACGAATCCCGCGAACGACGCGGACACGCTGAAAACGGTGGACATGGTGAATCGCTACCTGTTGCGCAACATTTTCATGATCTACGGCGTGGTGTACAACGACTACGTTTCCTTGGTCTACACCATGTACGCCATCAGTCAGTTCCGTCTGCTCAACGACGCGTTTATGGTTGCGAAGAAGAAGGGAGAGTTCGATGTGGTGTTCCGTGAGCTGCAGTCCGAGCTCGATCAAACTTTCGAGAAAACGGACCCGATCACTCGCGCTACCGAAAACATGGAGCAGGTGGTTCGTATGATCGACAGCAACAAGCCGAGCGCCGGAGACGATCAGGGTTCTTCCACCTTGCTGCTCACCAAATTGAAGACGGTGCACGCGCAGACGTTGGCGACCTACAATCTGTCCAACAAAAACTTGGAGCATTATTTGGCGCTCGTCAACAAGTTTCTCTCGGTTCAACTGATCGAGCTGAACTCCTTCTACCGTAAACTCAACGAGGACAAGATCCTCGTGAACGGTAAACTTCGTGCGGTGATCGTCGACGCGATCGAGGACATCTCCAAACTGCACACCATCGAGAAGAGCACCAACAGCGAACGAGAGAATCGCGAGGAGGTGCAGCGCATCGTGGACCAGTACTTGGACGACTCTCGGCTTCAGTCTCCGGAGGATCGACGCGTTTTCGTCAACTCGTTCCGCAACGTGGACAAGATTTTGTATATGACCAAAGCGAACAAGGAGTTCCGCGACAACGCCGATCAGGTGCGAGAGGCGTTCGACACCATGCGCGAGGAACATTCGTCCGACTCCGAAAGCGTGACTTCCAACGCTACGGAGATGCCACGAATGCGGGAGAACATCCTGTTCGACAGCACTCCTCCTTCCACGCCTAGATCGAGCGGCGGCCGCAAAGTCGGTTACCGCAAGAAGTGAATACGGTAGGGATCCAACATCCGGACGGCTTCTCCGGGTTGTTCCACCGACAAAACGGTGTTCACACGGTGCGCTTTTTCGCGCGCCACGAACACCGTCTTCTCCCATGGTGTGGTACCCACCGTACCCTCGCGCAACGACTCCAATACGGCGTTGATGTGTCGAGCTCGGAAGTAGGACACCAAGTCGTCGCGGTTCACCTTTTCCAACCGATACACGCTCAGCAGATCTGCTAAGCTAACGTCTCTACGGTCCAACATGCGCGCCGCGTACTCTTCGAGGATCACAGGATGCCACTCGATATTCGGAGGCGGAAGCCCCTGTTCGAGGATGGTATCTTCTAACCCCTTCGCGAGTTCCTCGAAGGGGGCGTCCAAGAAAAGAGCAGTCAACGCGAGCTCACTCCTCGGAGGAGGAAGAGTGCGCGGCTCTTCGTCTTTTCTGTGCAACGTTACGCCGTTTCGATCCACTACGAAACGCGCACCGTTCGCTTCGAACGAGCACCGGGGGGCACCGTTCGCTTCGAACGAGCCCTCCGGAGACACTTGCACGGACGCTCGAACCCCCCAGATACGTTGCAACAGTTCCTCCGCGTTCGAGTAGGAGAGCACGGTCGACATCAAAGGGGTGTCTGCGGGAATACGCAAGTTGTCCGCGGTCAACGCGACCGGTTCGGAGATCTCCTCGGGCACCGGGAGACGAATCACTTGCAGTCTCCCACCGGTGGTCTTCTGCTCGGACACGTTTCGATCGTGGCGTATCTGTACGTCGTACATCGTGAGCTCGTCTTGCTCGAGCAAACCGTCGAACTCCTCCGTCTCTTGTATGTTCATAAATCCCTTGAACACTCGAGTGCTCGACTGATCGATCTCCAAATCACGTACGATCGCTCGAAGGAGTCGCAACGCGAACGTGTGATCGCTCGCGTGGACGAACACGAGTGCGGTGCTTCCGGTGTGCAGCGCGTGATCCAAATACAAATGACGCGCGATCAACTCGTCACTTGCGTTTTTGTCAAAGACCACTCCGTTGTGCACGAAATAGGTACGATCGTCGATGCGCAGACCGTCTTCCGTATGCGCTCCGCCCCGCACCAAATAGGTACGATCCACCCGTTCGCCCATCCTTTTACTAGTGCAAATATCGACGACCGGTTGTAAAGCGGGCCACCACTCGATCGCTTGGTTGGGGTTTCGAAGAAGCACCATCGCGATCAATACGGCACCGAAACCGAACTCCTTCAGGACGAGCTCCATGGTGTTTTCCGTGCTCGCGTCGCAATGCAGCTCCACGAACTCGTCGATGATCTTACGAAGGTGCGGAGTGTAGAATCGAAACATATCGTCCTCCATGGACTTCGTGTCGGTGTTCGTTGAAACACTTGTCATTCGAGCCGCGGATGCTTGCGCCTTTTCGAGCAATCCTTGCAGAAGTAGAGCGTGACGTCGAATGATCGCAGGGTCTTTGAAATTGTCTGTTGGATGATACAGATCTAAATCCACGAACGACCGCTGGTTCGTTTCAGGAAAACGCACCTCGTCCATTGTTGTCGAAGAATCGAAACGAAGCACCGCATCACGATCGTCTAGCACGTATTGATCGACCAAACGCAGTATCTCGTGAGTAAACATCAAATCGTTCGCGGTGTTCGTACGAAGCAAGAAGATCGCATCCACGCACGACGCGGTCGCGGACGCGTCGGGGGTTGCATCGACACCGTATGCGATTTTACTCAAAGTTGAAAAAAATCGAGAGCACGTCTGATCTACTTCGAAGAACAAAGGATCTCTGCGACGATTCAAACGTTTGATGGTGGAAGCAAAATCCATACGTTGAGTGTAACGTTTTCCATGAAGGCACAAAAAAATGCCGGTCACGGGAACTCGACCGCGTGTATCAAAAACCGCTCCATGTAGGTATTGCGAGTACGAAAAATGCTTTGCGTCGGAGGCTCGTCGCGATAAGGTTCAAGGCAGAACTCTTTTATTTTTTCGTAAAACTCTTTGGGTCGTTTTCGAATCACATCTCTTCCTAAAGAAGTGTTTGTCCAAAGCGCCCACACCAAACGTTCCGGTGGCACCGGTCGTTCGAATATACGCTCGTACACTTCGGTGAACGTAAAATCGTAATTGTTATGGGCGTCGTGTTGCTTACAAGGAAAATATCGTTTGATGTACACGCATGCATTCGGATCCACAACGATAAAGTCGGAGAATATACGATGACACGGTTTCTGCTCTTTGATGATACAATCCTTGTTGTTCTGCAATGATCCTTGTGCGAAAAAAGTAGTGGTAGCCAAATTGTCGTAATTTTGAATGATGTGCGTGACGATTGTATGAATCAAGTCACCTTCGTTCGGTAGATCGATCGTTTCGACGTTGTCTATGGGGTCTCCTTTGTTGTACACCGTGCGAAACTCTTTGTAGTTGTCGCTCCACGTGATGTCTTCGTCGTACCGTGCGATCACGATCTCGAAGTCCTTCTTCGTCGCATGTTTCAATGCATCCACCATATCGTACGAGAGTTTTTTGGTGACGGTTTTTGGTGGTGCGGAACTAGTGGAACTAGTCGTTTTCATTTGGAATCCCGGAGGAAAGAAAGGCATTTGAAATTTGGATTCTGTCATATTGCTTCCCGACATATGTCCCACATGGTACCCCGGAGGCATTTGGTATCCCGGAGGCATTTGGTACCCCGGAGGCATTTGGTACCCCGGAGGCATTTGGTACCCCGGAGGCATTTGGTACCCCGGAGGCATTTGGTACCCCGGAGGCATCATCCAAGGGACCATTTGTGGTGTAACATGGTTAGCAGGGATAGATTCGCCTTCTGTATGCGTCGTTGTTTCGTTCATTTTATGACTCAAATTATGGATGACGAATATCTTTACTCTTAAATAGAGCAGATGTTGTATCCCTTAATCGTACTCCTCGGATGTGTGGCTTTGGCGGTCATCTTTGTAAGACGAAGCGTAGAAGGCTACGACGAAGAGACGCACTATGCGAATTTAATTTCTCGAATACTCGTTATTCGAGACGAACTTCGAGGAGTAAGCGAATCTTCGTGTAAAACTGCGTTGGCTCCTTTGTTGGAGTTCATTCCTTTCGTTATGCCGGACAATCCGTGCGATGTTGCGAAAAAAGAAGAGTGGGCGAGCTTCTTCATACGTACGTACGAAACGAACTTCGTCACTGTCGCAGAGGAATCCACTCCGAACGATCCGTGTACTGCTATGCGAAATGTTGCACTGTTGGATGAAATCATTGTTATGATACGAAACTACATACAGATGATGACGAATCATACCATCATCGCCAGCTACGCGAACAGCTTCGAAAACTTGGACCAACGTCACGCGGAAGTGTACACGAGTCTTAAGGAACACGTACAGACCAACATACCGTAAAAAACCATTCTTTGTTAAAATAAATACAAAATGCCGTCCGCGTTGTCTCTGTTCCCTTCGGATATTCCTCCCCATATCGACGATCGTATGAACTTGGAGTACTTGCACGAACGAGCGATGTGGCTGAGAGAGACGCTTGACACCTACTTCGACGACGCGTCGATGCATCGTAACGCGAACGTGTGTCCGATCGATCCTACCAAGTTCGAAAAAATAAAGCGGTATCGACAACGTCAACTGATGGAAACCGAGGAACGTATACGAGTCCTCAACATACCTTCGATGTACGATATGTTGATGCAAATTGTCGTTTGAGCGTTCGTTTGTGTTGCGCTTTGTACCAACGATGATTCCAACGAGGGATATTAACGTCGCGACAAATTCGTTTAAGCGTGGTCGTACTGCATCCAAGAAATGCGGCTGTTTCGGTGACGTCCATCATCCGGATCAACTTGGTTAATTGTTGTTTGATCAGTTCGCTGTCGTTACAATTCGGTTTCAACCCTAACGACGTAAGGATACGATTGTGCACAATGACGCTCTTTTTACCACCCTTGTCGATCGAACTGTTACGAATCTCTTGATCCAAATACATTTCCCATATGGTGTTGATGTCCGGGAAATTTGCGTCGATTAGCATGGTGTCCTCTCAGAGCAATAGTGCAGTGTATTTGTTTATGACGTTGTACGTCAAATTTTATATCAATTTTCTTCTCCACAAGACCGAATCTCGCAATCCGTAGGAAAGCAAACGTCGTTCGTGACTCCCCGCGATACAAAGTATTTCAAGACGAAGTAGATGAACGCTCCGGTGAAAGACTGACCGAAGTCGTCCGTCACCGAGAAGGCGACGGAGATGAAAATCATCAACTGAACGATCGGGTGTTGTGTAAGCATGGCCTGACGACAACCGGTACGCACTCCGATGTCCTGCGCGAAGACTACTATGATCCCGTACGCTCCGATCACACGAAATATGTTTTTAACCCATTCGGATCGCAGCACCGAGAACAACATTTATTTATTCCGGTATATTAAAACCGTTCGTCCTAACATATACGATATGGATAGCCGAATCACTTTCAAATTGGGAGTGGACTACGACAAAGTGGCGGCCGCACGTGTCGGCTTTCATGTAGAGAAAAACGCGATCAACAGTTTGAAGAACATCAACGAAATCTACGATTTCGACCTTTTCTTTTCGTACATCAACAACGAGTTTCGAAAGCGAATGAAAAAAATGAAGAACGACGACGTGTTGCATCCGGTGGACGTGCTGACGGACTTACTGATCCATTTGGTGAGTTTGACTCGCGCCGACGATGAAGAGTTCCAAGACAACTTCGTCGAGCCCCGAATGGTTTCGCGAACACAAGACTTTTGCTACAATATCGCGACGCGTAAATTCGAAGGAGGTCGTTTCGGATGGATACCCAAGCACGACCCCGGACAGGTTCTCGAGAATCTGGACAGCGGTGCTCGCCAAACGAGACGATTCGCTATGAAGCATCTGAATCGTACCAACATCGACAGTTTCCTCACGTTTCCGAGAAAACAACGTCTACGAAAAACGTTCGAGGGCGAAGCGGCGTCTAAAGGTTACAACTGGCTCGAAGAGTGGTCGTTGATCAGTAACATGTATCTGACCACCACGAACGCGATGATTACCAACATGGCGGACGTTTCCGGGGACTCGCTGCGCTTCCTGTCACCGTTCAAAACGGTGGAGGAGTACGTGACCTCGGTTTCGGACCTCGACATGTACGACAACGGTCCCAATCGTTACTTCGTCCATCGTTTCAACAGCTTGATGTTCATCCTCGGACAACCCAATCGAGACCCGTACAAAGACGAGATCGTACCCCCCGACCCTCGCATGGCGTTGTATTTCCCTCACCTGTTCGGTATGAAAGAGAGCGAGACCTTCGAGAACGCGGTGGAGAACCAACCGGATGACGAAGAGGTGTTCGAAAACGCGTCGAATCAACCATCCAACTCGCAACGAGGCGGTGCGACACGAGAACGCATCGACTACGACTTGTTCGTGAGTATATACATCCACAAGACCATCAAGATGATGTGGCTACTGTATCTGTTGAAACACAGAAAGCACATTACCGCGATCGACGTCGGAGTGGAGCTCGTCCTGAGCTCCCTTTTGTTTATGGCGCACCACGACGCGTTCTTTCCTTTCTTCGCGGATCAAGTCTGCACCGTCGCGCTTCTCGCGTGGTACGTACGTTTGTGCGAACGCAACGGCGGAGAGCTGCGTAAAGACACGTTGATGTGGATCGTGTTCGTACCGTATTACGCGATTTTCATGTGAAAATTTTCATTAAGTCATCACCACGCATCTTTTATTACGATCCCACGTTAGATCGAATATTTGCAATATTTGATACAACGCGTAGTGACTGATATTTAACATGCGAGTGATCTCTTTCATAGACGAGTACTTGTGTACTTTGAAATAAGAGTAAATCCCATGTTTTATATACGGATGTACCGATCTGTAATCCACGTACGGATTAATCGATTTACACAGTAACTTGTTGATCAGCTTTTGTTGACGATTGTTTAACATGTCCATAACTTTTAGATTTTTAGTTGGACTCTTGTGTGTATCATCACTTGAGGATTCGATACCAGATATGTCTTGTTCATAATTAATTGCATTCGTATCCACTAAGTTGCCGTGGATAGGAGCATTCGTATCCACTAAGTTGCCGTGGATAGGAGCATTCGCATTCGTATCCACTAAGTTGCCGTGGATAGGAGCATTCGTATCCACTAAGTTGCCGTGGATAGGAGCATTCGTATCCACTAAGTTG
>Ga0255743_10002599_pt1 | contig 14790 bp, 16 predicted proteins | sample 101ome_19_FD_179950 | JGI IMG/M metagenome (GOLD analysis project Ga0255743, IMG submission 179950) | Coastal salt marsh microbial communities from the Groves Creek Marsh, Skidaway Island, Georgia - 101405AT metaG (version 2) | ecosystem: Environmental > Aquatic > Marine > Intertidal zone >... | reverse complement strand
GTGTTTCGACTGGCAGACCTAATATCATCTCGCTTTTAATTTCTAGACCTTCATTGTGTAATTCATCAATCAATGGATAAAATTTTTCGTTACGTATATTATCACGATCAATTGTTTTTAGTGCTTGTTCACTGTGTGTTTGAAAACTTAACATTACATTTTTACTATATCCTGTTAATTTATTAAGCTTCAATATAGTATCCTTGAGATAAGGACTTCCGTTTTTAACAAAACCGTTAACAGTAATTTTAAATTCGTGTCCTGTTTTTTGTTTTAATTCTTCAAAATAATCCAGTATTTCAACATCACGTGATGTCATGCCAAAATTTGCATCTATTATATCTACAGTAGCAATCTTATCACCGTTTGCGTAGATCCAATCGATAGTGTTAAATACCTGATTTTGATTTAATTTGCTAACTAAACTTCTACTGAGCCCGCCCCAATCACAAAAACTACACTTGAAAGGACAACCGCGAGTTGATTCAAATGTGATTCCTAAACTTTTTGTTTGGATTTTATCAATTATTGAATCAAATATACCACTTGTATACGGATCTGGTATTGATTCTGATGCTATAGAATATGTACTTTTGTCTACAATTACATTATTAAACCCTCTACCAAATGTTCCTCGATGTGAATCAATATCAGTATCGATGTTTTTTAAAAAATTAGTTAATGTAATTTCACCAGGTCCTACAAAAAACAAATCTACAAAAGGTCTTTCTTGTGCATACATTTGTGCATAATTATGATGCTCAGGAACACTTGCACCTCCGTATAACACTATACCGTCACTTCTCAGAGACTTATAATATTTAGAAATACCATCGTTGTATTTTTGATTCCAAACATAATTTGTTAAACAGAGTATGTCTGTATTTTCTAAAACATCATCATACTCAGAATATTCCATTGGATCATACAGCGGTGTGTTAAATTGGTAATTTTTGTTAATTATATCATCAGTCTGAGCATGAGAAATGAGACATCCAACACTGTGTGGAAGCCAATGTATATCTAAATTACGGACATTGAGCCTTTTGTTTACAAAGCTCGCCATAGTGACTGATTTCATTATTCTACAATTTTCCGAATTTTTTCAGCAACAGTTTCGAAATCTTCATTGAATATACTCAACTTGAATAGTATTCTGTCTTCGTCTTCTGTAGTAACTCCGTGTGTGTTTTGTGTGTTTAGTAAACAAGTTTTATAATGATATGTTTTATTGTCTTGAAAATTTACAGGAGCAGGATTTGTACTATTCATTAAGATATTTATACTACACTGTGTTCCATGATCTTTGTGCATAGGCAAAACACTGTTTGCTTTTAATAGATAAAATCTTGGTTTTGCTTGTATATTAAAAGTGTTACACAATTCTGTGGCGTAATCAAATTCTATTTCTCTTGCTACACTCCACCAATCCAAAGTTCCTCTGTGATCACTATATGCTTCAAACTTGTGCTGAAATATTTGCATGTTTTGATTTAATTTGTGCATATCAAAGTTATAATCAAAAATGTATATGTTATGATCTTTAAATATTTTCATATTTTTGTTCTACATTTACTACTAAGTGTATTCTATCTTCTCTGCTTCCGTTTAATGCTGTATGATGAAATGTAGTATTAGTTGCCCACCAAGAGTCTTTTGGAATGTGCATCACTTCATCTTCAATTATCATTATACACCCATCTTGAGTTTTAATTGGATAGTGTAATCTATCTGTGTAATCTTTGTGCCAACTTAAACAAGTATGTGGATTTAATTTCATTAATCTAACTCTGCCAACTTTATATTTTTCAGTTATTGCATTATACATATCTTCAAATGCAGTGCCTTTAAAAGGTGTACACAATACTTGAAAATCATCTTCGCACACAGGTTCTGTTTTTTTGGGAACCACTAAGTGAGTATTTCCTATCTTGTCAATTTCATTATATGCTTGAAGCCAATCTAAATCTAAACTACCTATACCATAAAATACATTATCTTCCTTTCCTGGTACACCATTTATACATATTTGAAAAATATCAGTATGCCACTTGATTTTATTTTTTTCTAGTAGATTTTGAAATTCTGAATATAAATCTATAATTGGTAAATCAAGTTGTTTAAAGTATTTCATATTTTTGATTCTCGAATTTTGTTATAACTATCACTGTGCAGTGCAATAAAAAATTGATAAGTGGATCTATGAACCAAACTGCGAGCAGCATGAATTACACTAGTATCCATCAAATACAATCTGCCTGGTTCGATTTCAAAATCTTCAAAATCTTGAACATCAATATCCGCAGTTGTTGAAACATTGTGTGGCATTACTCGTCTACGCTGTTTATCGAATCTAATCTTAACAACATCAGGTTCTGATGTTCCCCAAAGCCTTAGTATAGGACTAGGTACTTCAGTATCGGTATGAGGATAAAAAAAGGCTGGTTCATCCCAACGTAAAATACAACTTCTAAGCAAATAGTCACCAAATGTAGACATCAGAGGTTCAAAACATGGTTCATCAAGTACTTCAGTCTTACTTGTAAAACATCTATCATAATGTTTAAAAGGTAATTTTTGTTCATATGTAAACCCTTCAATCCATTCATCCAATGGATAACAAACAGGTTCTGGATTGTTATACATACTGCCATTTTCGTTTACCAATGGTAATCCATATCGTAGAAAATGTTTTTTCTTTTCGCCCCAGGAACGAAATGCATACTTGTATTTTTGCATACTATTGTGAAAACTATCTATATCTATTTTTATGTTTAGCGGATTTATAACACTGTTATGTAGAGCGTTATAATTTTCAATCGACAGTCGTTCGGCTTCAAAATCTAACATGTTAATATTTATTTTTCCTTTTGGGTATCTTACTATCAGCACTGCTAACACAGTTATCACTAATACAAACCCTAGGCTTATCAAACAATTTAAATCCTGTTTCGATATTACCCAGTGGTACATCAGCACAACTATAACTACGTTTCACAGAACCATCGGGTTCTCTAATTATAATTCCTTGAAACCCACTGTTACACATCCATCCTTTGAATTCATTGAAGTTAAAAGCATTAAAACGTTCTGCTTGATCCATGTACCATTTTTTACCTGTACTGTCAGTGAACTCTACCTGCATGTGCCATGGTACGCTTTTGTCGTTATCGCCTATTGCATAAGGCGGCAGTTCGAAACTAGGCCTTGGACGAGCGGCCCACTTTCGCTTCGACTCTGTATATGCCATTTGCGGCATACCGTTCCACAATCGCTGTAACATTTCTTGTGTATAACCGTCCACGACTCTTGACGCCGTTGGATCGCTTTGTGGTTTGAGGGTAACGTTGATTCCTTGCTCGTGGAAAAAGAGAGCATTTTCCCAATCTTTTTCAAACCATTCGGGAACCATGACCATGTTGATTGTAATTTGTACATCGTGTTCCTGGCAGAGAATTAACTTGTCTGCAAAATCCTGCATTTTCTCTCTAGTATTTAAGTGTTCTGTGTGTAAACTAGCTGTAATACTTGCTCTATGGAAGGGTTTTACACGTTCTACATAATCCTCAAACCAACGCATATTGCGTGAGCAGTTTGATGTCATGTGTACGGAAGTATAATTAGTATTAGGCACATCATTAGCCAAGTGATCAAGTATGTCCAAGTACCCTGGATGAAAGGTAGGCTCGCCGCCAGACAAACTAAAATGAAAACTATTAAAATTGTTAGCACGGGCTTGTCTCTTTATTTCGTCGACGGTTTTGAGACATAGTTCTGTAGGTCTATGATCTTTTCTGTCGCTTCTTGCGTAGGGCCAGCAATAGCTACATTTGTAGTTGCAGAAGCGTCCCAGTAGCCAACTGACAGTAAACAAGTCTCTATATAAGAGTGTCCGTTGTCCAACTTGAACAATGTCATCATACGGGATTTTGGTAAAGTCATATTCACTCCACTTTAGATCTTCATTGGATTGTACCATCTAATCTCATTTCCAAGTATTTAATCACCTGTTCTAACATTGTTTTCATTTCAGGATCCAGTGTCTCTTCATACATGTTACGACACTCTTCTAGTTCTAGTTCAAATAGTTTTTCAACACTCCAAACTTTATATTCCATTGTACACTTCCAAAAACTCATCAGCACCATCAGCTACATTTTTAGCCCATTCATCAGCAGCATTTTCATCTGCCATGTCACTGATATATTTCCAACTTCTAAATGGTATACCATATTGTTTTGCAACATATGCCAGTGCCCATCCTTCCATGTCTACACAGTCTATATCAGCTTGAACAAACCAAGGATCAGGCTCCATAACAAAACTGTCACCTGTACCGCAGCGTACTTGCATGCTAGGTGCTGCCGTTTTTATATCTCCCACTGTAGGTTCACTGAACGGAATAGTACCTCTGGGTGCTTGAGGTTCCGCTATCATGTCACGTTGTACAAATGTACCAATTTCAGTCATTCCTTTTACCAACGGATGAAGTCCTCCTGCTGTGCCGTAGTTTACAATCAAGTCTGGCTTGGTGCTTTTGCACAGTGCTTGTGCTAGTGCAGTTGCAGCTTGAACTTTACCTACACCTGTGTAAATCACAGGACTAGCATGTGGTAATTTATTGTGCGGTAATTCCGCTTCCAGTGCTACACACAATAGTATCATAATTTATTACTTTCCTTATCTATGCAAGACCCCAAGGTAGTTGAACAACATAATCTACCATTTCAAATCTTCTAATACGATTCCAATGCATAATTGATCGTTTTATTATATCAATTGATTGATCATAATTACTTACTTCTAATTTTTTTGAGATATTTTTTTGTGGAAACATAGCTGATTGCAAAATACTTTCTGTTCTATCGTCGACTGGCAAACCAGCAGTTTTGTATATTTGAAAAGGTGTTTTATTCATAATATGATCTTCGTAAAACATCACTTTACTATACTTTATATTGAATCTATTCCACAACATATTATTTAAATTCAATATACAAGTTTCAGTTGCTGAATGAATTAAATGTTCACTGATTGTACAGGGTTGATCTAACTCTTTTGGCAATGTCCAACGCTGGGTAGTATTCGCTATAACGTAACTCATAATTGTATCTATTAGATTTTTTCTTATCAATAGTATATTAAATGAATCATGTGTAGTACTACGATACAAATCTAATACATTACTATGTACACCTTCAATCCATCTTAAATCTGTCATTTGTATTTTAATTGTATAACAGTTAGATTGTAATATATCGTTTATTCTTTTTATATATTCTAATTCTGTAGTGGTCTCTTCAGCATTATTTAATATTTCTGCTGAATGTTGATTTGTTTTACTTTCACTATCCCAATTTATCTGCGACAACACACGGTGTAACACAGTTGTTCCCATTCTAGGCGCAGAGAGTATTTGTATTTTTTTTAGATTCATGTTTCGTTTTTATACCACATAGAATCCTGCATGGGATCTATGCTTATTTCGTTTATATTAACATACTTTGGTTGATCTATCAACCACTTTATATAACCAGCAGCTTGGTCTATGTTCATGCAAAGGCGATCAGGATGCTTGTGTTGATTGTTGCTGAGTGTTCCAAAACTAATATAACTTATTTTTGGTTTGTTGCCCCACACACCTCCTATTGCCAGTGTGTTTGAATAATCACGCAGTGCTTTCTTTTCTGCATTGTAAAGCCATGCTTTGCCGTTCTTGACTCTGTCCGTAGTACTACCAATAACTACTATATGTGCTTGTTTTTTGGCGTCTACAAGTGCCTTGTATACTGCATCTAGTAGCACAGTTTGCTGAAACTGCCATAGTGCAGCATTAATAATGATTACATCATAGTTGATACTTTGTTCTGCAAATTGTGTTCTGCCTTCGTATTTTACTAGATCATAACCTGTACTTTTACTACAAAATTGTGCATTGGGATATATTTTGTGCAATGCTTGTGCTAGTCCAAAGTTTGGATTTCCACTTACTAATATTTTCATTATTACCTCTTTTTTGTACTTATGACTATAAATACTAATATAAATTACTCTCAAGGAGAATATTATGTTTTTAGTAGATGACGCTAACACACAAATTAAAAAGGCTATCATTAGAAGTCAACACACACAACGTAACTGGGATCTAGAACAAATGATGCCAGAAGATGATATTGAACTACTTGTACATGCAGCAACTAACTGCCCAAGTAAGCAAAATCATGCGTTTTATAAATTACATGTTATTACTGATCGTTCAATTATTGAAAAGGTACATGCACAAACACACGGCATTAACTTTACAAATAGTCAAGGTGAGCAAGAAGTTGCAACAAATAGTCAAACACTTGCACATGTATTATTTGCATTTGAGGATGTAGGACAACGGTCAGAAACATATATGAACAAATGGAAAAATTATGAAAAAGCTGATCCGATGAATTATGTTCGTGATCTTCATAATGCTGTGGGTGTAGCTGCTGGATATCTTAATGTAGTAGCAAGCATGCTAGGCTATCGCACAGGATGTTGTGCATGTGGAGACTTAGAAGGTATTCGAGACACACTTGAAATGGAAGGTGATATTTGCTTGATGATGGGTATCGGTATTGGACGTACAGATATGAATCGTCGTGTACACCATGTGAGTGGTGAAATGATGCCAACACACAAAAAAGAAGAAATTAGTGTAACTTATAGACGCTAAATTAAAACATACATGGTAGGTTAAGCTATCTTACCTGTGGCTAGTTCCCAGGTTAAAGTAGCAAAACCTACTATAGCTCTTTTCCATTCGGTTGCTTCGTCATACGATTTTGGTAAATGTCTTGCCGATAAAAACCAACTACTACTATGATATCTGACAGGATCAAACAACATAAAAGTTCCTACTTCCCATGTATATGCACTATGAACTTTTAGTTCAGCAAATTCTCCAAGATAATTACTTCCAATTGGATGATATTTAAATACTTCAGGATCATAACTCCAATCTCTCCAGGTACCTTCACCACGATAAGGAATAACAACATCTTTATTTCTAAATTCTCGTAGCTCACCTTTACTGTACATTAGTTTTTTACCATTGTCAGCTAACTTGTTGTAGTTCACAGTATGCGGAGTGACAGGAGTGTTCCATTCTAAAGGAATAATACACCCAGCGACAACATCTGTTCTATGTGTCATATCTCCATTTCTGCCTTCGTAACAATCTTTTTTACAGTAGTAATCGGTTTGCCAATCTGTATGAAGACCTGCCGGTTCTCCACTGTGAAAATACTCCCAACCCCATGCAAGTTTTTGACCTACCATTTTATTAATATATCGACTAATTTTTTTTCGATCTTCCAGTGGTTCCATTTTAGCAAATCTATTAAGATCAAATGCTCCAGTTTTTTTAGCATTATCACTTTTGATTTCATTTCTCAGTTGTTCTCGATGAAAATCTAAATCGATCATATCTTCGTCTTTGTAATCAAATGTATATGATCCTGGCCCAACATTAAAATACGGACATACATGAAATTTTTCCATTTTATTCTTCCTCCAAGTATTCGACTATTTCTGGTTCAATTTGACTAAAGTCGACATTTCTTACTATTCTACTGTAATCGATAAATGTTTTTAATTTGTGTTTTTGTTTAGTATTTGTTCCTAGTAGGTTTTTAAGTTTATCAACATCAGCACTATACATTGTATAATTATATTGTTTTAATACACTAGAAAATTCATTGAGATATTTCTCAAAACGATGATCTAACACACTGATACTTTGTTCTACAGGATCATATACCGGATTTAAAATTACAACTTTTCTTCTATTTGTTTCTTCAAACAACCTTGTAAAATCTTCAATGAAATTAGTTAAACTGGTTATTGCAAGTGCATTAATTGTCATCAGTGGATGAACCTCTTTAAATTTGCTGTTTAACCATAATTTACTTATTTTTAAAAAATTATTATAATCTAATCCATAACGAATAAATTCTGCTGTACTGCCACTTGCTTCATTGCTAATTAATATATTAAAAGAAATCGGATAACATTCTTGTAATTTTTCATATCTTTCAATATATTTTTTAGCAAGAACTTCGGGCGTATTACCGTTTGTTGTTAGCGCGATATGTATACTATTATTACCCCCATTAGAATAATAAGATTCGACTAGATATTCTAAACCACCGTTTAACAAAAAAGGACTTAAAAATGTCTCACCTCCGTAAATATTAAAGAAGATGTTTTTTTTGAGTTTTATAATTCTAACAATTTCTTCTACTAGAGTTTTTTTGATAAAATCTTCCTTAGCATTTCCTGAAGAATTTCCTAAGCCATGAACTTTTCCTGCCCATTCGGGTGCATTTTTAAATTCTTTTTCCCATGTATTACTACAACCAGCTCCGCAATAACTACAGGATAAATCACAAGTATTATCCAATGTGACTTCAATCATGAAATTATCATTCTTTTTTTGACCTGCCAAATATTGTTTATTTCCAATTTCACGCCAACTTTCTGCCCCTACATCTTCTGCTGCCCAACACCGGTGACATTCTGATGGACGCAATGATTTTTCAAGTTCGTCGATTACTTGTTGATGTCTAACAGTATCTTCAATTGGCATTTTCATTTTACAACAGTAACCAATTTTAGTAGGCTCATTGAATCTGAAAACTTTTTCCGTTTTAGTTCTTATACATGTCATTATTTTAAACTTTCTTCATTGAATGATAATGCTTCTGGATATTGTTTTTTATAACTGGATTTTGTAAAAAACTTAGACTGATTTAGTGTACAACTGTCAGCATAAACTAATAAATCTTTTTTTAGTTTATCAACTATACAATCTTGTTTTTTTGCTCTATAAACTATATCATGTGTAATACTAGTAGGTTTATAATGAAAAATGTTACTTAACCAAAAAAGTTCATTCTTACCATCAAAAAAATCAACTAAACAATCAATATTGTCTGTTAGAATATTTATATGCAAGAAATTTACTGTTGCTGTTTTTTTAAATTCACAAAACCAATTTGCAAATTTTTCTTCATCTCCCCAAAAATTTATAAAATTTTTATGATTATCAGATTCTGATTTCCCATATCCGTATGGAGTATTATTTTTTATAAAATCTAGATAATTTATTCCATCCCATTCTGTATAAATTTTTTGCATAATATCCAATGCTGATTGATTATAATCAAAAAACATTAACTTAAAATTTGAATTATAGCCGCAATATTTAATAATTTTCAAATGATTTAGTCCAGCACTAACTGTAGCAAAATTATCCAATGGTTGTTGTCTAAGATTTTCAAACTTAATTTTTTCAGTATTAAACACATAGTAATGTTTCATAATATTAAAATTCAAATCTAATATGTTTGAAATTTTATCTTGATCATCAAAAGGATATGCATATATTTTACTTTGTCTTACTGATTGATCAAAACTTTTTATTTTATATCCAGCAGTTAAAAAAGCATTGACAAAATTATATCCTTGTCTAAGATTTTTATAGTGACGTTCTGTGTTGCCCGGTGCAACCCATAATGGTGTATAATCATCATGATGATTTTCGTTTGATCGAATCGGCTCTATTAGAGTTTTCTCTTTGCAATAATGTCCATAGTCTGGACAACCTAAACTTTTCCAAACATGTGCATTAAAATAAAAACATTGATTGTGTAATTCATAGTAATTGTCTTTTTTGTCTAATATGTGACCAATCAAAACATCATCTGGTTGTATGCTGTCCAAAAGTTGATTTATAAATTGTTTGTTTTTAGTTTGTAAATCATTTCCTATATCAATTATTACAACGTGTTTGTGATTACTACATTCTTTAACAAATTCTAAAGCACTTTCTATATAAGTAAACACTTTTACTTTTGCTTGTGTTTGAGTTTCTTTAATCCAATATTGCAAAAGATTCTCACAATATTTTTTTGTATCTGTATTTTTGATATATTTGGTATTGTTGAGAAATATAAATAAATAATCATTAAGTAGCATGTTAATATTTATATAGGTAAAATGGAAAATTTTATTAAAAACAATAACTATCCAGCTCGTTACAACTACAATTCTGAATTCGATATAGATAAAATAAAAACAGATAATAGTATACCTTATCTGAGTATCACTGATTTTCAAAATGCTGATTGGGAAAAAATGCACCAAGAAGCTAAAAAATTACAAGACATGTATGTGCATCATAGAGCAAGCGAAAGTGCAGGATGGCAAAGTCTTTGCATACATGGATTAAGCAGTGTTCATACTAACCATCATCCATACTATGGATTTCCTGACAGATCTAGTGCGCCATATCGTTGGACTGATATCAGTGATTGGTGTCCTACTATTACTGATTTTTTTAAAAACATTTTTGACTACGATGAGTATGCAAGGATACGTATAATGAAATTGTGTGCTGGTGGTTATATTGCCCCTCACCGTGATATAGAAGATATCAATGAAGCACACATTGGTCCTACTAATATCGCACTCAATAATCCTGAGAATTGTAAATTCTATATGGAAAATATAGGATACTTACCATTTGAACAGGGAAGTGTTCTTAAATTAAATTTACATTATCGACACTGTGTCTACAACAACAGCAATGAAGATAGATATCATTTAATCGTTCATGGAAAAATGGGAAATAGCTGGGATGATCGTTTAGTTAGAAGCTATCAATCACAATTGTAAATATTCAACTGTTTTACTTCCCAATACCGAACTGTTCATTTGTCTCTGATTTAAAAACCATTTTACACTAGCAGTGCTGTGTTTTCTCTTACTGTTTAAATTCATAGTATGATAGTTATCAAGAACATATTCTAATTCTGCTCTCACAGTTTTATTTGTTATACGATCATAAACACTTTGTATTATATTTTGAGGCAATACTTTAAAATCTAATTCACTATTTTTAGGTTTTAAATCAAAATTAAAACTAAAACTAGGAAATCTATTAAAATATTCAATAATTTCTGGAAGTAATTCAAAATTAAAAATAGTAACCAAACTTTCTACATTCACAAAACAACTGCTTGGTTTTTTATCGAATAGCATTTTTATATTTTTATTTACTTTATCCCAAGAGTAAGGCCACCTGATAAAATCATAATTTTTATCTATGCTGTCAATGCTTACAGTAATTTTACTATTTTTAACTTGACTTAAATTTCTGATTATACTGTTGTTCATAACAGTTCCATTTGTGGTAAATGTAAGTTTCATTTTTTGACAAACACCACTACTAATAACTTTGCCTATTTCATTCCAATTGTCGTATAGCAAAGGTTCGCCTCCGATAATTTTTAATTCTCCGATTCTTCTATTGTTGATAAAGTCTGCTACAACACGAGCAACTTCTACAGGATTACCATTAACTTCGGGATCATTCCCCCATTTACCCGGCAATACTCCATTGTGTTGACTTGCTATTTTTTCTATTAGACTGCTTACATTGGGCGCACAAAAAGGACAAGCAAGATTGCATGTATTTCCTACAACAACATCTAATATGTGATAATCAACTTCATCGTTTTCAGTGTACATCAATCGTGGATTTTTAGTGCCTTGTGCTTGTGCTTGTTCACAAATTTTACAAGCTGGATGGAATTTTTGTTGTTGATTTTGCCATTGGATAAAATGCATTCTATTTGGATGCTGTTCTAAGTCCTGCCAACTGTCACATTTGTGCCATTTTTTGTAAACCTTATCTATAGAATCGCCATGCATATGACAACAAGGTCTTGTGGTATAGTATAAAGAATTATCTCTTGTTGTAAATTCTAAACGCAGTCCCTTTGTGATCCATTCACAGTTTACCATCAAACAAATCCTTGTATTGAGGAACAATATCTAAAACATTTTGATTTCTTATTTTGTCTAACTTGTTTGTGTGCGTTACAAATTCATGAAGCCATTCTTCACTGTAATCTTCACTGAGCATAAACTTTTCCACACCATCCAATAACTTAACAAAATTATCTTTAATGTGGTCATCATAATCAGTTGTTTGAATCCACTGCCTAAATGTATCATAGTGTGCAACAACCTGTTGTTTTAATTGAGGAGGTAGTACTTTTACATTATAGTATTTTGGACTGTGGCACATGTGATGTGTCACAAGTGGTCTTGGACCAGTTACTGGGTTGTAACTGTCTAATCCACTTTCTTCTAGTTTCCAGCGCATAAATTCAGGAAAATGAAATACGTTATATGGTGTAACTGTAAATGCGTACCATGCTTTTAAATTAACATCAGCTTGTTCTAAACGTTGCATATTTCTATAAACTGCTTCCCATTTTGCAGGAGTGCGCTGATAATCAAATACAGCACCAAATCCATCGATGCTAACGCCAATACGCACTTGTTTAAACTGTTCCCACAAATGAATGAGTTTGTCAGGCACCATTGTTAAATTGGTATTATATTCTAACCTAACTTTACTTGCACGACCACTAGCAACCAAACGTTCTAAACTTTCTGTGTGTTCATCAATAATAAGAGGCTCTCCGCCTACAATATATATTTTTTTACTGTAAGGAGCATATTTTTCAAAGTTATCCCAATACACATTGTTTTGCTGAAACCAATCATATTGATCTGTACTCCAACGACCTTTTGCATTTTTGACAAGTTGTATTTTCTCGTGTGTATCCTTGTAGTGTGTTCTGTCATGTAATTTTACGTAATCATCATACCAAGTATGACTGTCAGTAGGACCGCACATTCTACATTTGAGATTACAAAAGTTTCCATATCTGATGTCAATAAATTCTATATCTTGTTTGCTTGTGTCTATTGTGCCGTCTTGGTCTGTGAAACTTTGTACTTTTTCTAAACTCAAATCTCCAAACCATTTACCCCAGTCTTCGTTTTCATATTCACGTCGACTGCGTATACCATTTAGTTCTTCTTGTCTACAGCGTTCACATTCTGGATGCCATTCGCCTTTCATCATGCTAACTCGAACTTCTTTAAGCAAGTCTGCATTTCGTGCTTCATTCCAATCGTCTTTACCAGCATTATACGGAGTTCCGTTTTCTTTACGCATAATCCCACGTTGAGGACTATAACTGTTTGTGTTACAACAGATACGCAAATCACCGTTGTTTCTCAGATTAATACTGTTCCATGGAAGTGGACAAAATGTACAACTCATTCGATTTCCTTAATAATATGTTTGTAGTATTCTTCTGCTATCGCAGCATGACCTTGTGTTCCTGTATGAATGTTGTCTATTGCTTTTGGATATGATTCACGTATACTATTTGTACTTAATATTTTAGCTGTTGTCCAACTTGGGGGTTTATACATATGCTGAACTATAAAATGATATATATTACAATCAAGTTTTAAGTTTAAATAGTCTATATAAATGTACAAATCTTCTACAAACGTTTTTACATAATCTATCGAAACAACATAAGATTCATATGCCTTCATAATTTCATCTTTTTCTTTATCGAGTTGTAACATTCTTTTTCCATCTGCATCAACTGCAAAACTATTAATTATCATGTTTTTGCCTGAATTTGTATAAACATTTGTTCTGATAATATGAGACCATTGGATACATACTATGTCATTTTTTGATATTTCGTTTATGTTTTCTATTACGTTTTGTAAAATGCCTTTGTTACTATTTCCACCTACACCTTTATTAATACAATTTAAATTTAATTTATCTGATAATATTTGGGGCCATGCATATTTGCTAGGAGGATTAAGACAAACTCCGTCGTCATCCATTTGACATGTATCAGGTAACCATAGTCCAAATGTTTCACTACACCCAAACGCCCACAAATTATTCATTAAATATATCTTTCATTTCTGGAAATGTTTCTGCAAAACTATTTCCACGTTGGCGATCACACAAAAGTATAAACTCCTGCATCTCAGGTAAACGAACACTCCAGTCTTCGCTTTCCATAAATTGTAACATACCTTCTAAACGTTTGATTCCATATTCAGCATTTCTCCAAGTATCGTAATCTACTTTGCCTTTGTGCCAGCTAGGTATACTTAATTCCCAATTTTCTTCCCACCATGGATAAAACTGTTTGTATTTTTCTCTACACTTTGCTTTAAACCAAGCAGGTAATACTTTTACATTTAAATGTGCTGGGTGATAAACAAAGTGATAGTTAATACCACCTGCACCAAATGGCCACATGTTAATCTTGTTAAACTTTTGTTCTAATTTCCATTTAATGAAATCAGGCAAGTAATAAATGTTTAAGGCTTGTACTGCACAAGCAACTGTGATTTCTACATTGTTACTAGTTTCTTTATCTAGTATGTGGAACACTTCTTCGGTGCGCTTCCAGTCACTGGGATAGCGTATATAATCGTTCATAGCATGTATGCTGTCTACACTGTAGTGAAAACGTACCAACTTAAAGTGTGACCATAGTTCGAATAGATCATCTCTCCATTCAACTCCATTGCTGTTATAACGTAACTCCAAGTTAGGAGCATGACCTTGACGGATTGCTTCTTCAAGTATTTCATAATGTTCCTCAATAATTAAACTTTCCCCGCCTGCAAAATACAGTTGTTTCATGTTGGGAATTTGCTCATTGAATTGTTCCCAAAATACAGGATTGTTTTTGTGCCAATTATAGCTACTGCCATTTATACTGCCCTTGTCACTCCACATTGTGTTTTCTTTGAGTGTGGGATTAGTAATCTTAGGATGTATAGCACTCCAGTCTTTGATCCAACCTGAACTATCGTGCGGGCTACACATTACACAAGCTAACTGACATT
>Ga0255743_10002598_pt1 | contig 14795 bp, 14 predicted proteins | sample 101ome_19_FD_179950 | JGI IMG/M metagenome (GOLD analysis project Ga0255743, IMG submission 179950) | Coastal salt marsh microbial communities from the Groves Creek Marsh, Skidaway Island, Georgia - 101405AT metaG (version 2) | ecosystem: Environmental > Aquatic > Marine > Intertidal zone >... | reverse complement strand
CGCTTCTTTGGCCAGGGTTTTGAAGGCCTCCAACATGCGTTCAACCTTCAACGCACGGTGTTTTTCGGATGGGATTTGATAGCGCGAACCGAGAAAAATGTCGTGCAATTCTTCATCCTTTTTTTCTGTCCCCTTCAAACGAGAACCTTTCATGTTTGTATTTCGGGTCGTCGTCCGGTTTTGTTGTTTCGTTTGATTGTGTTGCATTGATCTCATCTTTGTCCCCTCTTTGCGGGAGCAAATCCACCGTTTATGTCGTCATTTACTCGTTTATCATCCGTTCAAGTTCGCAAACAGGAACGTTTTCCGTAAGCCGGATTGTTTCAGGGAATATAAACGATTGATTCGATCAAAAGGTTTTGATCATCGAACGGTGGGGTCCAATGCCCGGAATACTGTACGGTTCATCGACGACCATCCAGCCCTGGGCTCTGTAAAATTCCAATGCAACCTCCCGTGCCTGAAGCAAGCCCGTCTTGGCACCATGGAGGACCACCATACGTTGTTCAAGAGCGCTGAGCACCGCTGCAGCGTGTCCGCAACGCTGATGCGAAGGCAACGTCCCCATTTGGCGGATTTGAAAGGCGGGCCGGCTCGCCGATCCGTCCTCAAGCGGCCCAAACGGAGGAATGCGAACAGCGTCAGGGCCTTCATGGTCGCTGCCTGAGCCGTTCGACCCATGCGGGATCATGTGTGCACGACCCACCGCCACCACCTGGCCTTCGACCTCAACCCAAGCGTGCTCGGCGTTGCTGTCATCGCCCAAACGTTCGCTGCCTCGTGGCATGCCAAGAGGTTCGCGCAGCACGGCGTACCGTGTGTCAAAATAGCCTTCAGGCGGGTTTCCTGATACCGCTTGCACCCGCCTTTGACCGGTCATGCTCAGAACCCCCAGAGCATGAGCGCCCCCACCAGCATCACGGGCACCATCACCAAACCGGCCGGAATGGCCGACAACAGCCCCCAAGCCAGGTGCTTTTCGCCTCGAACGAACGCCATGACCGTTCCGCCGATGTAAGCCAACGGCAAACAACAGGAACCGATGAACGCCAGCATTTCGCCGCCATCGTTCGCATCGTTGTAGCCTGCTTGGTCGTAATACCACACATCGAAGGTTGTGAGGGTTGAGTTCACGAAACGGTTGTGTGTGAATGTGAGCACACCGGTTTGCGTGTCGTAGGTCCCAATCTCTGCACGGTTGTCCCGCACAGGCACCGTGAGTCGCCCCTCATCCCCATAGTACGGCGAATAATACATGTAAATGTCCACCCCTTCATCCCAATCGTAGTGGTTGAAGTTCACCTCGTGAGCCGCTGAAGGCGGTGAAAGCTGGAGCGTCACGGTCCCGTTGTTGTCGCCCGAACCGCTCACCGATTCATGGGCTTCAAAGTCCTCCCAATTGGCGCTTGAAAAACCGGTGGCGAGCGTCATCAGCAGCACGACCAACCACGGACCGAACATCCCAAGGAAAAACCGACCCCATCGAGGGCGTTCCTTCGCTGCCACCGGCTCGAAGGCCAATGCACCACCGGGCATCGCTGTCACCTCACCAGAGAAGAAAGACGACCCTTGGAGTGGGTGACCGGCACCCACCGTTGATGTTGGATGGGAGGCTGGCGGTCCTGAATCCATCTGACCAACCCAAAGACTCGCTGGAGGTGAGGCGGGGTTGCCTTCCGGCACCGTGTTGGATTCGATGTCAAAGAAGGCACGTGGTTGCGGTGCACGTTCCGACTCGTCCATGGACCAAGGAGGGTTCGCATGGATAAAAATCAGCCCCACGGCGTTGACTTCAACCGTTGAAGCGCGTTGAAATAGGACCGGTCGCTCGCCGTGGTTAACGCACGGATGTCAGAGCGGTTATGAGCGGGACTGCAGATCCTGAGACCGGAGTTCGAATCTCCGTCCGTGCTCCAAAAATCAACGCCAAGCCTCGCAGGGCGAAGGAGCATTGATAGCCGAAACCGACCGCGTTGCTGTATTCTTCGGAGGGAATCGCCGTGCCTAAACTCAACCCTGTCCTCGACTTGGTCGGCTCCGGCTTTGCAGCGTTTCTTGCGCCGCCGGGGCCCGAAGTGATTCGGTTCACGGTGGGCCAACCGGATTTTGACACACCCGCCGCGGTGGTTAACGAGGCCGTGGCGGCTTTGCGCAGGGGCGAAACCGCGTACACGCGCCCACAGGGCAGCGAATCGTTGTGCCAGGGCGTGGCGGACCATTTGACTCAATACAGCATTGAGGTCAACGCCAACGACGTGGTGGTGACACCAGGATGCAAACAAGCGCTGTTGTACGGCATGTTGGCTGTGCTCGAACCAGGCGATGAGGTGCTCCTGTTGTCCCCCGCATGGCCGTCGTACGACGGGATGATTCGCTTGACCGGTGCCACACCGGTTCACGTCCCCGTCAATCGCAACAACTACCACCCCGACATCGATGTGCTCCGCGAACACGTTTCTCCCAACACCAAAGCCATCGTCCTCAATTCACCCAACAATCCGACCGGAGCGGTTTACACCTCGGACGAGATCGCTGCCATCGTTTCACTGGCCAATGAACACGATTTTTGGATCCTCGACGACATGATCTACGCCACCTTGACCTGGACCGATGAAGGGTACACCTCGCCGTGTGTCTTTCCAGGTGGAGCGGAACGAACGGTCACCATCGGCGGTTGGTCCAAGGGTTGGGCCATGACCGGGTGGCGGTTGGGTTGGATCGCAGCATCGACCGAAGTGATGAACGCCGTGAAGAAAATCAACGTCAGTGCATCCACCCACGTGCCCACGTTCCTCATGCCCGCCGCCGAACACGCGCTCACCCTCACCGACGAACGAACGACCATGGAAGCAGCGTTCCGCGAACGAAGGGATGCCATCCACGCAGGGTTTGCCTCCCTCCCAGGGGTCGTGGCGCCCGAACCCGAGGGAGCGTTCTATCTGATGTGCGACGTCACAGGAACCGGCATGACGGACCTTGAATTCGCCACGCGAGCGCTCGATGAAGCCAACGTGCAGGTCATTCCGGGGTCGTTGATGAAGGGGGGCGAGGGGTTCATTCGCGTCAGCTACGCAGCATCCTTGGAAACCATCCACGAGGGTGTTGAACGTCTGCGGCAATGGTTGACATCACAGCAACCATGATCCGGTTGCCCCCAACGTCCCCAGCAACACCACCGCTGCCCATGCCTTGATGCGCTGTTGAGCGAGCATCATCGTGGTGGCCACAACAACGGCAACGTCCAAACCCAACATCAGCCAGAACGCGGAACCTTCGAACATGGATTGGCGTCCGAGGATCACGCCATCGTGAACCGCATGCACGAAAGCACCACCGAGCAACCCCACCACAGCAGCGTTGATCCCGGCCAACGCCGCACGCGCCCCCTGCCGATGACGGACATCGTCCCACCACGGCAAGCAAGCGAGAACCGCGGCCAAGCCGGGGAGGTTCAGTGCGACCAATCCCAGCAGGCCGCCGAGCAGCCCCAGGGCGAGTGTTCCAGCCGGCCAGCCTGTGCTGGAGTCAATGGCCGTCCCGAGAAATGCTCCAAAGGTGAACATGGGACCGGGCACCGCTTGGGCAGCGCCGTAACCCGCCAAGAACGTCGCCGGGTCCACCCACCCCGGCTCAACGACTTCGGCCTGAAGCAACGGCAAGACCACGTGACCTCCGCCAAACACAAACGCTCCACTTCTCAACAACCCGCTCAGTGGCTCCAGCATCGAACCTTCGCCCAAACCAACGAACAGAACGGCGGTGGGAACCAAGGCGACCAACAGGTAGGTCACCAGTGCCGTTCGCGATGCACCCTTCCCAACGGTGGTGCAGGCGACTCGTCCGGAGGAAGGCGGTTCAAGGGTCAGCCATCGACCAACAAGGGCGCCAGCGATCACGACAAACAAGGTCACCATGGTTTGAATCCCCGGAGCAACGAGCGGCAAACCAACGACGGAGCAAGCGGCGATGAGCGCAATTGTCCGCCTTGGGGCATCCGGTGTCAATTTCCGAGCCATCTGCAACAAAGCGTTCAGCACCACGGCCACCGCTGCGACGGCCAACCCGTGGAGCAGGTTTGAGTCCATGTGCAACGCAGCGACGCCCAGGCCGAGACCGATCATGAGCAGCATCGAGGGGGCCATGAAGCACGTCCACGCCACCAAACCGCCGAACCACCCGCGTTGAAGCACACCAATGGCGAACCCCGTCTGGCTCGAGGAAGGCCCTGGAAGGGACTGGCACAACGCAATCAAATCGGCAAACGTGGCTTCATCCATCCACGCTTTTTCGTGGACGAACCGTTCACGAAAATGACCCAAATGAGCTACCGGGCCGCCAAACGCAACGCAACCGAGACCCAAGAATTCGCGAGCGATCTCGCGATACCTCACAGGTTCGTTCGCCATGTGGCGGCATGGTGGAGACGCCTTTGAAACCTCACTCCAAAGGGAAACCGCCGACTTGGTGGTATCACGGCAACTCCACTTGGATGAAGCCCTCGTGCTCACGCACGTTGTAGATCTTCAGATCCTTCTGCTTCACCAACGCCCCTACAAATCGCCCATAGGGCGGAAACAAAGGAAACGGCGACCACTCCTGCAGCGCGCCGTCCTCTAAACGATGGGTGGTTTGGTGCAACGGGCAGCGCACACAGCCGTCCTTGACCTTCGCACCCCAAGCCAACGGCCACCGCATGTGGCGGCACAGCGCTTCGGTCGCAAAGAGGCCGTCGTCGGCTCGACCGAGCATGACCATGGTGCGTTTGACGGTGACCATTTTCGTCTTCCCATCCCTGAGTTTGTGCGATTTCAATGCGTTGTGCCATGCCATCGTGTTCACCTCGGTAACGGAATCTCCATGTGCTTGAGCACGCGCTCAGCGCTGCGCAGTGCCCCTTGCACCGATGGATGGGAACGGTGATCGCCAGCCAGGAGCACCCCGTCGTGCTCCACGTCAGGTGTTTCACGACCAACCAACTCCAACGGTTGGTGTGGCAAAGCGTGACGGACGACCGTCGTCGTCAAGGGCTCCCACCGATGGACACCTGGCCCAAACCAACCCTCCAACTCCCGCAGCACCTTGCTGGCGTCGGGGTTTCGGGCGGGCTCACCCACCAGCGTGGCCACCACCACATGTTGACCATTGGGTGATGGGTGCAGGTTCGTCGGAACATAGACGTGAAGCACGTCGTGGCCTTTCTCGCCGAACCGTTCGTTGATGAGCAAGCGTGCCCGTTTGAACGGCGGCGTCGAGGTCTCGAACACGACGGTGCTCGTTGTCCGCTCGATGGTCGCATGAGCGGGTCGTGTGGATGGCAACAGCTGAGCAGTGACGTGCTGAGGCGTGGCCAGCACCACACGATCGTGGGTGACGGTTTCGTTCTGCGTTGTGACCGTCGTGGCCGTGACCGCTTCAACCGCCGTCTTGAGTCGGACCTCGGTGGCCTTCAGGCGTGCGGCCAGTTGCCTCGGAACAGCAACAATGCCGGTTTTGGGGACCACCATGGAGCCGTGCGCCATCGCACCCCACGTGAAATCGGCGAAACCGCTCCGTTCGGACAGGGTGGGGTCAAGGGTGATGCCCGCAAACAGCGTTGACAGCACACGGCGCGTTGAGGGACGGAACTTTCGAGCCTCCAAGGCTTCGGAAATCGTGGTGGAAGCAGAATCAAGGGAACGCTCGAGGTCATGAGCCGACGTGCTCATGCGCCAACGGAGGAAGCGCAAACCGTCTGCAATGCCGACAGATTTGAGCGTGGGAAGAAGATATTTCGGCGAACGAAGGGCGTCGCCGAGAAGGCGACGTTTTCCCGTGGTCGGGTCAATGGAGGCCGTACACGGGTCCATGGGCTTGGCGTCGAGTGAGCCCACGTCAATCCAGCGTTGGACCGTCGGGTAAGCTGTGTGGAGCACGTGAAATCCGTGATCCACCACGTGGCCCTTCACGGTGATGCTGCCCATGCGACCGCCGATTTCACCGCTCGCCTCGTACAGCGTGACGTCGTGACCGGCCTGCTCCAAACCCAACGCCACGGTCAAGCCAGCGATGCCTGCTCCAACGACGCCCACGTTCACAGCATCACCCTCGAATCCGTGCCATGCCACCGTCGAGGTGCATGACCTGCCCGGTGTAGTTGTCCGGTGCGCTCGTGAGAAGCCAATGCATGGCGTCAACCACCTCGTCGATCCGGTTGATGCGCTTCAGTGGAATCATGCCCACCGATGCTTCACGGATGGCATCCGAACGGAGCACTGACGCGCCCAACCGGGTTTCTGTCAACCCGGGTGCGACGGCGTTGACGCGGAGGCCGCGTTGAGCGTATGTGGACGCGGCTGAGCGCACCATCGCCTCCAGGCCGCCTTTGGCGGCAGCCACGGCTTCGTGGTTGGTCAAACCATAACTGGCCGCCACGCTGGACGTGAACACCAACCGGCCCGAGCCGGATTTCAACATGGCCTTGCCGGCGAGTTTGAGGGCGAGAAAGGCCGATGTCAAGTTGGTTTGAATCACCTCGTTGAAGGCGTCCACCTTCATGGCATGCGGTGGCCGCAACGCAATGGAGCCCACCAAATGGACCACGCCGCTCATGCCTTCGATTCCGGCAGCAACAGCGGCGTCGACGGCGGACTGAACCGCCGCTTCATCGAGGGCATCGCCTTCGACAAGACGGGCCCCGCGTTCCACGGCATCGGTGACGCGCTCAACATCGCGAGCGAGAAGGGTCACAGCGTGCCCTCCATCCAACAGTCGATGGGCGAGGTGCAAGCCCATGTCGCTGCTTCCGCCCACGAGAAGGAAGGATTTGACCATGCGGTGTAACATCGCGGCTCGCTTTTATATCCCTGTTTTGGGAACATCACACCCCTTGAAAACGGAACGCCATGACCGGCCATCATGGATGAGGCCGAAGTCCAGCGGCGGATTGAATCGCTTCTTAACTGCGAAAGCATCCATGTGCTCGGTGCGGGACTGAAATCCGACCGCCCAGCACACCAACTTGTTCACGACCTGGACCAGCGGGGATGGCGTTTGGTGCCGATCCATCCAAACGATGCCGGGGGGGCCATCCTCGGCCGGCCGATTCGCGCCTCGTTGGAGGCCGCGGACCCACCCAGTGTTGTGGTGTTCTTTTTGTCGCCTCAGCGTACCATGATGGCGCTGATACGGATGATCGCCAGCGTTTCAAGGGAAGACATGCCGCTCGTGTGGCTTCAACCCGGAGCCACCGATGAGGACGTGTCGGCGTTGTTGGAAGAAGGTGGCTACGACGCCGTCAAAGAAACGTGCATCGTTCGATTCATCGAAGCCCACGACCTTCAGGCGAAGGTTGAGGTGAAACCACAACCTTGGTTTCACCAAGTGCTGTCCTCCACCACCCAGTGTTCGGTCTGGTCCGTACACGAGGGGGCCGAAACGATGGGCAACGATGGGGAAGGTGAACACGAATGGTGCGGCGATGCACGCGATCTTGAGTGCTCCAGCCATCTTGTTCCACGGTACATCCGTTCACTGCGTCGCGACAAGGAAACCTTCGAAGCGCTTGGACAACGCTTAGCACAGCCGTGAAACCGGTGGTTGAGCAAAAGAGCCGGGGTGTGATGGGCGCCTCGCCCGTCTGCACGGGCATGGAATGTCCGACGGAGCCGAAAAGTCAGTGGGAACATCGCCGATGAACGCTCAGGCTGCGGCAATACGGAACAGGCTCCCGTTGTTGCCAAAGGTGGCGTAATACAGGTCGCCGTCGGGGTGGAACACCAAGGGCAACGGTGTGCCAGCGTCCCAAGCGAATCGGGACAGTTCGGCCGAATATTCGCCCGTTGCATCGTCCAAACGCACATCGATGCGCACGATTTCGTGGCCTTGGGGCAACACCGTGTTCCATGAGCCGTACACCGAAGCATACAGGGTGAAGCCATCGGTCGCCGCCAGACCTGGCAAACTTGAGGAAGCGGGGCGAAGGTCAAGCCCGTTCATGGAGGTGTGGGGGGTCCAGCCTCCGATTGGGGCGACGGTACCTTCCGGCACCGGATGTTCGGGGTCGTCATCGGGCCAACCATAGGCGGCCCCTTCGACGAGGAAGTTGATTTCTTCTTGGGGATGGTCGCCCTCCCAATCGCGCCCGTTATCGGTGAAAAAATAGCCGTGACCGTCCACCCATGCTCCGTCGAAGGAATTTCGCACGCCAGAAGCGAGCACCCCATGGTCGCCTGTGGTGGCGTTCACCCAAAGCAACGCTGCGTTTCGGTGGTCCCCTTCATCGCAGATGTTGCAGGTCGAGCCGCTGTGCCAAAGCAAGGTGCCGTTCGGTAGAACACTCACCGCATTGGTTTGGTGGTTGCCAACGGGTACGCCTTCGACGAGCACCGAGCTGTTGCTGTAGGTGCCGTCGGGTTGAACGGTGTAGGCCGTAAGGCGACCTGCTTCGGAAACGAACGCGCGTTGGCCATCAAGCGCAAGACCGTGGGGGCGGTCAAGTCCATCCAGCAGGGTACGGCGCTCGTCGGTCTCAATGTTCAATTCGACGACCGCCCCCTCGTCACGGTCGCACACCAACAAGTGGATGTCGTCCAACCAAACCAAGCACGTGGGGCCGCCGAGCCCCTCGGCTACCTTGGTCACGGCGTAACCGTCCATCACGGTAGGGTCGTTGCCAGAAAAGTAGGGGTAGGCTTGTCGAACGACCAGCAACGTGACGATCGCCAAAACGACCAGCAACACTGCCTTGCGCATGGCGTCCCCTCACGATGCCTCGTCTACAACGGTTTCCACGGGTTGGCCTTCGTAGCTGATGAGAACCTCAACGGTGTCCCCCAGCCCTGCCAAGTCTACACCGTTCTCCACAAGCGCGAGGGACTCGTTGCCGTTCCATGATGACGCGTCGTCGTCATCGGTGACAATCAGGCACGACGAAGGTGTCACCCGGTTCGGGTCGTTCAGCGCTGGGAACCGGTCGGGTTCCTCTGCTGCGAAACGGAACGTTGGGAAGCGCCCTTCATCGGCATCGTTGTAGTATGTCACAAAGCCGAGACGGTAGACAACGCCTTCCACCTCCACAAGGAACAACCCATCCTTGGGCGTCACCCGATGAACAGCAAGGTCATAGTCGTACCACGGTAACTTCTCTTCGGTGTCGTTGGAAAACGTTACTCCACTCAAGTTCACTGGCTCACTGAAGCCGTGACCCTCGAGGTAAGCCCACCGCACACCGTCAGCAAGGAACACGCTCGTGGTCGAAAACCTGGCCGTGTAGTTGCCTGACGAAGTCTCGTTCTGGTGAGGAAGATCGAGATACACAAAGGAGGCGTCGTCTGTGGCATCAACGGTCACGGTGAACGTGGCACCGTCCGGACTCAGGGCTGAAGTGACATGGTCGCCCGCCCGGTCATTCGAAGACTCAAGTCCGAATCCGCAAGATTCGGTGCCGTTTGGCGTGGAGACTTTAACGGTCAGCAACGACCAGTCCAAATCCTCGGCTCCGCCAATGAAGGACAGTGCCGCCATGGTGTCGGTGGCGTTCTCGGTGGTGATGAGGCCTTGGACACGAACCTGATTGTCCGTGCCCAGGGCTTCGGTGTGGCTCACCACCAACAACGTCCAACCCGCTGCCCCGACGATCAACGCAAGGAACAACGCACCCAATGCGCGCTTCATCGTGAACTCACTCGGTGGTCTCGGTTCGGCGCCCAGCGAGCAGCACAGCACCAACCATGGCCAAGAATGCCGTCGTGGCGACAAAGCCTGGCGTGTCCTCAGATTCCTCGACATCGTCAACAACCTCGTTCACGTCGTCGCCGCCGTCACCGACAACCACTTCGCCAAACATGTCCAATCCGATGTGGGGCTCACAAGCATAGTAGAAAGTGGTGGCTTCAGTAAAGGTGTGGTAGAACGCCACGGTGGTCATCGCCTCGCCGGAGGTGATGCCGTTCTCCACGTAGGTGGTGGATTGGTAGCCGTCGACTTCCTTCACGTTGTGGGCCATGCTCTCGTTTTCCCAGGTCCAGCAGACGGTTTCACCGACATCGATGTTCACCAAGGAAGGAGAGAAAGCGTAGCCGCTGGGACCAATGCCAACGGTGGCTGCGCAGGTCACACCGTCAAAGGGATCGGTAACGGTTGGCTCGTCAGCGGGTGGAATCAGCACCTGGTCAATGACGTGAATCACACCGTTGGAGGCTGGGATATCGGCGATGGTCACGTTTGCCATGTCGGCACCCACCATCACACCGCCTTCAGCGCTGACGTGGATGGTCAAGTTGTCTCCGTTGGCGGTCGTCACCGTGGTCATGCCTTCCATGAGGTCGGTGGACTTGGTGTTCCCTGGGACAACGTGGTAGAGCAGAATATCAGCAAGCGCAGCAATCTCGGCCTCGGTGCTGAACGCATCGAGGTCAATACCGGCAGCGGCAAAGGCCTCGTCGGTTGGAGCGAAGATGGTGTACTGGTCGTCACCGCTGATGGTCTCAACCAGGTTAGCAGCGTTCAGTGCTGCAACGAGGGAGACGTGGATACCCGTGGCGCCAGCGGTCATGGCGAGGCTCACGGCGTCGGTCCAAACAAAGCCGTCGCACTCGGTCTCGGTGAGGTTGGCAAAGGCATGGGTCACGGTGTTGTAGCAACCCGTGTAGGTCATGCCGCCCATTTCCATGTCCTCAACGTACATGTAAGCCGCGCAAGTGGCTTGATCGGCACCTGGGACGATGGTGTGGGACACGAGGTTGTAACAAATCATGTCCTCGTCGTCATCGGAGGCGCTGCCCGTGGTTGATTCCAGCTCGGCAAACACGACCAGTTCGTCGCTGTCCAGCATGCCGTCCATGTTGGCGTCAGATTGGTTGAAGTTGGCCATGGATACTGCCTCGGCTTCATCGTCTTCGAATCCGTCGTTCTCGGCGGTCAAGAAGGCACTGAACTCTTCCCAAGTAATCATGCCATCGTCGTTCGTGTCGCCAGCGCTCAACAGGTAAGCGGCCATGGCTTCGTACTCCGTTGGGAGATCAAACACGGCGTCGACCACGTGGATAATGCCGTTGCTGGTCATTACGTCGGCCGTGGTGACATTGGCGCCAGCGATGGACACGGTTCCGTCGGTCACCGATGCGGTAAGCATGATCTCGGTCAGTACAGGGACAGACATGCCGTCGGTCACGTTGGCGGCGTAGACCACACCGTCAACGACGTGGGAAGCAAGGACGAAGGCCAAATCCTCGTTGTTGGATTCGTTCTGAATGAAGGCAGAGTCAACGCCAATGGCGCCAAAGGCAGCGTCGGTGGGAGCAAAGAGGGTGTAGGGGCCTTCAACGTCGAGCGCAAGGTCGAGACCGGTGGTGGTCAGTGCCTCAACGAGCAACGTGTGGACGCCGGTGGATTCAGCCACCTCAATGAAGTCGGCTACTGCCGGGTCATCGGTGCTGTCGGAGGGGGGCATCAAAACCTGGTCAATCACGTGGATGATCCCGTTGCTGGACATGACGTCAGCGGTGGTCACGTTGGCGTTTTCAATCATGACCGACCCGTTGTTGACGGTGAAGGTGACGTTGTCCCCGTTGACCATGGTGGCCACCATGCCATCGGTCACGTTGGCGGCTGGCACCGACCCTGCGAAGACGTGGTACAGCAGAATGTCCGTGAGCGTGGCGTTGGCTTCGTCGTTGTCAAAGTCGGCAAGGTCGATGCCGGCTTCAGCGAAGGCGGCGTCGGTGGGCGCAAACACCGTGAAGGGCCCATCGCCCTCGAGGGTCGACACCAAACCAACGTGGGTCAAGGCGGCTACCAATGAATCGTGGTTGCCGGTTCCCGCAGCGTTGGCCGGGATGTTCTGGGTCTCGTCGGCCGAGGCGTTCAGTGGAACGGCGGCGATCAGCAAAAAGGCGGTCAGCAAAGCAGCATTCAGGCGTTTCATGACGTTTAGCCAACTCCGGGGGTATATAACCCACGGTTTTTCGGCTGATTTCAGAACGGCGAGCGGTAGTCCGTCACATCCTCGGCAATGCGAAGCAACTGGTTGTATTTCGCCACGCGATCGGAACGAGCAGGAGCACCCGTTTTGATCTGACCCGCACGGGTTCCAACGGCCAAATCAGCGATGGTGGTGTCTTCGGTTTCGCCACTGCGATGCGACACTACGTTGCGGAAGCCGTTGGTGGCAGCCAAATCCATGGCCTCAAGGGTTTCCGTGACCGTGCCCACTTGGTTGAGCTTCACCAACATGGCGTTGGCAGCTCCCAACTCAATCCCTTGAGCCAAGCGCTCGGATTGCGTCACGAACAAATCGTCGCCCACCGTCTGCACGCGGTGCCCGTTGGCCCTGGTGAAGGTGGACCATCCTCGCCAATCGTCCTCACCGAACCCATCCTCGATGGACAGAATCGGGTAAGCGTCCAACCAGCCCTCGTACAGATTGACCATGTCTTCACTGGACAAGGTCTTGCCGTCCATTTTGTAACCGTCTTTGGACAGAAATTCCGTGGCTGCAACGTCCAACGCAATACCGATGTCGTCCGTGCTGTAGCCCGCGCCCTCAATGGCCCGAACCATGTACTTCAGGCCATCCTCGTTCGATGGGAGGTTGGGTGCGAAGCCCCCTTCGTCGCCAACGCCGCCCAACAAACCGTCCTGCTTGAGTTCCTTCTTCAAGGCATGATAGCATTCGACACCGGCCCGAAGCCCCTCTTGGAAGCTGTCAAAGCCGTGGGGCATGACCATGAATTCCTGAACGTCCACGTTTGAGGTTGCATGAGCACCGCCGTTGAGGATGTTGAGCATCGGCACGGGCATCAGGCCGCCGGCGACCCCACCGATGTACTTCCAGAGCGGCAGTTCATGCAGGGCAGCTCCTGCATGAAGGCAGGCCATGGAGGCGCCCAGCATGGCGTTCGCGCCGAGTTTGGCCTTGTTCGGCGTCCCGTCGAGCTCAAGCATGACCTCATCGATGAGGTTCTGTTCATCGACCGGCAGGCCCACCAACGCTTCTTCGAGGTGATCGTTGACGTTGTTCACGGCGGAGGTCACACCGCCGCCCAAATACCGGGTTGAGTCGTTGTCGCGCAACTCCAGTGCTTCGTACGCGCCGGTTGATGCCCCCGATGGCACGATGGCGCGACCGAGCAAGACACCATCAACGAAACAATCGACTTCAACGGTTGGCCGACCCCGACTGTCCAAAACCATGCGACCGTTGAGACCGGTGATGTACCCCGACATGTGATGCCCCGTTCTTGATGTGGGGGTTCGGTCTTTGAATGGCGCGTCGCTCAGGAACGGTTCAACCAACGCATCCAACGTGCGATGCGCTGTTGAATGGACGGGATTTCGTGCGCCTCCTCGCATTGCGTCACCCAACACAGTTGTTCTTCCAAGGGTGAAATCGAGAAGAGTTCGGCCCTGAACAGCACGTCGTCGTCCCGGATGGCGTGGTGGCGACGGTCCTCAACGAAGCAGTGAATCAAGTGACGCGGGAAATGGTGAAGAATGCGTTGTTGGGGGCAGAGCATGACAATGGATTCGGAGAAAAACAGCAAGGATTCACCGGAGGACGGCTCAAGTTCGTGGTGAACCAACGGTGTTGACGAAAACATGGCGCGCACATCGACTTGGAGCCAATCCTGTTGACGCTGCGACAGGTCACAGCGCGACACGTGGTCGAGGTATTCTTGCCAGCCGGCTTCGTTGCTGGCGTGCTCGGCGCGCATCAAAAAAATGGTGACCAAACTTGTTTTTGAACCCCACGAAGTGCCGAGAGTCGTGTATTTTTCCACTTAGGGGATGTATTCTTAGTTCATGCGTCGTTTTCGGGTCATGTGGGGGCGAAATTTACCGGATAGGTTTGATATAGTTGCAACATAACGCTCCCCCATGCCCCGCATCGCTGAAATTGATCGTGCCATCCTTGCCCAGCTTCGAAAAAACGGTCGGATGTCCTATGTCGACCTCGCAAGCGAAGTCGGTGCGAGCGAGCGCACGGTTCGAACCCACATCCGCACCATGGAAGAGGACGGTACCATCCGAGGCTACACCATCCGCGAAGGTGGCGTCGGTCTGACCGCCCTCATCCGAATCAAAGTAGCACCCGGCTCAGAAATCGGATCGTTCGCCTCGGAAGTCACGGGCTGGGACGGTGTTGAAATCGTCTACGAGGTCTCCGGCCAAGCCGATCTCGTGGCGTTGGTTCACGTGGACGACACCATGGCCCTTCGAACGCTGCTGGACAAAATGTGGTTGGCAGCGCCCGAAGAAATCGCCAGCACCACCACTGAACTGGTGTTGGAACAGTACTGATCACTCCTCTTCGTTGTCAGGCAACGGCGGTGAGTAATCAATGCCGCACGAGCGGCACACCATGTGTTCGTCCCAATCGCATTGACGGCGGCAACCCGACACAACGTTCACCCGGCTCAAGCCTTCCACTTCACGGAACAACCGATCGATTCCGTGGTGTGCACGGCGGGTGCTGTTCCACTGAGCATGGCATCGAGTGCATCCGCCAATTCCGTTGACTGGACCTGCGAGGGGTCCTTCGGATTGTCGTCCATTCGGCCTTGGTAGACCAGTTCCCCGTGGGCGTTGAACAGGAAAAACTCGGGGGTTCGCTTGGCGCCGTAGGCGTGGGCCACCGCTTGGGTGTCGTCGTGAAGGTAGGGGTAAGGCATGCCTTTGTCGGCCCGCTTCACCATGTGTTCAAACGAGTCGTTGGCATAGACAACGGGGTCGTTTGAGTTGATCCCAACAAAACCAACGCCGGCTGCCGTACAACGGTCTGCCATCGCGTTCATCCGGCCGATGCTGGCGACCACATA
>Ga0255743_10002587_pt1 | contig 14839 bp, 10 predicted proteins | sample 101ome_19_FD_179950 | JGI IMG/M metagenome (GOLD analysis project Ga0255743, IMG submission 179950) | Coastal salt marsh microbial communities from the Groves Creek Marsh, Skidaway Island, Georgia - 101405AT metaG (version 2) | ecosystem: Environmental > Aquatic > Marine > Intertidal zone >... | reverse complement strand
CACTCAGACGCGTTTATTCTTGAGCCTTTGGATATCGTGCCATCTTCACAAAAATTTCGAGAAGGCTTTACCGATATGGTCGAAGAAGACGGTCTTCGTCGAAACGTAGCCAAGTACGGCAAAGCGCAGTACGCAGGAGAGAACGATACGAGCAAAGTGAGTACTTTAGAAAGAGTGGCAAAGTTTTTTGGTGACCCCGTACACGTGGCAATCTTGAAATTTGCCGTGATATTCTTTGTCGTGACTATCATTTGGTCGGCATATTACCCAATCCGTCGGTCGCACTCGCTAAAATGTTCAAAAAGGACATTCTCGGACGATATTCTCGATACGAACGAATCGCAAGATTTCCAATCCACTTCGACATTCCTCGCGAGGAATGCTTATAATACTGTTCGAGACTACATTCACACGACGCCAAATGCAACAGGTGAGTTCCAAAAGAAACAGTTGCTTTCGATGAAGGCAAGCGCGATACGAACGCACGCGGCTTCCGCGAGGAGCGAGTTTGAGGCACTTCTAGCGGAAGCAGATGTCATCGATTCCTCGTACAGAGCAGTAACCATGGAAGACAAAAAAGCGTTGGACGCGTGCCTACCTACACGTGCGCTATTGCATGAATTGAATAAAAGTACGACTCGTTCGTCGTCGACCTCTTCTGATTTTGCGTATTACGAAAATCAGGAGCTTTCGGCGCGAAGCGCTGTCAACGAAACGCTCGAGTCGATCGAGACTTTCTATAATAACGCAAGCGGTTCTTACTTCATGACTGATGAAGACATATACATGGATTCAATGCGCATGCAAGTTCCGTGTCTGTCAACCATCAATGCCGCTTCATGTTCAGGCGCGAGAGAAACACCTCTTCGATTCCGTTCGAAACTCGCTGCGTGCGAAACCGAAACTTTCCTTCACCAAACTTTTTCAAACGTCTTCTTATCTCTGTTCATATTCTTTAGCGTAAACGCGACGAGGAAACCGTTCATCAGTGCGCTTGGAAAAATATACTGGCGAGCAAACTACGTTTCAAAGCGAGACTCCTTGAGAGGCGCGTTTCGCTTGAACGCCAAGACGGCGACGTATTCAAAGGAGTACAATATGTTCGAACGCGAAGACGCGCAAATCCTACGAGAACATATACGCGCGCACACGACTAAACAGGAACGAAAAGGGTACGCGTTCGCCATACTGTGCGTCCTCGCGCAACTACCGTGGCTTTTTGTCTTCGCGCTCTCTCGCGAGATGACATTTTGAATGTAAAAAAGATAACTTCTGCTTGTAGCATTACACACATGTATTAACATGAAAAAAAATAAATATTCTATACGTCTAACCTTTACTTATGTCGTCGTCGCGGAGGGACTACATGTTTGTCATGGTCGCGGAAGGACTATTCACAGTCAGTAGCTCGATATCCCCAATCAAACAACAAAGCTCGTCCACCGAACCTCCTTCTCTCTCTTCTACGTTCGCCGACGAATCACCCCCTAAATTTTTGATACTTTTCAACCTCTGTTGCACGTCTTCGTCGTACAGCAACTCCAACCACCACACCTCGTCGTCGTCGTCGCCGAGTTCGCCCCACTGATACCCCAAGTTTTTACACTTCTGTCCCGCAGCTACGAGCAATCGAGCGACTTGCGTCAAACAAGGTCGATCGATTCTCGTATCCAGCGAGAACAAGTGTTCGATGGTGATTTTAGCGAGCTTTTTATTCTTGTGCAGTTGCGTTCGAAGCAACACGTCTTCGTCGACAAACATGTTCGCCAATATCGCAAACGCGTGAGATTTCCTCGAACTCGACGCGTTCGAATCTTCCAAAACGTTCGAACAAACGAAAATCCCATCGCACATCAGCGGGTTCGCGACCGACTGCGGACTTATTTCCGAAAGTTCTCTCAAGAATTGACCGGAATCCGTCGCGGTTTGTTCGTCGACGGCGTTGAACTGCTCCTTCGCTTTCATCGCGAATTTGAGCGCGTTTGCCGCGATGGATTCTGAATCCACAACTCCCGTCGTCATCTCTTTCATTTATGTGTGCGTTTATGTTTACGTTTGTTTATATGCGTTTATGTGAAAATTCGCGAGACTCTCCGTCCCCTTCTCTCTGTGTCCGCGCCGAGATAAACCTTCGACTCTTTACGCGTATCGTTTTTCGTCTCCGTTAAAAGTTCGCGAGCTCGTGCTTTCTCTCTCACTCTCTCTCTTTTTCTCGCAAACCTTTTCCGACGATTATGTTTTGCGATGGTGTGATTTTATTTATCCGTCGCTCTCTGTGTTGTTTCTGTCGTCGAATTGAGATTTCTGTCGAAGGTCGAAAGTGTCGAAAAAAGTGTCGAAACGGTCGAAAAATTTTTTCTTGTGTTGTTGTCGACTGCAAATTTGTCTGCGTTTACGACTTTACTTTTATTTAGCGCTCTTCTCTCGATGTTACTATGCTTTACGAGTGTATTTCGTGTATTCTCGTGTATCTCTCTATATCTATATCTATATTATCTATATATCTATCTCTCTTCGGGGGTGTTCGCGTGCGCGCGGAGAAGAACGCGACGACGACGACGACGACGACGACGACGGGAAAAGCAAAAATCACTCGTCGCGGTCTTCCTCTTCTTCTTCTTCTTCTTCTTCTTCTTCTCCTCCTCTCCGAACGTAATCGTCGTCGTCGTCCGATCCCATGCCGTCGTCGCGATCGTCTCCGACGATTGGGGCCATGATGAAGGTGACTGGAACGTTACACGTGGACGCGCCGCCTCGATGGTGGTTAGCGTCTCGTTCTCCTCCGTCGTTTTGTGGGTTGGCGTTGCCGAAGGCGTTGTTTTGGTGTTGGCCGAGTAACGCGCGGAGACGGAGCATGTGAGCGACTTTGAGAACGCCGGATTCGCCGACGGAAATTTTTGTCGTCGCTTGGTACGCTTCATCGGTTTCTACGTGGTGGTGGCGATGGTGAGAAAAATGTCCTCCTCCTCCGCCGCCGCCGCCTCCTTGCGTTTGGGTCTGGGTTTGCGTTTGTCGGTATTGGCCAAACGCGTTGTTCGTTCCACCCGCGGTCGAGGTAACGGCGCCGCTATGGGTTGGTACCATCGCCGACCGTTTCAAAAAATCTTGCTTGTACGTCCACTTTTGTTTCCTCTTGCCCGGCGACGCCTGTCCTTCTCCTCTTCCACCGCGAGAGAACGCTTCGCGAAAGGAATACTCCACCAGAGACGATAAATCCACGTCGACTTTGACGCTCCCGATATCGCTCGATTCAGAAACGAACGCTAACGAATCTCTCGTCGCTATCAAAGTCACGTTCGCATTCGCCCACTCTAAATCTTCGATGATTTCTTTCCACCTCGTCGTCGGCAACACGAACGTAACGAGCGCTCTGCCAACCCTCAAAAACTCGTCGCGGTCTTCGTCGTCCTCGTTATTCATCTCATCTTCGTCTTCCCCGAACACGTTCGCCTCCGTCGCCACGTCCGCGTACGTCGTCTGTCGCAACGGCCTCAAACCTCTCTGATTCTCGTTACCTCCTCCTCCAGAACCAACCACCGTCAACTCTCGCACCGAGTTCGATTCCAACGCCACTCGTCCGTGCCTATCCGGGTACGAAAGCGACACCGTCTGCCCGGCGCCGAACTCTTCCGCGGCGGAAGACGACGAAGAAGAAAATCTGTTCGCAAACATCTCCAAAACGTCCACGAAAGCGTCCAGAGACATCCCCACGTACTTTTTAACTTCCACCTCGTCATTCGCGTTGTTTCTCCTCGCGTTGTTGTTCTCGTCGTTCGCGTTTTCGCCGTCGTCTTCGTCCTCCTCCTCCTCCGCTTCTTCTCTCTCTTCCTCTTCTTCTTCTTCATCATCATCATCTCTTCCAAACCCGACTCGAAACCGTTCGAACGTTTCCTTCCGAAACGTCGCTTGCGCTTTCAAGCTCTTCGACGCGTCCAGTGCTATAAAACCAATCCCTTTATTCGATATCCGAACTTTTACTTTTTGCAAACCCCCGCCCCCGCCGCGTTGATGTTGCTTCGAGTTGAGTTGAATGGATGCGAGCACCTGGGAAAAGGTTTTGGCGTGCGCGATGGTGCACTCTAAATCGCGTCGGCGTCTTTTCTTCTTTCTTCTCAAGGCGTTGTTCCCGTCGTAATACTCATTATCGTCGCGCATCTCTCTCTCTCTCTCTCTCTTTTCGGTTCCTTACTTTAATGTGGTGTATTGCGCGCGCTTTAAAAGTGAAGATTAGTTTTTGAAATTTCCCCACAGTTAACTGTCTTCTCTCTCTCTGCGCTTAGAGGAAAGACGAGAGATATGACGCGATATTTCCTAAACTCTCCCTGGCTCGCGTCCTCCTTCATCGTTCTGCAGTACCTGTTCTTCCTCTTTTACTTCGGCGCGCTAAAAAAAAAAACGACGACGACGGAAAACGAAACGAGGAACGACGCGCGAGTGATTAAGATTCGATTCGCGATGCAAACGCTGGCGTGCGCGATTGGATTCGCGTCGGTTGCGCTGTGGTTTCACGATGATGATGGAACAACGGGAGGGTGGAAAAATGCAATCGAAACTGCGTTCGCATTGATCGCGACCGCGGAGAGGAAGAAGTTTACCGACGAAGAGGAGGAAAACGGTGTGTTTCTGATGGGTTTGCTTCGGAACGTTTCGTTTGGGTGTTTGGTGACCGTTTTGGTGTATTTAGGACCGATAGCGGACGCGACGAGAAGAAGCGAAAGAGGTATCGTTGGCGCGTTTCAATCCTTATTCGGACATCACTCGGTGAACGCGGAACGATACGGTTGGCTCGTTCCCGCGAGAGATGTAGTTCTCGCGCCGTTTTTCGAGGAGTTTATATTCCGCGGCGCGGTGCTCGCCGTCCTTCTCGGCGGCGGCGGCGACGGCGGCGGCGTCGGCGTCCAACGCGCCGTGCTTCTCAGTCCGCTCTTCTTCGGTCTCGCGCACGTGAACCACTATTTCGCGCTGAAGAAAATCTACGGTCGCAGGAGAGCTTTGTCCGCGGTTCTTTTTCAGCTCTCGTACACGACCGCGTTCGGCGTGCTCGCCGGCGTCGTGTTCTGGCGGTGTAAAGCCGGTCTCGCCGGCGCGTGGAGTTTGCACGCGTCCGCCAACGCGTTCGGCGCGCCCGACTTTCGACCGTTTCGAACGTCCGGTAGTTTGTTCACGAGCAACGTTTTAGAGAAAATGTGTTATGTTTTGGGTCTCGTTAGCGCGTTCGCGTTCGTTAGGAGTAGCATTGTAGCGTAGTAAAAAGCATTTGGATTAAATTAGCGCGTAGCATAGAGTTGTGTATGTCTCGTCTTCGCGTCCTCCATTTCTTCACTTTTTTCTCTTCTTTCCGCAACACGCGCGCCGCAAACGACTATGGTTTCCGCGAAACCGCTTCCTCCGTCCAAACACCATCATTCAAGCGAAACGAAAGGAGAAGAAGGTGAAAACAAAGACGACGCGCAGCGCGAGCGAGAGCCGCCGCAGCAGCAGCAGCCGTCGAAGCGCGCTTCTTCCGCTTCTCCAATTGGCGACGACGACGACGGTTCGCCGCTTCTGAAGCGCCGCTCGGATTCTTCCCGAAGCGCATCTTCTTCTTCTTCTTCCTCTGCGCGTTCTTCCGATGTGTTCACCTCCGCTTCTTCTTCGACATCCTCGGACGACGACCAAGACGACCGAGAAGGCGACGACGAGTACGGCAAAGGCGGGTACCATCGCGTGGCCATCGGCGATAGATTTCATAACAATCGGTACCGAGTGGAACGGAAATTGGGTTGGGGGCATTTCAGCACGGTGTGGATTGTGAGCGATTTGAAGAAGAACGAGGAAGGCTGTTCAGATGTCGGTAAAAGCGACGAGAGAAACGAGGAAGAGTACGACTCGTACGCGTTGAAGATACAAAAGTCAGCGTCGCATTACGTTGAAGCCGCGAGGGATGAGATTGAGATATTGAAGCAGATTGCGAGCGGGCAAACGAAAGCGGAGGAGGACGAAGAAGGAGTAGGAAACGGAGGAGAGAACGCGAAGTATAGCGAGAATGCGAAACACGTGGTAAGGTTAGTGGACTCGTTCGAGCATAGAGGTGCAAATGGAACGCACGTATGCATGGTGTTTGAACGCTTGGGGGATAACTTGTTGACGCTGATTAAACGGTACGACTATTTAGGTATTCCCATTCGAGGCGTGAGAAAGATAGCGATTGGCATTTTGAAAGGTTTGGATTATTTGCACCGAGAGAGAGAAATCATACACACGGATTTGAAACCAGAGAATGTGCTTTTGACGAGGTTTTTACCGCCGAAAATGTCGAAGAGAAGTCGGTCGTCGTCGAGCGTGGCGATGATGAGCCAGGCGACGCCGACGAAAATGGAGCAGATGACGAAGGATTTAGGTAACATGAACATGCCAAATAATAACGCGAACAACACAGGCACCGAAGATATTGCGGAAGAGGAAGAAGAAAAGAAAAAGTTCAATGGAGGTATGAGACGACCGCGTTTCAGTCTATCTCCGGAAGAACTGGATAACTTAGATGTGAAAATCGTGGATTTAGGTAACGCGTGTTGGACGTACAAGCAATTCACGTCGGACATTCAGACGCGACAATACCGATCGCCAGAGGTTATTCTGGGCGCTAAATACGGCGCCGCGTGTGATATATGGTCTTTAGCGTGCGTCATTTTTGAACTCGTGACCGGTGATGTCTTGTTTGACCCTCGGAGTGGAGAAACGCACGAACGGGACGACGATCATTTAGCGCTTATGATGGAACTCGCGGGCAAGAAGATGCCCAAGAAAATCGCTCTCGGAGGTAAACGATCGAAAGATTTCTTCAACCGCTCGTGCGACTTGAGGAACATTAAAACCTTAAAGTTTTGGACGCTGGACCGCGTGCTCGTGGAAAAGTACCGATTAGACGAGGATGAGGCCGTAGAGCTGACGGCGTTTTTGAAGCCGATGTTGGATTTTGATCCGAAAAATCGAGCCACCGCTGAAGAGTTGTTAAAACATCCGTGGTTGAGCACGTACTAGAATAAAAATAAAACGTACTCGCATAACATAGAAAGTACGTGAAAACGAGTGCGTCGCCAGTCGTTGCCAATTATTGCGCGTGCGACGCGTGTACATACTAGTCTTGCGTTTGTAAAGCGAGAAATGTAAAAACAAAAATTGATATTAAAACAAGCAGGTCATCTTCTCGTACTTATTGAGTCAGATACCTTTCGACGCATATATATACTCATTACTTCTCGCCTTTTGGCGCGGGCGGACTCGGCAAATTCACCGTTCTCAACAGCCACAGCGATATGCTCATCCCCAACCAGTGCGCCAACATGGCGTTGCTCGCCGCTTGAACCAAGAAAATATCCAGCGCCAACACCGGGTTGGCGTTTTGCGCGAACGGCCCCGTCGCCGCAATCGTCAGCGTCTTCGCGAACAATAACCCCGTCGTCGCTTGCAAACCAACAATCGTAGCGCCTAACCCAACCAAATTCACCGTCAACCCAGTCGTCAACGCTTTCACCACCTCCGCTCTCGGCGGAACCAATTCGAGATCCGCGATGCTCGCCTTCAACCGGTCGCCCAATCGAACTAACCCGAGCGACCAAAACGTGGTAAAAAACCCAGCCATGATCCCAAACAAGATAAAATACAACCCCGCGTCCGTGGCTTTCGTGAAGCCTTTGAACAAAAACGAAAACACCACCACCACCGCGGCCACGGTGAAGAGAATTAACTGCCCCCAAAATCCCCACCGGCCTAAAGTTTTGCACGCCGCTGCCGTTCGAGAAACCTTGCGCGCGATCGATTCCGCGTTATCCACCGACGCGCGCGCTTTCAACGAAGCACCTCTTTTCCCCGCGTTTCTGTTAATGTTGTTGTTGTTGCTGCTGCTGCTCGCCGTCGTCGTCTGCATCAACGAAGACGAAGAATCAGAGTCAGAAAAACGAGTTGAAAATTGCAACGAATTTTCCCGAAGAAGAGGAGAAGAAGAAGAAACGACAACTTTCTTTGCCGCCTTTGCGACGACGAAGACGCGTCTGTGCCGTTGTTGTTCTTTAGCCGCCAAAGACGACGAAGACGACGAAGACGACAGGTGCATCATCAATGGTGGTCTCGCCAGCATCATGTTTTGTTTCGAGTGGTTATATATGAATGAGTTTGTTATTCGCGCGTGTGTGTGAGTGTCGATTTTTGTGTGCTTGTCTTTTCAAAAAAAAAAAATCCAAAATTTTTTCATCAGAACGCCTTCTTTTTTCCTTTTTTTCTCGGAGAGACAAAAGTCAAACTCTGCCATGCGACACTTTTCGGTGCGCACGCGGCGAGCGCCACAAACATCAATAACGGCATTTTAAAGCGACGAGAGAACCCGTAAGAATCTGGAGAAGAAGATGATACCGGTGAAAAAGACGCGTCCGATGAAGGCTCCACCGAAGAAGAAGAAGAAGAAGAAGAGCAACGGCTCGGTTCCTGCTTCTTCTTCTTCTTCTTTTTCGTTCGAGGAGAATGAGATTCGTGCGCCAGATTCGAATCTCGCCGCGCGCGTGAACTTGGACGCCTTCCAGCGAGCGCTGAAGAATCTCTCGATTGCGCCACAATCGTCGTCGACATCTTCTTTGTCGTCGTCGTCGTCCAGGATTCAGAATTACCCGCGTTTAAGATTCGACGTGGGCACGCGCGTGGAGTTCAAATACACAGATCGCTCGAAGAACGAATCGCACGAGATAACCGGGACGATTTCGGCGCACTGGGTGAAATGTCCGTGTCGAGCGTGTCGCGAGGAAGGCAGTGAGGATAGATTTCCTTACGAAGTGGCAGTGGACGAGGCGTGGAAAGACTTAATTGACAATGAGACTTGGCTCCTCCAGCGAGATAATAATGAATACGTAAGATTGGAAACGACGGGGTGTTTCACGAGCAAAAGACGTCCAAAGTTGAGGTTTGAGGTTGGAGATCGAGTGCAAGCGACTGTGAGCGCGTATAGCGATAACAAAACGACGATGTGGGAGACCGGGACAATTGTGAATGTTTGGTCTCGACCGAGTGGTTGGAATCTCTCCGACGGGTGCGCCTTGCCCTACGAGATTCGCATTCACGACGTGACGAAGGAACATTTACACGCCGAGCGCGATATTGTGTACGCGCCGTACGACGCGGATGAATGCGTGAGAAAAGAAAGAAGAGAAACCGTTGGACCGCCGACGGCGTTGTCGAAGGTGTTCTTGGAGTTGCCCGATCTTTTCTAGAAAGAAATACTTTGGCGCTTATCCACGGGAGATTTGAAACGATTTGCATTGAGCTCGAAGAAGTGTTACGAGAGAGTGAAAAGATCGTTCAACGTGCACGATTTTGAAGATTTAACGCTGGAGCAACTCGAAAAAGGTCCGAGTCCATTGATGGCGTTGTTCGAGAAAGAGGAGTACAAAAGTGTGCTCGCGCGCGTCTCGTCATTCATGAATCCAACAGATGTGAAGTTCGCGTGTTTGGCGACGAAAACAATCTTATCGGGATTAAAGCGAACCGGATGGAATGTTTCTCAACACCGAAAGGGAATGGTGCCAGACTCGCGGGTTTCAACGCCGTACCACGGCGCGTGGTTCATTCACGAGTTCTCATCCTTAAATACTTTGAAGAAATTTTTCCACAGCTTTTACTATCACGAATTGTATGAAGATCAGGTTCAAAAGTTTCTGGACGCAGTTTGGGTAGGATTAACCGTCATCGGGAATATGGAGTTCGTCGATTGGTGGAGAAACGAGAAGTTGTGTGGCGAGGATAAATGGCATCCGGTAGTACCAAAAATTGCCAGACAGGAAGGAAACGAAGAGTTTGCGAAAGCTTTGATCGATCGCGGATGTAGCGACGGTCCAATGCCGCAACGTTTTCGATGCTGCTTTGACTGTCCTAACGCAGTGTATCAAATATCGTACGGTAGTAGTGACGAGAATGAGTAAAGAACGAATCAATATCTTGACGATACAACCGGAAAGAGAGAAAATGAGAGAAAGAGTGAAGAAAACTAACTACTTGTAAAATACAAAAATACAGCATATACACCCATCACAAGTACTAATATTACGCCGTCCCAACTCTAGAAAACGCGGAATATTCGTGCAACCAACTGGGCGATTCGTAGTTCAGTTGCGCAGAGCCCCCTGGCTGCTGCACTTTTTCCTCGGTAGTACCAAAACTCATACTCGCGCCATTCGTGAAATCAATCTTGGAAAGCGCCGATTTCGCCGCCGCTTCAGTCACGGCTAACTTTTCTCTCAACAGCGCGTTTTCGGCTAAAAGTTTATCGCGTTGCGCGGATACACTTGCATTCGTGCGTCTCGCAAAATCGGCGGCGGCGTACGCGATATCTCGGTCAGCTTCGCGTGATTTAATCTCGTCGAGTTGCTTCTTCGCGAGGAGTTTCGTCGGTTGTAAAGCCGTTTCCGCGTCTTCAGCTCTCGTTCTGTACGAGTCGCGCTCGTCTTCCATGGTTTTCAACTTCTGCTTTAAAACATCTTCCCTCTTTCCCGAATCTTCTAACTTTGCAGAAACGTCATCCAGCTTTCGATTCGTTTGGTCCAACTGCGTTTGTAACAGGCGCGAAAGCGCTCTCGCCTTCGTGCACTCCTCTTCGGTGGATGTAAACTTCTCGAGCACGCGATTGAGCTCAGCAGCCTCAGCTTCTAACGCTTTCGTTTTACTTTGCAACTCTTGCTCGAATCCATTCGCTAAAGATTCCGCGTTCTGCGTTGACGTGCGCAAACGCGAACACTCTGCTTCCAACTCGGACGATAACTTTCGGTAGTCTTTACACCGCTCTTCGATGACATTCGCCTTCTCTTCAGCGTCTTTCGCTCTCGCTTGCATTTCGGCGTGCAACTGACGCAACATTTCCAGCTCGTCTCGTCGTTTCTCGTCTTCGTTTCGTGCCGCGGACATGCGAGAAAGCCAGATTGATTCAGCCTCGGACGATTTCATCGCTCGTTCCTCCGCCTCAGCCGTGCGTTTGCGTTCTTGTTCCAGATTTAATTTCAACTCACCAATGATAGCGGCGTAATAATCGTTGTCGTTCGATGCGTTTACTGCGGGTGGAGAAGGTATCGCAACCGAAATGTCCGCAAGAGGCGTTCTCTTTTGTCGTTGTTGTTGTTGTCTTTGTTGCTGCTGTTGTTGTTCGCGAAACGCCATCTGCGGCGTGTGAAAATTCAAATTTTGCGGCGTCGGCGGCATGTCATCCTCCTCATCTTCGTTAAATTGAAAGGGTAAAGGCGACGCGGTCTGCGTCGACATCGTCGCTACCCGGGCAGAATTATCGCGTCCACCCAGTTTCCTTTCTAACCGTTCTGTTTCAACTTTCTGTGCTGTCATCATCGGCGGCAGTGGCGACGGCGGCGCGATGGCTGCCACCTTTGCACGCGTCTCCAACTGTAATATCTTCTTCGAAGTTTGTTTTTCGTTATTTCTTTGTTGCATGTGAGTTATTTTTTTCACTGACGGTGGTGGTGGCGGTAAAATGGCCGTCGCCGCAGCCACGTTAGCGATTTGTGTCCCCCCGAACGGCACCGATCCGTTGATGATACACGCGCTTCGGAAATATTTCTGAAAGACGCGGTTCCCGCTCCTACTGCTATTACTATGACTGCTATTTTCGTCCGCAACATCTACGAGCATGGCGTGTAACAATCTCGTCGCTGGATTCTTGCGCCAACGCCTCGCCAAAACGTCGCTTTGCTGTTGTTGCTGCTGTTGCGACTTTACGTCCATCCCTCCGTACTCTCTCAACGCGCTCGCGATGGCTGAAATTCTCGACACCGACGCCTGTCTTTTCAACACCTCCTCGCTCGTCGACGTGGCAAACGCCGACGCTTTTGGCGCGACTGGAGGTAACGCAATCATCCGCAACTTCCCAACTGGCCTGTTCTCGCCAACTTTTAAATAGAAACAAAACGCCACCGCCCGGTCGTCGCCTCTCGGCAAATACTTCACCACATCCCCGGCGTCTTCTTTACTCACCAGTTCCGTCTGTTCTAACTTCGCGCTCTTCCTCTCGCCCTCCGTAGAACTCGCTCCTAACCCTTCCACGCCTCGCATCGCCACTACGTCCACCAACGTCGCCTTCTCTTTCATCCCGATGGCCGCGCACGTCGCCTTCAACGCGTACGCGCTCTTCGGCACCCGACGTAACTCTTTCTCAAACAGCGCCTCGCTCGCCTCCGATATCGCGCGCCGAAACCGCTCTAAAGTCATCTCCATATCGTCCCCGCTGAGCATAATCGTCGCGTCTTCGGACACCACCAACGCGTTCGTAATCATCGACCGCACGTGTTCGCCGACCAGCCGCTCCTCGTTGCCTTTTTCTTCGCCGCTGCAACAACAACACTCGATTTCAAAAAAACTCGAGCGTTTCACGCCTCGACTGTTCAAAACGCGCTCGATGTCTTCCAAATCTCGCTCGCTTTGACGAGAGGCGTTCGCGAACGACAACAGCGCGGCGACTTTTGGCACCGAAATTGCATTATCGTTGTTACCACCATCATCGTCGTCATCTTTGCCGCTCATCTTTCCTTTTTCCGTATCTTATAAAAAGAAAATGTGAACAACTTTAACAAAAGCGCGCGTTTTGTCTTTTATCTTCTTTATCTCCCTCGAGAAGAAAAGCGCGCGCGTCCAACACAAACAGACGACAGGAATATATATATATAGAAACACACAGAGAGAGAAAGTGTGCGTGTGTGCGTGTGTGAGTGTGTTTTAAAACGTACGCGCGCGTTAAATTTAAAAAATGAAGCTTTTGTTCTTCTAACGGCTCTTCTTTTTTCCCGAAAACAGCGCTTCGTTCCACGCGCTCGCGCTCACGCTCTGCCCGACGAACTGCCCCGACTTTGAAGTATAATCGCTCTTCTTCTTCTTTGTATGCGTGAGCAACCTCCCGTCTCCCAAGTCGTACACTTTCATTCGGCTCGAACACTCGACGAGAACGACGTATAACATCACGCACAACGTCATCCAGAGCGGCAGCGCTTTCGCGTGATGTTTGGAAAAGGAGACGAATCGAAACAGGGCGGATTCTTTTTTGTATTCTTCTTCTAAGTCCGTCAGAGGAGGAGAGAAGAGCAACAGCAGGTGGAAGAGGAAGAGGAGCGAAGAGGCGACGATGCCGACGAATCCGTACGCTTCCTGTGTTTTTGTATTTGAATAGATAAGATAGAAGCGCGCGGTGAGTAGTAGTTCGTTATAAAAAGAGTTAACAACTGTTGGGGAAAAACAAAAGTATCTCACCGCGGGCGTCACCGGATGCTCGGAAGCGACGAACGGACGCACGGTGCCGTTGAAGGATGATGCGGTTTTCTTTTCATCTCTCTCCTCTTCCTCCTCGGGGGTGGCCGTCGTTCTTCCCGCGTCGTCGTCTTCATCGAAGCCGTTTCTTCTTCGCGTTCTTCTTCGCGTCATGAATCCATTTTTTTATGAAGCATTTCTTCACTTTTCCCCACCACGCGCGGATAAAATACACATCTCACACGCGCACATATTAAACGCAGAGAAGGGAAAGAAAGGAGAAGAACGCGTAAAAAATGCTCGCGGCGCTTCTTTCCGCGGCCGCGGTCGTCTCTTCCGTTTTATTCCAAATGAAGAAGAAGAAGAACAAGAAAGAGAAAGATGTCATCCGCGTGTACATGGACGGCTGCTTCGATCTCATGCATTTTGGCCACGCGAACGCGCTGCGACAAGCGCGCGCGATCGCGTCACAAATCAACGATACAAAGAAGTGCGAGTTAATCGTCGGTCTCGTATCGGACGATGAGATATTACGGTGTAAAGGCCCACCGGTGTTGCCGGAGGCGGAACGGGTGAAGTGCGTGAAAGCGGTGAAATGGGTGGACGATGTGATTACGAACGTGCCGTACGAGTTGTTGCCGGAGTTCGTGGAGGAGTTGTTTTCGGGTGCGTCTTTATTGTTTATGATACTCTCTCTATTTTCTCTCCATCTGTGTGTCTGAATCTTTTGAAACTGACCCGTTCTCTCGCTTCTTCTTATTATTACGCGCGACAGAGAAATACGGCATCGATTGCATCGTGCACGGCGACGACCCGTGCTACTTACCGGACGGGACGGACGCGTACGCGATACCGAAGAAGTTAGGCAAGTATCGGGAGATTAAGAGGACGGAAGGCGTGTCGACGACAGATTTAGTGGCCAGGTTGTTAGAATTTGCCGATATGAACGATAGTAAGAAGAGCATTAACGATGACGATGATGATGATAGTAATAATACGAATAACGATAGCAACGGCAATAATAAGAGGCACGAGGCGAGATTCTGCACGACGGCGTCGAGGATCGCGCAGTTCGCCGCGAAAGTGTTGTACAGTAAAACATCCAAAATGAACACGGAAAATGAGAATAGGAAGAAAGATCGAAAGAAGCTAAAAGCGAGCAAGAATGGGGAAACGTGTTGCTACGTCGTCGGCGCGTTTGACGTGTTCAACGCCGGCCACGTGGAACTTCTGGAAGAGTGCTCGTTTGCCGCCGATAAAGTCGTATGCGCGGTCATCGCGGACGAGTACTTAACGAAAGATCAAACGAATCAACCGCCACCGATGCTCAACCAATCCGAACGCGCTATGTCTGCCATCGCGTGCAGACACTGCGACGACGTGGTCGTCGGCGCGCCGGCGCGAATCACCGACGACATTTGTAAAACGTTCAACGTGACCACCGTCGTCTTCGAAGACGACGACGCCGTCACCGCGCGCGATCGAGACGTCTGCGAAAAGAACGGCGTCAAAATCCTCTCGGTGAAAGAGAAAGTATTCTCGAGGAAGAAGCTCACCATCGCCAAACGAGTCCAAGAGA
>Ga0255743_10002586_pt1 | contig 14846 bp, 24 predicted proteins | sample 101ome_19_FD_179950 | JGI IMG/M metagenome (GOLD analysis project Ga0255743, IMG submission 179950) | Coastal salt marsh microbial communities from the Groves Creek Marsh, Skidaway Island, Georgia - 101405AT metaG (version 2) | ecosystem: Environmental > Aquatic > Marine > Intertidal zone >... | reverse complement strand
CCTTTATATACAATAAAAAATATAGAATAAAATGTTAGAAATAAAAAATTTACATTTGAGTATTGATAAAAAAGAAATATTGAAAGGAGTTTCATTTAGAATAGAAAAAAATGAAACTGTTGCAATTATGGGTCCAAATGGTTCAGGAAAAACCTCATTATCTTACGCAATCATGGGTCATCCAAATTATAAAATTACAAAAGGAGAAATATTATTTAACGGAAAAAACATAAATGATCTTGATCCATCGGAAAGAGCAAAGTTAGGTATTTTTCTTTCATTTCAATATCCTGTAGAAATATCTGGAGTTACAGTTAGTAATTTCTTAAGAACAGCATTAAAAAATGCAAAAAATAAAATATATAGTTTAGTCGAATATAAAAAATTATTATTGCAACACATGAAAAATCTTAACATAGATATTTCATTTAAAGATAGATATTTGAATGAGGGTTTTTCCGGCGGAGAGAAAAAAAGGTTTGAAACTTTACAGATGTCAATTCTTGAACCAAAACTTGCGGTTATTGATGAAGTTGATAGTGGATTAGATATTGATTCTTTAAATGTAGTTGCAGATAATATTAAAAAAATACAGAAAAAAAATAAAATGAGTATTTTAATAATCACTCATTATGACAGAATTCTAGAATATATTAAACCGGATAAAGTTTTAATTTTTGATAAAGGTAAAATAACTAAAATTGGGGATAAAACTTTGGTAAAAGAAATTGAATCAAAAGGCTATAAAAATCTATAAAAAACAAAAATCATAGAAATCAAAGATTCCTCCTAAAGTATTTTTATACACTTTAACTAATAGTCATCCCAATCACCATCATCGTCATCTGAGTCATTGTCATCATCGTCCCAGTCTTCGAATTGGTAATTCAAGTAATTTCTTACCATTACTTGCTAATTTTATTCTGGTATTTAAACTTATTTATATTTTATAACACCGTTTTTTGGGCATGAATTTTTTAAAAAACAAGAAGAACATTTTGGTACAGGAGCATTACAATATGCTCTGCCATGCTCAATAATTAACCAAGAGGCCTCTTTCCATTTTTTTTGAGGAAAAAATTTCATTAAATCAATTTCTACTTTATCGGGATTTTTATTTTTTGTAAGACCCAATCTATAAGATACTCTTTTTACATGAGTGTCAACTGCAATTCCTTCATTTTTATTGAAACCTTGACTTAAAACAATATTTGCAGTTTTACGTGCAACTCCTCTTAAGGAAGTTAAATCATCCATATTTGTCGGAACTTTTCCTCCATAATCTTTTATTATTTTTTTACTTGTCTCAATTATTGATCGAGATTTTGCTCTATAAAAACCCGTTGAGTAAATTAGTTTTTCTAATTCTTCCTGTTTTATATTTGAGAATTCCTCGGGAGTATTGTATTTTTTAAATAAAATTTTAGTTACTTTATTTACTCTTTCATCAGTACATTGAGCACTTAATATTGTAGCAACTAATATTTCAAAAGGTGAATCTGCATTAAGAAATGGACCTCCGTTATATTTTTTTTCTAAAATATCTAAAATATTATCCATATCGTTCAGTTCTTATTTTTTCTTCTTTAACTCCCAATTCAATAAGATTATCATAAATACTATTTACAAATTCGGGTGGACCGCAAATGAAATATAATTTAGAATCAATTAAATTTTTAGACAAAAAATCTTTATCAATTCTTGATTCATTGGATGTTATAACATATTTACCTGAAATATTATTTTTAAAACCTTCATCTAATATTTTTTTACCAATTATATCTTCTTCTTTTCTTTCACTATAAATTAAATTACATTTTATATTATTCTTATTAGCAAGTTCATACATAGAAAAAAAGGGTGCTATTCCTGTTCCTGCAGCAATAAAATTTATTGAATCAGAATCATTTTCATCCAATACAAATCTTCCGAATGGTCCTGAAATATCTAATTCATCTCCTTCTTTTAACTTATTAAAATAACTAGAAAATCTCCCATCTTCATAAATTTTTATAAATAATTTAATTTCATAAATATCGTTAGGTGCATTTGCAATTGAATAAGCTCTTGCAGGAATTAATTTATCAAATTTTTCTTTTGGTATTTTAACCATAACAAATTGACCTGATTTGAATGGCATATTTTTATCTAATTCCAATACAACTGCTTTAACATTTCGAGTTTCATTCCAAATTTTTCTTATAATTGATTTCATATAAATCTATAATGCATTTATTAATAAATTATATCATATTAATAATTTCATTATGAATTTCATCAATAGATCTAAATTTATTATCTTTCATACAATCTATAACTGCCCAATTTTTATCTCTTTTTGATAGTCTTATGTAAGATTCTAGAACACTATTTTGATAATCTTTATCATTCTCATGACCGTCTGTAGAAGATCTACTTAACATATTATTTTCAGAAACTGAAACTGGAACTTTTAAGAAAATAATTTTATCAGGGTATGGCAATTTAAAATAATTAAACTCCATATCTTCGATGAATTTTAAAAATTCTTCATGTAATTCTTTGGGCAATTTAGAAGTTTGATAGGCCATATTAGACTGAGTGTATCTATCACACAAAACATAATATCCTTTTTCAAGGTAGTTTTTTATTTCAGATCCAACTTCAAAACGATCTAATGCATATAATATTGAAATAAGTTTAGCATCAACTTTTGTTGAATCTCCAAAATCGCCATCTAAATATGATCTTATAATCTTTCCAAAAAAAGTAGAATAATTAGGAAATTCATAAGTAATAACTTTTTTACCATCTGAGATCAATTTATCTTTAAGTAATTTGGTTTGAGTTTGTTTACCTGAACCGTCTATTCCATCAATTACAATAAGCATAGAAAATATATTATTAATTTTATTAAAAACAATTGTTTAATTTAGATTATATCAATTAAAAACATCAGATAGCTTAGTATACTTAAATTTAAATCCTGAATCTAATAACTTCTTTGATTTTACTTTACATCCTATCAAAAATATATCTTGTAATCTTCCAAAAACTAATTTTGAAATAAAGTTAGGTATATTTATTTTTATTGTATTCTTATTTTTTATAGCATTAATAAAATCATCAAATTTTGTTTCCGAATTTGCTGAACAATTAATTGGTCCTTTAATTTTATTGTTAATAATTGTATACTTTATAATTTCAATCAAATCATCTAAATGTATCCAAGAAAAATTTGGTTTACCGTAATTTAGATTTAAAACAAAACCTAAAAATTTGGTTTTTGAGAATGTTTTAACTATTTTTGATTCTTTAGTAATAACGGGACTTATTCTTAATGAAACTGAACGTTTTGACACTTTTTTTATTTTATCTTCCCACTCTATACAAAGCTTTTGTAAATCTGATAAATCTTTATTTAATTTAGAATTCTCTGTATATATTTTTTTAAAATCTGATTTATAAATTTGTATTGCGGATGCTGAAATAAATAAATCCATATTGGGTTTTATTTTTTTAATAATTTTTTCTAATGATTTAATTCTTGAATCATAAACTTCTTTTCTTCCTTTTTGAGAAGAGTAAGACGTTATACTCTCTCCCATAAGATTTATGAAAATATTTGAATTTTGAACTGAATCTTCGGGAAAATCTTGAATCTTATAATTCCATTCAAAATAATTTACTTTATTACCGAATATTTTTTTTGCTTTTAATTTGTTTCTTGTAATGATATTTATATAGTATTTTTTTGATTTAATTAAGTCAAAAATTAAATTTTTTCCTACAAATCCCGTTGCACCAGTAATAGTAATAGTTTTCATAAAAATTATATATAATATATTTAATAATATTTATTAATTATTTATTTTCAATTCTTGGAGCTAATATAAAAGACAATTGACATTGATTTATTGCTCTAAAATCTAACTTAAGTGGATAATCAGAAGAAAAATTTAACTTAACATCATCAGAGAAAGTTGAAGATTTTGTCATTTTCTTTAAATAATCAATTGAATAAATTGAACTTGAATTTTCCCTTACTTGAAAATTATTTAATATTTCTGAAGTTTTATTCATATCAATATCCACTTTTCTTCCGGTATCTCCTGAAAGTAAATTAAAGGTATCTTCATTTGCTCTGAAAGTTACAGCATCCCCTACTATAGATGAATCTTCAATAAAATTTCTAAATTCTATTGCGTTCATTTCAATAGATACATTAAAATCAAGAGATGGAATTTTTCTTTCCATTTCCTCATCATCTAATAAAGGTATTGAGAACTTTCTTTTTGAATTTCCAAGAATAGTAACATTTAATCGATTATTTGAATGTGATAAAACTAAGGTCTCTCCGCTTCTAACTCTTTTTAGAGCTTGCTTCAAAGAATCTAAATTAATTGTAATTTTTGAAGGTTCTGTTACATTATATTCTATGAATGAAGATGGTAATATGTTTAATATAACCATAGAAATATTTGCAGGATCCATGGAAACTAATTTTAATCCTTCATTTGTTACATGAAATGTTGCATCGGAGATAAATTCTGAAACTATTCCGATAGTATTGTTTAAAATTTTTGTATCATTAACTCTAAGTGTAAACATACACAATCAAACTATTTTGTATTTATAAACATTAATATACTAAAAACCTTAGAAATTTCTAAATAAATTAATTCTTACAATAAATAAGGTTACCAAAATTAATGAAATTCCCATCAAAAATCCTGAAATTGCAAAATTATTCATACCCGGTATAACTAGCGGGTAAGTTTGTGCAAATAAATTGCCTGCTATAAATGTAAGTAATATTGATAAATATAATAATACTTTAGCTAAACCAAATTTCATATATACTTTAATTAAGATATTATAAAATAGTTTCTTTATATAAATCTGAATTTATATTATTAAAATCTTGAATTATATCTGATTGTAATTCTATTTCTGAACCTTCGCCCCAAACTTTAGCAAGAACTCTTACTTTATCTCCGGAATTTAGCTCATTAAACCTTTCAGAATTATTAGTAATAACGGTAATCTTTGAATCGCCATCATCTAGAATAAAACTCATAATCTCAGAATCTTTTGATATAACTGTACCAAAAACGCTAACTGATCTTGTTTCAGAATTTAAATTAGATATTCGAGTCGGAATAAATGGATATCTTTTATATTCTGTTTCAACCATTACGTATATTCTCTCCAAGTATGTTTACATTTAACACATCTAAAAAAAGATGTTTCGGGTTCATCTGATGCTCTTGTTTGCTCTTCCCAGAAAAAAGCTTTATTATGACCACATTTTGGACAATCTTCGTCAACAGTTGTCATAGTAACTTCATCATTTGTGCTTGCACCTTCACCTTTTACTTCGTGAACAGTTTTTTCTTTTATTTTCACATCTTGTCCAGGTAATTTTATAGAACCGTCTTTATTGAACATATTTGCCATAAAAATAATAAAAGAATACATAAATAAAGGTTTCTAAAAAATTAAAATAAATCAACTAAAAGTTTTTTTGGCCATCCTAGTAAAGGTATTTTTGCAATTGCTCTTCCAATATATTCATCTTGATAAATATATTTTTCATAAGTTAATTGTCTAGAATTATTATCTCCGAGAGTTGAAACATAATCTGAATTTATTTTTACTACTCTGTGTATTGTTGGTTGATGTCCTGATTTTTTGAAAACAATAACATCTCCTATTTCTATAGAATCAAAATTATTACCTTTAATTATTATGACATCTCCTGAATTAAATCCATTTTTAAAAATAAAATTTTCAAAGTCTTCAAATAAAATATTATACTCTTCATAAGTTTCTTTTTTAGAATCAAACCAAGTTTCAAATTCATTATCGTGCTCCATTGAAGAACTCATTACTGCAACAACAGGCATAGATGTAGATAGAATAGATCCAAATATTGGAAATAAAATAAATTTACCAAAAACTAAAATTAAAATTCCTGAAACAATATATGATTCAAGACTCTCTTCTTTCCATAAAAAATTCCAAATTTTTTTTAATTTCATGCTCTTCCCTTACTTGAACCAAAGAACATTCCAGATCCAATTATATGTGCAACTCTTAATGGTTCAGGTACTTTACCTATTTTGGTACTTATTTTTAAAACATCTGATGCTTCGTTTTCCGTTATTCCGGCAGTTTGAAAATATACTTTATTTTCATTTAAAGTTGTTTCATATATCGTTCCGGCCTTTCGTATAATCTCGATTCTATCATCAATATTTTTTGAATGTAATAAATTTTCAATTTTTTTAATATTGGGCATTCTGTCCATTACTGCAATTACTGGAATTCCCGTACTGTTGTTTAATTCATGAATATCCAAGGTATTTAATCCTCCGAAGGTGATTCCATCAGTTAAAATTACGGACAATTGATCAGAAATTTTTGATTTATTTATCATTTTTATAAAATTTTGAGTAGAATCATTTGAATGAGGACTTATAGTCGTAGACAATAAATTTTCCATATATTTATTTCCTCTAAAAACCACGCCTGCAACAGATATTGGATATCCTGAAGAATTTGAAGGAAAATCATCTATACCTAAAATTTTGATATCTTCTGAAATCATAAAAAATATATAATTAATACATTAAATTAATTACTAATTTCTTTAAATTGTTTTTTTAATTCAGAAACAGCATTATTCCAAACTGTTTTTGCATCAGTTTTTTCAGTTTCTAAAGTAAATATTGCTTCGCCAACTTCCGGATGAGTAACTTGGAAACCTGATTTTTTAACAGATTTATCTTCCCAAATTTTCTTATTTATAGCATTTAATAATCCTTGGTCAAAAGGTTTAAACATTAATTTTATTTTATTTTTTTCAGATAATAGTTTTTCCATTTATTCTAAAAATTTATTAGCTTTATAAATATTTCTAATTCTTTAATTCATCGAAGATTTCTCTTAATTCTGAACCATTTACAATTGTTTTTGGATATTCGTCTTCAACAATTCTTGGACATGCTGTATTGACATAACAATCCACTTCTGAGAAATTAAGTAAGTCGTTATTTACAATAGTATCATGTGTTAAAATAATTCCGTCTTTTCCTAATTCTCTTGCTTCTTTTAACATTCTTTTTGCCATGTTTAAATAATATTGTCCAGGTTTAGTTGAAACTAAAAAACCATAACATTTTGCGTGTTTTGCATTATTTTTTCTTATAGCTTGTTTAGAAAAATATCTTCTTTTTCTTTCTTCAGGTAATAAATCAACTTTTTTTGTTAAAGGATTTGCTAAGTAAATATCTTTATCTGTAAGATAAGCAAGATTTAGTGGGTGAAATTCACCAGTTCCAAAAAATAGAAATACTTCAACATCTTCTTCAACATCTAATGCCGCGGTAGAATCGCAACCTAAAACTTGTCCATCGTGAAAAGAGTATATTCCTTGTTTTGGTACTAAATTTCTTGAAGGTTTCCCAACAAAAACTTCCTTGCCTTTTTCGGTTAAATAATCTTTAATAAAATTAATATGTCGAATATGTTGCACAGTTGTTACAAGACCGATTTTAGTTTCTTTCACTTTTTCTATAATTTCGTTTAATAGTGGAGTAAAGTCTTCTTTAATATATGCTTCAACAAATAATGTTCTCATAATTCTTGGTCAATAATCTGACCTTTTAAATGTTTTCATTAAAAAAAATAAGATTCGAATTAACGAATCTTAGCAAATATTTGAACTGCCATTAAAACAGCTCCAATTAGAGTTAATAAGAATGCAATTACAACAAAGATTATGTTTATGTATTGAATAGCTTGTTCAAAACCTGCTACTCCTTCTAATCCTGTGCCTGTAACTGAACTAAGTAATAAAAATACTGCACCTGCAGCTATATAACTTAATTCTCTTTTAACTCCGTCAGCATAACCGCTGTATTTTAGTAAAGATAATCCTAAAAGTAATCCAATACCAATTTCAAGAGTACCTTCCATACCGAACAAAGCCATATAATATTATATCTTATTTTTTTATATAATTATCTACCATATGATCCGTCTGGCAGAATAGTTGGAAATCCGTACTCAAAATTTGTTAAAGAATAATTAATACTTATTATTAATCTTTTTTATTATATGCAAATGCATGGCCTACTGCAACCATTAAATCATATTCTTTTGGTAAATTTGTTGGAACGTCACAAGCACCAAAATTTGAACCTGCCCAAACAGTAACTGTACATCCTGTTTTTTCTTCAATAATTTTACTAAGTTCAACAGCATTCATTTTAATACCGTCGGGAAGCTGAAGAATAATATTTTTAGCATCGATTTTTTTAGCCTCATCGATAATTCTGTCAATTTCAATGTCATATTTATTTAACATAAAACTAACCATCTTAATGGCATTATAAATCTTACTAATCGAAAGAAAGTGGATCTTTTTGATCTGCTATTTCTTGCCCATCAATTCTACCATCTCCGTCAGTATCCTGTATTACTTTATTTGTTCCGTAAATATCTTCACAATAATCTGGTAAATTATCAGAATCGGCATCAGAATATCCTGAAAAAGTCGATATATCTCCGCAATCTATTAATTCACCTGTAAAAAGTCCGGTGTTTGAAAAAGAGAATAAAAATAATGCTAGTGTAATTAATCCGATAGAAATATAAACAAATTCTTTATTTTTATCTTTATTTTTTTTTGGCATATATAAATATTAATTATTAATATATAAAGTTTTTATAATAATAAATATTCAATTAATATGGTGCTTGAAAAAATTGTTAATATAACTGAAGTAGAGCATAAACCTAGTAAAACTCTTTTTTATTCAATAATAATTACTTTGGTATCAATATTGATTGGTTATAGAGTTTTTGAGAGTAGCCCGGGTTTTGCGGCATTATCTTTTATTGTAATAGGCTCTTTACCTTTCATAAGAAAATTAATTGAAATTGAAGAAATTGAAGAAGCAAATGCAAGTAATTGGAAAATTGCTTTGAAACGTAATAGACCTACAATCGAAATATTATTTTTCTTTTTTTTAGGTGTTTCACTAACATATTATTTAATATCTGTATTTTTACCGAATTTTGGTGAAATATTATTCTCAGAACAAAACAAAGTATTTTCGGGAGCCATTTCACACTCACTTGAATCAACATCCTTATTACCTATAATTAAAAATAATCTTTCTATCATAATATTAGCAATTCTATTATCTTTACTTTATGGTTCTGGATCAATTTTTGTAATTTCATGGAATGCTTCAGTATTGGGTACATTTTTAGCATCAAAAGGATTAACAAATGCATTATTATATATCCCTCACGCATCTCTGGAATTTTTTGGATTTTTTATGGCGGCATTAGCAGGTTCATTAATCTCTGAAGCAATAGAAAAACATGACTATTCAGGAAATCATTTCAAAAACATTCTTAAAGACTCAACAATGCTAACTCTATTATCTGTAACTCTTATAATAATTGCAGCATATGTTGAGGTAGCCGTATTATGAAATTAATAACTGAAAAAAAATTAAATGATTATCATAAAACTACAAAAAAAGCTCTATCCAAAGTAAAAATTGAAAAAAATTTAACAAAAAAAGATCAGAAAACAGCAAATATATACTTAGATATGGCAAAAAACTATTATTCTGATTCTTTATATTTTAAAAAACAAAAAGATTTTGTAAATTCTTTTGCAGCAGTTAATTATGCTCATGCATGGTTAGATGCTGGAGCAATAATAGGATTGTTTGATGTAGAAAAAGATAATATATTATTTACCGTTGATTCTTGATTTTATTTCTCTTATTTCCCACTCTAACTCTGAAATTAGTTTTGCCTTATGTAAATCAATTTCAATTCCATCTTTTCTTTTTTGAGAAAAACTAAGATTTAGATTTACTAATTCTAATTCCAATTCTTCTAATAAAGTCCTTAAATTAGAAAATTCATCGGTTTCAATAAACTCTTCTTCATCATATGATTCATTAAATTCATTATCATTTTGTGAATGAATAATTTTTCCATGAATTATACATGGTTTTTCAAAATCTTTACAAATACTTGAACCAAATGAAGTTATATCTTCTTTTGAAAAAATAGAACCTCCTGAATGTATAATTTCATTAATTTGGTTTGGTGAAAAATTTTCAAAAAACTTATAGTTTGATAAATATCCCGAATTAACTTTTATTCCCTCATATTTAACATCAGAATTAATTTCTAAATTTGAGTTTAAGTAATTATTAATTGGACTAACTTGAAGTAAATTAAATTTTCTTTTAGAAATTGAAAATTCTGCATAAATTGGAAATCCAAAACGACTTTCTAGATCTTTTGATATTTTATATATAAGTTCAGATTCTTTCTCACTTAAAATTGGGATGTTTTTATATTGGTCTTCTAAATTTCTTTGTGCAGTTATTCCTGATTGTGGGTCTTGCGTAAAGTAAGTATTGAATTCATTAGTATATGATTTAATTATTTCTGAAGATTTTACAAAATATATATTTTGAGGATCAGAATTTTTAATATTAAATCCCCACTTAATTTGAATTATATTTTGATCTTTATCTCGATTAATTGGATTAATTGAGAAAACCTCTCCGGATTTAGCTGAATTTACCATTTCTTGTATTATTATTGCAGGTTTTGGAAAAGGAATTCTTTTGCTAATATGATATAAAATTGAATATGGTGAATAAACTGAGGACCATACTTTTTTTATTGATGAATAAATATTTGAATTTCTCTTTATATTAATCAAACTAGTATATCTCTTATTTGAATTATTTTTTGTAGAAATTCTTACAGAAACTAATGGATCGTCTCTTCCTGCTTTAATAAAATTAAATGCATCAGAATTTACATCTCCGTAACTTTCTTTATCAATTTTTAGTTTTTCATAGTTTTCAGTAATTTCTTTTTGTAAATCTTCTGGCAATTCGTAACGATCAAATAAATATCTAATTTTTTTACTTACATCGATAATAGAATTCATATCGTCTGAATGTAAGTTTGAAATTAATTCATTAATTTCATTGCCATTATCTATCATAAATCTTGAAAAATAATCATTTGAAATTGCGAATCCTTTTGGAACTGGAAAGCCAAATTTAACTGCTTGGCTTAAAAAAACTGCTTTTTCTCCAAAAGAATTAGAATCTTCTCTGCTTAACTCAGATATAGATCTTATCATAAAATTAATTTAATAGATTAAATAAAAATATTATTATTCAGAAGAAGCAATAGCAACTTCTTCAGATGGTTCAGATTGTTCTGTTGTAACTGCATCTTGAACATTAGATTCAATATCTTCTTTTGTTAAATTAGGATCATAAATTTTATTATCTTCTGCAATTGATTTACATGCAATTGGGAATTTTGAAGCGCCTTTACTGAATGCAGTTTTTGCATCTTGTATATTTTCTGTTGGAATGAATAATTGCATAATTGCTTGACCTGCTTTAACTCTTGCAGATCTAGAAACAGATTTACCAAATGCTGCTCTCATACCTTGAGACATTCTATCTGCTCCTGCACCCATAGCAATTGGATTTTCTCTAATAATTTGATGTGGAAAGACTCTAACTTTAAAACCAAAACCTGCTTTTCCTAAAACTTTATTCATATGTCTATTAATTGCGATTCTTCCTGCTTCAATTGCATTATGTCTTAAGTTAATATCTTTCTTTGCGTATAAAGTTACAGTAGTTGGGAAAAATTCATATCTTTTATTTCCTGAGTCAAAATGAATAATTTTATGATTAGGTGCAGCTCTAATGTATGATTTTTTTCTATATTTAGATGTACGTGTGAATGCTCTCTTTAATCTTCTATGACACTTTGCTGGTCTTAACTTTGCCATTAAATATTCTAATGAGTGTGCTTTTTAAATATTTCCCTCTTCATTGTTTTCTTCGATATTCGCAACATTATATTCGGAATATAATTCGAAATAAGGATAAAATTTAAAGTTAATTATAGAAGAATTAATCAATATATACGATCTAATTAGCTCCTCCTCTCCTTCAAATATTACGTCGTCACTAGATAAATAGATTTTTGAATCAACTATTTTTAATGGAAATCCAGATACTTTTACTAAGTTTGTTTCATCATCAAATTCAAAAGTATAATCCATATTTACACTGTATTCAAAAATTGTAAAATCTTTGTAAAATTTTGGATATTCATTCATTCTTTCTTCAAATTCTAAAACAAAATTAGTTTCAAAATCATTTCCGGAATAAAATCTAGAGTCATAAGCTGCATAATTTGCTGAATCTTCAACAAAAGTTTGGTAATTTTGTGATATTTCAGTTAATTTTATCAATTCTTTTTGAGACTTTCCTATCTCAACTGTAAAATTTTGTGGTTCATAAGTTGATATTAAAATTAAACTAAGTACTGCTACTAAACCAATTGAATATAATAATATAATAATTCCTTTTTTCATTATTTATATAACTCCATGTGTAAAAATTTAACACAATCTTCTTCACATACTTTTTTTGATATTGCCAAAGAGCAAGAAATAACTTTTTCTTTATTTGATAAATCTCCATGACTTATTGTAGTATATGAATCATCTAACTCGCAGTTTTCTTCAAATGATTCGCAATCTTCACTTATACTAAGTTTGAAATTTAAATTTAAATTTAACAAATGTTGGTCAATTTTATTTAGATTAGTTAAATCATCATCAGATTCTCCTAAATGTAACGAAGTTTTTTTATCAAATATCTTATCTGATTTTAATATATTATTGAGATTATTATAACATTCAAATCCTGAATTAACTGCTATAACATCGGCATTTGATCTAAATTCTCCTTGCTGAGAAAAATAAATGCTTGATACAAAAATAAACATAATTATCATAACTCCAAAATAAATTTCAATCATACTGGCAACAGAACCTTTACGCATTGTAACAAACCTCTGCAATTAATTCTTTACTACCTCTTAAATATAGAACCATATCGGGAAAATCACATTCTAAAAGACCTTCTGAATAAACTAAGTTATAATTTAAATCAAAAAAACTTAAACTATATTTTTCTTCATCAAATCCGCTTAGACAATTATTATCTAGATTTTTAAAATCACTTTTATAACCAAAATCGGCTACAGAAAAATCTTGAATAGTTTTAACATCGGTATAACAATAACCGGTAATTCTTTTTCCTATAATTGTTAAATCCATTTCATCCAATTCATAATTTGCATCAACTTTCAAATTTACCAAATAACTCTCTACGGAGAAAATTCCAACCATCAAAATTATAACTGCAAAAATTACATAAATAATGGTTTGAAGTTGCATGAATCCTTTCATAATAATTTATTAATCTCCGTTATTAATATACCATTATGTTCTTTTTTACTTATTTCTATTACAAGAGGATTTTCAATATAATAATTATTATCTGAGTCTATCATACCCGCAGATTTAGATATATATGGGAAAAATGATTTAGAATCAACAGGATTAGTCAAAAATGCCGTGGTTAAACCAATTGCAGCCGGACCTGCAAATGCTGCTAAAACTCCTCCTGAAAAGTAAGCGCTAAATGAGCCCGAAATTTGTGGATCTGCCCAAGATCCTAAATATAGAATTCCCCATCCGAAAGTACAACCTGGTCCGAATGATGCTTTAATTGCAGTAACTGCTCCGCAAGCTACAAAAGGTATTGTTGCAACCATTTCTCTTGGATTAATAATAGTATCTTGTAATACTTTCGGAGTTGCATCCTTGGATAATAAATTATTATGTGAATCAACACAATTGTTGTCTGAATTAATTATATTTGGATATTCTTTTGATTTTAAAATTGGTGAACTGGATGGCATTGCAAATATGCCTTCTGCTATGTCTCCAAAAATTTTTATTTCTCCTATAAAACTATTGTCAAAATCAGGATAATTCAGTACCGATTCAGATTCGCAATTTGGTTTTGATACATAGTAAGTTTTATTTTCTGATTTACAAGAAATTGTTGAAAATGAATTTTCAACAGCTTCTGTAGCTTTTTGAGACTTATTAATGAAATAAACTATTGGAAGATATGTTAAACCGTACTCTAACGCATAACTTATCCAAGACATACCTTTAACTGATAATATACAAACGGGTGCAAATATTGCTAAACCGCTACACGCAGGTTCTGCAACTTCGGTTGTTGCTTTAACCGCCAATGATCTAACTGCGGACTTTCCAATTCGTTCTGATGTTTGTTTTGCTGCAATATTGTATAATTTATTTAAACCTGTTACTTTACCCATAAATTTTATTCTTTTTTTAGCTCTTTCTGCAGATTCAATTGCTGCTGTTTTAACAGCACTAGCTCCGTGCCTCACCAATGTCAATGATGACTTTATTTTTTGTAAACCGCTTGATCCTGCACGTTTCAAAAATCCTTTTTTTGCAATTTGTTTTTCGGCAAGTAAAGGTGCTTTTTCTAATGCCTTGCTTAATTTATAAGATCTATATTTTTTAACTCCTGGTATTTTGGATTTCAAATCATTTCTACCCGATCTTTCAATTGCATCCAGTGTAGAATCATCAAGACTTGCATATAACTTGTCTAATTCATCAAAAAAATTTGGACTTGTATCAGGATTAATTTTATCAAAAGCCTGTCTATAATTATCATGTGCATCTGCTAATGCTTTTTCAACAACATCGTCTCCTAATGATTTTGCTTCATTTAATTCTGCAATAGCGCTTCCAGCTTTATTATTGGCATTTGATATTTGAAAATCTCTTTCTTGAATAATATCGTTTCGAATTTTAGTACGTTCATCTGATAAAAATTCTTCTGAGGGAGTTCTAGTGATTTGTGTATTTCCTGTTTTAC
>Ga0255743_10002583_pt1 | contig 14848 bp, 18 predicted proteins | sample 101ome_19_FD_179950 | JGI IMG/M metagenome (GOLD analysis project Ga0255743, IMG submission 179950) | Coastal salt marsh microbial communities from the Groves Creek Marsh, Skidaway Island, Georgia - 101405AT metaG (version 2) | ecosystem: Environmental > Aquatic > Marine > Intertidal zone >... | reverse complement strand
ACCGGAGTCAAGAACAAGCGATAAAGTAGAAAAACTATTTGGCACAGCAGCCAAGAATAGATTGAAAGAACTGCTACACGAAGGCGGCAAACTAATCACTACAGAAGATAAGCAAGGCGAAGATATGAAAGGCAAGTTCGGACGTATCTTAGGGGACTTTTGGGTAGAACGTTACGAAGGCAAGCGTGAGCGTGTTACAGACATTATGATCGAAGAAGGACATTGTGTTGCATATTTTGGCGGCTCAAAAGAAGAAATCCAAATTAAGCATATGGCAAACAGACAGAAGCTTCTTCGCGAAGGAATTGTAGATCAAGCAGAATATGACGAAGCAGTTGCATTAATGGAAGGCAAATAATCTAAAATAATGGTTGACATATGCTAAAATAGGCACTATAATATAGAAATACTAATAAAATAGTATGTTTTTTAATTTAAACTATATTATAGGAGGCCCTAAATGGCATTTACAAAAATTAAAACTAACCAAAAGGCATTCTTAGAAACTTATCTAAGAGGTACAGGCAAATCTCTAACAGCAGCAGATGCTAATGCAAGATTTGGTATCACTCAACTTCCAGCAAGAATGAGCGAGCTAAAAGCCGCAGGTCTTGTTGTAAAGACTGCTAAGGCAACTACTGGTAAAACAAAATACTCAGTAACTGCTAGAGATGTAAACGGTTCGAGAGCAAAAATATTTGCATAAAACCGGTTGACATTTGAAAAAACTCCTGTTATTATAGTAATATGATTAACTGTAATACAGGAGTTTTTTTATGAGTATGCATCTAGTAGGTCCGTATATGACTACGACCTCTTACAAGAAGCGCAAATCTAAGAAACTATCACAAAAACGCTTAGACGAACTACAAGTCGAATGGCGTCAATACAACAAACGTATGCGTAAGAATAATATGCATAGTTTGCAATACGATACATTTGATGACTATCTATCATATGTACAAGGCAATCCCCCAAAACGTAAAGTAGAAAAGGAGTTCAAAGCCTATGCGCCAAGTCAACCGCATGTCCGCCACACAGAGAGCTATCCAAGCCTCCAAACGTCGAACACAATACCCGGCGCCTGTGCAAAACGAGAAACCCCAACCTACACAGGAGACCTTATTGTCGGCATCGGCACAATGCACAAGTCCAACCTCGTCCCAATCATGCGAGGAACAAAGCAAGCCGAAGAACTAGCAAAAATGCGTCGGTAACAAAAATCAAAGAGGCAGTAATGAAACTTTATATTATGGCAGCAGTAATGCTGGTAGTATCTACCGTGTCAACTATAACAGAAGCAAAAGGATTGTTTAGACAAGACGAACGTCCTCAAACTTGGTGTTTGGCACAAAACATTTACTTTGAAGCAAGAGGAAGTAACAGAGCAGATAGAATAGCAGTAGCAGATGTAGTAATGAATCGTGTTAATGATTCACGTTATCCTAGTACAGTTTGTGAGGTTGTTTATCAAGGACGTCAAGATAGCAACGGCAACATGAAGCGTAACCAGTGCCAGTTTAGTTGGTATTGTGATGGCAAAAGTGATGATCCTAAAGATCTAGACGCATGGGTTGATGCTCAACAAATTGCATATAACATGGAGCAATGGAATGATGGTCGAGGTCTGACTGAAGGATCTACTCATTATCATGCACATTATGTAGGTCCAGCCTGGGCACGTAAACTACAACTAACCGGACGTATTGGAGTACACATTTTTTACCGATGGGAGTAATAACAATGGTTAATTACCATACGTTATGGGGTTAAATATATAACTATGTTCTTAGGTATACTAACACTAATAACAGCACTATCAATTAGTGCTGTTGCAATATATTACTCTGTCGCAGGACTTATGGCTATTTTTGCGGCAGCGGCCTTCCCTATTATGATTATGGGAGGAGTGCTAGAAGTTTCGAAACTTGTTACAGCAGTGTGGTTACACCGTTATTGGAAACAAGCAACTTGGTGGCTTAAAACTTATCTTGCAACTGCGGTTATTGTACTCATGCTTATAACAAGTATGGGTATTTTTGGTTTCTTATCTAAAGCACACATCGAGCAAACGTCAGCAAGTGAGGAAAGCATTGCTAAGGTTGAAACTATACAAACAGAAATTGATAGACAACTTGGAATATTAGGTCGTGCAGAAAACAGAATACGTCAATTAGAGTCTAGCGAAACTGGTGCAGATGCAAACATACAATCACAGATAGATAAAGAACAAGAACGTATTGACAAAGCATTTGAACGTATTCAGCCTGCTATACAACAGCAAAATAAAATTATTGAAGATGCTAGAGCCGCGGATGGTAATAGAACTAAACCGTATGAAGATCAACTTGCAAGTATTCAAGCAGAAATTCTGAGACTAGAAACTAGTGCTAGAGAATATGAAGATAAAATTGCAAACCTAAGTGCAGATACAAGTGCAGTACAACCGTTACTCGATCAAATTAAAAACATTGAAGAAGAAATAATTCGTGTAACTAATCAATTACAAAGTAGTGAAAAAGCACAGATACGAGCAGGACAGGCTATCATCGGTGTAACCAGCGACGGCCTGTTTGGAAATAATACTAGAGAAGCTCTTGCCAAATGGGTTTCAGCACAGCAAGATCGCATAGCACAAATACAAAGCGACATTTCGCAACTACGTAAAGACGCAACAAGTACAATTGATGCAGAACGTACACGTCTGGCAGAAGTAGTTAAAGATATTCGTACAGTACAAATACCTGCATTAAAAGATAGAGAACTTACAATGCTAGGTAAGATTGATGAAGTACGCCAAACAGAGTCTCCTGTAATTGCAACTGCAAGAGCAGAAATACAAAGACTACGTGAAAGTGCTGAAAGACAAGTTGAACAAAGTCAAGCATTAATTAAAAGATTACAAGAACAATTAGCCAATTCAGACAACGCAGATCAGATACAAAACGATATAGATGAGCAGCAAGAACGTGTTCGAACAGCATCATCTGAAATAGACAGACTCACCGAAGAAAAAATAGCTTTAGAAGCTGAATATAGAAAATTAGAAGCAGAAGTAGGACCAGTAAAATATATTGCTGAATTTATATATGGAGAAGAAGCAGATACCAACATGCTAGAAGAAGCAGTTCGTTGGGTTATAATTATTATTATATTTGTTTTTGATCCATTAGCAGTCTTATTGCTAATAGCAAGCCAATATACCTTTGAGTTTAGAAAACGCAAAGATGACGACGGTGGCTGGCTTCGGCAATACGAGCAAGCAAGAGCACAACGTATAGTTGACAACCCTGGTTTTACTGTTGACGTTCCTCATGCGCCTGCTAAAGAAGAGGAGAAAGTAGATGATATACCACCTACTGAAAATACAAATAGCGAATCTAGAATTGATGGACAAGATTCTAGGGACAGAGACGACTCACATCTACAAGAAGACAACTTGGCAAATAATGAATCAACTGAGCATATTGTCGATGAAGAACCTATTTCAACAGGGGAGACAGTGGAGGAAGATGCAAGACTTGCATCTGACAGTCTCAAAGGAAAAATAGAGGAAAAAGCAGATGGAGGAATGGATACAAATGTATCTTCCACAGACTCTGCTGGAGCCGGAGATAATGGAAGAGACACTACCGAAGGAGTGGCTGTGGCCACAAAAAAAGCGAGACAGTTAGAAGACACACCTGAGCAAGCAGAAAGAAGAAAACAATACGACGAGCTTGACTCTAAAGAAGAATACAAAATTTCTAAAAATCAATGGAAAGAAGAACATCCACACGAAACTATTAAACTACAAAAACGTTTATTTATTGAGGGCAAGATAGACAAACTACCTTGGGAGCCAGAACCAGATGAAGTAACTTCGGAAAAACAATATATACAGAACGAAGAGCAAAATGATCCTAACAGCATCTGGAAAAAAATAAACAGGTAATAGATGAGCGATATCAAAGTAATTACACCGCCAGATCGGTTGTATACTGATGAACTTAGTTTCTTATTAGTATATCCTAGCAAAAAGATTAAAGAAGAATTTACACAACTAGTATCTAACTTTGATCAAAGTATTCACGTATATCTTTACGAACAAAACGAACAAGCACACGAACCCGAGTGGTTGCTTGATGTCTTTTTATCTGTTAACTATGTTATTATAGATATAGATAACAGTGACCCACAAGTTAGATCACTTGCATCGTATTTTATATCTAAAGACAAAACTTATTGGTTGACAAATTCAACAGATACGTTGTATAATGTATTGAGTAAGAATAGAATTTTTTCTTTAGATTTCTTATATCAAAAGTTAGGAGGCTGATTTGAGCAAACGATATAACAACAGAAACAACAAGGATAACGCCATTCAAGGGTTAACCGTAGAAGTAAGAAACGGCGACTTTAATGGAGCCTTGCGTAGATTCAAAAAGAAAGTTCAAGAAGCAGGCATTATTCAAGAACTTCGCGAACGTCAACACTATGTTAAACCGAGTGAAATTCGTAAAAAAGCAAAAGCCGCAGGCAGAGCTCGTTGGCTTAAAAAACAACGAAAACTAAACGAACTGTAGGTGTTACCATGCCAATGAATGCAGAACCCTGGTTCCCTAGTGTAATATGGAATGCAGATGTGCAAGGTATAGACAACGAAGCACTAAAGTTGTATGCTTACGAACGTCAAAAATTTGACAAAGGTAGAACTATTAGCAATTATGGTGGTTATCAAAGCAAAGACATAATGTCAGGCGATAACGAACATATTGATATGCTAGTCAAATATATAGACGAAGCAGTAAATGAGATTGCAACATCTGTTGGTATTAAACAATTAGCATTATATAACGTATGGATTAATATTAACCCAACGGGTGCATACAATCATACACATCATCATCAAGAAGCAATCTTTAGTGGTGTGTATTATATTGATGCAGATCAAGAACAAGGCAATATTAATTTTATGCGTAATGATGGAGCAGAGTATCATATTCCTGCTGACATGATTACACAGCCGCATCACTTTAATTCATCCAAAACAACATACCCTGCCAAAACAGGTTCGCTTTATATATTTCCAGGATGGCTACATCATAGTGTAGATGGAAATAGATCTGAAAAAGATCGTATTAGCATTTCATTCAACTGTGGAAGAAAGTAATGAGACTTGAAGAAGATATAAAACTAGACTATAAGGATGTGCTTATACGTCCTAAGCGTAGTACATTAGGCAGTCGTAAGGAAGTTGATCTACAACGAGGTTATACATTCCGTAACTACGAACCAGACTTTCCGGATAATGTAGAACATCGTCATTGGCGAGGTGTTCCTATTATGGCAAGTAATATGGACGGTGTTGGTACGTTTGAAATGGCAGATGTACTTGCCCGTCAAAATATTTTTACTTGTTTAGTTAAGACTTATAGTGTACAAGAACTTGTAAGTTTCTTTGATACTGACGACTATAGTCGTACTAACTATGTTGCTATGAGTATTGGTATTACTGACAAGGATCATATGAAGTTCCGTGATGTATACGAACAAGCAGACAGTAATCTAAAGTATGTTTGTATCGACGTAGCAAACGGATACAGCAACAGGTTTAGAGACTTTGTTGCTGAATTTAGAAGGCTTTATCCGCATATAGTCATCATAGCGGGTAATGTTGTAACCGGAGAGATGACAGAGGAGTTAATACTAAGTGGAGCAGACATTGTTAAAGTGGGCATCGGTCCTGGGAGCGTTTGCACAACTCGTATTCAAACTGGTGTGGGTTATCCTCAGCTTAGTGCTGTTATTGAGTGTGCTGATGCTGCTCACGGCCTTGGTGGACATATCATTGCTGATGGAGGATGTACTACACCAGGTGATGTGGCTAAGGCATTTGCTGGAGGAGCCGACTTCGTCATGCTTGGAGGAATGCTGGCAGGACACGATGAAGGGGGAGGTGATGTAATCACTAAGACCTACGAAACCAACGAAGTAACTAAAACAAATGATGGATTCTTTGAGTCTGTTTATGAAGAAAAACAGTTTGTACAGTTCTACGGAATGTCAAGTAAAAGTGCAAACGAAAAACATTTTGGCGGGTTGAAAGATTATCGCTCGTCAGAAGGCAGGACAGTCCTTGTACCCTACAGGGGATCTGTGGGTGTAACCGTACAAGAAATACTCGGGGGTATTAGGTCTGCCTGTACGTATGCTGGCGCTGTTAGATTGAAGCACTTGTCAAAGTGTACAACTTTTGTTCGTTGTACTCAGACTCATAACTCTGTGTATGAAGGAAATACTATTGGTAAATAATTTGGAGATAGAATATGTCATCAAACAAAACAGCTAAAAATATATTATTCGGCGATGAAAATCGCAGTAAACTGTTATCTGGAGTTAGTATTTTAGCTAACGCTGTGAAGACAACTTTAGGTCCAAAAGGACGAAATGTTATTTTACATCGTCCGTTTACCGGAATTCCCCATATTACCAAAGACGGTGTTACTGTTGCTAAAGAAGTCGAGCTAGATGATGAAGTAGAAAACATGGGGGCACAGATGGTTATTCAAGCTGCTAGTAATACAGCAAAAAAAGCAGGTGACGGCACAACAACTGCAACTGTATTGGCACATGCTATTATTGCAGAAGGAATGAAATTAGTAGCCGCTGGCATGAATCCTATGGATTTGAAAAGAGGTATTGATTTAGCAGTTGATAGCATACTTGCAGAACTTGAAAATATATCTATTCCTTGTAAAACTCATACAGAAATAACACAAGTAGCAACCATTTCAGCTAATTCAGACTCGAAAATTGGAAATATGATTGCTAACGCAATGGCAGAAGTTGGTACAACAGGAGCAATTACAATAGAATCAGGTAAAGCATTAGAAGATAGTATTGATGTTGTTAAAGGTGTAAAAATTGATAGAGGACATCTAAGTGCGTATTTTTCTACAGATTATACTGCAATGAAAACTGTTTTTGAAGATGCATACATTTTATTCTACGATAAAAAAATTAACAAAATTCAACCTCTTATTCCTGTATTAGAACAAGTTGCTCCTACAGGCAAACCTTTACTTATTATTGCAGAAGACATCGAAGGAGAAGCATTAGAATCATTGTTGGTTAATAATGCTAATGGACATATACGCATTTGTGCAATTCCTGCCCCTGGGTTTTCAGATAGACGAGTTCCTATACTAGAAGACATTGCAACACTAACAGGCGGAAAAGTCTTTTCAAAAGAGTTAGCAAGAAATCTAGAAGACATAAGAATTGAAGATTTAGGTGTAGCTGAAAAAATAGAAGTAGGTCAAATGGGAACTATTATCCTTGGAGGACAAGGAGATCCTAAACTAATTGAAGAAAGAATTGAACAAATAAAACATCAGTTATCAACAGCAAGCAACGATTACAATGCTAATAAATTAATAGAAAGACTAGCGTCAATGGACGGCGGCGTTGCAGTTATCTATGTCGGCGGCGCATCTGAATCTGAAGTAGAAGAAAAGAAAGATAGATACGATGATGCTCTTAATGCTACAAGAGCAGCAATGAATGATGGTATTGTTCCTGGCGGTGGAGTAGCATTACTTCGTGCAAGACAAAGAATAAAAGAATTATCTGGAAAAAATATTGATCAAGATGCTGGCATCAAAATTGTTTTAAAAGCAATTGAATCACCTATAAGACAAATAGTTAGCAATGCAGGCGGATCTCCTGATGTAGTTGTTAATAATATTGTTAATACTAAAGACAACTGGGGTTATGATGCAGCCAGTGACGAATATAATGACATGATGACATTAGGTATTATTGATCCTACAAAAGTTACAAAAACTGCATTAATAAATGCATCTAGTGTAGCTGGATTATTAATTACATCCGAATGTTCTATTTCAGATAAACCAGGAGAACTAAAAGGCAATGAGGATGACATTCACAATTCTTTAACAATGCCTTTATAAAATGATAAATAAAGTTGACATTTTAGTACAAAGAGTGTATTATAATGTTGTAGTGCCGAAAGGGCTACGAAATTAATCTTGCTTATTAAAGGAGAAAAAACATGACAAGACTAACAACTCTAGACCTACCTAACTTTCACAGAGCAACTATTGGCTTTGACAGACTATTTAATGAACTAGAACGTTCATTTGCAAACAGTCCAAACGGTAATGGTTATCCCCCATACAATATTGCACAAATCAACGAAGATGAGTATATGATCTCTCTTGCTGTTGCAGGCTTTGGTATGGATAATTTAGAAATTACTAAAGACGGTAATGCTCTAAAAGTAGAAGGTACATCTCCGAAAGGTGATGAAGAAGTAAACTATCTACATAAAGGTATCGGCGGACGCAACTTTACTAGAGAGTTTACACTTGCTGATCACGTTGAAGTAGAAGGAGCAACCCTTGAACTAGGTATGCTTAACATTCATTTGAAGCGTGAAGTTCCAGAAGAACTACAGCCTAAGAAAATTAAGATAAACAATGCATCTTATACAATCGAAGGCGAAGTAAGCGAATAATCAGTCTAGGGGGAGTTTCGTACTCCCCCATTTTAGGAGAGAACAATGAGTGACGTAGATATTATTGAAGATATTAAAATTGATGAGAAGATAAAACAAAATATATCTGAGCCTAAGAAGCATAAGGTTGTTTTGCTCAACGACGATAAAACTCCTATGGAATGGGTTATTGACATTTTAAAGACTATATTTAATCATTCTCAAGACACAGCTGAAAAATTAACACTTCAGATCCACAACGAAGGCAGTGGTATAGCAGGTATATACAATTATGAAATAGCCGAACAGAAAGCTATAGAAACTGTTAATGTTAGCAGAGAACATGGCTTTCCTTTAAATGTAAGGATTGATAGTGAGTAATTTAAAAGAACTAACATGGGAACATCATAAGAATGCAGAAAGACAAGAATTTGCTAAAATTTTAATTAGCGGAAAAATTCATCCAGACTTTTATGCAACTTACTTATGGAATCAACACAAAAAATACGATCTGCTAGAAGCTATAGCAGCACCAATGGGATTATTTTCTACACTAGGTGATATACGAAGAAGGCAAAAATGCGAAGCTGACTTTATCGAATTATGGAAACATAAAGAGCAACCGCCTGTACTTCCAAGTACGCAAGAATACATTAATCACATGCGTGATATTATGACAGATAGAAACGCATTGATAGCACACATGTATGTATTATATATGGGTGATTTAAGTGGCGGACAAATGATTAAAAAGAAGGTACCAGGTTCTGGTACTATGTATGATTTTGAACAAGATGTTCCTGTAGTAAAAGATAATATTAGAGCTATGTGTGACGATAGCATGGCCGAAGAAGCAAAATACGTCTTTGATTCTTCAACAAAACTATTTCAAGAACTTATGGAGTTAGACGTTGAGCGTTATATGGAATCATCTGATTAATTGTAAAGATGAAATTATAAACATCTTTGAGGAATATGCGGAAGAAATACAAGAAGAAGGCTTGGACAGATTTAATCAACCTGGTAATGGTTGGATTAACCGTGTTTGGGCTAACGGCTCTGTTCGTCGTGCTCATATCGATGTTGTAGACGCAAGAGATAGTAAAGGACTTTGGATGATGCATGTATGCTGTTTTCCAAATCTAAACAACGATGCTCCGATCTACGGCTTTGATGTAATTGCCGGCAAGAATAAAATGACAGGAGCATTCCACGACTTTTCACCTAGTTCAGATCCTGATCATCCTATGATAGACGGATACAGAGAAAGTGTAGAAGACTTTATCCCCAAGAAGCAACGTGAGTTACCACAGTGGGCAAAGAATATTTTCACAGATAAAATGCTTGCCGCAGGTAATGTTAACAGCGAAGAAGAAGCGTGTGCAATTATTGATATTGCACTAAACAATCTACGTGCTTGGTTTGACGAAGTTCCGCAATCAGACGGAAATGCTGTTAGAGAAATAGTTGCAGCATCGCAAGACTATTACTGTCACAATCAGCAACAAAACCCACACACTCCTAATGTAATGAAATCATTAGGCTTACCTGAAGAGGATGTAGAAATATTCTGTCGTGACATGTTGTTTCCTAAACTTGCATAAATACTAAAAAGATTAGGAAACCCACATGCGTTTTAGTGATTTTAAAATTGTAGAACAAAAAGTATTGAGTGAAGCCAAAGGATTATTTGGTAGAAACGCTGGTGACAGATTTGTACACGGCGATGGCAGAGAATATTCTATTGTAGAAGTTGTTGCTTATCCAGATGCACAAACACAAAAATATGAAACTCCTGAAGCTCGTGACGAAGCTATTGCACAATTTGAAAAAGATCATCAAGGACAAATTGAATGGGTAAACAGACCAGCTGCTAATATGTTAGCATTTGGTATTGCTGTTCTTGAAGATAAAGACGGCGGACACGTTTACTGGGGTAAGTATTTACAATTTACAAAACACGATATGCTAGGCACTTGGAGCAATAACCAAGTTCCTGCAGGATGGAATCTAGCAACAAAAGGCGCACAAAAATTACAAGCTGGATATGATCCGCAAAACTTAATTAAGACTGAACAAAGATTTGCTGGTGTAGATAATATTATTCGTACTGTAGAATCTAACTCCCCAGACGAGATGCGCAGTACATTTACAGAAGCATTGAAAGATTTAGCACAAGGTAGAGGCGGTATTGTATTCCCTGGCTTGTATGAACAGATGCCAGCTATCCGTGATTACTTTGGAGAAATTATGCAACCAGTTGCACTAATGGGCGGAGTAATCAAAGGACAAGCAGAGCAAGCAAGAGAAGTACTAGCAGATGGTGCTAATTGGAGAGACTGCCAAGTGTTTTGGCCTATGGCTATGAACGCAGCATTATGTGATAGTTTTATGATTGCACCTAATGGACAAGAGATTGGTATTAGTTCTAAAGGCGGCAGTGGCGCAAAAGCAAGTGCTAAAAACTTGTTTGATGCTTACAAAAAAGCTGAAAAAGAAGGCAACACAGAACTAATAGAAAATGCAGCATACACTATCAAAATTTGTACTATTGTTGCTGAAGAAACAGCAAAAAACGGTCCAGTTAAACTAGGTGAATACTTAGGCATTGAAGGATTTGATCAAGAGCTGCAAGAAGAAATTAACAGATATATGAATGAAGGCAAGGGCGACTTAGAAGGTATATCTGCTAAAGCACAGCAAGCTCTAGCACCTTATAATGTACAGCTTGCTACAAAAGGATTCAATGCAGGATATGCACTATTGTCAGCAGTGGCAAAAACTTGCGCTGCACGAATCAATGAAAACCCAGAATTTACTAAAGGTGCTCTGCTATTGCTTAATCAAAGCTCAATTATTCAAGTGTATACTAAAATGGGCAAAAGCGGTAACGATGCAATACTTGGCGAATTTAAAGCAGTTTATCCACCAAATTTTGAAGGTACATTAAAAGTTGACGGCGGCAAGAACTATTATAGTTCAAGAGTCGGCGGCAAGATGGCATTCTACTTCGACTAATCCTTAAAATCCGCTAAATACTATTGGAGGGTACTCTTATGAGAACTATAATAGCGGCTATAGTATTATTGTGCGCTACAAATGCGGGCGCAAGTGAAATGGTATGGGGATTTAAAAATCCTAGTTTTTCAGGACAAGGATACAGCGCACACGTACTATCAACAGAACAACTACAGTTCAATCGCAAACAAGATATCGAAGCAAAAGCAGAAGCAGAGCAAAGACGCATCGAGCGTGAGCTTGAAAATAGTACACTAAACAAATTTTTAAAGAACGTAGAGTCACGTATCTATGCACAAATATCTAAACAGATGGTTGATGCTATGTTTGCGGATTGTACTGATACGTGTTCGAACACAGGCACAGCAGAAATTGAAGGCTCAACTATTGTTTGGGTTAAAGCAGACGGATATATTACACTAACCATTACTCAAGAAGATGGAACAATCACAGAGATTAGTATTCCAGCAGATGGAGATTTTAGTTTCTAATGAGGGTATTGGCAGCAATATTAATTCTAGCACTATTAGGAGGGTGTGCTATGAATCCTAGTTTACAAACGTTAAGAGATTCAGAGACGTCACCTACAGTACAGGCATCGCCTATACAAGATAGACTAGAAGATGTGCCAGCATTAGATGGACAAAAGATAACAATCGCTGTTTATCAGTTTACAGACAGAACAGGACAGCGTAAACCCAGTGACAATGTTGCTAATCTAAGCAGTGCAGTCACACAAGGCTCAGAAGCCTGGGTCATCAAAGCCTTACAAGAGGTGGGCAACGGCAAATGGTTTGAAGTTGTTGAACGTGTAGGTATGGACAATCTTATCAAAGAGCGTCAACTTATAAGACAGACACGTGAAAACTACGAAGGAGATGATGCTCCTAAACTAAAACCATTGTTGTTTGCAGGGCTTATCCTCGAAGGCGGCATTGTTGGATATGATAGCAATGTAGCAGTTGGAGGAGCAGGAGCAAGATGGCTTGGCATAGGTGCCAATACAGAATATAGAATCGATAACGTAACCGTGGTGATGCGTATCGTATCAGTTAGCACAGGGAAAGTGTTACTGAGTATAGCAACGGAGAAAACCATTGCAAGCCACAGGTCCGGAGCGGACATATTTAAGTTCCTTGATATGGGAACTAAACTGTTAGAAACTGAAACTGGTTTCTCAGTTAACGAGCCTGTAAACTACGCTGTGAGGGCAGCAGTAGAGCAGGGTGTCGTAGAACTAGTTCACGAAGGTGAACGCAAGGGACTTTGGAAGTTCCAGGAGGGTAAAACAAATGAAGTTAAAGACATTAACATTATCGGTGTTGATGGCTCTGTTCCTAACTCCAGCTCTGGCGAATGATATCTATATCACACAAGTTGGCGACAACTTAGACTTAGACATTGTCCAGGACGGAAGTAGTAACGAGTTCGGTGATTCAACAACGGTAGTAACATTAAACGGCGACGATATGACTTTCTCAATCACACAGACAGGAGACGGAAACGATATTGCCGCAGTAATCAATGGAGACTCGTATACAGGTACTTGGGACTTCACAGGAGACTACAACACAGTAGATCTAAAATGTGATAGCTTGGGTACAGCTGGTGCTGGTAACTGTGAAAGTGTACAACTTGATATAGATACAACAGGCGACGACAACACCTTCAAATTCTATATTGGTGAAACTAGCGATGCAAGCAGCTCGGTTGTTACATTTACAGTAACTGGTGATGATAACGTAGTTGATGCTGATATAGACGGTGTTGATGCAACTGTTACTGTTTCAGTAACAAACACATCGCCAACAAGTACAGCAGGCGTTACAAGTGCAAATGATGCAAGTTTAAGTGCAACAGGCGGCGGTAACATTATTGACTTAGACATTGACGGTGGTTCTGCTGGCGGCGGACACATTGTTGATCTAACACTTACAGGTGCAGACAATGTTGTTACAGTTACACAAAGTGGTACAAGTCAAAAAACTTTTGATGCAACGTTTACAACAAATAGCAGTACGATAGACATTACACAGAGCGACTAATGCGCTGGCTAATTTTGTTTGTATCTGTCTTCCTGACTATTGCCTCGGCAGCAGGTGCTAGTATTGGCACTGTTACAACACTTGACGGAACAGGTGTTATCAAACGTGAAGATGATGTTGTAGGCGATAGTGCAGGCACTGAGATACAAAGTATGGATGTTGCAGAAACTACTAAGGGTCGTATGCAAATAGACTTTGTTGATGAAACACGACTAGATGTTATTGATAACAGTCGTGTGGTAATTGACGAGTTTGTGTACGACCCAAACACTGGTAAAGGTAGTTTAAATATTCGTGCAAGCCTAGGAGCAGTTCGTTATGCTAGTGGACAAATAGCAAAGAACAGCAGACAAAAAGTAAGACTAAGGACACCAACAGCAACTATATCAGTTCGTGGTACAGACTTTAATATGCTTGTAAACGAAATCGGAGAATCATATGTAACACTCCTACCAAGTTGCGATTCAAATGGTGATTGTGTAACAGGGGAGATTGCTGTTGAAAACGATGCAGGATTTGTTATACTCAATCAAGCATTTCAAATGACTCGTGTAACAAGTTTAAGCAGTCCTCCTAGCAAGCCTATTATAGTAGACTTAACAGAGCCACAGATATCAGGTATGCTTATTGTAAGACGAGTAGACCCAATTGACGAAGCAGAAAATAAGCAACAAGAAGCAGTAGCAAAAACAGACTTTCTTGCGTTTGACTTTTTAGAATTTGATGACTTAGACAAAGACGAACTTACCGATAGCATCAAAGACATTTGGGTAACAGAATTGGATAAAGGTGCAGACTACTATCTACGCGAACTACTTGTTGATATGATTGATGCACTAAATGAAGCAATAATGGATATGATGCGTAACGAGCTTGACGTTCAGAACGAAGAAATTTTTGCAGTTAAGAAATTAGGATATGATGAAGAAACAGGATACTTTATAGAGTATGAAGAGCCTACCTGGCGTGTAAAGCGAGAAGATGCAAGCACAGAGAATAGAATAGATTTACAGTTAAATAATAACTATGGATACACGATTAATTTGGAGCAAGGTGATGAAGCAGTATATGACTATCGTGTCAATGTTGGTAGCAACACTATTGACATTAAGCAACGCTAGTGCAAATGAAATATACATTACACAAAGCGGAGATAACCTTGACTTAGAAGTTACACAAAAGTCTGAGGATCAGTATGTTAGTTTATCAAGCACAGGTGCAAACAACGACATTACAATACGTCAAGGTATACACAGTGATGGTACATATGACGGAGACGAAACCG
>Ga0255743_10002578_pt1 | contig 14859 bp, 16 predicted proteins | sample 101ome_19_FD_179950 | JGI IMG/M metagenome (GOLD analysis project Ga0255743, IMG submission 179950) | Coastal salt marsh microbial communities from the Groves Creek Marsh, Skidaway Island, Georgia - 101405AT metaG (version 2) | ecosystem: Environmental > Aquatic > Marine > Intertidal zone >... | reverse complement strand
GGACTTCTTCGACGGAGTGGCCACGTTGACGATGGTCAGCGTTCTTCTTTGCTTGTTGTTGTTATTTTTTGAAGTTCGAACGATCGCCTTGGCGTTTACTTTGTGAACAGAATGCGACGAGGACGAGGACGACGACGCATTGTTGTTACCGGCGTGACTTCTTCTGAAGGACAACAGACTCGTCGTCGCAGTCGCTGCTGTTGTTTGCGATTGAACGATAAAACAGTCAGTATACAAAGCGCTCATCTTTACAACGAGTAGTGAGTACACGCAGACAGAGAGCGAGGAAAACGCTTTGTCTCTCTCTCTCTCTCACTCTTCGACGTTATATCGCAAAACCGGCGAAGAAAGAAAAAAGGGAAAGTGAGAGAGAGAGGGATTGGATTGGAATTGAGGGCTGCGTGTGTGTGTGCGTCTGACGACACGTTGCCGATTTCGTGGGATAAATTATACACACAGAAAGAAAGAAAAAGATGCCGATCGCGCGTCGAGCACAAAAAGAAAAGGAACGCACCAGCACCGGTTGAAGCTAACATGATGATGATGATGATGTCGAATGCGTGCGATCAAGATTCCTTTTGTGACGCTTTTAACTAGTAGAACACAGCAGGGACAAAAGAGATAAAAAGTGAAAGAGAAGGGGAAAAGGCGAAAAAAAAAAGAGACACGCGAGAGAGAAAAAGTCACACAACAACAAGCAAGAGAGATCGAAAAAAAAAGATGAAGTCGCAGCGGCGGCTCGAGAGAAAGAGAGAGAGAGAGAGAAGAGCAGAGGAGAGCTTCCCACAGCACAATTTCTACTACGAGAAACTCTCTAAAATAAGAAAAGTGCAACCGACTACACGCACGTACTGGGTACATATTATTTACTAAACTTTACTAAACTAAAATACGTACGGCACCATAGCTTTCCGCCGTCTAGGAAATCCTTTGATTCGGCTTCGATACCAAATCAAATGGTTCTTGGCCTCTACGCTCAAGTTCCCGCAAACCGCGAGGAACATCAAAACGCTCGACGGCGAAAACCGAAGCGCGACGCACAGGCTGAAATACAAAACGCACTCGAAAAAGTAGTGCGGGCAAGCGACTAAGGAGAACAAACCGGAATCGATTTGCGCGTATTGGTCTTTCCGGTCGGTTTGTAATCGAGCGTTGCGGAGTAACACGTGGCACTCGTATTGTTTCCAGTTGGCGCAGAAGAAGAGGAGAGAGGCGAAGAGAAACTCGACTTTTCTTTCTCCCGCGGTCGTTCTTCCCGCGCGACTATTTCTTAAGCTCAAAGTAGCGCACACGTAATACAGTAAACCGAGGACATACCCAATCGCGTGCATTTTCGCTTTTTTCTTGTTCACTTTAACGAATAACGATTCCATCAACCGTCGCGTGACGTGGAACTGAAACAAGACGCTCGCGAGAAGCTCGCCGCTCGAGTCTTCCATAACCGCCGTCGCGAACGAAGACACATCAACGATATCTCTTTTCGATTGAACGCGCTTCAACAAAACGTGCGCGTTCCACACGGTACCAACGACATAGAAATGCGTAAACCACGCGTGAGGGACGTTTAGTAACTCGTACAACGTTCGTCGTCTTTTCGTTTTTGACGCGTCTCTCGTCTTGCCTCGCTTCGCCGTATCTCGCACAAACTTTGAAACGAACGGAACGTTCATTTGTCCCAACACAGACGCCGCGATGAACGCACACCAGAAATACCGAACATTTTCTGCCGCCGACGCCTTCAAAGTTGTTATTGCCATCCTCTTCTATCTTCGTGCTCTTCTGTGTTATATATAAGCAGTAACGCACGAGGAAAAAAAGTTAGTTGAACACACAAACGAGAAGAGAGAGAGAGAGAAAAAGAAAACTCTTCGCGCGACTGCGCGTTTTTTATCCTCAGATAGCACAAACTATTTTCAAGTTTCACGAAGAATGCGCTTTTTGCGCATTCTTTCAATGGCTTTCAGTACATTAATAGCGTTCCTCATTGGATAATGCGTAGTAGATATGGATGCGTGCGCGAATTTTTTGTTTCCTCTTCCTTTCTTGAAACGAAGAGAGAAGAGCTCCTCCATCCATCCGCGCGCGCGAAAGAGAAGAGATAAAAGGAGAAAAGCGACGAGAGACTGAGAAAACCGCGCGCGCGCGCACCTACCTTAAAATAGCAGTTTCATTGAGCGTTATAAACCCGGATGGTAATTGCAGCAGCAGAAGAAGAAGTCTCACGCGCTGCTTTCTCTCTCTCTCTTTTTTGGCGGCACACAGAGAGGAGAGTCTCTTATTAAGAGCACTTTTTCTCTCTTCCTCTCTCTTTTCTCCTTTATACATAAAGTGATGTTCCCAAAGACGTCTGTCTCTCTCTCTCTGCTCTCTCTCTCTCTCTCTTCCAGTCGTGGTTTTTTGTGGTTTTGTATCACGCTTTGAGCGAGGCACACTCACTATACTCTCGGTCCACACAAGAGGAAAGAAAGGAAACGAAGCGAAAACGCCAGAAAAAAAACGCAAAAAAAAAGCGAGAGAGAAAAATAAAAATAAAAAAATCATGTCTGTGGCGGGGATTGATTTCGGATCGAAATCAAACGTGGTCGCGTTGGCGCGACGGAAAGGCATCGATGTCGTCATGAACGAAGAGTCGAAGCGGGAGACGCCGTCGTTGATTAACTTTGGTGACAAGTGCGTTTCTCTTTCTTTTTTTCTGCGTTGATTTTTTTTTTTCTTCTTTTCGTCTGTCTGTGTGTGTATACGATCATCATCTCGGCATCATCTCTTCGCGCGCGCGCAAGAGAGAGAGAGGCAGAGGCAGAGTCAACGCGTGCGTCGTTCACAGAGAGAATGTGAAAGCGAGGGAATGTGTGCGCGCGATTGAAGATGTGAGACTTGATTCGTTGCTATTCTCAGAGAGAGAGTTTGGATGAGAGAGAGAGAGGCGGCGAAGAAGACGAAACTTTCTTCTTTTCGCTTCTTTTTCGACCAAAAAACTTTTGCAAAAAAAAGAGGAAGAAAGCGAAACGACGTCGTTTCGTTTCTCTCGTCTGTCGGGGACAAAAAAGAAAAGAAAAAAAAATTCTCTTTCTCTCTCTCTTTCTTCTTCGTGACACACACGCACACACACAGAGAGATAATATTTACTTATTATACATCGTTTACTGACACCATTTTTTCTCTCTCTTTCTCTCTCTCTCTATTCTCCTCTCTGAATGATGAAAACACAGGCAACGATTCGTTGGATGCGCGGCTGGCGATAAGATCAACATGCAACCGACGAACACGGTGGCGTGCTTGAAACGCTTAATCGGGAAGAAATTTTCCGATCCGAGCGTTCAGGAAGACATCAAAGAGTTTTTGTACCCGGTGAAAGGAGATAAAAAGACGGATAACATCATCGTCACCGTGGAGTATATGGGGAAACAGAGAGAGTTTACGCCGGAACAGTTGTTGGCGATGATTTTGAGCGATTTGAAGAGAATCGCCGAGTTGGATAACGAGGGGGTTAAGATTACTGACTGCGTTTTGTCCGTGCCGATTTTCTTTGACGACGTGCAAAGACGCGCGATGATTGATGCGGCGAGTATTTGTGGGTTGAACGTCATGCGATTGATGCACGAAACGACCGCCACGGCGTTGGCGTACGGTATCTTCAAGACGCAAGAGTTTACGGAGAAACCAGTGCGAGTGGCGTTTGTGGATATCGGGCACTCAGCCATGCAATGTTCGATCGTTGAATTCACAGCGAAGGGCTTGAAAGTGCTCTCGACTGGATACGATACAAACTTAGGCGGCGGCGCGTTCGATAACGCGATGTTTCACCACTTCTGCGAGGAGTTCAAAGAGAAATTCAAAATTGACGTGAAAACGAATCCGCGCGCGAGCTTCCGTTTGAAAACAGCCATCGAAAAGACGAAGAAAGTGTTGTCGGCGAACCCGGAGGCGCCGATTAACATCGAGTGCCTCATGAACGACGTCGACGTGCGATCGATGATTACGAGAGAGAAGATGGAAGAGTTGGGACAAAACGAATTGAACGGTTTGATGGGTCCGGTGCGACAAATGGTGGCGGATGCCAAGTTGGACGTTTCCGACATCGCCTCGGTCGAATTGGTAGGTAACGCCTCGAGAATCCAATCGATTCAAAAAGCGTTGGAGGAGTTCTTCCAAAAGCCAATCTCGAGAACGTTGAACGCTTCCGAATCTGTTGCCAGAGGGTGCGCGTTGCAAGGCGCCATGCTCTCGCCGTTGTTTAGAGTGCGCGAGTTTGACGTTATCGATGCGTTCGCGTTCCCGGTCAAAATGTCCTGGCCGGGTGACGCGAAAGGCGAAGTGAAAGACGTGGAACTGTTCGAAAGATACAACCCGATTCCGAGCACGAAACAAATGACGTTTTTGAAAGCGAAGCAGTTCACGGTCCAAGCTACGACGAAAACGGACGAATCCGCCGAAGAGTCCTCATTGGGCACGTTCGATATTGGACCGTTGCCGGCCGTTCCGAAGGGCAAGGATAAGCATAACGTCAAAGTGAAGGTGAAATTGAACTTGAATGGCTTAGTTGAGTGCACAGAAGCGCAAGTTTGGGAGGAATACGAGGAAGAGGTGCAAGTGCCAATCGTCGAAGAACCGAAGAAAAAAGAAGAACCGAAGAAGGCAGAGGAAGACGCGAGCGAAAAAATGGAAACCGAAGAGAGCGAAGACGGAGAGAAGAAAGAGGAAGGAGGCGAAGAAGAAGCCGCTGCCAAGGAAGAGGAGCCGGAAGAAACGAAACCGAAATTTAAGATTGAGATTAAAAAGAAAACGAAGAAGACGGACGTGCCGATTAAAGCGACGCACACGGGTGGTTTACCGGGTAAAGTGCTCGAAAAGTTCAAGCAAGAAGAGTTTGACATGGCGTTGCAAGACAAGGTTATGGAAGAGACGAAAGAGAGAAAGAACGCGGTCGAGGCGTACGTGTACTCCATGCGCTCAAAGTTGGAAGAAGGTGGGCAATTGTTCGATTACGTCAAGGAGGACGTGAGAACCTCTTTCAAAGAATTGTTGAACAACACGGAAGACTGGTTGTACGAAGACGGCGAAGACGAAACCAAAGGCGTGTACGTGAAGAAACTCGAAGAATTATCCGCCATTGGTAACCCGATCGAAGAGCGATACAACGAAGAACACAAACGACCGGGCGCAATCGCCGCTTTAGAATCGGCCTGCCAAATGATCAAACAAACGTCTCAAGATGAAGCGCACGCGCACATCGACGCCGAAGACTTGAAGAAGGTGCAAAAAGAGTGCGACGAAGCCGCAAAGTGGTTGGCTGAGAAAGTTGAATTACAATCTGCTTTACAGAAAACCGACGACTGCGTTTTGAAATCCGAGGACATCGAGAAGAAACGATCCGTGTTGGAGCGCTTCGCGACGCCGATTTTATCGAGACCAAAACCGAAGCCGAAACCGAAGACGGAAGAGAAGAAAGAGAAAAAAGAGGGTGAAGAGGAAGAGAAACTCGATGGCGACGCGGAGATGGAAGACGGCGATGCTGATGCAGCGGCGGCGGCCGAGGGTGAGGATGCGCCGATGGAAGAAGCCGCGAAACCTGCCGGTAGTGCGGAAGATTTAGACTAAATACAATAAACTTAAATATAATCGAAACCATTCATTCATTCTTTCTTTCCACTAACTAATTACAATGCGCAATGTCTAACTCTTGACTTTTTATATTCAAATCCATTGCGTTGAGGGACGCGATTTAATTTGACTGTGTCTCGGTGACCTTTGTTGCGGACTCACGTCGCCGGATCGGTACCCTCTCGGACTCAACGCGTACCCTTCATTCACCGGCTTACTTTTTTTCACGACCGGCTCAGAAACGTACACCGCGTTCGATAATTTACTCGCCAATGATCCCGTCATGCCATCCTCTTCGCCCGGTAACGTATCGTACTCCGCGTTCAACAGCGGCACCGAATCCTTCTCAACTAAATGCGACGGTAAATGTCCAGCTCTTGTTCTCAATTCGTCCGCCTCTTTCGGCCCTCTGCTGCCGTAAGAATACGTAGTCATTGGCAAATAGCCACTCTCAATCGCGGAAACTAGCGGGTCACACACCGCCCAAGCGGCTTCGAGTTCGTCGTTCCTCACGAAATGCGATTGGTTCCCGTTGATGACGTCCAAAATTAATCGATCGTAGGCGCGTCGAGGAGCTTCCCCGCACGCATCCTTCCTCGCCTGTTCCATTTTCCATCTCGAGCTCAGCTCCATTTCTGAGGCGGTAGGCTTGACTCCTAATCCTGGTTCTTTTATCGTCACTTTCATGTACATCTCTTCTTTCGGTTGCATTCGCAAAACAAACTCGTTCGGCCCTGCGGCGTGTAATCGAGATTCGTCGTCGTCTCTCCCGAAAACATCTCCGGGGGATTCCTTCAGCTGCACTCTGATTTCCGACCTCTTTTCGTTCATCCCTTTCCCTGCTTTGAAAATAAACGGCACCCCATCCCATCGATCGTTCGCTAATTTTAATACCGCCATTATAAAAGTAGGCGTGGTTTTCGAATTTTCCGGGCGTTCCTCCATGTAGCCCAAATGCTTGCCATTTTTCGACGTCGAGTATTGCGCGACGACGGTATTTTTCAACACGTCAAACTTATCGTTACTCATCGCAACTTGTCTCAAAACTTTCAACTTGGCATCTCTGATGTCCTCTGGATCTAACGATACTGGCGCGTCCATCGCCAACACGGCTAAAATTTGTAACAAATGGTTTTGCATGACATCTCGAACAATCCCATTCCTGTCGAAATAATCGCCTCTCTGTTGATCTTCCGCGCCGTACGGCTCTTTGAATATAATTTGCACGTTCGCCACGTTATCTCTGTTCCAAATAGGCGACAACAATCGATTCGCAAACCTCATCACTAACAAGTTTTCAATCACCTCTTTACCTAAATACCTATCCATGCGAAACAAATCGCTCTCCGGCCATCGTTTGCTCAACTTCACGTTCAACTTTTCGCAGGTCTTTCGATCTCTTCCGAACGGTTTCTCCAGAACTAATCTCGTCCATCCTTTCTTCTTCATCTTCATCTCCGCTTGCGTGTGATCCGTAAAATGCACTTTCCTCGTCCTCGTGAAGTAATGAATTTGGTTCGCGCAGTCGACGATGAAATCCGAATGCAAACAGCAATACCACATTCGATTCGAAGCCGGCGCGTCTTCGTTCTCCTTCTCCCAAGCTTCAATGTGCTTCGTTATCGAATGGATGGATCGGTAATTCTGTCGCATCGACTCTTCGTTCACTTCCTCTTCATCGTCATTGTTATCATTTTCATCCTCTGACTCTGAATCCGTTTCTTCCTCTTCTTCGTTTTCTTCTTCGTCTTCTCGAGAACGATTTTTACTCTTCTTCTTCTTCTTCTTCTTCTCTTCCTCGGAAACGAAATCTTCGTCCAAATGACACACCTCGACGTCCTCTAAAAACTCCTCCATCAATCCTTTCGTTGGTTTCGTCGCGTTCGACCCGTCCGGTGGTTTCCAAACCCGATTGATGTGTTCCGTTAACTCCGTTTTGAATTCCAATTCGCTCTTTCTCTTTTTTCTGTCGCGCAACGCGGCGAATATTTTCGTCCTCGTCGGTAAGAACCCGGCGGAGTGTAAGTTGAAAAGAGACGGGAAGAGTTTCTTCGACGCTAAATCTCCGCTCGCGCCTAAGATGACGATGGATAAGCCCTCGTGGCGGACTTGTAAGCGAGACGGGAGCGGCATGATTTGTGTGTGTGTATGTGTATGCGCGCTCTTTTGTTAAGTTTTTTTTTGTTTTGATGAGAGATTTTACAACACAAAATAAGTGTTTTTCAAATTACACACAATACAATGAAAAAGGATTTAAGATGTACAATTCTATACACACACACACACACCTCCACGAAGAGGAAGAAGTTACTCGTCTTCTTATTTTTTATCTTGTTGTTGTTGTTGTTGTTGTTGTTGTTGTTGTTGTTGTTGTTGCTGTTGCTGTTGTAATAAATCAAACGGTCCACCGTTTGCCATGGTATCCATTACGCTTGAGAACATCTCTTTGAACGGCCCGGGCATCTGCGTCGTGTCCACGGTGACTTTTTCCGTTTTCGTTTCGCCTTCCTCTTGACCGTCGACGTTCTTCTTCGAAACTTCGACGGAAAACGTGCCGTCGTTGTTGTTTGAGATGGTTTGCGTGACGGATGCGTCGCCGGCTTTGATTTTTATTTGAGAGGAGGACTCGGTCGGTTTGCTCGCTTCGACGGTCACGTCGATGTCTTTTTGTTCGTTGCGATCAACATTTTCCGACGACGTTTCCTGGTGCACTTTCGCTTTAAAAAGAGTCACCGGGTCTTCCTCTTTCTTGTTTTTGTCGACTTCTTCGACGTTATCTTTACCAAGAGAGGCTTGGTCTTTGTCGTCTTTGGCGATCTTCTCCAACTCGACGTCGCCGAGCAAATAGCAATTCAACACTTTTAATTTGTTGTCCTTTGTGTTCGCTTCTTTCGTTCTCGGTTTAACGAGCGCGGAGCCGATTTCTGGTAATAAAAAGTTTCCTGGGCTCGCGGCATCTTCGGAAACGTAATCGTCGCGGCATAATTTGCCGAACAAGAAACCGTCAATCATATCCGCCCCTTTGCGAGAGATGAAATTGAACGCTTTATAAGTAAAATCTGGGCCGATGGCGTAGGACGACAATCCAGCGCCCGGTCCCTCCAAAGGCCAATAGTAAAAGTACATGCGTCGTTCGTAACCGTCTGGGACGGGCTTTTGATTCGGTCCTGGTTCGCCTAAACGAATAAAATTTTCCGATCTTTTACAATTCCCGGGCCTGTCGGGACCGCAAATCCCTAAGAACAATTCGCGTTTCATCATCAAAAAGTCGTAGTCTTTCGGCGCGTGTTGAAGTAATCGCGTCATTCTCGATTTCATTTGGTTCTCGTCCACGTACGCGTCGGCTTCCATGATCCATGCCGGAAAAACCTTATCGTTTCCTTTATCGTACGCCATATCGTCAACGGCTCGCCATGCGTTGAAGTGCGCGTACATGCATCCGATGTGATGCGCGATGGGCATCCGCCCCTCGCCTAACTTGCCAGTCTCTGGATCGCGTTCATCAATCGACGCGATCCATTGTATACCTTTCAAGTTATCCGGGTTTCTCCTCTTATCGTCCACTTTCCACGTTTTACTCTTAAAATTCTCTCGGTTGAAGATTCGTAAAGGCGCTAAACCGTATTCGGCGTCTTCGAGATGCGCAGGCCACTGTCCAGCGTTCACGCCAAAGATTGAATTCGCTTTCGGGAAGACTCTTTGAATGCGCTTGAAATCTTGGTAGTCTTTTTCGTTGTCGCGCTGGACGATGACTATCGGGTTGAATCCTCGTTCGCTGTTGTCGTTATCGTCGCTGGTTTTCTTCTTATTATCACTGTTCTTATTATTGTTTTTATTGCTCAAACTCAACCTGGATTCGTGCTCGAGGTGAGTGCCGCTGTTGTTATTGTTGTCGCGCGACGAAGACACGAAGAAAACGGATAAAACGACGGAAACGAGAACAAATCCCATCGTGTATCTCCCCGTGTGTTTGCCTTCTCTGAAAAACACAGATTTGCTCTTCTCGTTATTATTGTTTCTCATCAAAGTGTTGCAGTTGTCGTCCTCGTTGGTCGATTGAATCAAAACTTCTCTTTCCTCTGGCGATGAAAAAGAAGAAGAACCAAAACTTCTTCCTTTTGATCCTCCTAATCCTCGCATCGCCGCGGTCAACATCTCTCTTCTTCTTCTTCTTCTTTTGCGTTTATTCTTTCTCTCTCTCTCTCTCTCTCTCTCTCTCTGTGGGGGTGTAACAAACACACCAATTTTATAATGGCCGCGCGGAAGGTGTTGGAAAAATTTAGGGTTCGGTTTGTTTAGGGTTTTAAACCCTATTCCTCGTCTCCCCCCTGTTTTCTTTTGTTTTTGAGACGCACTTCTTCTCACAAAAAACACAAAAAAAAAGATGTCGGCGTCGTGCGCTTCTGCTTCTGCCGCCGCTCTCGTCGGCGGCGGCGCGAGCGCGACGTTGAGTTATAATCGCAACAACAACATCGACTCGAGAAGAGCGAGCACTGGTTCGAGCGCCAGTTTCACCGGCCGACGATCAGAAGGAGCCACTGCTAGAAGAAGAAGAGGAATCGTAAACGTTGTTCGTGGGGAAAAACGATTACCGACGGCGAAGCTCTTTTTCTCCTCCTCTCGTGCTTCTGCGAACAACAACAACAACAACAACAACAACAACAGACGCGGAAACTTTGCGTGCGACGTAAAAGCGGTCGTCCACCCGAACAACGAGCAAGAACAATCGACGAACAAGTACAACAGCACCACCAAATACTATCCTTTGATTAAGAAAGGCGATGCGATTCCAAACTCTTCGTTGCAATATTTCGACCACGAAGGCAATTTGCAGTCGATCGAGACCGCGACGCAGTTGTGCGCGAAAGGGAAGACCATCGTGATATTCGCGGTGCCCGGGGCGTTTTTACCCACTTGTACCAATAAACACTTACCTGGATTTATCGATTTAGCCGCGAAAATGAAGGCGGCCGGGTGTGATTTGATCGCGTGCGTGTCTGTGAACGACGCGTTCGTGATGGACGCGTGGGGTAAAGCGGTTGGCGCGGCGCCCGTACTCATGTGCGGCGACGGCAGCGGCGACTTTACGAGAAAGTTAGGATGCGAACTCGATTTGATGGATAAAGGTTTAGGAATAAGAAGTAGACGATACGCGATGATTATTAAAGATGGAATCGTGGAGTACATCGAAATGGAGAGAGGCGGCGCGTTTACGAGATCGAGAGCGGAGGACGTGCTCCAGGTCTTGGAGAAGATAAATAAATTTGAAAGCGGATAAACAACGTTCGATGTGCTCACACATCAACACGTAACGAGAAACGCACGCACGTGAGTGATGATAATTCATATAGATAGTATATTATAATAAACGCAAAAGGATTTGTGTTTAATCGCACATGTTTCTCTTTCTTCCTCTCTTTCTTCCTCTCTCTCTTTCGCTTTCACTTTCTCTATCGACTTTTCACCGCGCCGACTTTGCCCGCGCCTCGATCGGCTAATAAATCGTCCAAATACTCTTCGTCGATGTCGCCGGTGATGTAGTCGCCATTGAAGCAAGACGCGTCGAATCGACTGATATTCGGATTCATCGTCTTACCGGCTTGCAACAAATCCTCCACGGTTTGGTAAATCAACCCGTCCGCGGCTAAGACTTCGCACACTTCCTCTTCCGTTCGGTTGTGCGCGACAAACTCTTCGCGAGAGGGCATGTCGACGCCGTACACGTTCGGATGTCGCACCGGAGGCGCAGACGAGGCCAAATACACTTTCGTTGCCCCGGCGTCGCGAACCATGTTTACGATTTGGTTCATCGTCGTCCCGCGAACGATCGAATCGTCCACCAACAAAACTTTTTGGCCGTTGAATACCGATCGCATGGCGTTCAATTTTCGTCTCACCGATAACTCTCTCGTTCTTTGATCCGGCATGATGAACGTTCTTCCGACGTATCGGTTTTTGACTAAACCTTCTCGGTACGGCAAATTCAACGCGCTGGCAATTTCAATCGCAGACGGGCGACTCCCATCCGGAACGGGAACCACGACGTCAATGTCCCACCCTCGTTCGGTGATGTGTTGCGCCAATCTTCGACCTAAATCCAATTGGAATTCATACACCGAAATACCATTCATGGTCGAATCTGGTCTGGCCAAGTAAATGTATTCGAAAATGCACGGACACGCGTCCCCAGCCACGCATTGCCTGGACACCATCTTCCCGTCGTTGGTGATGATGATCGCTTCCCCCGGGTTCACGTCTCGGACGAATTTAAACCCGAGCGGTCCAAACGCCGCGTCTTCCGACGCCACGCACCACTCGTCCTTCCCATCTTTGTTCACTCTTTGACCTAAAACCAACGGACGAATCCCGTTCGGGTCTCTGAACGCGAACAAACCGACGTCGTTCACCAAAGAAATCACCGAATACGAACCTCTTAATTTTTGCATCGTTTGCGTCACCGCGTCAAACATTTGCACGTTCGGGTCTCTCAGCGGGTGCAAATTAATCTCTCTCTGTAAATCTTCCGCGAAAACGTTCAACAAAACCTCTGAATCCGAATTCGTTCTCATGTGTCTCGCGTTCAAATGTCTCAATCGCAGTTCGTCCGTGTTGGTCAAGTTCCCGTTGTGGATTAAATAAATCCCGAGCGGCGAGTTGACGAAAAACGGCTGCGCCTCCGTCGCGGATAAACCGCCTTGCGTCGGATACCTCACGTGTCCTAACCCAATGTTCCCGTCTAAATAGTTCATCGTTCTCTTATCGAACACGTCTTTCACCAATCCGTTGTCTTTTTTCTCTTTAAATCGACTCCCGTCCGACGTGACCATCCCCGCCGAGTCCTGCCCTCGGTGTTGCAACATGAGTAAACCTTCGTACAACTCCGCGGAAACTTTGTTCTCGTGCGTCATCACCCCGATGATCCCGCACGCTCGCGTGACGTCTCTGTGCCGTTTTTGTTCTCTTCTGTTCGTTTTCTTGTTCCTCGACGAGAACAAAGAAGAAGAAGAAGAAGAAGAAGAAGAAGAGCGCGTTCCTCCTCTGAGATGTTTTTTAAACCCCGCAGGAGCAGCAGCAGCAGCCGAAGCAGCCGACATCTTCCCTTTTACTGTGTGTGTATATTCCAACGCGCCGCGGATTCACAAAGAGAGTAAGAGAGTAAGAGAGAAAATTAAACGCGCGCTGTTCCTACGCAGTGCTGCTGCGATGGTAGATAACAGAGAAGAAGAAGAAGAGCGCGGTTGGTGCGTGTGTTGTTTCTTTGTTGTGTGGCAAAAGAGAGACAAAAGTGAGTTTTAAACGAACGAGACGAGACGAATTTCTTTTATGTTTTTTGGTCTTTTTTTTTTCTGGAAGAGAGAAGTTTTTGGGGAAAAAATTGTGCGCGATTCATCACTGCGCACAACACGCGCGCGAAGAGGAAGAAGAAGAAGAATTAAAGAAGATGCTCGCGAGGACGACGACGGGAAGCAGAAAAGGAGGGGCGTTGTTGTTGGCGCGCCGTTGTTTGCGAGAGGTACTTTCGCTGCATTCTAGTAGTAGCACCACGGCGACTGATGACCGCGCTTTTTTTTCGACGTGGTCCACCTCTTCTTCGTCTTCGTCTTCGTCTTCGACGGGTTGGGAAAGATCAGCCCTGACGACGAGGGAAAAGAAGAAGAACGAAGAAGAAGAAACAGAAGAAGAAGAGAGAAGAAGACAAAAGGCATCGTCTTTAACCGCGGGAGCGCCTGGGGCGACTAAAACGAACGGAAGAAGATCGACGTCCCAGTATCGACGAGAGATTCAGCGGCGTTTGATGGAAGCTTCGTCGTCCTCGTCGTCGAAAGAAAAAGAGAAGGTTTTGGGGGTGGAAAAGGAAGAAACTTGGCGAAAGTGGAAACGAACGCTCGGTCTCAAACGCCTGGAAAAAATGGACGCGCGAGAGTGCTGGACCGGGAACGAGTTTCTGGTGAAAACGAAAGAGGAAGAGAAGAGGAGGATGTTTAGAAGCGCGGCCGCTGCAGCCGCTGCCGTCGAGGAAGCAGAAGAGGAGGAGGACGAGGACGAAGACGACGCGTTGGAGGAGGCGTTGGAGGACGAAGCGGTGCTCGGGATGCTCAAGAAGAGCGCTCGAGCAGCCATGTTAGCCGAACAACAACAACAACAACAAAGACAACGAGAAGAAGAAGATGACGAAGATGATTCGGATTTAGCTGCGTATCTCAATTACGTGCGCGCGGTCAAAACCGCGACGGAAGGAGGCGTGGATCCGTACTACTCGGACGCGGACGAAGACGAAATGGAAGCGAAACTCGAGTCCATCCAAGATTTACTGGACGCCTTGCGCGAAGAAAACGACGCCACGGACGAGGACAAGAGGAAAATGAACAATAAACTGGACTCGTTGCAAAACATCATGGACCACGTGTACTCGTTTCGCGAGGAGCACCGGCAACAACTCGCTCTGGTGCCCGAAATCGTAGTCTCGGACGTCGACAAAGACGAAGACGCGCTCTCTCGTCGTCACATTTTCCGAGCCGACAGCGTCAAACGAAAGCGAAAGAAAGCCATGAACAAGCACAAACACAGGAAGAGGAAGAAGAAGGATAGGTTTAAGAACAAATAGTAGTTTTTTTCAATAACAACAACTGTATATATCATTGTATTACTTGTTTTATTGTTCCCTTCAACAAAAAGTGTGTAAACACACTTTCTCTCGCGTCCGTCACTTTAAAAGAGCCGCACACGCAAGCTCGCACGAGAAACAAAGAAAGAAAGATACACACAACATCAACGCACACATCACAATGAGTCGAAGAGCGTTTTCGTCTTTGCTCTCTCTTCGAGTCGTGCGACGACAGCAACAACAACTACAACATCATCTAGAGGAAGCGTCTTGTTCAAAGTACGCTTCTGCGTTTTTACAAAGACCACTTGGTGCGGGGAAAAACAACTTTTTTAGCAGCAGCAGCAGCAGCAGCAGCAGCAGTGCTTCAACAACAACGACAACAGAGAATGATAACGATGCTGAATCGAACGACGGCGGCGGCGACGACCCGAGAGTGGCCTCTTTCTTTGCCGCCGTCGCTCGCAAACACAAAGGCGAAGTCGACGCTGAGAAATGGTTGGAGCACTTTCCAGACATGGAGCAGCTGGAGAGCAGAATGAACGGGCAGTTGGGGAAGAAGCTTGGGATGAGCGTCAAGGAAAGGAAAAGAGTGATGCAATATCTGAGCAAATATAAAGTCGGTTTGTTCAAACTGCCTTCCTCTTCTGCTT
>Ga0255743_10002575_pt1 | contig 14871 bp, 14 predicted proteins | sample 101ome_19_FD_179950 | JGI IMG/M metagenome (GOLD analysis project Ga0255743, IMG submission 179950) | Coastal salt marsh microbial communities from the Groves Creek Marsh, Skidaway Island, Georgia - 101405AT metaG (version 2) | ecosystem: Environmental > Aquatic > Marine > Intertidal zone >... | reverse complement strand
GTATTATCCTTGGGTTGAAGGGGAATCTGTGGCCGATTTCATTTTCCGCGCCCAACAAATCACCGTCCAAGCGGCTGAAGGTATTCCCTTTGAGGATAGGCCCGACCGCACCAACCTAATCTATGGTACGACCTTGCCGTGGCTATCATTTACCGGCTTTAAGCACCCTCGAAAAGGGGGGAATCACAGTGTTCCAAAAATTGTGTTAGGTAAGATTACCTCCCAAGCCGGTCGATACGTACTCCCTTTCCAGTTAGAGGTGGATCATGCATTGATGGACGGCATTCACATGAGTGAGTATTTGGCCTTGGTACAGGAGAATTTAAATAGACTCTAAGAAATCTTCCTGATCCAGGTGGTCCATGGGATCCCATACCAATTCCCCAAAGTTTTGAATCTCATCGTCTATGATGGTGATGCCCTCGCTGGCAAGTAAATCTTCCATGACGGTGCTGCCGCCGAAAAAGTGTTTGCCGGTGAGTAGTCCTTTGCGGTTGACCACTCGGTGTGCTGGAACCGTTGGGTCGTTGTGCGAAGCATTCATGGCATAACCCACCACGCGTGCCGATCGACCGGTGCCTAAGAAGCGAGCAATATGACCGTAGGTGCTCACGCGCCCCTCCGGGATGAGGCGGACGACGCGGTATACTCGGTCAAAGAACTCGCTGGCCATCTATTTCTTGAAATTAGCCCAATGCGACATGGCGTCCTCGATGCCGTCAAGTTTGAAGCGCAAGTAGGTGGTCGCCTTGCCTTGGGCAAGCCACATGCTTTCGTAGTGGGTAACTACATCGAATAGGATGCCTTCGTTGGGTAAGATTTGTTCGTGGATGTTGTGGTAGGCCTCCTCAACTTCTAGACCGAGCATTTGAACGATGCCGTGGGTGTAGCCGTGCAGGTATTCGCTATCACATTTGAGGTTGATGGTGCCGCCGGGCTTCAGGAATTTGCGATAGCGCAGGAGGAACTCAGGGTGGGTCAAGCGGTGTTTCGCGCGCTTGTATTTGATTTGAGGATCTGGAAAAGTGATCCAAATTTCGTCTACTTCATTGTGTCCGAAACACTGGTCGATCCAGTCGATTCGAGTGCGTAGGAACGCCACGTTATTCAAACCTTCCTCAGTCGCAGTTTTGGCACCGCGCCAAAGACGAGCGCCTTTGATGTCGACGCCGATGTGGTTTTGATGAGGATTTCTTCGGGCCAATTCCACGGTGTATTCCCCCTTTCCACAGCCAAGTTCGAGCACGAGGCCTTGATCGTTAGAGAATTGGTCCTTTGCCCAATTTCCCTTGAGCTCTAAACCCAAGCGTGTCTCTTCGGCACTCGGTTCAACGACGCAGGACATCTGCTCGTTTTCACGAAATTTTCGGAGTTTGTCTTTTCCCATGCCGCAAAAGTAGTGGTCAATATTCATTAAACCCTTTTCCCGCGTAAATCTTCGGGATGCATTTTTCAATGCGGTTGAGCTGGGTTTGTTCTTGTTTGGCGCTCCCCACATGGAGGATATAACTTCTTTGACGTCCTGGGGTCAATAGATCCCAAGCCTTCTGGAGTTGTGGGTCTTTTTCTAGCCAATTGGCCAAGGTTTCCGGCATAGGCTCGCGCTCAGTGGGTTTAGGAACTTTGGCGCCGCTTTTCTCAAGCTCGATGGCTTCGGCGATGTAGGCGTGGATGTGCGATTCCAATTCTGCTACTTGGGTAGCGGAGGTGATTTTAAGATGGCGGGCAACATTGGAATTGGACCCTGCAGGCACCAATATTTTTACATCATCTTGAAGAAGCACACCTTTGAAAAAGCTAATGCCGCAGCTGTCCTTGAAGGAATAGATCATTGCCACATTTTTGCCTTTGAGGGTGTAGGTCGGTTGGCCCCATTTGGCCTCTTCCTCTAATCCGCTCTGTAGCATAATCTCGCGCAACAGCACCAATGGATCAGCCCAAGTGCGCACCTTGCACTGGTCCGTGCCGTGGAGGGAACAGCGTCCGCAGCCGTCGATGAAATAGTCGTTGGGGTCCTTGATCATCATGGGTTTAGGGCTTTATGGACCAATTCGTATCGGGCCTCGCGGTATTCTTCCACCTGTCCGGAAGCTCGGTCAATCATCATGGTGTGGCCACTTTGTTTGGTGTTCCAAGTGGGGACGGTGGGACCGTTTGGATTACCGGTTTTGATGAAGTTCACGAATTGCTGCTGCATGAGTTCGGAGATGCGATAATCATCTTCTTGCCAATCAAAAACTCTATTGCTGCTAAGGTTGCCGAGGCAATATTCGATTTCCGCACTGTGGACCGCACCGGCGTCTGGCGGTGGAGGTGGTGTGTTTTCCTCGCCTTCGACAATACCGCCGGCCAGTCCCGCGCGAACGTTGCCAAACTCGGGTCGCATTGCTGGGCGGGGTCTCTTGTAGTAGTATTGGTAGATGGGTTGATTGGCGCTGAGGTGTAGTTGGCCCCAAATCCAGCTGGGGTATCCGAGGAATAAGTCGCCGCTGAGGTCAGTCATGGCTTGAAGGACTTGGCCGTCGCAGGTGTTTAAATAAGCTTCTAATAGGTCGTTGCTCTGCTTGCCAAAGAATAGGTCACAGCTAGCAATCATTAATTCCATGGTGGGTTCTTGACCTTGAGTGAGCGCCAAGGGTGTCATCTCTTGGGAGTTCCATCCTAGGAGTAGGGGGACTTGCGCTTGTTTGCCGCGCTCGTATATGTTGATGGGGTTTTTCGGCATGAATTCACCGTCGACCGTCATGGACACGGCATATCCTTCGGAGAGTTTGAGCAATTCGTCTGCTGGGATGGCGCGAAGTTCTGCCAAGGAATTCACATTGCATTTTTCCTGGAATTCAAGGCCTTTTGCTTGCGCATCCTTCAGCGGAATGACCACGTCGCGTCCAAAGATTTTACCCAAGACAGATCCGCTTTCGCCTATGGCTCGGGCGATGTAGGGTTTGGAGCCTGGGGAGGCGAGCTGGAGGCTGACCGACATTGAACCGGCACTTTCGCCGGCTATGGTGATGGCATTTGGGTCGCCGCCGAAGGCACTGATGTTTTCATACACCCAGCGTAGGGCCGCTTGTTGGTCCATCAAACCTTGGTTGCCGGCATTATTTTTTTCGAGTTCGGGGTGAGAGAAAAATCCAAAGGCGCCTAGGCGATAGTTTACGGTGATGGCGATGATGCCATTGCGGGCCATACTCTCGCCATCGTATCGAGGTTCGGAACCGTCGCCGGCTTGGAACCCGCCGCCGTAGAAGTACACGAGCACGGGGAATTGGTCCCCGAAAGTAGGCTTCCAAATATTGAGGTAGAGGCAATCTTCACTCATGGACGGCGCGCGGAAATTCATGTCGCCATAAAGGGGAAGTTGCATCGCTTGCGCGCCAAATTCTGTTGCGCTGCGAGTTCCTTCCCATGGGGATAAAGGCTGCGGCGCTTTCCAACGCAATTCACCCACGGGAGGTTGGGCGTAGGGCACGCCTAAAAAGGCATGTACGCCACTCATATCCTTGCCTTCGAGGGCTCCAGAGGGGGATTGAACTATAGGGTTTTGTGCGTGTGCATTCAGTGCGAATAGCAAGAAGGCGAAGCGATAGAGGCGGTGGCGCATGGGTAAAAAGTTTCCTTCAATGTACGCCGAAAGTTAGGTCTTACCAATTCCGATAGGGCACCAAACTCAGTGAAGAATTCGAGTACCTGCGGTCCCCACTGACTTCCTCGCCCAACCACTCCGGTCGAACGAATTCCTCATCTTCACTGCTCAACTCAATTTCCGCCACTTCAAGGCCCTCATTGGCCCCTTCGAAAATATCTACTTCCCAAATATGCCCCTCGTGTGCCACGAAATAACGTCGCTTTTGAATGGGGGGATGCTCACACATCTTGAGCAGTGCGGCCGCCTCGTCTTTAGGAATTTCATATTCAAACTCATCGCGGCTGAGGCCCACGGTCAATCCTTTAATGGTCAAAAACCCATGGGTGTCGGTTTCGCGTACTCGGACGGTGCGCTCGGGATCATAGCTGAGGTAACCTTGCGCGAAAAAACTCGAACGTTGCACGCCGGCTTTCCAACCATCGTTGGCGATTAAAAACTTACGTTCGATTTCCTTGGGCATGCGTTAGAAATTTGGGGCCACCTCGAATGAAATTTCTTCCTTGGTGGTCGGATGTATAAAACTAATGGATGCAGCGTGAAGATGCAATCTATTGGCCGGCACTCCATAGAGCTCGTCTCCGTAAATTGGGGTGTGGAGCCCGTCCGGATGGGCACAATGTACGCGCAACTGGTGCGTTCGCCCAGTCACGGGGAAAAGGGCCATGCGCGTTTTGCCATTGTGGCGCTCGAGCACTTTCCAATGGGTGGTGGCGGGCTTGCCGTGCTCGTGACACACCATTTGGCGCGGAAGATCATAATAATCGGGGCGCAACGGGAGTTCGATGGTGCCCTCATCGTCCTCCACGATTCCGTCCAGCACGGCGATGTACTGCTTTTTCAGTGTTCGTTTGATGAACTGCTTTTGAACGAATTTGTGGGCCTGTGGATTTTTAGCAAAGACTAAAATACCGGAGGTAGACATATCTAATCTGTGCAGGAGCACGCTCCCTGTAGCCTCGGGATAGAGGGCCTTGATTCGAGTCAACGCGGAATCTTCGATATCCTTACCGGGCACCGACAACATGACCTCGGGTTTGTTCACCACCACCAAATCCTTGTCGTCATAAATGATGGGCAATTCCGCCCCATCACTCCATGACAAGAGTGGATTGGGTTCGACGGTCACGCCCTCGAGCATGTGTCCAAGTATGGGTCGGCAGCGACTATTGCACGAAGGGTAGAAGAGGCCCTGTTTGCGCACCTCGTTTTTCGGCTCCTTGCCCCACCAAAACTCTCCCATACACAAGGGCTCATATCCCTGTAAGTAGGCATATTGAAGCAGTTTGGGAGCGCTGCAATCTCCAGCCCCGGAAGGCGGTTGCTGCGTTTCGAAGTCCGGGAAGAGGTCCTTAATATCTTTGCGCTCGCCGCGTGCATTGAGGAATTGGTACTGCGAAAAAATCCACGCTTGGAGGGCATTGCTTTTAGCGCGACGGTCCTTTTTTAATTGGTCCAATTTCATTTGCCATCCCTCCACCTCTTCACGCAATTTCTCCAACGCTTCCCTTTGATGAAAGGCGAACTTTTTGAACTGCAACTGCGTGGTAATACTTTCCGAGGTCAACTCCGCATTGAAGGCTTCAAAGGCTTCGGCATCAAGGCTGGCTTTGGCCGCTTCGCGGCGTTGTTTGCGGTCGATTTTTTCTTGTTTTAATTGGCCCCTACCATCGCTCAACACCTGCTCCACACGAATTTCTTCGTCCTTCAAGAGGGCTTTCAAGTGCACAAATTCGGGATCGCGTTTCAGGGCCTCAATGGCTTCGGTCATCTCATTCAGCTGCGCTTCCCCAAGCTTGTATTCGGTGTGGGCCGCGTGAATATCAGCCACGGCGGGCACCATCCACTCCGGACGCGGCCCATTCAACTTTCCAGAATAGGCAGACAGGTAGCCCAATGCTCCTTCGGAATTTCTAACGACCAATACGCCGAGCATTTTCCCTGCTACGGCATCGCCTCCCAAGAGTTCTTCGGAAAGGGTGGCATCGCTTTGCAATCGTTCTTGCAGATGCTTGGCCGCGGCCACGACCAGCGGGTGTGGGGTGTAGAAAAACGGATAGGTAAAGGCATCAGGCGGTTGCGGCGCTTCACCGTCGGCAAGGTGGGATAAAAAGTCAGTGGTGAAGCAGGGGTCCATAGCGCGAATGTCTACCACAAAAATAGGGGTTCGGGTTAGAAGTTTCGCTCCACGGATCAAGTATCAAAGATCAACCCGAACTGCAGGTACTGTTTAGTGGTAGATCCAACGGTTTGTAGTAAGTAACCCAATTGAAATTGAACGTTCGACGCGTACTTATAGCCCACTCCTCCATAGAGGCGATTGCGGTCAAAAGCTGCTTTTCCTGGTTGTAAGAAAATCTCATCATAGATTCCCAAATAATAGGTGCCGACCTCGATGGATTCACTATTGAGCGGGTAAAACAACATGCCACGGTAGCGGTAACGGGTTTTGAAGTCGCTGTCAATCCATCGTTGCTCGTATCGAAAACGATGCTCGAGCTTGGCTTTTCCGAAATAGCTTGCGGTAATGAGTTGTTGCCAAATCCGATGTTCTTCTACGTCCGGACCTATGCGTGAACTCTGAAATTCATAATTGGTAATGTTCGCGTAACCGCCAGTGAGCATCTGCCCGTTGTCGAACTTATAATTTACCCCGGTTCGAAGCAGGAGTTGTTCAAGTTGAGGTTGTACAGTATAATTCCGGTGTTGTGCCTCGGTATGAATGCTCCAATGATTGTCGATTTTATTTGTTCCGAAGTACATCATCCAATTGCCCAAATCCGATTGAGCAGCGGCGGTACCTGAGCAGAACAAGAGTATGATCAGCCAGCGCATAAAAAGTGTGTTAGTCCCTCAAAAATATAGGGAATTTCTCAATACTTCGAAAGGAAGCCGAGCGCCGAGTTGGCGAAAATCAACACCACGATGAGGGTGATGATCAAGCTGAGGAGGAATGCGATGAATTGGCGACGTTTGCGCTGAGAGGCTCTAGTTTTGATTTCAGATTTTATGGTGTCCAATGCTTCTTTGCTCACCTTCTTATCATGGGTCGGCGCGCTCCCAAATCCGCCCTTGTGCTCTTTGTCAAAAATCTTAGTGCGCTTGGCTAGGGCATTGTTCTTTATGGAGCTGACCATGGCAGCTACGGCACCTCCCCAACTCATGATTTCCCTTGTGCTGTGCGGATATCTTCCACCATCAATTGGAGGTTGCGCTGTCCGCGGAATTCATTGATTTCGAGGGAGGCGATAATATCAACAGCCCCGCCGGCTTCGAGATGTCCCGCCCAAGTCCCTTGACCAAAGGCAATTCCGGTCATGGTCGTTGCACTGCCCGGGTGTTGCAGCACCACGCGGAGGTGGCTCTCATCGGCCCCAACGGCCTTACTGCCGCCGGCATCCACCAAATTCTGAATGAGGAACCTTGGTGCTTGATTCGCTTCTCCGTGCGGCTCCATTTGTGATAGGACGGCGTAGAAGCGCTCGGTGAATTGGTCCAAACTAGCCACCGCATCGTATTCTAATTCCGGCGTTTTCATCTCAGCCGTCAAATTCGCGGTACAATAGGCCTCGAATGCCTTTTTGAATTGCGGCAACTGCGCTTCATCTAGCGTCAACCCAGCGGCATACTTGTGCCCGCCGAACTGTAAAATATGATCTTCACACGCCTCAATGGCATTATACACGTCGAAGCCAATGACACTGCGCGCAGAACCGCCCAGATGGTCGCCACTCTTGGTCAAAATGATGGTTGGGCGGTAGTGCGTTTCCACGATTTTTGAGGCCACGATGCCCACTACACCCTTATGCCAATGCGGTCTGTAGAGGACATTGGAATTTGGATAGTTCTCCGGGTCCAATTCTGCTTTGGCCTCCTCGAAAATTTCAGCTTGAGTTTCACGACGGTCCTGGTTGAAGGCATTGATGCGCTCGGCGAGTTCGTCCTGCTCCGCGCGGTCGGTGCTGCGCAAAAGTTCGACCGCGCGCAACCCACTCTCCATACGCCCGGCGGCGTTGATACGCGGGGCAATGCTAAAAGAAATGTCTCTGAGGGTGAGGGATTCTGGGGCTTTCGCGCTGGCCTCGAGCAAACTCATAAACCCGGCACGCGCTTGTCCGTTTCGGATGCGCTGCAGGCCATAATGTGCGAGTAATCTATTCTCTCCGGTCACATGCACGATATCGGCGGCAATACTCACGGCACACAGGTCGAGTAAGGAATGCAGGTGCACCTCTTCCGGCAGGCCCCAATGTTCACACAGTGCTTGGCACAGTTTAAAGCCTACACCACATCCGGAAAGTTCCTTGTAGGGGTAGGGACAATCGGGGCGCTTGGGGTCGAGAATGGCATGTGCCTTGGGCAAAGTTTCTTCTGGGCGGTGGTGGTCGCAAACGATGACATCTATACCGAGCGACCGTGCATGTGCGATTTGGTCAAAGGCCTTAATTCCACAATCCAGTGCGATGATGAGGGTAATGCCTAGTTCCGCAGCGAGGTTAATACCGTCAAAGGACAATCCATAGCCTTCCTTGTAGCGATCGGGGATATAGGCTTCGATGGGAAATTTACCTTCCAGAAATTCAGCCATAAGGGCCACGGATGTGGTTCCGTCCACATCGTAATCGCCGAAAATCATCACATGTTCTTGCTGGATTCTTGCCTTTTCGATGCGCTCCACGGCACGCTCCATATCCTTCATTCGATAAGGGTGGTGCAATAGGTTCAAATCTGGTCGAAAAAAGGCCTTGGCGTCCTCAAATGTAGTGATGTCGCGCTGTACCAAAAGTGCAGCGAGCAAGGGGTCTTTGGTGACTTCTGCGGTGAGCTGAGACACGGCACCCGGATCCGATATGGGTCGAGCCGTCCAGCGCATTACGACTCTTTTTTAGTCAATCGCGTTTGGTATTCGACGCTGTATTTATGGATGGTCGCGAAGAGGTCGTGCATGAACTCTGGCGTTAGGCCTTCACCATCGCCTTTTTCAGTGCGCTCTTTTACGAGTTTCAACCAGCGCTCCATCTGGAAAATACTGGTGCCTTCTTGTTCTTTGATGATGGCAATCTCCTTGGCCAACGCGAAGCGCTGACGCATGATTTCTACTAAATTATCGTCTAATTCATCCAGTGAATCTCGCAATGATTTCAATGCTTCACTGGCCCCTTGATCTAGTTTCTTGGGGTGAATGACCAGGTTCTTAATGAGCTCGCCTAGTTTCTCAGGATTCATCTGTTGTGCGGCATCGCTGAGCGCGATTTCCGGAGTGATGTGGCTTTCCACCATCAATCCGTCCATGCCCAGGTCCATAGCCACTTGACATACTTCAGGTACGAGCAGTCGCTTTCCGGCGATGTGGCTAGGGTCAACAATGATTTTTACGTCGGGCATTATAGCACGCAGTCCAAAACTGTGGTGCCAGTGCGGTTCATTCCGGTACACGCCTTTTGCCGAGGAGAAAAACCCGCGGTGTACGGCAGCAACGCGCTCAATACCTACATTTTTAAATCGCTCAATGGCACCTGCCCAAAGGCCTATTTCTGCATGAATAGGGTTCTTGACAAGTACTGGGATTTGAACTCCTTTCAATGCTTCGGCAATTTCTTGTACGTAGAACGGATTAACTGTGGTGCGCGCTCCGATCCACAAAACATCGATACCTGCTTTCAGCGCAGCTTCTACATGCTCGGTATTGGCTACCTCTGTGGTCGTGGGTGTGCCGATGGCACGGCCAGCATCAATCAACCATTGCATGGACTCCAATCCCACACCTTCGAAACTTCCAGGTTTGGTTCTAGGTTTCCACACACCGCCGCGCAATAAACTAATAGGCGTGTGTGCCTTGAGCGCTTGTGCGGTGGCTAAAATTTGTTCAGGACTTTCCACCGAACAAGGACCCGCAATAAGCAGGGGTGATTCTGTGGGTCCGTCGAACCATTGATCAATATGTTGAATTTTCGATGCTACCATATTAGGCTCCGATACAAACGACCAGCTCTCCTTTTAAACCACCGCGTTCTTGCACAATTGACAGCAATTCTGATGCCGAACCGCGCAAGGTTTCTTCAAACTTTTTGGAGATCTCTCGGCTGATGGTCACGGGGCGTTCTGCACCACAAAATTCGACAATTTGTGCCAAGGTTTTCTCGATTTTATGAGGACTTTCATAAAGCACTACGGTTTTAGTGCTGGCGGCAATGGATTCAAGCTTGGTTTGACGTCCCTTTTTGGGCGGTAAGAAGCCTTCAAAATAAAAGGTGTCGCACGGCAAACCGCTATTGACTAGCGCGGGTACAAAGGCTGTGGCTCCAGGTAGTGTGATGACCTCTACCTCCGCTTGAACGGCCGCTCGAATCAATAAAAACCCTGGGTCGCTGATGCCAGGTGTTCCTGCATCGCTGACTAAGGCAATGGTTTGTCCCTGTTGCAGTCCTTTGACATAGCGCTCGACCACCTTGTGTTCGTTGTGCATGTGAAAGGCCTGTTTTGGCGTGGCAATATCAAAATGTGCGGTGAGTTTCCCGGTCGTGCGTGTATCCTCGGCTAAAATCAAATCCGCATCGCGCAACACATTGATGGCGCGAAACGTCATATCATCCAAATTGCCCACAGGGGTAGGCACGACGTAAAGGATTCCGGACATCAACTAAACTTTTGTTCGACAGCAGCAATAAAGCGTGCGGCCGTTTCTTCTTTTTGATCCCAGCCGTATTCGCCGGAAATGTGTGTATGAATGAATTCCATGGCCTCTTCTAAGTTGCCCAAAGTATTCAACTGGCTCACAACGCGATTGAAATCTTCTTGGGAACCGTCAAAGAGGTCTTTGACGAACCCTATGCGGTCGTTCAATCCAAATTTTAGCACATTACCGGCTAATCTGTCGTTCAAACTTTTCTTTTCCGCAGCTGGGGCTGGAGCAAATATATCTTGTTGCACAGGAGCCTCTTCAGCCACAGGCGCGGCCACAGCAGATTCTTCTTCTGCTACAGTTTCAGCAGGTATCTCTTCCTCGGCAGGGACAACTTCCATCACAGGATCTGGCTCAACGGCTTCCACTGGCTCGGGAGCTGAGGTCTCTGTAGGTTCTTCAACTTTTGGCACTTTAACGACCGGTGCAGGTGTTGCTGCAGCTTCTTCTTGCAACGCTTTGAGCTTGGCCTCGAGTTTTGCCTTGAGGTCTGCAGCGGCCTTTTCAAAAGGTGCGGCAATCTCCGCTTCCAAACTGTAATAGCGGAACTCGTTAGACAGTTCCAAGAGTTGTTGGGCGGCCTCGGCGTGGGACAACCCACCGATATTCAAGGCTAATTCCGCTAATTTTTGCTCGCTACTTTTTCTGCTAAAAGAGGGGTCTTTGCTCTGCATCTTATTCTCTACCTTTAATGCCTTGAATGTACCACTAAAGTACCTCCATGTTTCACTCAGGAATAGAATTTAACCAACAATCGGGCGGATGGATTGAAGTCGTCTGCGGCCCGATGTTTAGCGGAAAGACCGAAGAGTTGATTCGTCGCATGCGCCGTGCTCAAATTGCCGGGCAGAAAGTCGAGATTTTCAAGCCAGCTTCAGATGTGCGTTACGACAATGAGGCGGTGGTCAGCCACGATAAAAATTCCATTCCTTCCACGCCGGTAGAGAGCTCTTCAAACATGTTGCTGCTCGCGGATGATGTGCAGGTGGTGGGCATTGATGAAGCCCAATTTTTTGACGACGGCCTTGTAGAAGTGGCCAATACATTGGCGAACCAAGGCAAACGCGTGGTCATTGCAGGATTGGACTTAGATTTTAAAGGAAGGCCTTTTGGTCCTATGCCGAACCTATTGGCCACGGCAGAATACGTGACGAAGTTGCACGCTATTTGCAAGCGTACCGGCGGTCCGGCACATTTCAGTCACAGAACGGTAGCCGGCGACCAAACCTTCATGCTTGGAGAGACCGAAGCCTACGAGCCGGTGAGCCGTGTGGTCTATAATATGTTGAACGAAAAAAAGAGTGGGAATACAGGCACATGATATCGCCGCACCTAGTGGTGCTCATCTGGTAGGGCCGTCCAATACGTTCCTACATTTTGCCTTTGATTCCCGTCGAATGAATGCGTCGGTTCCGACGTGTTTTATTGCCCTAAAGACTGCGTCGAATGACGGCCACCAATACATCGAACAAGCCATTTCTCGTGGTGCCATTGCTGTGGTGTGTAAGGAGGCCGGACCTTGGGCCACGCAATATCCCGGCATTAGTTTTATCGAACATAGTAGCCCTATTGAGGTGCTGCAACTATGGGCCAGTGCCTGCAGAAAGTCCTTTGAGGGACCCGTATTGGCCATCACCGGTTCTAACGGTAAGACCATTGTGAAGGAATGGATGTTCCAATTATTAGGGGCTCCTGAAAACATCCACCGTACGCCAGGAAGTTTCAACAGTTCTATCGGTGTGCCGCTGACCCTCAGTGCCCTGCAACAAGAACATGTGGCCGCGATAGTGGAGGTGGGCATTGACCGACCAAAGACCATGGCTGCAATGTGTGCACTTGTACAGCCCACATTCGGAATCTTCACTACATTGGGCGATGCCCATGGGGAGCACTTTGAGAGTGACGAAGAGAAGTTTGCCGAGAAGTGGCAGCTGATGGCAGGGTGTAAGAAAATTGCCGCGCACCGCAGGTGGATTGAGCAGGCAACCGCGCAAGGTTTGCACGTACCCGAAGCACTGGTTTGGGGCGAGGGCGAGCAATGGGACCCTGCAGCTTTAGGGCTGGATACCGATAAGGATCCTCAGATCATAGAGAACAAAATGAATGCCTTCTTGGGTGCCCTGTTATTGGGCGCAGAGGAAGGTGCTGCTAAGGCGCGCTTGGAAGGTTTGGAGCCTTTGGAAATGCGCATGAATTTGGTGCCCGCACGCGACGGAGGGTATTTGTTAGAAGATACTTACAGCTCAGATTTAGAGAGCTTGCATTGGGCACTAGAAGAATTGGCCACACAGCATACCGCAAAAAAATGGGCCGTGCTCAGCACGTTGAGTGCGCCGGCTTGGACGGAGGCAGCGAAGGAGATGGTCGAAAAGTACGGCTTTGACCGGGTTTGGTGGATTTCGAATAAGGACCAATTATCCCAGCTCACTGCAGAGTTTTCAGCCTTGAATTTAGCGGATACTACCGTGCTTATCAAAGGGCAGCGCCGCTTCGGCATGGAACGTTTTGCCGCTACGCTTAGGAAACAGCCGCACCCTACCTGGGCGGAGGTAAACCTCGCGGCGATGCGACGCAACCTGCAAAAATTCCGCGCCAAGCTCAGTCCCACGACCAAGACCATGGCGATGGTGAAAGCCGATGCCTATGGGACCGGGATTTTGGAGGTGGCGCGTTGGTTGGAAAACGGTCATATAGATTACCTCGGGGTGGCCTTTAGCCAAGAAGCATTGTTGCTTCGTGCGCATGGGATCGTAGCGCCGATTATGGTGATGAATGCGGAGCCCACCCAGTTTAAGGCCTTGGCCCAGGCGGATTGTGAGGTGGAGTTGTTTTCTATGGACCAATTACTTCCTTATCTCCAGGACCCTGCTGCGGATACCGTACTTAAAATCCACTTGAAAGTCGATACGGGCATGCATAGATTAGGTTTTGTACCCGCGGCCCTTCCCGCAGTGTTGGAGGAGTTACATCGACATAAGCATATCGAAGTCGTCGGCGTGTTCTCGCATTTGAGCAGTGCGGGCAATGCGGAGCACGACGGGTTTACCCAAGAACAATTCGATCGATTTGAAACTGCGCGAGGGCAGGTGCGTTCGTATTACCCGGCGGCCACTGGACATATCTTGAATACCCAAGGCATTGCACGATTCCCGGAGCGGGAATATGAGATGGTGCGTTTGGGAATAGGGCTCTACGGTTTGGGCGCGTACGAGGGTATGGAGCCTCTGGAGGAAGTGGTGCAATGGAAGTGCCGCATTTCCCAAGTAGGCGAGGTACTCCCAGGCGAATCAGTGGGCTACAGTCGCGGTTTTGTCGCAGATCGCGCAGTGCGTTATGCCACCCTGCCGGTGGGCTACGCCGACGGGCTCTCGCGTCATTTGAGCGGCGGTAAGGGCCAGGTGATTATTGGCGGCCAAGCCTGTGCCATTCTCGGGAATGTGTGCATGGACATGGTGATGGTGGATGTGAGCGAGGTTGCGGTTGCTGCGGGTGATGAGGTGGTCATTATTGGTGCCGGTCAAGGCGTAAATGAATTGGCCCATGCGGCGGGTACTATTGGTTATGAAGTGCTTACGGGAATTGGCCCCAGAGTACCTAGATTCTACCTCAAGGATTGATGCTTGCGGCTGCTGAGCGCGGTCAAAGCCACCATAAACGTCAACAGGAACACCCCGGCCTGTTTATCCAACAAACTTTCGGTCATACTGCTCATCAATAGCGCAATCCATGCGTAGCTCATGCTGCCGGTGCTTTGGGTCAAGCCCCAAAGGAAGATGCCTGCCATGAGCAGGAAGGCGATGATGCCTCCTTCGGCCCAGCTTTGGATCCAAACATTGTGGAAATCATATCGGAACTCGTGGAGGTAGTAGGGTTCTTTTTTGTTGTAAAATTTGGCTTCGCAGGTCAGTAATTTCTCGTGCAGCACATCTTCCCCATGCCCATTGCCTACGCCTAGAAGCGGGGCGTCTTTTATGATATCCATTCCGTATTTCCAGAGGAAGATGCGGTGGTTCGTCTGCTTACCTTCGACCATGCCGTCCACGCTGCGCAGTTCATTAATTAAATCCTCTACGCGAGATGAGGGGCCGGGCAGGGTTAGGACCATGGCACCCAGAACGGCTAAGGCGATGGTGCCCCACCGAAGGATGTGTTTGCGCCATGAGGGATTGCGGCGGTAGAGCTCGAATAATCGGGCCATGATTAATACCGGAACGGATAACAAATGAATACGGGCACTGAGGAAAATGATGCCTACGAGTAGCCACAACACCGCTAGGGCACTGGCCCAACTCACTGCTTTGGGTTCCGACCAAATCCTGCGCTCCAAAATGAGTGCCGCGATGATCAAATACAGGCTTTGAAAGTGAATGCCGAGCCTTTCGCCGAGGGCAAAATCATTGTAGCTCACCCAACCGTATGTAACCAGACTGTAGCCAAAAATCGCGGTCCAGCACAAGGTAGTTGCCCACGCAAAAGCATCGGCGAACCGACGCCCCCAGCGCTGCGGATCCTCCACCGTGAGCCCATTGGCCAATACGCCCAT
>Ga0255743_10002564_pt1 | contig 14904 bp, 9 predicted proteins | sample 101ome_19_FD_179950 | JGI IMG/M metagenome (GOLD analysis project Ga0255743, IMG submission 179950) | Coastal salt marsh microbial communities from the Groves Creek Marsh, Skidaway Island, Georgia - 101405AT metaG (version 2) | ecosystem: Environmental > Aquatic > Marine > Intertidal zone > Salt... | reverse complement strand
GTCATGACTCACGATTATGTACAGAGGGTCGTGGTCGACGCGCGCGCGGGCGTCCGTGCGACGACGCGGGCGTCAGTGCGCGACCGACGGACGGACGGACGGACGGACGGACGGAGGACCGAACGGGCGAGCGCGGTGACGATGGTGTCTCTGACGACGACGACGTCTCTGACGCGCGCGGCGCCGGTGGGTGCCGTCGTCGGCGCCCGAGCGCAACGACGATACGGAACTCGAACTCGAAGGGCTGAGCGGACGAGTGCCGATGTGTCCAAGACGACGCGACGCGCGCGACGCGTCGTCGTCGTCGCGAACGCGGACGCGGGTGAGAGCGGTGAGACGGCGGCGGTGACGACGAAGAAGAATCTGCCCAAGGTGCTCGTCGCTGGTGGTGGAATCGCTGGGTTGATCGCCGCGGCGGCGTGTAAACGCAAGGGAATGGACGTGACGGTGTTTGAGAAGGTTAAAAAGTACGAACCGTTCGGGGGACCGATTCAGCTCCAGTGTAACGCGCAGGGTGCGTTGGATTCAATCTGTCCGGACATGGCTGAAAAGGTGATGGAGAAGGGGACGATCACGGGTGACCGGGTGAACGGGTTGTTGGACGGGGTGAGCGGCGAGTGGTTTTATCGGTTCGATACGCGCAAGCCGTGCCACGATAACGGTCTCCCGTTGACGCTCGTGCTGTCGAGATTCGAGTTATTGGATATTTTGTCCGAGGGCGTGGGCACCGAGAACATCGAGATGGGCACCGTGGTGACGTCTTACGAGAACAAGGGAGATAAGGTTGTGGCTACGTTGGCGGACGGGCGAGAATTTGAGGGCGACGTGTTGATCGGGGCGGACGGTATCCGATCCAAACTTCGGGCGCAGATGCGCGGGGAGGATCCTGAGAAGCCACCGTTGGCGTACGCCGGATATGCGGTGTACACGGCGGTGTGCAAGTACTCGCAGCCGCACAGAGAGCCTCAACACACCGACCCAAACAAGGTTGGTTACCAAGTCTTCCTGGGCCCGAAGCAATACTTTGTCTCCTCTGACGTGGGTAACGGGGAGCAACAATATTACGCCTTTCTCGAAGTCCCGGCTGGTGGTGACGACGAGTTTGCCAAGTGCGAAAACTGGGAAAACTACCGCGAGATGCTCATGGATCGCTTCAAGGACTGGTGCCCTGCGGTGATGGAGCGCCTCGAGTGCACGCGACCAGAGGATGTCGAACGCCGGGACGTGAACGACCTTCTCCCGGATCCGCGCTGGATCGACGGTCGCATGGCGCTCTTGGGCGACTCTGCGCACGCCGTGCAGCCAAACCTCGGCCAAGGCGGTGGTCAAGCTATCGAGAGCTCCTACGTGCTCGCCGACGAGCTTTCCAAGTGCGAGGGCGGTAAGGGTGTCCAAACGGCGCTCATGAAGTACGCTGCGCGAAGATTCTTGCGTACTGGCGCGATTCACGGTCTCTCGCGATTCTCGTCGCTCATGAACACCTTTTACCGCCGCCACCTCGGCGACGAACCGTACGACTGGTACCCCGAGTCGGTGCGAAACATGTGGCTCGAAGTCTCCAAGGCTAAGATTCCGCATCCGGGCTCCGTCATGGGTCAAATCATCCTCATGGGTAGCATGCCGATCATCCTCGAGTACGTCGGCGCTGGATACGGCATCCCGGGTGTCCTCGGCGGCGCGTCCACAGGTAACGGCAAAGATCGCGTGCCGCGCTCGCAAATCCCGGGCATTTCGGCACCGCTTCGCGACCTCACCGCCGAAGACTTTAAGATGCGCGGCATCCCTGGCCTCGCCAAGTAAACGGCTACACATGCGTTTACAAAGACCGTTGAAACCATCACTCATCACCACCACCACCACCGACTCGCAGAGCGGACGGACGTTTCAGTCGATTTACCTGATTTGTCAAGTCGTTTAACTCGCTCTCCGCGCGGTACACCATTTGTACACCATTTGATACGCTCAAAATACACACAAAAACCGCCGCTCTTACCTCCCATCGCACACGATGGGTTTTGTTAATCGAAATACTCGTTACGTTAAAAAGTGTCTCCGAAGTCTCCAACTGTCACCAACTCGCGAGTACCCCTCCTCACACGTGCGCGCGACCTCGACACCCACCCGCGATTGCGCGAACCCGCGAGGCGCCGATGCGAAGAAGACGCGCATTTCTATCGTTCTTCGCCGTCATCGCCGCGTTCACGCCGGCGTGCGTCGGGCAGCACGCGTTCGATTTCCCAGCTGCGGATGCCACCCCGCGGTCTTATTACGGCAGTGTGAGCGAATGCGTCGACGCCTCACGCATCTCGCGTCGACTCTGCGGTGCCTCCGCCGCGGTCGCGCACGTAAAAGACGGACGCTTATTTCTATACGTCATCGCCACGCGATCGAACGGCGTCGCTATGGTCGATGCGTACCGGCCAGAGTCTCTCCAGGTCGTGGGGAGCGCGTCGAGCTTTGAGTCGTTGAGGAAACCGTTGGATTTACACTTGCACACGTCGAAGACGTACGTCGCCGTGCTCGCGGCTGGAGATTCGGACACGAAAGAGTCTGGGATTGTGATTGTCGATGTGCGGAACGACGCGCCGACGGTGTTGAGATCGCTGACGAATTGTACGAAATTGGACGTAAAGCGAGAGGATCGAGAGACGGGCGAGTTGGAAGAGACGGGAAAGGTGTTGTATAAAGGAGACATGTGTGGGGCGACGGCTTTCGCGTTGGATGTGAACCGGGCGTTCGTGGTGGTGGCGGATATGAATAAACTAGTGGAGGTGCGATTACCGCCGGGGGCGGCCACGGCGACGACGGCGACGTTTGAGGTGGTGGCTTCTATTCAACACGACGATTTGACGAATGGGTACGCAATCATGGTGGCGAATGGAAAGGCGTACGTGCGGTCGGATGGGGTGTGCGCGACGTGCGTCGCGGTGGTGGATATATCGACGGAAGGGAGCCCGGTAATCTCGGCACCCGTGGATGTGTCGACGATTACCGGTGATGTCGAGCTGTGGAAGTGGTCGTCGGGGTATCTCGCTCGAGGAGAACACAGAGACGACGCAAATTACTTGTACGATTGGGTCGTCAATCCTGTGCAGTCGTCGGTGACGAGCGTGTCGAGAGAGTGTATAAACATCGCGTTGAGCACGGGTGCGGCTCCAGAATCGTGCGCGGGAAGGATGGAGTTTGCGTACAGCGCACAAGCTGAAGCGATGGCGTACGATTTTACGTTGAGCGTGACGTGAAAATAGTCATATATAGTAGCGAATAGTTGTTGTTAGCGATGGTACACGCGATGGTGCACGTCGTCGGTGTTTTACACTATCTACATGGGACTCGCATCGAGCGATGTCTGCGCTAAATCTGGCTGGCTAAACGCCCTCGGGCGCCGCGTTGCGAATGAGCGTCGGATTGGGCACAAAGAGCAATCGCATCCCACCAACTTCAATGAGCGTGTGCGGCGCGAGCACGCACCTCTGCCCAGTCGTGATCGGAGCGTTATTACACCAAATCGGCCGACGCCCGACGTTACGCAGCGCAAACTCCCCGTTCCACCGAAGTTTAAGAAACGCCTGCTGACGCGAAATTTTTGTCGCATTTCCCTCCAGAGACAGGTCGACATCCACCTTTAAATCCTCAGTCGATCGTCCGATGACCACCTCATTCTTATCTATCGCGAACGTCGTGTGCGTCCCGACCAATTCCGCGAGCGCACCCTTCGCCGTCGCGAGTCTCGCCGAAGCCGCCTGCGCGCTTCGCTCCAACGCCTCAATCTTCCTCAGCTCCCCGCTGTCGCTCCCGCGCAGCGCCTTCTCACGACCCTCACCGCCTTTTCCGTTCGCCACCGCCGACACTAAATCACTCCTCAGTATCGCTTGCTCAACCTCGGCGAATCTCGGCGTTTTCATCCCGTCTTTCTCATCCTCGTCTTCGTCATCCGTCGCGCAACCGAGTCGCGCCGACGCCGCTTCAAAACCCGCGCTCTTTAGAATTTCGCTCAACGGTGCCCCACCCGCATCGCACCGCGCCTCGATCGCCTCCTCGACGACGCGTCGATCCAACGCATCGCATCGTGCGACGCACGCTCGCGAGAACGCGTCGTCGTAGAGCATGGCGCGCCAGCGCGCGGAGACTTGCGCGAGGCTCCACTTTTTTGAGAATTCTACACACGCGTGTTCACCCGCTAACGCCTCGAGCGCGACGCCAGACTCGACGGCGAGCTTGAGAAGGGCGTCGTCGATCGCTGGCCACGCGTCGAGTGGCGGCGGCGGTGGTGATGGATTGGGTGTCATCGCGATGCGACGCGACGGGGAATGTAGACTTTGGCTCTGTCTGAGTGAGTCAAAAGGTTCGCTCGAACGGCAGACTGAACGTTTGAATGTGACGGTTAGAGACGCTATTTCTCGGCTAGAGTGGCTAGAATGTCGATTACACGAATAAGAACATAGGGCGTTCGGAATTGGCTGTCATCTTGGCGCATCGAGCGGTACCGACGATGCGTTCGAGCTTGAGGGCGTCGAGCTTTGAGAACATGGCGACCACTCCGGCGACATGGCCGACGGTTGGCGTGGATGCTTGTTGCGTCGCCGCGGAGCCGGCGAGGTAGGATACCAACTCTGGGTAGTAGTGCGCGTGTTCTGGAAGTGAGTAGAAGCAGATTTCTCTCGCACCCTTGATGCGGCGTCTAAAGTAGAAGTGCGCCCGCTCGCTGAGGAGTAAGACACGCTTTCTCCCGTCGGCGAAGAGCGTGCGCGCGCGCGCCGCCTCACGCGGCTCGGTGTATTCGCTGTTCACGGCGAAAGAGACGTCCTCCTTCGTGAGCAAGTTGCGCACGCGGACGAAATCAAAGTATGAGCTGACAAAGATGACGACGCCGGGCTCTGGGTTCTCTCTGATGCGCGGAAGCACGTGCTTGACAAAGTACTTGAATCGAATGTCATCAGAGTTGACGACGTCCGCAGCCTTCATATTGATTCTCTCAAATTGTTGGCGAGTTTTGATGGACAGCTGCCCCAAGACGCCCTTGAATGAGCTGCGTAATCGGACTTTGCCTTCGAGATTAACGCATCGACGGTTGAAGAGGGCGTTCTGCTCTGGCGTCTGGAACGCCGAGAGTAGGATCGTCTGACGCAAGTGTCGCGCGTGACCGTTCAAGTGTGATTCGTGAACCCGCTGAATGTCGCAATCGCGCATCTCTTTTGGCAAGCCGTTCATCGCATCCAAAATGGTGATGACGTGCGCCCAATTTTGCATCTGAATAATGTGAGCGTGATCGATGACGCAAATCTCAATCGCGCTCAAAAAGTCCGACGCAGACTGCTCATCCTGAAGCGCCGTGATTAAACCGAGAGGCGAAGCGAATATGATGTCTGCGCCGAAAAAGTCGACGTAGAGACGCACGCTCGCCTTTGTCAATTTGAGACCCAGACGGAAATGGTCATCCGTGTTTCCCTTAAAGATCGCCTTGTGATCCTCCGGAACGAATGGTTTAAACTTGCGCTTTTTACCAGCTTCCTCTTCAACGTCCTCATCGCTATCGCTGTCCTCGTACGCGAGGAAGTCTTCTTCGATGCGCTCGAGTTTGTTGACGGAGTCTCCTCTGCCGTGCGCCGCCGGACACAAATCCAAAAGCCTCATAATGGCTCTCCCCGCCATGTTTCGCATCGGTGTCAGAAAGAGCACCGTCGGCCGAACGAAACCTTGGTCGCGTGGCAAATCGTCTTCGAGAACCTTGGTCCCCGCTTTTGCTTTCTTTGCCAACGATTCGTTATTCTTCATGATTCGGTTCCGAGTGCGCGTCACGTGATCGATGACGTGCAAGCACACGGCGTCGAGCGTCTCGTCGTTGAGTTGTTGCCCCGCCGGCCCTTGATCCGACACGAGCTTTCTATCACCGTGCTGCACGTCGAGATACGAGGAGAGCATGGTGTAAAAGTCCGCCTGGCTCTCGCTCGCAAAACCCGCCGAGCCCGTCACCGTCTTCCACCGCTCCTCGAGTTTCGCCTGACACAACCTCGGCGCGTCCAACCGCGTCGGCAGCGCCAATCCATTCGCACCCTCCCACACACTGGACTGTTTTCCGGTATCGCTGGAGTCGGATTTCGGAAAACTCACCTTTTCCGTCTTGAGCGCCTCGGCTTGGGCGTCGCTCAGCGTCTCCCCCCGTCGTATGTGTCGATTCAACGCAGAGTCACCCGCGTCTCGCCCAAAATCTTCCCCATTCGCATCATCATTCCCTGTCGTGTCTTTGTCCTCTTCTTCATCCTCCTCTTCGTCCTCTTCGTCGTCTTCCTCTTCCTCTTCCTCTTCGACGGCTTCGGCGTCCGACGGCTCGCCTTCCTCTTCTTCCTCTTCCTCTTCGCTCGCGTCCTCTTCCTCCGAGCCCGCTTCCTCCTCCTCAGAAGTCTCCTCCTCCTCGTCGTCGTCTTCGCTCTCCTCGTTTCTCGACGCGCCGAGCGACGCCAACAGCGCCCCGTACGCGTCACCCCCGGCGTTCGCCACGACTCTCCCGACGTTCAGCGCCTCTTCCTCCTCATCGACATCGTCGCCCTCTTCCTCCCTCTGCTTCGCGCGCCCCGTCGGATCGCGACCGCCACCGCGTTTCGCGGAAAACGATCGCGCGCGTCGTCTCGCGTCGCTCGCCGGCATCGCTCGCCCGCTCGTTCGAGCGCGTCGTCCGTCGTCCGTCGGTCTCTGACGCCGTGAAAAAGTGCACTTTGGCGCCACTGCGAGTCGCGCGATCGATCCTATTCCTCACCGTCTCGAACGGGCAGGGAAGAAGAAGAGGAAGACCGACGCCACCGCCGCCCGTCGTCATGTCTCTCGCGCGCTCGTCGTCGTCGCTCTCGACCGCGTCGGTGTTCGCGCGACGCGCGACGACGCGTCAACGAAATCGACACCATCGAAACGCACCGAAACGCGTCGCGCGCGTCGTCCACGCGAGCGTCGATCAAACGCTCAACCCGCGCGTGGCTGCGCTGAAACCTTCGAAAACGGTCGCGTTGACGGACCTCGCGCGGTCGATGCGCGAAGCCGGGGAAGACGTCATCGGACTCGCGGCTGGGGAACCAGACTTTAGGACTCCGGATAGGGTGAGCCAAGCCGGGAAGCGCGCCATCGACGAGGGCGCGACCAAGTACTCACCGAACGATGGCACGGCGAAATTGCGCCAAGGGATCGCGAAAAAGCTAAAGGAGGAAAATGGGCTCGAGTACGACGCGTCGGAGATCGTGTTGTCGAACGGGGCAAAGCAGAGCGTGGCGCAGTGCGTGCTGGCGACGTGCGGACCGGGGGACGAGGTCATCGTGCCGGCGCCGTATTGGGTGAGTTATCCGGAAATGGTGCGGTTGAGTGGGGCGGATTCGGTGTTTGTGAACACGACAGCGGACGAGGGGTTTTTGGTGACGCCGGAAAAGTTGAGGGCAGCCATCACGGAGCGGTCGAGGTTGTTGATTTTGTGTTCGCCGAGTAATCCGAGCGGGGCGGTGTATCCAAAGGAGACACTCGAAGAGTTGGCGAAGATTATCGTCGAGCATCCGAGGTTGATGGTGCTAAGCGACGAGATTTATGAGCACATTGTGTACGCACCGGCGGAGCATCACTCGATCGCGGCGATGGAGGGGATGTGGGAGAGAACGATGGTGGTGAATGGGTTTTCTAAATCCTTCGCCATGACGGGATGGCGTCTCGGATACGTCGCCGCACCCAAGCACTTTGCGCGAGCGATGAGCATGATTCAATCACAAATCACGAGCGGTCCAAACTCCATTTCGCAAGAGGCGGCGATGGCGGCGTTGGATATGGGATACAAGGGTGGCGAGGACGTCGCGGCGATGGTTCGAGCGTTCGAGCAACGCCGAGATTTCGTCTCGTCTCGTCTCAACGCCATCGAAGGCATCAAACTTCCCAAAGTAGACGGCGCATTTTACGTCTTTCCCGACGTCAGCGCTTTTTTCGGCGGTAACGCCTCGGCAAAAGACTTTGGTCCCGTCGCGGACGTCGACGAGCTCTGCCGCTACATTTTAGAGAAAGGTCGCGTCGCCCTCGTCCCGGGTTCCGCGTTCGGCGTCCCGGACTGTCTCCGCATCTCTTACGCCGCGAGCAACGAGACCCTCGACCAAGCTCTCGGGCGCATCGAAGCCTGTCTCGATCCAGCCGTGTTCACGCGAAACACGCGGTGATGATTTGACATTTTTTAACGACTCGACCAGTCTGTACGCCAAACCTCACTTTCTCACGCACGCACTCAACCATGACTGAGCCGCGCTCGACGCTCACGCCGGACCTCCGCGACCGCGCCTTTCGCGTTTTCAAATGCCCCGCGCGTCTCGGCACGTCCTCGGAACTCATCAAGTCGAACGGCGGCGGCGGCGGCGGCGGCGGCGGGGACAAGCGCGCGCTCGTCGAGCTCGCAGAGTTTCTCGAGGACACCGTCGTTCGCGCGCTCCCCGTCGACGCCCGCGGGGTCTTGCGCGCGGCTCGGCGCGGGGAAACCTCCGCGGTGGATGCGTTGACGGCGTACGGTGAGGCGTTGACGCCCGCGCTTGGGAAACTGGGAGAGGCGTCGAACGAAGCGATCGTGGACGAGTTGCTCGAACGAGCCGTCGCGTTGCGACATTCGGACGCGAGGGAAGAAGCCCCGGCGGTCGAGGCGATGGAGCGGTCGAGTAAGAGGCTAAAGCTGGCGGCGATGGAGCAGGATGTTGGGGCGGCGATCTCGGAGAATGGACGGGCGAGGGATGCGCTGATGGCGTTGGCGAGGACGTTGGGGACGTTGCGCGCGGAGGACGAGGCGCCGACGGACGCGTTGGACGCGTGCGTGCTCTTGGAAAAGTGCGTCGCGGCGAACGAGAGGTTCGTCACGCCGTTTACGTCGGTGGATGGGGCGGAAGCGGCGAGGAATCCGCCGAGTTTGGATGACGTGCCAAGCGGGGTGGGGTTGCCGGATGACGCGACTGTGGCAAAGGCGGTGAGCGTGGCGAGGTTGTTGCACGTCAACGATTTGCGTCGCTTACAGAGCGACGTCGACGCGTTTTTGGTCTCTATGCAAGAGTACACCGCCGATCCAAAGACCGATTCGCGCATCGGTCGCGTCGGGAGATGAGGAGGAGGAAGGGGCGATGAACGAGCGTACACGTAGACTACACACTACCTAGACATTTGATAATACAACCACTAGTAAAGACGACTAGAACGCCTCATCGCCGCCCGCGAACACTTGCGCGAGAGAAATCAGAGCATGAAATTACAGCTTCCATCGTCACGCAAAGATTTCCGCATGAGCGCGCGCGGGGATGACGGTTTACCTCCCCCAAATATGGACGCGAACGCGCCGAGCGATTTCTCTCTCGCCACCTCCTCGTACCCATCCCCCGAATACAGCGCACACGGCGCCGGCTGATCCAGCCGCACGTGCAACCACACGTCACACCCACCCATCTCCAAAACCAACTCCTCGACCGCCCTGAGCAACGCGCGACCGACGCCTCGTCTTCGCGACGAAGCCCCCACGCACGCGTTGGCCAAATACGCCGCATCCGTCGGCGGCGACATCGACCTATCGCTCTCCTCCGGCCTCGACTTTCCCGAGATGGACACAGTGACGAACCCAACAATCTCAGTCGTCTCCTGCTCGCTCGCACTCGTCGTCGTCGTCCGTTCGGCGACGAGCGCCACCTCATCCGCGGCGTCACCAGTAGCCAAACCAATCAAATATTTCAACACGTACGCCCTCGGTTTAGCATCCTCCGTCCCTTCGAACGCCCCGTACACGAGGTCAATGCACGCCTTGGCGTCCGATTCCCGCATCTTCCTCGTCGTCGTCCCGCTCGCGGCGTCCTCCCGAGAAAACCGCGTCTGAATGTCAAAGAGTTCATCCTCTCTCGCGCTTCGTCGAGCTAAAACCATCCGCCGCTGTTTCGACGACGACGGCGTCGCCCCGTCCCGACGCTCGCCGCGCGTCGTCATCGTCGTCACGATGTCGCGCGTCCATCCCGCCGTCGTTCGCATCGTCGTCGTCGCCCCGCGTCGTCGTCTGCGGTTCGCACCGACTGAGTGATTGATTAATCGAAAAGCACCCCAACCCACACAACTCGACGCTCGACGCTTCGACGGAAACCGCGACGACGACGGAACGATGTCGAGCAAGGATGACGTCGCGCGTCTCGAACGCGAACTCGCCGGGCTCGCCCTCGACGCGAAACAGGTGCGCCGACCGGCACGCGAACGCGAACGCGAACGATCATCGATCGCGAGTCAACGATCTGAAACCACGTTCGCGACGACGGACCGACTGACTGACGACGCGCGCGCACGAACAGCCCGGAAAACTGACGGAGACGCTGGAAAAAATGATGGCGCTCGAGAAAACGTACCGCCTCGCGGCGGATTTCGTCGCGGCGCCGCGAACGTGCGTGGCGATCGTGGACGTGTTGCGCGCGTGCGAAGATTGGGATGGTTTACGCGAACACGTCTCGGCGTTGGTAAAAAGACGGGCGCAGCTCAAGCAAGCCATCACGGCGGTGGTGAGGCGGTGCATGGAATTCGTGGATGAAGCTCCTGGGGCGGAACAGCGGTTGAAACTGATTGAGACGCTGTGCGACGTGACGAGCGGGAAGATTTTCGTAGAGGTTGAAAAGAGCCGACTGACGCGCGCGTTGGCGAGGATGCACGAAGAGGAAGGGAGGATCGCCGAGGCGTGCGGGGTGATGCAAGAGGTGGCGATTGAGACGTACGGGGCGTTGACTCGGCACGAAAAGCTATTCTTCATCGAGGAACAGGTGAGGTTGTGCTTGGCGAAGAAGGATTATTTGAGAGCGTTGATTTTAAGTCGGAAAATCAACCCAAAGACGTTTGACGAGCTCATCGAAAAGGAGAAAAAAGATGCGGAAAAGGCTGCGGTGGCGGCGAAAGATGAGAGCGAGCGAAGCGAAAAGGAAAAGGAAGAGCTCAGGGCGGAAAAGCTGAAGAAGGAGGGTCAGGTGGAGCACGCAGAGGCGTACTTTGAACCGACAGATGAGGGCATTCCGTCGCTCGAGGCGCTCAAGCTGCGCTACTACGAGCTCATGGTGGAGTACTATAGTCATAGCGATGAATACCTGGAGCAGTGCCGGTGCTACCAGAACATCATGGAGTGCGCCGAGGTTCGCGATGACCCGGCTCGATGGGGTCCGACGCTCAAAAAGATTGTCTGGTTGGTGTGTTTGAGCAAGCAAGAGCCGATGCAACGCTCCATTTTACACGGCGTCAAGGCGAACCTCAAACTGAGCGACCTCCCCCCGCACGAGGCGCTCGTCAAGCAGTTTTGCACGAAAGAAATCATCCACTGGACGACGCTTCAGGAGCGATACGCGTCGGAAATTGCGTCAGAGACTGAGATTTTCGGCGGCGAAAAGGGTGCCAAGCGCGTCGAGGATTTAAAGCTTCGCGTCATCGAGCACAACATGCTCGTCGTGTCTTCGTACTACTCTCGCGTCTCCATCGCTCGGCTCTCTGAGCTCTTGTGTCTCACCCCGGATGAGACGGAGAAGCATCTCGCGTCATGCGTCGTGGATAAGTCTGTCGCCGCTAAGATTGATCGCCCGGCGGGACTCGTCGACTTTTCCGCCGTGAAACCCGCCGATTGGCTTTTGAACAAGTGGGTCGGAAACATCGACGCCCTCTTGACGTGTCTCGATAAATCCAGTCATCTCATTCAAAAGGAGGCGCAAACCTTCAAGGTGACGCTGTGAAGAAGACGCGTAGTTTGTTTTTGTACACCCACCGGTCGTTCTTTTGATGATACCGCGAGCACTTACTACACGAATGAACTAAATGAATTATTACACCGCTCGCTCTAAACGAAACGCTCTTTTCAACGGAGAAACGAACGACGCGTCGTGGCGTGTACCACGTTGGAATCACGACCCGCCGCCGTCGTCGTCGGCGTCGTCGGCGTCACCGCCCATCCCACCGCCGAGCACCGCCGCGCTTTCCCGCCTCGTCGCATCCGCCCTCCGTTCCGCCAAGTCTCTCTCCCACGCCTCAGCCTCCCTCGACCCGGCGGCCAAAAACACCTCAAACTTCCCGCTCGCATCCGCCCGTCGCTCGCACGCATCCTCACACGCCGCCGAACACATCTCACACGCCTCCTCCGCGTTCGCGCTCGCCGTCGCGCGTTCACACGCCGATCTACACGCCGACGCGCACGCCTCGCCGCGTTCATAAAACGCTCCGGCGTCCGCGTCCGCGCCGTCCGCGTCGCCCGCCCCGCTCGGCGCGCCCCCGTGCGTCGCGATGGCTTGTTTCTCCAGACCCTCGACTCGGGCGAACACCCTCACGACGTACGACGTCGTTCTCGACGCGATCGATCCGTCCGTCGGCGCAGACGTCGATGATTTCGACGCGTCCGTCGTCCTTCGCCGTCTCGTCATTGCGAAAAAATCATCATCATCGTCAACGTCCTCGGTCGCTTCGTCGTCGATTCCACCCGATGTATCGCTCGAACCCTCGACGCGACGCGTCGACGCGACGCCGCGGACGCGAATCGCGCGAAACCGCGGCGCGGGTGGGCGTCCGGCGACGGATGGGTGGTGATTCACGTCGTCCGCTGCTCCAGCTGGCATCTTCAGCGCGTCGTTGAATGCCGCCGACGCGTTAGTCTTTGACGCGCGCGTCCGTCATGTCGAACGATGACGACGCGTCGGAACGACGACGACGAGGAGGAGGAGTCGACGATGCCGAAATTGGTCGCGCGTCGTCGTCGTCATCGAACGGTACGGTATCGTTGACGACGTCGAACGTACATTTGATTCAGAAACGGTTTGATGATGATGATGTGGACGTTGACGTCGACGATACCGACGCGCGAGGAGAAGGAGGAGGACGACGGGTATCGAAAGAGCGCGCGACGTCATCGTCGTCATCGTGGGATTTACGGCGCGAGGGCACGACGGCGTCGCTGTGGGCGGCGATGCGACTTCGTGATGATAAAATTCATGACAAAGATGACTTACAGACGGAACGCTGGTCGGATGTCGATTTGTACGCGACGAAACGCGCGCTGTACCGATCGCGCGTCGAATGCTCCCGCGCGATCGCCCGCGGGGCGTTATTACGGTGGAAGCTCGCGTGTGTGCCGCGGGTGAGCGCGGCGCGGGTCGCGGACGCGGCGGTTCGCGCGCGCGAGCGCAGAGCGACGCAAAGCGCGTTTGATCGATGGTGCGCGCAAACCCCCGGGATTTCTCGCCGGCGTCGTCGGCGACGACGGGGGGGCGCGCGCGCCCGGCACGGCGGAGGAATTTCTTTCGGTGGCGACGACGACGACGACGGTCCGATGACGCCGGTGGATTTTTTAAACGACGAAGAGTTTCCGACGGATTATCGCGACGAGTTGGAAATTCGGTTGAAACAAATCGCTCGGTTGGAGGACGCGTTGCGCGAGGCGAACGCTCGGGAGGCGCGCGCGGCGTCTGGGGAGGCGTTCGAGGTGGAGATGCGCAAGTTTAGGTCGCACTTGACGAACATACAGCGAGAGCTGGAGAATGTGAAGCGGGAGAGGGATGCTTATAAGAAGAAGTGGACCGAGTCGGGCGGACCGGCGGCGTTGAAATCGGTCGAGGAGCGACGCGCGAATCAGAGAACGATGGCGACGCAAACCATGTTTGACGCCGACGCCGACGGTCCCGGTGCCGAGAAGGCGCGCGCCGAGGAGAAAGCCGCCGCGATCGCGAACGCGGTACCGGCGACGAAGAGCGAGATTCGAGCGGCGGAAAAGAAATGGGTGGATCAAGCGCGTTTGTTTCAACAAAAGTTTGAGCGACAAATGGAAATTACGAGCGAATTTGAACGGAAACTTCGAGAGGAACGCACGCGGTTGTTGCGAAGCGAAACGCGGTACGAGGCGAGAATTCAAGAGATGGCGAAGAAACACGCAGAGGAGATCATTGAGATGCGATCGCGGGCGGTTGGGGTGAAGGAGGAGGAGGAAGACGCGCGATCGACGGGCGACGCGGAGGATGGATTGACGTACGCGTCGCCGGCGAGTCTGGATGACGACCGATTCGCCGAGTACGCCAAGATTGGAGCCGCACGCGGAGTCGGTGACGACAGAGACGACGATGTCTACGACAGCGATAGGTCTCTCCCGACGTCACCCGCGGAGGAGGAGAGGTTTTCAACCCCCGCGGGCGGCGACGCCAGCCTTCGCGCGCCGACCGCCGCCGCTTCGGAACGCCCCGAACGATTCGAAACCGCCTCCAAGCGGTTACACTTTGCCTCTCTCGACGACTTTTCGTCATCGAGCGAAGACGAATACAAGGGTGGCGATGTCGATCAAGATTTGAATCGTCGTGCGGTTCCATCACCGCCGCCGCCGCCGGTTTCCGCCGGGGCGACGAGGAAACCGATTCGTCTCACCGTCGCCGTGGCCAAACTCGTCATGATGGGTCACTCCCAACGCGACGCCATAGACGCCCTCAAACGCGTCGACGGGAACAACGTTCAGGCTGCCGACGCGTGGCTTAAAACCCGGGCGTAAACGAGACTCGTTCGGCGCGGCGTGCGGTATCGTCGCGAAATTGTAAAAATTCAACGCGCGTCCGTCCTCGGTTGACTTTTCCATGCATTCTAAAAAATCGCCCACCCTCGTCACACGCCGACGCGACGGAGCGCGGACGCATTGAGCGTGCGATCGCGACGGAGGGTTTAAACCGCCCGGATATCGCGCGGCAAAATGGTGAGCCGACGACGCGACGACGCGACGAACGACGAACGACGAACGACGACGACTCGGCGGTTGAAAACGAATGAATGAATGAAACGAACGCGACGCCGACGACCGACTGACGAAACGCCGACGCCGCGACGCCGCCGCCGACGACGACGACGCGCAGATGATTAAAGTGAAAACCCTCACGGGTAAGGAAATCG
>Ga0255743_10002559_pt1 | contig 14923 bp, 18 predicted proteins | sample 101ome_19_FD_179950 | JGI IMG/M metagenome (GOLD analysis project Ga0255743, IMG submission 179950) | Coastal salt marsh microbial communities from the Groves Creek Marsh, Skidaway Island, Georgia - 101405AT metaG (version 2) | ecosystem: Environmental > Aquatic > Marine > Intertidal zone >... | reverse complement strand
CTTCTTGGTCAAACCACCAGTCGTCTTTTCCGCGGTACCGTGGAACACTTCAGCTCGGGATCCAAATGTCTTCATTGTATATACACTATACCCTGAAAATATTTCTAATCTCGCCGATCGAAAGACCTTCTGAACGACCTGGTAACTGTGTTTTGAGTGAATCGTCCCCTAACACCTCCGCATACTCATGGGATTTCCTGACCTGAAGCGCGACGATGGATTCTTCGACACTCGGGAACGCGATGTCACCCATGTAAATTAACTTCTTCACATAGACCTCGCGTGTTTGTCCGGACCTGTGACACCGACCGATCGCCTGAAGTTCTGTACCAGGATTCCACGAAGGACTCGTGATGTATACACGAGACGCACACTGAATATTGAGACCCTGGCCACCCGCCTTGACCTGGATTAAGAAAACGCTGTTCTGTGGAGCACGGTTAAACTCGGCAAGTTGTGACTCGCGGCGCTCTTTGGAACATGAACCGTCTATGCGAAACACGGGACACTCGAGTTTTTGTTGGATGTAGTTCATCTCACCCATGAATTGGCAAAACACGATCGTCTTCTCGTCGGGGTGCTGACTGATGAGTTCAAACAGGGTTTCCATCTTCTTGGATCGCCCCGTCCATGGTTCCATCTCTTCATCGAGTTTTTTAGACATGCCATCTAAGTACAGTTGAGGCCAAATCATGGCTTGGCGCGCTCGGAGAAAACACTCGAGAATGTCCATGTTATACATGGATGCGTTTCCGTGTGTACTCGCCCTCTTCATCATGTCTCGTATCATCTCCTGTGCTTCCGAGAACGCGTGTTTGTAGATGGTCTTCTCTTCTGGGTACATATCCAATTCGACGTTCTCGAAATGACACTCAGGAATGTCGCGTTTGTTCTTGGTTCTACGAAGAATGAACTTCGTTCGAACCGCGTCCAAGTTACACTGTACGTCGATACGGTCGATACCTATGAAGGCACAAAGTGAAACGAAATCGTCGACGTTGTTAAAGACAGGTGTACCCGTCACGACCCAACGGTAATGGGATCTGAGTTGCATCACCGACTTGAAACGCTTGGAACGCCTGTTTCGGATTTCATGTGCTTCATCGAGAATGATTCGCCCCCATGTCATTTTGTGTACCAAAGGGTCATCCTCGGTCAAGAGACTGTATGGACACACAGTCACGTCGTGTTTCATGAAATCTGTGTGGTCTTTCGTTCGGTTCAATCCATCATACACAAACACACTGAGGTGTGGAGCGAATTTGTGTATCTCGTTTTTCCATTGGGTCACGATCGATTTGGGTACGATGACGAGTGTGTTTGAAACACGGTTCCGGGTAATCACGGTGATGAGTTGTGCCGTCTTACCGAGTCCCATCTCGTCGCAAAGAAATCCACCCTTCGGTCCCGTCTCGGCGCACTCACGCTCGAGCATCCAGTTCACACCCTCTATCTGATGGTTGTATAGTTCCATGTTTGTGTTTGATTTAGACATGGTTTGTGAAAACTTAGGTAAAGTAACACCATGTTTTTTTGAAAAATAAAATAGAAAAAAAAATATTTTTTTTACACTTTCTTTTAAAAGAAAAAAGTTTTAAAAATAAAAATAATTTTTTTATAAAAATATTTATTCTCGAATTTTCCATTTTAAGTTATATTTGTATGGACAATTAAGTGTATCACTCGTACCATCAGAAGATGTGGTCAGTTTAGATAAGTCCAAAGTACCATCCTCAGTTATTTCTATATCTTTTTGTACTGGTTCTCCCGTATCATCATCTAGTTCAAAGTATGTACCGGTAACATTCATGTTTTCTGTTTTTACGCAACATGAGTATGCAGTTTCTTTTGGTTCCTCGGACCTATCGATTACCCCATCTGTTTCGATTGGTAAACCCTCTTCCAATGTTATATCATTAAATGGTTCACCTGTGCAATCTGGATTTGGGTATACCACGAGTTTAGCTGGTTTTGTGCTCATGGGAACTGGTTCGGAATTACCCTCCACTATAGTCTCGATCGAAGATTGTGTTGACTCGTCCAACATGTCTATGATAACTTTGGATTTATCTTCATCGTCATTTTTAGTGAATTCAATATTACTCACTGCATTTCCCACGGCTTTAGCTGTGTTATAACTAGTCCACATGGAAGATAGGCAGCATAAAAGACAAATCAAACCTACGAGCTTAAGGCTCGTTGAAAAAAACCCATTTGATTTTTGTTGGATGATCACGGGTTGTGTACTCATTTATATATTATCACAAGATAAGTTATATCAATTTCGTACCTCCCACTTGAATTCTATATTCTCTGTCTTGACGTTGTCACCTACTCCACAACCAACTTTTATTTCTATGGGTTCTCTATCGTGTTCTGGCATATCTAAAGTCTCATCAACTTCTTCCCCCGCAACAACTCCCGAGAATTCGTGTACATAATCAGTCAGTTTGATATTTGTGCCCTTAACACACCTCCATTGCTGATCACCACTCACTTGCATTTCGCCTTTTCCAGAAACATTAATATCTGTACCAGATTCAATAACAGATGAAGTTATGGCATCTTCACAGTCGCAGTCTTCGTATATACCAATTGACGCGTCTTTTGTGCTAACCCTATTTGTGTCAGCCACCTTTTTTGATTCCTGCTGTTCTTCATCTACGACCGGTGCATCAACCTTTTCAGAATTACTCATTGTCATGTATAAAATTATTAAAACAACTACGAGTAACACTACTGCAATTATTACACCCACGTTCATGTTATTATACTAACATATAATAATTCAGTCATCCCTGTATTCGTCTTCCGAATCAGACTTGATTTCACATACGGGTGGCGGATCTTCTTCTTTCTTTTTCCTCGGTCCCCGTGTTTTCTTTACTGGTTCTTCTATCCCATGTTCCCTGTGATACAAAACTTTTTGCCAAAACTCTTCCATGACCGGAAAGTACTTTTCAAACCATCCACGGTCACGCTTCACATTGACTACCACAAACTCTTCTGGCTTTGGCCAGTTAAAATCCGCGTTTTTATATTGAATGAAATCACACTCTTCTAAATCAAGGACTTCCATACAGAGCTGTAATTGAGGCATATAATGACGTGGAACTTCTGGTAAAATTTCACGGGACATGGGACACTTGATTTCTACGAGCTTCCCACTCTCAGTGATACCATCGGGCGAACCACCGAGCCACGGGTGTTTTGGGTGTGGCTCTAGACCAATCTCATGTACGACTTCATTGTGTCTTTGTTCATAGAGAATACGTGCTTCGTCTTCGTATTTGTTTCCATGTTCTGTTGCTGCATTCCCAGTAAAAGGTTTGCCCTTACCACACTTTTTTAGAAGTAGATCGAATGGTTTCTCGTATTTGTTTTCGCCTATGGCTGTGGCACAGTCACTCGCTGTGAGCATGTTTTTTCTCAAGTCGAGCCATTCTTGCGACCTTTGTTCTGCATACGTTTTACTTATTAACCTTGCGACGTTTGGGTGCATCTTAAAGTGTATTACAATCTACCTTTTAAGCGATTGATTCTATGACGTAATATCCTAGACGTACCTTCAGAAGAAACACCAAGTCTTTCGCATTCATTTATGAGTGATTGCTTAGAATATTGTCTAGGCATATGACGTTTTCTAAAAAATAACGATACAGCTATAAACAACACAGGTATGGATACCATTAATTATTGTGGATAGAAAAAATATCTAGCTGCGTTCTGCTCAGCCTGTTTTTTATTTTTTGCACACCCTCTTCCCAAAATCACATTGTTTACGTATACGTCTACGTAGAATATACCATTATCGTGTGATATTACACGATAGTCTGGGAGTGGGTGTCCATGCGTTTGACAATACCGCATGAGATGATCCTTGTAATTATCATCAATCATGATTGCTCTCATATCTACGAGTTCTGGATTCTCATATATATTCAAAATGAATCGTTTCGCATGTAACAAACCAAGGTCCATATAAATAGCTCCTATGAATGCTTCAAACACATCTTCGAGAATTTTTGGATTTTTGAACCACTCATTACGCATACCTTTCTCATCCATTTGGATCCATTTGTACATCTCCAGCTTCATGGCAATCTTCGCGAGTGTTTCCCCACGCACGAGTTTTGTTCTCGCTTTCGTAAGAAAGCCTTCCTTTTGCTGCTCATATCTATCAAACAAAAACTTTGTGATGACAAATCCTAACACGGAGTCACCTATGAATTCGAGCGTTTCAAAAGATTCTAAATTTTCATTTTCTTTCAACGCAGATTTATGAGTAAAAGCTTTTTGGTACAAATCTATCTTAGATATCTTTGTACCAACAAGGGTTTCGACAGAAGCCTTGTCGATCATTATTTTATAAAATTAGTGAATATTTTTTTAAGCCGCTTGTTCAACCTTGGTGTAGTGTGGGCTCAAGAACTTTTGCAAGTTCAAGAAAGTCACTTGCGTGTCCGCAGGTGGTTGAAGAAGATCGCGGAGCTTGTCGTCAAGAACAAGAACGCGACCGTTGTCCGGGTGCTTAAGACCCTTTTCAGTGACGTAGTTGTTGATCGCACGAGTGACGAAGGATCGGGAAACGAGCTTTCCTTCTTCAACGCCGAGAAACTCACGAAGCTTTGGAGAGATAGCTTGTTCGCGGTTAAATCCGTTGTTCTTAGCACGGGAAGCAGCCTTAGTTCCGTCTGGGTCGTCTTGCTTCGCCTTGATCTTACGAACGATCTTGGTCAAAGACTTAACGTCAGCGCGGAGAGCAGTGATTTCAGCGAGAACAGTTTCAAGAGACATCTTGTTATGTCTTACTTAGGTATCACATCTTTAAGCTTGTTGTTTCGATATTAATATGTATTATAATAATAACATGGATCAAAACGAATACTCCGCGGGAGTCATAAATAGATTCAGGATGAAAAAGCTTTTTCACGATGATCCCGTGTTAAAAAAGTTTTATGATTCAGACAACGTATCGCGCTTCAGGGCGAGAATGAAACGTACACACAAAGACAAAGACTTCAAAGACTTTGCGAGTGTTATATTCACCGATGTATTGAGATACGAAATATACGCAATCATAGATGAACTGACAGAATTTCTCAACCCAGTGGGCGATTTGATTCTATCAGGTGGGGATGCGGTGAATTCTTACTTGGAGCCCACACAAAGAATTATGACATTAGACATAGACACAAAATTTGTTCCAAGAATAAAACCGGACGCAAAGTTTTTTGGAAAACTTCAAGCTATAAAACTTCTTTTATGGAATAAACTCGGTGAAGTTGCGAAAAGGGTAAATACACGTTTTGCCAAGCTTGTACATGAACAACGTGGAAAGCCCGGAAAATTTATAGGTCTCGGATTTGCAAACAAAGGTCCATATGTCACACGAAGATACACACTCATACCAAAGAGAAAAGATGCTAAGGGTGGTACGGATACCCTCGCAGACATAGAGTTATTTACACTAGACATGAAGGCACGTATATATTCACCAAAAACCGGAAAGATCGAACCAGTCAACATGGGTGGTATACTCGATATCGCATTTATGCGCCCAGGTGAATTTGGTTTCGAGGTAGGTAATGACCAAATACAAGCACTCGATATATTTAAGATCACAGGTAAGTATGTCATTGGTAAATTTGATAACATCAAACTCGCATCTAAAAAGTTTCTCATAGAAGATGCGTACACCATGCAAAAATTGGGTCTTCGTCCACCAGAGAAAAAGGAAAAGGACCGAAGAAGAATGATTAAACTCGCAAAGCTCGTCACGAAGAAAAAAATTAATCAAACTGATTCCATGATTAATATCATGAAAAAAGCAAACATACCCCTTTCTAAAAGAAAGACGCCACAGACCAAATTTAGAAACGTAAATACAAAAAAAGCTGCCAAAATCAATCCAAAGAAATACGAATCATTTACGACCACACCCGACCTAGATAAACTTTCAAAACAATACGTCCATGGCATAAAAACTTCACATAATATGGGAAATTTACCAGGTTTTGTAAAAACACAATCTAATATGAGATTTAACATAGAAACAAACGACTGGGTAAAGAACAAAAATAGAAACTATGTAAAAAATGAATTTAATTACAGGCCAAAAAGACCATTCCCATTTCCAGAAAAAATAAAACTCGAGGAAACACTGTACGGATTTAAACCATCCAGGGATGCGTGGGTTCCAAAGCCCGTTATACGTAAATCAGCAATGATACCATTTGTAGGGGTTAAAGATTTGAACCGTAAGTGATGTATAAAATGATCTACGGTACTCTCGCAAAGGGTGAAGATGGTCTCTACCACGTCAAGGCAGTGACCGACGAAAACAAGCGGTGCTACGTTCAGGTGAAGAATGTTTTGGTCACAGAAGATGCGTCTGACGAAGTCACTTTCGATTTGACTGATGCAGTCGGCATTGAAAAGATTGAAGACATTCATGCGAAGAATATCACCGCCGCTAACGAAAACAGTGAGACCTGGTTTGGTAAGCAACTCCCAGAAAAAACCATTAATAAGGTTTACACGAAGCAGGATACTCTTTCAGCTGATAAGATTGCCGCGACTAAAATATTCAATGCGAATAAGGAACTCGTTACCGAAGAAGCAAATCTCGTCGGATCTAAGTGTTCCATCATGCTCGAATACGCAGGACTCTGGTTTGCGAAGAAAGCATTTGGGCCACAATGGAATTTGGTTCAGGTCAAGATGAACCCAGAACCAACTCCAGAACCAGAACCAGAACCAGAATCTACCCCAGAACCCGAGGTCGAAGCGTATCCAGACGAAATTGTGATTGAAGATGACGAATAAAAAAATTGTTTCTATATATAAATGAAGATGATGAAAATGAAGAAGGTCACCCCTCGCCAAGCGCTCATCGCTCTCGCTATCGGGGTCGTGATTTACCTTATGGTCACTCAGACCCGCGCTACCTACAGTGTCAAGGACAAGGAATACGCTGCGATCGGTGGTATCGACGCTGCCGGCCCAGCCGCCGAGGCCGGTGTTGGTTGCGAAATGAAGGCGGGTACCGGTCTCGCGTCGTCTTTGTTGCCACGCGAAGTTGCTCCCCAGGAGGATTTCGGTGAATTTGCTCCAGATGACATCCTCTCCGGTCAAAATTTCCTCTCCCCACGTCAACAAACAGGTTACCCAGAAACTATTGGTGGTGCACTCAGAAACGCGAACCAACAAATCCGCGCGGACCCACCAAACCCCAAGGATGCGTACGTATGGAATAACTCCACTATCGCCCCAGACACGATGCAACGTGGTTTGTGCGCGTAAACTTAAAGAAATAAGGTATTAGGTATATATAAAATGTCTCAAGTTCCTTCAGACGAACTCTCAAACAGCGTCTCTAAGTTGGTTGAATTAAACAAGCAAATTACAGAAGCCAGAGAAGATATAAAAATCCTTGTTCAAGCGGAAAAGTCCCTTAAATTGCAAGTGAAAAAACTCATGATGGATAACGGTCTCGACGCTATTAACCTCAAGAAGGGGAAAATTTCAGTCCGTAAAAGCTCTAGAAAGACTGGTCTTAATAAGACCACCGTCATGGAAGGACTCGTGAACTATTTCAAGGGTAATGAACAACAAGCCGAAAGTGTGTTAAAGGCTATACTCGATAACCTACCAGTAAAGGAATCTACATCACTATCTTTGACGGGTATCAAGGATCGAAAGTAATGGTGTGGAATGAATATGCACACGCCGCAGAGCGTTTGAGTGACAATGAATACACAGATGACGAAGAATATGAAATTGAACTGAATAAACCACTTCACATTGATGATTGGGGTGGACACTACGACGATGATTTGTGGTGGATGTGGAATTTACTCAAAAGATATGTGAGAGATAGATACGCAGAACACCATTTCTTAAAAGATGCAAAGTACCACGATTTTATCGAATTTTGTTATCGTTTTTCAGATCATAGAGCCATAGAATTATAATATACATATATTACAAACCATGCTTCCAGATATTACCTCCCAAAAGGTGTCCATCCCAGCAGCCCTCTTCCTCGCACTCAGCCCAGGTATCCTTCTTCGCACAGATGGTACCAGCATCAAGTTCCGAAACGGTCTCACCGGTCGCACCGCAGTTTTGTTCCATGCACTCGTATTCTTCCTCGCATATTCCTTGGTTGCGAAGGCTATGGGTCTCGTGCTCACCCGCACCGATCTCATCGTCACCACCGTGTTGTTCTTGGTCTTGAGCCCAGGTATGTTGCTCACTTTGCCACCAGGATCCAAGGGCGTCTTCGCTTCTGGTCAAACTAGCTTGTCGGCTGCACTTGTTCACGCCATCGTTTTCGCGCTCGTGTTCGCTCTTTTGAGAAAGCAATTTCCTAAGTACTATTAAGTGACCACCGATGAAATATTTGGTAATTGGTCCAGGTGCCATGGGGTTCTACGCTATGCTTGGGCATCTTAAAACAATAGAAAATCGTCTCAGCGATGTACAAGAAATTTCAGGCGCTTCCGCGGGATCTATTCTCGCAGTGATGTTAGCTTTGGGAAAGACCATCGATGAGGTGATAGACATATCACTCAAGTTGAACATTTCAGATTTAGTGAAAGTGAATTTGAAATGTTTTTTACATAGATATGGATTCGTAGACGTAGAAGCTATGCGTAGCAAATTTGTAGAAATATGTGGGTGTGACCCAACATTTTCAGAACTAGAAAAGAAGATATACATATCTGCATTTTGTGTGAACACAGGTAAAACTGATTATTTTTCGGTGGACACACACCCAAATATGAAAGTCCTAGATGCAATGTCAATGAGCATAGCCATTCCATTCGTGTTTTCGTCTATGAAATTTAACGGAAATACATATGTAGACGGAGGCACAGTGGAGTCTGTACCACTCACTCCATTTTTACACAAAAAACCACATGAAGTGTACTGCATAGAGATAAAGTCAACACCGAAATATACAGAAGATATAAATGATATGCACACGTTTGCACAAAGTATAGTGAGGTATACAATACAAAATAGATATGAGTATGATATGCAAAAATACGAAAGTGTGGTACTAGATGTAGAAGACATGGACATATTTGACTTTAACATGTGTTACGAGGATAAGATACGAATGTATATGAAAGGTGTCTCGTAATTTTTTATCAGCTTATATCAATATGGACGCGTGTGATCCAGGTATAAATATTAGAAATCTCAAGAAACTTGTAAAACAGAACACAGGTCTTGAGTTGAAACTCACGCGTGCAGAAATATGTGACGCGTATTCTTCCATCCAGGACGGTAAACTTCCGTTACCTCCTATGGTTTTATCCAAGGATGGGAAGTACATGTTGGATAGAAAATCACCATTAAATGGACGCGATTTTGAAATACTCTTTAGTGGGTCATCCAGGTTAGATCAGTTGAAACGCGTAGCGCGTAAAGTCGGTCTTTCGAGTTACGATAAAATGACAAAATCACAGATTTCAGATGCGATTGAATCGTCTCTTAAAAGCAAAAATATAAGAGAACCCATTCGGTTGCACATAAGCGCACAAAAGCGAGTCGTATCCGTCAATAACAATAACAATAACAATAACAATAGAGGAAACTACGCGAGTAACTTTAATGTGAATAATAAGAATGGGAACTTGAACAAAATTTCAAATGAATCGGAGAATTTGGGTAAAAACAATCAAAATGAAACCAAAAACTTAAATCGCATTTCTAATGAATCTAAAAACTTAAACAATGATGCAAATAATAACACTAAAGCACCAGTAAATTCGACCACCGCTAGATATCTCAATGCTATGAGACGCACACCAAATGCGAATAGAAATACCGATATAGCTAAAATTCTCAGTGCCATGAAAAATAAAAACCAATCACCCGGTAACATTAGTCGTCTCATAGAATCTGTTCAAAGAAAGAAATCCACGAATGGAGAAACAAACGTGTATCTCAATAAATTCATCAGAGCACAAAAGCAAGGTAATGTGTCAGCCATGCGGAACGCAGCCAAACGATTAAATGCATTTGAGCGTAATAAACGTTCCGTAATAAATGAAGCCCCACCAGTCAATCAAAAACAAAAGAAATTGTCCAACCTTGAAAAATATATGATTAATAAATCCAAAAATTTGGGTACAAACCGCGTTAAATTTTTGAATGAAGGTCAAAAGTTTATAAGAGGTTACAAAAATGGTAACAACATGTACAATACGACAAAAGCGCGTATAAATTCTCTGCACAACGAGATTTACAAAAAAAAGTTAAATGAAACTAAAATTTCTAATGTAGTAAATTCTCTCCAAAAAAATAAAATAAACAAAATCGCGAATAGTAAAATTAAAAATGAGGCGTCGCGATTACTAGAAGAGTTTAAGAAAACTGGCTCAAACGCAACCCGTAATCAAATAATTAAACTTCAAGGTCTCGACCAAGGTCTCAGAGAAAAGGAAGAATCGAGTAGAAAAATATTGGGTAATACACGAACTTTAAACGACGTAAGAAATGAAGCCCTTCAAAACATAAGTTCATACAACATAAGAAATGGGCTATCTAAAATTAACATGAAGATACAACAAACAAAAAACGAAAGGCGTAAAAATATAACTGATTTATTTGAAAACAATAAATATAAAAATGTTAGAGAAAATACAAAAAAATCTCTCACAAACAGATACATAAACGGCGACATAAATTGGAATTCTGTGATACAAAACCTTAATTTTTCAATTTCCATACCCAGTAGTGCACGACGAAAACTCTCCTTCCCAAGTAAGATGAATGAAAGTGTGGGTAGAAATACAAACATAGCCAAACTCGAGAGTGAGTCTAGAAACAAAAATATAGAAATACAAAGTCTTAGAAATCGTCTCAGAAATCAAAATTTAACCACCCAAGAAAGAAATAGATTGCAAACTTTGTTAATAAAAAAGGAAAGTGAATATCAAACTCTTATGAATGAAAGTGCGAGTAAAAATACAGAACTCGAAAAATTACGTAGAAAAAAACAAAAGGCGGAGACTATAATTAATAATCTCAAAAGAAATCAAGAATCAAAAAATACAGAACTACAAAGTCTTAGAAATCGCCTCTCCAATCAAAGTTTAACCATTCAACAAAGAAATAAATTGCAAAATTTGTTAACAAAAAAGAAAATGGAGAGAAACAAATTACAAGAAGAACTAGAAAACAAACAAACCCAAATTATTAAAATTAGCGAAGAAAGAGAATCATTTAGAGCAAATAAAACCTTGGCTCAGAAGAAGATAACCGAACTCACAAATAAACTCAAATCTAGAAATCAAAACATAGCCAGACTCATGAATGAGTATGGGAGCAAAAATATGGAACTCGTGAATCTCAGAAACAAAAAACAAAGGGCGCAGTCTATAATTAAAGAACTCACAAATAAACTCAAATCTAGAAATCAAAACATAGCCAGACTCATGAATGAGTATGGCAGTAAAAATGTGGAACTCGTGAATCTCAGAAACAAAAAACAAAGGGCGCAGACTATCATTAAAGAACTTACGAATAAACAAAAATCAAAAAATGCAGAACTCACCAGTAAAAATACCGAAATACAAAGTCTTAGAAATCGTCTCAGAAATCAAAATTTAACCATTAAACAAAGAAATGCATTAAAGAAATTACTAAATAATTCGAGGCGTGAAAAAGAGACTCTAAAAACAGAAATAAAACAGCTCACTGGACAGATAGAAGCAAATATGACTAAAAAGGAAAAACTTACAGAGGCTGTAGAAGGTAGCAAATCAACTATTTCGAGACTCAACAAACTAGTCAAAGAGTTGCAGCAAGAACTTGAAAGTACTCAGATAAACCCTGTTGCATCCAAGTGGAAAAGGCTCGCAACTAAAGCACAGCAACAGGCACTAAATAAAGAAATTCGAGCAGGTGAAAAAAATCTATCTAAAGTTACCAGTGAGATGGTAAACTGGCGAAAGGAAAATCCATTTACACTTAAAAAAAATCCCATTAAACCCCCGCCACCTATTATTCAAAAATACAGAAAACAACCCATTCCATATGTTAACACCAGGGAAATTGTAAATTATAGACCCCGAATAAATAATACCAGAAAAGTCGTAAATTATAGACCCAAAAAAAGTTACGCAAATGCAGTTCGAGGAAATAAAAAACAAACACTGAATCAAAGAAATCTAGAATCTGCATTGAAGCGATTATAATCTAACCCATAGTATATGTCCACCTACGTCCAAGAACCCTGTGAATTCATTTACCGTGTCTCTTCCTTAGAAAAGGTCGTCGATGGAGACACGATAGATGTCACCATCGATCTCGGTTTCGATGTCTGTACCAAGCAACGCGTGCGTTTGCTCGGCATCGATACCCCAGAGTCACGCACTTCGAACGCGGAAGAAAAGGTTTTCGGACTCCTCTCCAAGAAGAAGCTCAAGGAATGGTGTCTCAAGGCCGTAGAATCTGAGAAGGATGATATCGAGATCCAACTCAGATGCCCGGAAAGGGATTCCAGAGGGAAGTTTGGTCGCATTTTGGCGGAAGTGTGGGTGTCTGAAGACGGACAATGGACGAACGTCAATAAGTGGATGTGCGACGAAGGATACGCCGTGCCTTACGTGGGCCAAAACAAGGCAGATGTAGAGGCGCTTCACATGGCGAACCGCGAAAAGTTGCGCGCTAGGGGTGATATTTAGATTCGCGGACCCATAGGTTACAAATCCACTTTTCACCACTCTCCACGGGCTCGCCACCGTGTAACGCCTTTTTATTCACGTGACCCCACGTGTCTAAAGTATTAAAGAAAAGTGCGTCACCCTTGTGTAGCCTATAAGATTTATTTAATACCGGAAACGACGTTTTTCCACCTTCATACTCATCATTCAAGGCGAGTATGAATGTGTACTTTCTTTTATTCGCGTGTTCCGCGTTTGCATCTTGGTGAGGGTTATAAAAACCACCTGGTTTGTACCGAAGGACTTGGAGACTCTCACAATTATCACAATCTTCCATGCCCACATGTTTTAAGCACCTGTGTGCTATGTCGTGTATTCTCTCATCATCGAATCCCAACCACGCCGTTTCACTCTTTCGTACCTGGTAATCTATGTTTTGATCATCAGATAATGTAGACACTTTGAGTTTCGGTTCAGCCTTCGTTTTTATGTATTCACATTCTTCTGGCGTCAGTGCATTTTTTATTATTTCGGGGGGTCTATATTTAGGTATAAAAATGTAAAATATAATGATTAGTACTACTACAACGATTAGCAACATCTATCTTGTACCGAGAAATATATGATGAGGAATCACGCATTTGTACCTAGAGTGTATTCCGTTAGACACCATGTTAAAATACTTGCACAATTCAAATGCTGTGTCTATGATTTCATTTTCTCGATCTCGTTCAACGACCCACTGTCGCAATAGATCACCACCAGTATCTAAAAACATTTGGCATATATCTCGTATGTCACTCATTTTATGATTGTATTTGTCCCGTCTCTGAAGTTCCCTTTTGAGTTGTTCATCTGATATCATATTCATGAGATAATCTATCCTGAGTTGTAAATTATTCTCATACATGTATCCATATCTATAGGCTAACTGGTGTTCAATTGTAGATATTACGTAATTTAACTGCATTATATGAGATGGCGCCCCATTTTCGATAAGTTCTCTATACATGGGCCTTCCCCCACATGGAATATCCCCATTTTCTCTAGATCTCTTCTGAAATTCAAAATAGTGTGGATTGTGTATGCGACCCCTTTCTATTGCACCTGTTCTCCAATCAAACGCCGTCTGACACGTGGTACACCACATCTGAGCACATCCATCTATTTTATGAATCATAGTTGAACACTTCGGACATGGTTTCGTATCCTTGTTTATAAGCTTCATCGTTTTCACTGTATCTGGATTACACACATGTCCTTCTGTACACGTTTCGTTACATTTTTCACAAAACGAACGTTCGCATATACCACATTTCCATAAGTCATCTAGAAATCCTCTGCAATCTTCCATGGGACACCCCCTCGTAAATGTAACCTTTTCATCAGTTGAATCTATCAACCCAAAAGGAATTTTTTCTAATTCTACACGAATGTACCTATGTGAATTTTCTAGAAAAATAGATGCCAACAAATAAAATTCGAACCTAGGTTTTTTAGTTTCAACCATGTGCATGTATCTCCTTCGAATTCTTATGTATAAATCTGCCACCATAGCTCTCAGTTTAGACATGCGCCGGCGTTTAAGTATTCTCTGTACGTATGGCTGCGTTTCAGGCATACGCGCGAGTTCTCTTTCAAATAAGACCTGCTCCATGTGCTTTTTATAATCTTCGTTTCGAAACCGTTTGGTGCAAAACGAATCTACAAAATCGCGACTGAATTCTTTTTTGCAATTCATACAGTGTGCATCTTCACTCGTAGAAAGTAGATACGTTTGTGTACATGTTCTACACGATTCGAAATCACAAAAAGGACAAGACACTTTTTTGTGATTTGTTTTATTAAAACGTTCACAGCACACGCCGCACGTCGTCATGTACTTTTAGGGGTTTTCTTCTTTAAACTACTGGGCTTTGACGCAGGTTTACCTGCCAGAATGCGCTTGACTTCAGAGAAAAGCTTGACGTAGACAGCCTTACCTGAATTTTTTTCGCGTGCTATGAATTGGTCGTAAATCTTGAGTTCTTTGTTGAGCGTACTCTTACCGGTACTAATCGCATGTTTTGACTGTTTCACGAGACCATCTATTCCCTTCTTGAAACGAGGACTCGAGGCGGAAGTTATGTTTCTGACGTCGACGAATGGGACGGGAGACATCTTACATTTTATTAAGAAATAATTTCTACAGAGATCGGTCGAATACAAATCCTCCTGTTGTGCACGTTCGCCATGCT